>Ga0209985_10001170_pt1 | contig 26646 bp, 17 predicted proteins | sample NOAtaG_FD_187305 | JGI IMG/M metagenome (GOLD analysis project Ga0209985, IMG submission 187305) | Freshwater lake microbial communities from Lake Erie, under a cyanobacterial bloom - NOAA_Erie_Diel6S_1000h metaG (SPAdes) (version 2) | ecosystem: Environmental > Aquatic > Freshwater > Lake ...
CCGCGACAACGTGCGTGTCGTTCCGCTCGCAGATTTGCAGCGGCAGCTGATGAACGACCGCGCGCTCGAGATCCGCGGCGTGCGCCTCGAGAGCACGAAGGAGCAGCCGCTCCTGCAACGCGACCAACTGCATCCGGCGCCCGCCGGACTGGCGGGCCTCGCCTGCGCGATCGCCGCCGAAATGAAAGAGGCGCTGACGACGGCGGTCGATCCCGCCGCGAATGCCGCCGCCGCGGCGGCCGACGACTGCGCGCCCGAGCCGAACTCGACCATCGCGCGGGCGAGCGCCGCGCTCAAGCCCTCGGGTGCGCCGCGCGTCCGCGAGAAGCAGGACGCCGCGCAGCCGCCTGCGGGCAACTCCCCCGCAAGCCCCGCGCCGGCGGGTTAAGCGGATTCGTCAACTTCAGCGCAGCGCTTCGATGCGCGCGCGCACGGCGTCGTCACTCGCGGCCTGCACCGCGTCGCTGACGATGCGGTCCCACCCCTCGCGTCGCAGTAGCCGGATCGCGGTCGGCTTGAGAAGCGCGAGATCGAGGCTCGCGTCCGGCCCTCGCGGGTCGCGCCCGAGAAGCGCCACGAGACGCTGGTCGGCAACCGACGAGAGCCGCGGCGTCGCAAGTTGCCAGAGCATGTCGCGTGCGCGCGGCGTGGTGACCTTGCACAGTTCGTAGGCGCGCATGAACGCCTCGAGGTCGCGGGCGCGGAAGTGCGCCCCAAGCACGAACGGCGCCGAGAGCGGCGCTGTGTCGAGATCCTTCGCAAGCCCCCAGAGCGCGATCACCTTCTCGTCGATCCCGAGCATCTCGAGGTCGCGGATCGCATGCGCCATGGCGAGCGTGTCGCCCGCGTCGCGGAAACGCTTGAGGCTGTCCGCCGCCTGCTGCCTGAGGTCTGCGACGCCCTCCCCAGGCGGCGGCACGCGCCGCACGCCGAGCCGCTCTGGCGTCGCCAGAATCATCAGCGGATCACCGAACGCAGCCGTGCGCCATGGCCGCGCAAATCCGCCCTCGTACACGCGCGCCGACACGGCGAACGGCGAGAGAAACCCGCTTCGCTCCGCGAGCAGCTCCGGCGGGACGAACGCCTGCAGCAGCGGCTCGTGCACGGAGCCGAAGTAGGCGTAGGCGCCGTTCTCGATGAACGCGGCGCCCACCGTCGCGGTGCTTGCCGGACTTTGCAGCGAGAACGAGTGGATGAAGTGGACGGCGACCGGGCGGTCGAAGAGCGGGACGTCGCCCACCGTCGCGGTGCCGCCGCCGAAGAGGCCGAACTGCGTCGACACACCGTGCGAGTTCGCAAGCAGCACGTCGCAGTCGAATCCGCCCATCAGCATGCGGCGCCATGAGTCGAGCGAGTTGTCGTCGCGCGACCACGTGCGCGTGCGGAACCCCTGCTGCTCGAGCTTGCGTGCGGCGGGCGCTGCGTCGTAGGCGCTCCATCCAGGGCCGCCGTCATAGGCGTTGGTGAGCCACGCTTCGCGCCGGGGCGCGAACAGCGAGCACATCGCCACGTACGCCGAGCGTTCCGCGCTTCCGAAGATGCCCGCGCCGATCGCCCACCAGATTCCGTCCGAGTGGCGGCCAAGCACATTGAGCGTGGCGATCGGTTGCCCGGGCGCGGTCGGATACGGGCCACTTGGAATCTCGATGCGGAGCGCGCTCGGCAGATCTGGCACGCACTTCCACGCGATGTCTCGGCAGATCACGAAGGCATCGATCGGATCGCCGAGCCCCTTCCATGCGCGGTCTGTGCGCTCCGCCGCACGCTCGAGTTCCTGCGAGAGCATCGTGACGTGCACGGCATCCATGGTGTCGTCGGGGCGGCCGTACCACGTATTCGTGAAATGGATGGGCGCGCAGCGACCAGCGGCGAGCGCGACCGCGGCCGTCCACGCCGGGTCGGCGGCATCGGCCAGCACGATCATCGACGGTGCGATGCCGCGCAGCGCCGCCGCTGCGAGAACATCGACGCTTCCATCGGCAATCGCCTCCGCCGCAGTCGTCGCGATCAACTTCTCGCGTTCGGCGCGGTCGGTCGGCATCGCACCGACCGATTCGCGGCGCAGCACGCGCGCCGGCGCGAAGGCCCGGACGAACATCGGCGCGTAGAAGCGGTCCTCGATGAGAACAGGCCACCGTCCCTCCGCCGACCACCTCGCGATCTCGTCGAGGTAGGTGCGCTCGTCGGGCACGAGCACGACCTGATCGACGATCTTCCAATCGCGCTCGAGCGCCGCCGCACGCTGGCCGAGCACCACGGGCCACGGCACTTCCGCAGTCGTCGGGCGAGTGGGCGTCTGCGCGAGCGCGTTGCCGACAAGTCCGACGGCAAAGAGCGACGAAATCGTGATGGTGGCCTTTGCTCGAACTGCGGGCATCTTGCACGAACCTCCGTTGCAGGCGACGCATCGCGCGCCGCACGTGCCGCACCATTCGATCGCAACCTACGCGGGCAGATAGCCGTTCGCGATCTCGATGAATTCCTCGACGCTCGCCTTCGCCTGCGCGTCGCTCCACCCAAGTTCGCGCGCGATCAGGCGCGCCGTCTCGGGCGCGACTTCGATCGCAGCGCGGGCGTCGAGCAGAAGGGCGCGCGTGCGCCGCGCAAGCACATCCTCGACGCTGCGCGCCATCTCCTCGCGCGCCGCGAAGATGACCTCGGACGGCGTGAGCGGCAGGTTCGCATGCATCGGGGCCGCATGGAAGCGGTCCGCGCGCTCGATGCGGTCGAGTTGCTCGCGATCGGTGCCGTACATCATGCGTGGGTCGGGAAGCCCGGCCTCGACGCCGGCCTTCGGGTCGAACCCGTGGAGCGGGAGCGCCTCGGTGATGCACTGGCGGAGCTCGAGCCCCAGCGCCTCGATGGTCGCCTCGAGCGTCTCGTCGGCCATTCGGCGGTAGGTGGTCCACTTGCCGCCTGTGACCGTGACGAGGCCGCTGTCCGAAACCTCGATCGAATGCTCGCGAGACACCTTCTTCGACTCGACGCCTGCCTGTGGTCGCGCGAGCGGCCGAAGCCCCGCGAAGATAGACAGGATGTCCTCGCGCTTCGGCTCACGCGCGAGGTAGCGGCCGGCGTTGCGGAGGATGAAGCCGACGTCCTCGTCGCTTGCCCGCGGCTCGAGTTCGGCGCGCTCGACCTCGGTGTCGGTGGTGCCGACAAGCGTGCGCCCATGCCATGGGATGACGAAGAGCACGCGGCCGTCGTCGGTCTGCGGCACCATGATCGCGTGGTCACCCGGCAGGAACTCGCGCGGCAGCACGAGATGCACGCCGCGCGAAGGCTCGAGGCTCGCCGCGCAACCCGGGTCATCCTTGCGGCGCAATTCGTCGGCGAAGACGCCGGTTGCGTTGATGACCGCCGACGCGCGCGTCTTGAACACGCGGCCCGACTCCTCATCGCGCAGCTCGGCGCCGATGACCTGGCCGCCCTCCTTCACGAAGCCGACGCAGCGCACGCGGTTCACGATGCTCGCGCCGTGCGCGGCCGCGGTGCGCGCGAGCGCCAGCGCCATGCGCGCGTCGTCGAACTGCGCGTCGTGGTACTCGACGCCGCCGAGCAGTCCGTCCTGCTTCACGTTCGGGATCGCGCGGATCGTCTCCTCGCGCGACAGCATGCGGCTATGCCCGATGTTCCGCTTGCCAGCAAGCGCGTCATAGAGCTTGAGCCCGGCGCCGTAGAAGGGTCCCTCCCACCAGTGGTAGCGCGGCACCACGAAGGCGAGGTCGTGCACGAGATGCGGTGCGTTCTGACAGAGGAGCGCGCGTTCCTCGAGCGCCTCGGTCACGAGGCCGAACTGCCATTCGGCGAGGTAGCGCACGCCGCCATGCACGAGCTTCGTGCTGCGCGAACTGGTGCCCTTGGCGAAGTCGTGTGCCTCGACGAGCGCCGTCCGGTAGCCACGGCTCGCGGCATCGACCGCGATGCCGAGTCCGGTCGCGCCGCCGCCGATCACGAGGATGTCGAAGTCGATGCTGCCGATCGAGGCGAGTTGGGCGGATCGTTCGAATGGTCGCTTCATGTTCGCGGCTTCGAGTATCGCATGGCGCGAGGGCGGTTGACGTGCTTCACACGGCGGGGTCGCCGAAGGTTCGTACCGTATCGACTGCACGGCGCCAGCGTCTGCGTGCGGACGCGCGGTCGGCGGGCGACGACGCCGGCGCGAAGGTTCGATCGACCTCCCCCACCGCGTGCTTGAGCCCGTCTGCCGCAGAATCGGCATCGAGCCCGACCAGCGCGAGCCGGGCCGCGCCGAGGGCCGTGGTCTCGAGTATCCGCGGACGCACGATGCTCTTCCCGAGGAAATCGGCCTGGATCTGCATGAGAAGATCGCTCGCGGCGGCACCACCGTCGACGCGTAGCGCTTGGATGGCGACGCCCTGTTCCTCGATCGCCTCGACGAGATCCGCGACCTGGTGCGCGATGCCCTCGAGGGTGGCGCGGGCAACGTGCGCCTTGGTCGCGCCGCGCGTGAGCCCGAGGATGGCGCCCCGTGCGTCCGCGTCCCACCACGGCGCGCCGAGGCCCGCGAAGGCCGGAACGACGAGCACGCCCGCCGAGTCCGGGACGCTCGCAGCGAGGGCATTCACCTCGGGAGACTTCCGGAAGAATCCGAGGCCGTCGCGCAGCCACTGGATCGCACTGCCTCCAACGAAGACAGAGCCCTCGATGGCGTAGGTCGTCTGGCCGCCGACGCGCCATGCGACGGTGGTGAGGAGCCCCTTCGGCGCGGGCGGTGGCGCAGCGCCGGCGTTCGCGAGGAGAAAGCAGCCCGTGCCGAAGGTGCACTTCGCGTCGCCCGTCGCGAAGCACGCCTGCCCGAAGAGCGCCGACTGCTGGTCGCCGGCGATGCCGGTCACGGGAATCGCGGCTCCCAGCAGCGCTGGGTCCGTCTCGGCGAGCCGCCCGGCCGAATCGACGATCGCGGGCAACACCGCCTTCGGCACGCGAAACAAGCCGCAGAGTTCGTCATCCCAAGTACAACCGATCGCGCAGCCGGCCGTGCCGCCTAGCCGGGCAAGAAGCGTGCGCGAGGCGTTCGAGGCGTCGGTGGCGTGCACGCGGCCATTCGTCAGCTTCCAGAGGACCCACGAGTCGATCGTGCCGGCGGCGAGCTCGCCCTTCTCGGCGCGGACGCGCGCGCCCGGCACCGCGTCGAGGATCCAGGCGAGCTTCGTGGCGCTGAAGTAGGGGTCGAGCGTGAGCCCCGTTGCCGCACGCACGGCGTCCTCGTGGCCCTCGGCGCGCAGTTCCGCGAGGCGCGACGCGGTGCGGCGGTCCTGCCACACGATCGCATGGTGAATCGGCGCACCCGTGGCGCGGTCCCACACGACGATCGTCTCACGCTGGTTGGTGATCCCGATCGCGGCAATATCGCGCGCCGCGAGATTCGCCGCGACGATCGCACCGTTCATGCACGCGGCGAGCGAAGTCCAGATCTCGTCGGCGTCGTGCTCGACCCAGCCCGGCTTCGGAAAGTGCTGCGCGAACTCGCGCTGCGACGAACCGCGCTCGGCGAAGCCGCCCGATGCATCGACCGCGAAGACGATGGCGCGCACGCTTGTCGTGCCGCAGTCAAGCGCGAGGATGTGCCGCGGCGCGTCGCCCATAGCGACAGGATACGCGCCGAGCATGCCCCGGCGCGCGCGGCTCCGCACACGCTCGAACAACTCGCATCAATCCTCGTCTTCGAGGAACGGATTGAATCCCGTGGCGCGCCTGCCGGCCGAAGGGTCCGCCTCGTCGGGCACAAGCCCGCGCACGCGCGAGGCGAGCTCATCGCCGAGGATGCGTCGCGCCTCCGAGCGCGCCTTCTCGGTGCGCTCGTTCCGCTCGAAGCGGATCTTCTCGACGACTTCGGCGCGCTCCTGGTACTCGCGCCAGCCGTCTGGATCGCTGCCCGCGACCATGCCGGCAGACCCTTCGACGATCTTCTCGCTGAGGGAGAGGTACGCGGCTTCGTATTCTGCGCGGAGGGCGTCGAGACGGCCGCGTTGATCGATCGAGAGGTCGCCGAGCGCGATGGCGTCGTCAAGCTGGCGAAGCGCGCTGTCGGCGGGCTGATAGACCGCGGGATTCTCGACGGCGAGGTAGCCACGCCAGATCGCCGTGCGCCGCGCCGGATCGTCCGTGGCCGCGTCGACCGCCGCGCGATGGATGGAGCGCACGCGATCCATGAGTTCCTGGCTGGCGCGGCTATGTCGCGCGATCATCGCCGTATAGCGCTCGAACTCGGCGCGCTCTCCCAGGGTCGCCTGCAATGCGTCGCGCTCGGTCAGACGGTCAACAGACGCCTTGAGAAGCGAGGGAAGCTCGCTGGCGAGGGCGTCCCACGAGGCTGCCGTGTTCTCGATGAACGCGCGGGCGGTCGGGCCGTCCATGCGCGCGGACGCGATGAGCTTGAGTGGCGACACGATCGTGCGCTCGTTGCCGTAGTAGGCGCCCTCCGTCGCGAGCCGCAGTCGCTCAAGCCGGAGCAGGAGAAGCCCAGCGCCGTTTGGATTGAGGTCGAGCGCCGTCGCGAGGTCGGCGCAGAGCGCAATGTCCGCGGCAATCATCGCGTCGGCAATCCTGCGCAGGGCGCTCTGCATCGACGCGGACATAGCCTCGCTGCGCCGCGCCTGGCCGTCCTCGCTCGGCAGGTAGAGGAGCCGGCGGGCCTCGCCAAGTTCCCTCCCGATCGGCGCGACCTTCGCATCCCACTCGCGCACCTTCCAAGCCTCGACGACGGCATCGAGCACCTCGACCGCCGGAGGCTCGACTCCGACCGCGCGCAGGGCGGCGACGACATCGCGAACCGCCATCGGGGCGGGTGCGTCGAGCATCATCGTGAAGCTGGGCTCCCAACTGGGCGCCTCACCCTCCGACTCTGCCTCTGCGGGCGCTGAGACGGGGTAGTAGGTGGTGCCTCCCTCGCGATTCCCAGACTCGAGCTTGGTGACGAACCGATCCGAGACCTCTTCGCCGAGGAGCGCGACCACCGCCGCGTACGCGCGCCGGTCGATCGCCTCGCCTTGCTCCGCCCGCTCCTGGAGCGGCCGCATCGCGGCCATGGGATCTCCGCCATCGCCGCCCACCATCATCGCGCTCATGTCGATCGAAAGCGCGACGTCGGCGAGCTTCTCCGAGTGCTCGGCCCGTTCGCGACGCCAGTCGAGCTCGATCGGTGCGAGCGCGGCCTTCACGTCGGGGCCGATCGTCGCATCGCGCCGGACGCGACGGATGACGGCCGAGACGTCGCCAGCCGGGTTCCCGGGGCCGCCCATCATCATCGCACCCATCATGCCGACCGACTTCTCGGAGAGTGCGGCGCGGAGCCGGTAGATCTCGAGTTCGGGGAGGACCGAGGCAAACTGGCGGATCGCGCTGCGATTCGCCGTGAAGTTCGCCTCGACCGCCTTGCGCGGCTCCTCGCCGAGCGCGCGCAGCGACTGCATCATGCCGGCCATCCGACCCTGCGCCGCTTGCGCGGCCGCAGCCACTTCCTCGGGGTTCGCGCCATCCGCGTCGGCGCCTGCGGGAACGTCGACGTCGCCGAGGCCAGCGGACTGCGCCTCTGCCATGATGTCGTAGATCTTCGACATCGACTTGCGCACCGAGCTGCCGTAGGCCTTCGCCTGCGCGAGCGTCCGCCGCTCCTGCTCGACGAGCATCGCGTCGAACTGCGGGCGAAGATCGGCCGGGACGAGCCGCACCGTCTGCTCGCGCGAGAGGAGGTCGGCCAGATCGACGAAACTGCCGCCGCCGCCGAACATCATCGAGCCCATCCGCGAGAATCCGCCGAGCTCACGCTGCCGCTCGCGCGCGCCGCGCACGCGCTCGATGCCGCCCCGGCGCTCGGGCGCCACAAGCGCCGCGGCGCTGTCGAAGAAGGCCTTGTCCGCCTCGGCGATCTTCGCCTCGAGCCGCTCGAGATCGCGCAGGAACTTCTCGAACTCCTCCTTCGACGGCATGCCTGTGGGGGTCGACCGGCTCAGCGCCTGAATCTCGGGGTCGAGCTCGGCGCGGAAGCGATCGAGGTACGCCTCATGGACGCCGTCGAGGGCCTTCGCCTCTTCAGGCGTCGGGTCGACATACACGCGCAGCAGCCGTTCGAAGCGCTTGGTGGTGAGCGGCGAACCGACGAGCTGGCCGACCTGCGCGGTGGCGGCTGCGGACGAGAGCAGCGCCGCGAGGGCGACGATGACGAGTGCGAATGGACGCAGGGCGATGCGGGCGAGATTCTGCATGGGGAGCCTTTGACGCAGGAAGGATGCGTATCCGACGCGGAAGTAGCGTACTTGGGAACGGAGCCGATCCAAGTTGCGAAATCACGAGGAAATGACAAAGCGGGCGCCCCCGAACGGGGCGCCCGCATGCGTCGTCGGTTCTGTCTGGAGGATCCGCGGGGCTTCAATCCGCACGGCCGATCCGTCAGACAGAACCTAGACCCATCAATCGTCCTCGGCGGCGGGGCCGAACGGCTGCGCCATGCGCGTCCGGAGGGGCTCGGCTTTGGCGCTTTCGAGGCCGCGGACGCGCGACGCGAGTTCGTCGCCGAGGATGCGCCGAGCCTCGGAGCGCGCCTTCTCGGTGCGTTCGCTGCGCTGCAAACGAAGCCTCTGCTCGAATTCGACGAGCCGCTGCCTCGCCTCCATCGTTCCGAGGCCGTTTGGGTCGGTGTCCGTCGGACCGCATGCGATCTTCTCGGAGAGCGACTCATAGGCGGCGGCGTACTCGGCCATGAGCGCCTCGAGCCGCGCACGCTGTTCGGCGCTGAGCTCGTTGATCGCGAGCGCGGATTCAAGCGGACCGGTCGCGCACTCGGACGGCTCATAGACATCGGGCCGCGCCAGCGACAGCCGTGCGCGTCGAATGGAAGCGGCCACCTCGGCCTTCTCGCTCGCCTTCGCCGCGGCGACATCGCACAGCTCGCCGTATCGGCGGGCAAAGGCCCGCATCGCAGCGTCGGCCTGCACGATCAGTTGATCAGACGACCCGTAGTAGACGTCGCCGGCGGCGGGCGACATGGCTGTCTCTGCGCGGCTGCGGTATTCGATCAGAGCGCGTGCCGCGGATGGCAGTGCCGCGGCCAGCGCTTGCCATGCGTCGCGGGTGTTCTCGAGGAACGCACGCGACTCCTCGGGCGAGAGGCCTGCGCGAACCAAGATCGCGCCAGGCGAGGGGCTGGCCGACGATGCGCTGACAGACGAGCCAGCAATCGAAACCCAAGCCTTGACGAACGACACACGCTCAAGCCGCAGCAACAGCATCTCTGCGCTGTCGGCTCCGAGCCCGAGAGAGGCCGCAAGATCCTGGAAGAGCGAGGCATCGGCCGCGAAGATCGCGTCAGCGATCTGGAGTCGCAGCGTGTTCAACCTCTCCGACTTCCCTCGATCGACGGAGAGCCGGCCGTCCGCCTCCTGAACGTAGAGCGTCTGCAAGGTGTGACTGAACTCCCTTTGCAGCGCCGCGACCTTGGGCGCCCACTCGCGCGCCGTCCAAGCCTCCACGACCCCCTCGATCACGGCGAGGGACGAGTCCGAGACCCCAAGCGGCTTCAAGATCCGCGCGACGTGCGCAGCGGTCCATACCGAAGGCAGTCCGTCGGACTCCTGCGATGACGCAACTTCCGTCGCCGCGGAATCCACCTCCGGCGAATAGAGCATGTTCGGCGCGAGGGCCTCGGTATCTCCCCCGTTCGCTCCTGCGGCTGGCGCCAGGTTGCGCGGGCGCGTGAAGGCAACCGCGCGGTGTTCTGAGCCGATGACGGCGGCGACAGCCCGGTACGCACGTTGGTCGATCTCGCTCAGTTCATCGGCGATCTTCCGGATGGAGGCCCGCGCCTCGTCCGTGCCGCCGCTGATGTCGCCGGCGCTCAGGATGGTCGTGGTCGGATTGAGCTCGCTGGTGAGCTTGGCGAGCCGTTCGATGTTGTCGGCCGACTCGCGGTACCACGTCAGTTCGATCGGTACGAGGCGCTCGCGCATCTCGGCCGTGATGGCGGGGTCACGTCGAAGTCGCTCGAGGAGCCCTTCGAGGCCGCCGCCCGGGAGATGGAGTTGGTGTCCTCCCATCAGGCCGACCAGCGTGTCCAGCGCGCCCATGGATCGCCGTGCGACCGTGCCGCGCAGCCGCTGGTACAGGAGTTCGGGAAGGACCGTCGCAAACTGGGGCAGGGCAGCACGGTTGGAGTCGGCGTTCAGGGCGGTGGCACGGTTCACGCCGCTCGCGGCCTCCGCCACCATCTGGTTCATGCGCTGCATGCGCTCGCTCCGAGCCCGCACCACCGCCTCTTCGGCCGCGCCACCGTCGGCCCCAGCTTCCGCGGCGTCGAGCATGGTGTTGATGACCGATTCCTGGAGCTTCCGCTGCTCCTCGAGCGCCGCAAACCACTGCTCGCAGGCCTTGCGGCTCTCGCGGGCGAAACTGCGGCTCTGTGCGAGGAGCCGCTGCTCCTGGGCGAGAAGAAGCGCGTCGAAGTCCCCGCGCGATGCCTCGGGGACCTCGCGCACGATCTCCGCACGCGCGAGAAGATCGGCGAGGTCGACGAAACGGCCGAGTCCGCCGGCGAGGTCGAAACCCATGCGCGAGAAGCCCGAGACGTTCCGCTGACGCTCGCGCGCCTCGCGGACTCGCTGCATGCCCGGACGCCGCGCTTCGGCGAGCACGTCGGTCGCTCCCGCGAAGAAGGCGTCCTCGACCTCAACGATCTTCGCCTGCAATCGGTCGAGGTCACTGAGGAACTGCTCGAATTCCTGCGGCGAGGGCGGCGCGCCGGCGATGGGCCGAAGGGCGTCGATCTGCGGGTTGACCTTCGCGAGGAAGTCGGCGAGATACGCCTCGTGCAGCCGGTCGATCGCCGCAGCCTCCTCGGGCGTGGGCACGACGTAGACCGCGAGCAGCCGCTCGAGCCGCTTGGTGGTCATCGGCGATGTGACCTCCCGCTGCGCGTGCGCGTCGGGCACGCCCCCGAACAGCGCCGCGAGCGCGACCAAGACGAGTGCGAGCGGACGAATGCCGAGGCAGACGAATCTCTGCATAGCGAAGCCTCCTTTGTCAAGAGCACGCGGGGACGCCGCGCGTACGGCCTTGTTGAGGGAATCCGCGTCAGAGGTTGCGCGATTGCGATGACCAATCGAAAACAGGTCTTCAGGCTTTCGTGTGGGCTATAGCACCGTCGGCCCCCGCCGGGCGGCGTGCGGCTGACGGTCTCGAGGTCTCTCACGGAGGCACAGAGGCACAGAGGCGGCCTCGGCGAAGAGGAGGGATGACTTCTCGCGTCTTTCCGCCTCCTCGCATCGCTCGCAGTCTTCGGGTTCTCGTCCTTCCTCCGTGCCTCCGTGCCTCCGTGAGAAAACTCCGGGTCTTCAGGCTTTTGTGTGGGCTATGGCACCGTCGGCCCTCAGCGGGCGGCGTGCGGCTGACGGTCTCGAGGTCTCTCACGGAGGCACAGAGGCACAGAGGCGGCCTCGGCGAAGAGGAAAGAAGACTTCTCGCGTCTTGTCGCGTCTTTCCGCGTCCTCGCATCGCTCGCAGTCTTCGGGTTCTCGTCCTTCCTCCGTGCCTCCGTGCCTCCGTGAGAAAACCGGAGCCCGATCGGCGCCTCCATCGCAGTTCACCCACACGATTTCCTGAAGCGCCATTTTTCCGCATGTGTCCGAATCGCCGACGACTCGTCTGGGTTTGGGCGTTGCGGGCCATGATTGCTCCTTCGTTCGAGATTCTCCGCAATGAGCCCCCGGGAGGTGCGTTCGCACCATCTCGCCCCTCCCCAGAGCCATGCCATGACAGATCTACGCGCGATGCGCCGAGTCGTCCTTGTCCGCGCCATCGTGCTTGCGGCCGCCGCGTCCTGCGGACTCGCCGCGACCCTGACTGTCCAGCGCGCCGCACACGCGCAGTCCTTCATCAACTTCGAGTCGCCCCAGGTACACCCGATCGACGTGACGCCCGACGGCGGCACGCTTCTCGCGGTGAACACGGCCGACGGGCAACTCGAGGTGTTCGACCTTGTCGGTGGGCTGCCGATCCGCCGCGGATCGGTGCCGGTCGGAGTCGATCCTGTGTCGGTGCGCGCACGCTCGAACACCGAGGCCTGGGTTGTCAACCAGATCTCCGACTCGGTGAGCGTGGTCGACCTCCCGTCGATGCGCGTCGCGCGCACGATACTCGTTGGCGACGAGCCCGCCGACATCGTGTTCACCGAGAAGCCCGCGCGCGCGTTCGTTTCCCTCGCGGTTCAGTCGAGGCTCGTCAGCTTCGATCCGAACGCCTCATCGCCGACTCTCACCTCGACGTCGATCCTCGGCGCATCGCCGCGCGCGCTTGCCGTCAGTCCCGACCGAACGAAGGTCTATCTCGCCATCTTCGAGTCGGGCAACAAGACCACCGTGGTCCCGCGCGCCACCGTCAACAGCCCGGCGGGCCCGTATGCAGGCGCGAATCCGCCACCGAACAGCGGAGCCTCGTTCGACCCGCCGATCGCCGCCGGCCTGCCCACGCCGCCACGCGTCGCGCACATCGTGCGCCGAAATGCGGCCGGGCAGTGGCTCGACAACAACAACCGCAACTGGTCGAGCCTCGTCACGTGGGGCGTCGTCGACAATGACATCGCAATGATCGACGCGGCGACGCTCTCGACCAGCTACGTCACCGGACTCATGTCGACCGTCGCCGGCATCGGCGTCGCTCCGAACGGCGCCATCCTCGTGGTCGGTATCGACGCGCGCAACGAAGTGCGCTTCGAGCCGAAGCTCGACGGCAAGTTCGCCCGCATGCTTGGCGCATTCGTGCCGGCGGGTGGCGCGGGAACACCATCGATCCACGACCTCAATCCGCATCTGGACTACAGCACGAGCTCCATCCCCGAGCTGTCGCGCCTGCAATCCGTGGGCGATCCGCGCGGCGTGGCGTGGATGCCCGACTCGAGTATGGCGTTCACCGCAGCGCTCGGGTCCAACGCGGTGATCGCGCTTTCGCCAACCGGCGCGCGCATCGCCAAGATCGAGGTCGGTGAAGGCCCGACGGGCGTGGTCGTCTCGCCAAGCGGATCGTTCGTGTACACGCTCAACCGCTTCGATGCGTCGGTCAGTGCGATCAGCACCTCGAAGTTTGTGGAAGCCGGGCGCGCGGGGTTCCACGACGCGACGCCGGCGATCGTCAAGGCCGGGCGCAAGTTCATCTTCGATACGCACTTGACGTCTGGCCTCGGTCACGTTTCCTGCGCAACCTGCCACATCGATGGCCGCAGCGACCGACTCGGCTGGGACCTCGGCGATCCACAGGGCGCGGTGCAGGCGTTCGATGAAGTCTGCCAGGTCGCGGCGCCGGGCGCGTGCATCAGCTGGCATCCGATGAAGGGTCCGATGACGACGCAGACGCTGCAGGGAACGATCGGCAACGAGCCGTTCCACTGGCGGGGCGAGAAGGACGATCTCACCGAGTTCAATGTCGCGTTCACGCATCTCCAGGGACGCGCGTCGGAGATCAGCGCGGCCGAGATGGCGTCGATGACCGACTACGTCGGCTCGCTGGTGTTCCCGCCGAACCCGAACCGCAACATCGACAACACGCTGCGCACGTCGCTCGCCATCTTCGGTGGCACGCAGACTGGCTTCAACGTGACGGGAAATCCGCAGAACGGGCAGAATCTCTTCGCGACGGGCCAGTTCTTCGCAGGTCCTCCCGGCGCTCCGGGACTCACCTGCACCGCGTGTCATGCAGGACCGATCGGCTCGAACAATCGCGTGGACATCCCCGCGCCAGGCGGCGAGAACCAGAACCGCAAGAATGCGCATCTGCGCGAGCTCTGGAGGAAGGTCGGTGCGAGCAACACGACGCAGACCGCGCTCCGCGGCTTCGGCTTCGAGCACAACGGCGCGAAGTACACCTTCCAGGACTCGATCACCGAAGGCTTCACCTTCGCGAACAACGCCACCGGCCAGCAGCAGCGGCGCGACATCGAGGCGTTCTGCATGTCGTTCAACAGCGGCACGCACGCGGGCGTCGGCCAGCAGTCGACCGCGAACGGCGTTGCGAACGATGCGGCGCGCATCAACCAGCTCGTCACCATCGCGAACGCGGGCCAGGTCGGCCTGATCGTCAAGGGGCGCGTCGCGGGCGAGGCCCGCGGGTTCTTCCTGCAGAACGGTGCCTTCACGTCCGACCGATCCGCGGAGCCGAACCTCGCCCCCGCCGCGCTCCTCGCGCTCGCTGCGCCGGGAAGCGAACTCACCTACACGATCGTTCCGCTCGCTTCACGCCAGCGCCTCGGCGTCGACCGCGACCTCGACGGCTTCCGCGACCGTGACGAACTCGACGCGGGAAGCGATCCAACCGATGCGAACAGCGTGCCACCGTGCACCGGCGACATTGCTCCGCCCGGCGGAAACGGCGTCGTCGATTCGGCCGATCTCGGGGCGCTTCTCTCCACGTGGGGCACTGGCGGCGCCGGCGACATCGATCGCAACGGCATCGTGGACTCCGCCGATCTCGGCGCGCTGCTCTCGAACTGGGGCCCGTGCCAGTAACCCGAGTCTCGGATTGATTCGGCCTTCATGCGCAATCGACCGCGGTTCGATGCGTTGTACGAATGTCCAAGACAGCCAAGGAGACCAACCATGAAACTCACGACCGCTCTCTCGATCACGACACTCTCGCTTGTCGCACTTGCGCCGCTTGCATCGGCGCGCCAGGACGGGACCTTCCCCCCGCCGGAGCAGCCCCGCGGCCGCGGCGATGGCCCCGAGGGCGAACGCCCTCGTCCCGCAGCCGACCCTCAGCAGTTCATCGATCGCATGATGGGAAACGACGCGAATGGCGATGGCAAGCTCTCGAAGGATGAACTCCCGCCGCCGCTTGCGGACCGGCTCTTCGAGCGCGCCGACACCAACAAGGATGGATTCATCGACCGGAGTGAACTCGAGACGGCCGCGAAGAGCGGCGGGCTCGGCGGACGCGGCGCTGCCCGCGGCGGCGCTGGCGGTGCCGGCGGCGCTGGTGGTCCGGCGAACGTCGAAGCGTCCATGAAGCAGATGAATCGCGCGTACCGCACGCTGAACGCGTCGCAGTTCACGCCGGAGTCGCGCAAGGCCGATCTCGATGGCATCCAGGCGCTGCAAGGCGCGATCGTCGGCGCAAAGGGCGGCGGCGCGAACCTCCGCATGTCCGACACCGCGAAGGCGCGCTTTGGCGACGACCGTGTGAAGTTCGAGGCGGAGTTCCGGGCGATGATGCTCGAGACGCTTCTCATCTCGATCGACATTGAGCGCGCCGTGCTCGCCGGCGATGGCAGCAAGGCGAAGGAGCTCGTCGCAAAGCTGCACGGCCTCGAGGAGAAGGGACACGAACTCTTCCAGCCCAGCGAGGGCGGAGAAGCCGGTGACGCGGGTCAGCGCGCACCCGGCGAAGGTCAGCCCCCGCGTGGCGGCCGTGGTGGTCGCGCCCGGCAGGGAACCGAGGGCTCCGGCGAGCGTCCGCGTCGCGGAGCGCCGGAAGGCGGCAACTGAACAGAAACGGGCCGACGCCCGCACAGGAACGATGGTGTGGCCGGCGCACGGGTTTCCCGTGCGCCGCGCCCGTTTTTGGAGCGGCGCGCCCGATGGGGCGGCCACCCAGTTTCGCCGAAAGCGCGCGGATGTCGCCATAATTCGGATACCCCTATCCGTATTTCGCGTATACTGCATCCGGCGCCTTTCCCCAGCGCCTCATCACAGGCGCTCGGCGTCGAACGCTTCAACCAGAAGGAGTCCGCCATGTCCAACGGCCACATCAAGACCCTCGAGCAACTCTTCGCGCACCCCACGTCCCACAACATCCATTGGCGCGACGTCGTTCGCATGCTCGAAGCGCATGGCGCGACCTGCACCGAGACCAAGCACGACCACCTCAAGGTCGTCCTCGGCCGGCATGAGATGACGTTCCACATCCCGCACGGAAGCCACGCGCTTGAGAGCGATCACGAGATCGCCGCGATCCGCCGCTTCCTTCGCCAGTGTGGTCTCGAGCCGGTTGGCAACGCCAGCTGAGCGCGGGCTAGGTTCGCTCGAACACCGTCGCAAGCATGCCCGCGAGTTCGTCCGCATCCACCCGGAAATCGGCGGTCGATGGGTCGCGCCAGTCGCGCCCGAGCCGTGCACCCTCGATGGCGCCGTAGCGCATGCCGCACGCGCCAGCGAGGACGAAGAAGCTGGGATTGAAGTACCGGGGCGCAAGCAGTTCGACCAGCGTCGCGCCGCGCGCCGCGTGGATGATGTGCGCAAGCGCAGCTCCATGCGGCGCGATCACGCATGACGCGCCGCGCACGCGCTCGATCTGATCGTCGAGTGAAAGTCCCTCCATCGCAACGATCTCGACGCCGTGGCGAGCGAGGATGGGCTCAAGTTCGGCCTCGTTCGCCACGCGCCGGCGCCCGCGCCGCGCGATGTAGACGCGGCGATCTCCGCTTGCAGCGGCTTCAGCGCCTCGCGCGCCGTGCAGCATGGCTCGCAGCGCCTCCACGGTCCGCGCGGTTGGCTCGCACACGTCGCCAGGCGCGCTCGTCACCACGAGTTCGTCGCAGACCACGTGGTCGCTGCGCCGCATGCCGTGGAGCCGCGACGCAGGGACACCCGCGCGCGCGAGCAGCTCCGAAGCGACCGGAAGGTCGGTCGCAGGGACGATCCAACGCTCCACATCGTCGAGCCTGGCGTCGCGTACCAGCGCGACGCGCGGGATCGCATCGAACATCCAGTGGTAGAAGTTGCGATGGCCGATCGCGCCGATGAGGGCCGACCGGCCGCGAAGGCGAGCGGGCGGTTTCGCGATCACGTTGCTCGTCAGCGCGCGATGGTGACGCAGCGGCACGGTCGCATGCGGGCTCACGTCGGCGAGGACGACGCCGCCCGGCGCGATGGCGCTGCACGCGCGCGCGAGCACGCGGCCTTCGGGCACCACGGCCGCGAACACGCGCACGTCGCGGTCAAGGCCGGTCACGCTCGCCCGGAGCCGGGCGATCAGACCTTCGCGCGTCCCCGGCACCACAGCAGGCAGGCGCTCCTCGCGCGGCCCGAGATCCTCGAGCGACCATCCGCGGGCACGGCAAAGCGCGGGCGTGTCTGACGTGACGTCGGCCGGCAAGTGAAACAGCGCATCATTCCACCGCGCAGGAAGCGCCCCGCGGGCCCGCGCGAAGAGATGCATGATGGCGCGACGAGCGAGCGTCACACGCTGCAACTCCGCGTCAATCCCACGGCGTGCGCACCCTCACGCGTCGTCGAAGGATGGCAATCCGCGTGCTGCACGCGCATTGTTGTACCCGCGAAGAGCCCGCAGCGCCACAGGCAAGCCGCGCGCACCGCTCGGGAAGGCCTCGGACCCGAGACGACCTGCGATCGACCCGGCTCGGGTAGTCTGTCGATGTGTCCGGCTCGCCGACGTTCGACCGAAGACGGCTGCTCGTCCTCCTTGCGATGACGGCGAGCCTCTCGATGATCTTCGTCGACATGACCGTGACGGCGATCGCCGGACCGGACATCGGTGCTGCGTTCGGACTCGGGCCGAGCGGCGTCGCGTGGATCACGAACGCCTATCTCGTGACGCTCGCGGCGCTCATGGCGATCGGAGGCCGACTCGGCGACCTGATGGGGAAGCGCAACGCATTCCTCGTGGGAATCGTCACCTTCGCTGCGGCGAGCGCCCTGTGCGGTGCAGCGACCGACGTGCGCGTCCTGCTCGCGGGGCGCGTGCTGCAGGGAATCGGCGCCTGTCTCATGCAGCCGGCGGCATCGGCCCTCATCATCGAGACCTTCCCCGCCGGCGAGCGCGGCCGCGCCATGGGCATCTCGATCGGCATCTCGATGTCGTTCTTCGCGCTCGGGCCGATCATCGGCGGCCTCCTCACCGAGCACGCCGGATGGCGATCGGTGTTCCTCGTGAACCTCCCCATCGCCTGCGTGGCGATCGTGCTTGCGCTCCTCTCGCGCGCGCCCAACCGAATGTCGAGCGACCGCTCGTTCGACTTCACCTCGGCGGCGCTGATCGTCACCGGACTTCCGCTTGCGGTCTACGCGCTCGAGGCGGGCGCACCTCGAAACGGCACGCAGGAACTCCGGCTCCTCGAGCCTGTCCATCTGGTCATGCTCGTGGTCGGCATCGCGCTCACGGCGCTCTTCGCCCGCCGCCAGTTCGTCGTCGCCAAGCCACTCGTGCACCTCAGGCTCTTCGCCGATCCGAGACTGCGCGCCAACGTGCTTCTCATCGGCATCATGCAGTTCTCGATGGCCTCGCTCGTGGTGCAAGGAGCGATCTACGCGAAATCCGTGCTTGGCTATGCGCCATCGCAAGCCGGCGCGAGCCTCATGCCGCTCCTGATTCCGGTCATTCTCCTCGCGCGGCGCGCGGGCAGGATGTACGACCTGCATGGCGTGCGGCCGCTCGCACGCGCAGGCACCGTGCTCGCGACGCTTGGCCTGGTGACATGGGGCACGGGCTCGTTCGTCGAGCGCTACGCGGTCATTGCCGCCGGCATGATGCTCCTCGGCGCCGGACTCGCCTTCATCATGTCGCCCGCAAACACGGACACGCTCTCGCGCGCCCCGGACGAGATGCGCGGCCAGATCTCAGGGCTCATGCAGACGGTCCGGCAGGTCGGGAACGCGGTCGGCGTCGCCTTCGCGGCGGCGGTCAGCGGCGCGGCGGGCGCGCTTGGCGCAGAGCTTGGGCAGGCGATCGGCTGGGCGATTCTCGCAGGGGCGGCGGTGTCGGCGCTCGGCGTGCTGGTGGCGTACCGCATTCCGCGGATTGCAGCGAACGGTCCGGCCGCTGCGTAGATTCGGCAAGCGCGCGGCGACGACCGCCGCGCACGCGGCGACCAGCGCTACCGTGCGCGCATGTCCGTCCGACTCGCCCTTCTCCTCACGCCGCTTCTCCTCGTTGCCAGCAACTTCTTCATGACCTACGCCTGGTACGGGCACCTGCGCGACTTCAAGTCGAAGCCGCTCTGGATCGCCATCGGAGTCAGCTGGCTCGTCGCCTTCTTCGAGTATTGCCTGCAGGTTCCCGCCAACCGCATCGGCTATGAGCAGGCTGGGCTGTCGCTTGCACAGCTCAAGGTGATGCAGGAGATCATCACCATGGCCGTGTTCGCGGTGTTCGCAGTGCTCTACATGAAGGAGAAGCTCACGATGAACTTCGCCTACGCGACCATCTGCCTCGTCGCCGCCGCGTGGTTCATGTTCCGCGACTTCAAGCCTGCCGCATGAGCCCCGCCTTCAAGGCGCGGCCGTACACTTCGACCATGCGCCTCACGCACTGCATCGCATCGATTGCCGCATTCGCCATCTCGCTCACCGCCCTGGCAACCGGAGTCGAACGCGCGCTCGGCGCGGCGGGCGCGAACCGCCCTGAGATCGAACGCGCGCTCGCGGAGGCGCCTTCGGAGCAGCGCGGATCGATGGAGTGGCTCGTTGCGCACATGCCGAAGGCGGATCTCGAAACGCTCGATGCGGCGTTCCTTCTGGCGCATGTCGCTGGCGCCCACGAGGCGTGGACGTCCGCGCCGTGGAGCGCGCAGGTCGATGAGGACACCTTCCGCGACGCGATCCTCCCGTACGCAAGCGTGAGCGAGAAGCGCGAGCTCTGGTTGCCCGTCCTCCGCCCGAAGTGCCTGCCGATGGTCGCCGCTGCGAAGTCGCCGGCCGAGGCCGCCGTGATCCTGAACACACGCATCTTTCCGGAGTGGAAGGTGCAGTACTCGACGAAGCGAACGCGCGCGGATCAAGCGTCGAGCGAATCGATGGAGTCCGGGCTCGCATCGTGCACGGGCCTCTCGATCCTTCTTGTGAACGCATGCCGGTCGGTCGGCGTGCCGGCGCGGTTCGTCGGCGTTCCCATGTGGACCGATGGCTCGGGCAACCACTCGTGGGTCGAGATCTGGGATGGCGAGCGCTGGCGGTACACGGGCGCCGCCGAGCCGACGGGCGACCGACTCGACGAAGGCTGGTTCAGCGGACGGGCCGCCGGACAGCATCGGAGCAAGCCCGAGCACGCGATCTACGCAGTCACATGGCGCGACACCGGAGTCGAGTTCCCGATGGTGTTCGATCGTTCGCGCCCGCGCGCGCGCGCCGTCGATGTCACCGATCGATACGTCGGAAAGGCGACGCCGATTCCCGCCGGGAGCGGGATCGTCCGCGTGCTGGCACGCGACCCGGCGTCTGGCGTGCGCGTGCGCGCAGAGGTCGAGGCGCTCGCAGCCGATGGCTCGGTGATCGCGCGGGGCCGTACGAATGACGAAACGCGGGACCTGAACGATCACCTCGAACTCGTGATTCCGACGGGTGGCGCGATCTCGTATCGCGTGGACGGACGCGCGCCGGTCGAGGTGCGGACCGCGAAGTCTGGCGTGATCGAGCTGACGCCCGCGAGCGACGCGGGGGCGACGGCGCCGCTCTCGCGCGCAGCGGCCGAGGCGGCGCGTGATCGACTGTGGACCGAGCACCTCGCCAAGTTGCGTGGCGATGCCAAGGCGGAGTTCGACTCGAAGGTGCTCGTCGCCGCCGACGGCACCAAGATGCCGTTCTGGTACGCGGTCTACGGAGACGCGCCCACAGAGGGACGGAGCCTCTACATCTCGATGCACGGCGGCGGCGGCGCACCAAAGGAGATCAACGACAAGCAGTGGGAGAACCAGAAGCGCCTCTACAAGCCGGACGAGGGCGTCTACGTCGCGCCGCGCGCGCCGACCGACACGTGGAACCTGTGGCATCAGGGCCATATCGATGCGCTGTTCGCGAAGCTCATTCAGCACATGATCGTCTTCGAAGGAGTAAATCCGGACCGCGTCTACCTCATGGGCTACAGCGCCGGGGGCGACGGCGTCTACCAGCTCGCGCCGCGCATGGCCGACCACTTCGCGGCCGCAGCGATGATGGCCGGCCATCCGAACGAGACGCGGCCCGATGGCCTCCGCAACCTGCCGTTTGCGCTCTACATGGGTGGCAGGGACGCCGCGTTCAACCGCAACCAGATCGCGCGCGACTGGAAGGTCGCGCTTGCCGATCTCGCGGCCAAGGACCCTGGCGGGTATCCGCACGAAGTCACGATCTTCGAGGAGAACGGCCACTGGATGGAGCGCAAGGACGCCGTGGCGGTGCCCTGGATGGCGAAGCACACGCGGAACCGGCGCCCCGAGAAGATCGTGTGGCTCCAGGACGACGTCACGAGCGCGCGCTTCTACTGGTTGGCGAATCCGGATCCGAAGCAAGGCCAACGGGTGGTGGCGACCAGGTCTGGACAGGTGATCGACATCCTGGAGGCCGCCGCGATTTCCCGACTTTCTGTCCGGCTCGACGACTCGATGGTGGATCTCGACCAGCCAGTGACGGTACGAGTGGCTGGCAAGACCGTGTTTGAGGGCATCGTTGCCCGTTCGATGGAGACGATGCGTCGTACCCTCGGAGAACGCGGCGACCTGAGCGGCATCTTCACCGCGGAGGTCGAGATCGAGTTGAAGGGCGACGCCGCACGTTCGGCGGCATCGCCACCGTGAGGAGGTTCCGCTGAACATCCGGCTCGTCTCCTCTCGCGTACTCGTCTTGGCAGCGGTCGCCTTCGCATGCCTCACAGCCGGTCGGTGGCATACCCATTCGCTGATGTCACTCGCCATGGAGTCGACGGCCCTTGGATTCCTCCTCGCCGGCTGCATCGGGCGCATCTGGTGCGCGGTGCACATCGCAGGCCGCAAGAACGCGGTGGTGGTTGCGCAGGGCCCCTACTCGGTCTGTCGGAACCCGCTGTATTTCTTCAGCATGTTCGCCTTCATGGGCGCCGGGCTCGCCTTCGAGTCGCTGACGTCGTTCGCTGTCTTCACCGTCGTCTTCTTCCTGACGCACTGGCCGACGATCCTGCGTGAAGAGAAGTTCCTGCGCGGCGAGTTCGGAGCCGACTACGAAGCGTATTGCGCGCGGGTGCCACGGTTCTTCCCCAAGTTCTCGATCTATCAGGCGCCACCGAGCCTTGCGGTCGAGACGCACGCCTTCACGAGATCCCTTCGCGAGGCGGGGTTCATTCCGCTGACGTTCGTCGCCGGCCAGGCAGTGGTGCTTGCGCACGAGGCCGGCATGCTGCCCGCCTTCATCAAGGTCTGGTGACGATGACCGTTCAGGCTGAGGATCCGCTGGCGCGCCAGTCTACGGCGCCGAGGTCGCCTGAAGCTGCCGCACGACGCGCTCGGCCGCCTCGGTCATCGGACCATCAAGAAGGCCGGCCGAACGGGCGGCGGCCATGATCTCGTCGAACGTCATGCCGCCCCTGCTCGCGAGAGAGCCGCTCCACACCATGGCCGACGTCGACGCCGAGCCGCAATGGACCAGCAACGGTCCCTTCGAGGTCTCGAGCGTCGCCACGAACGCGGCGACCTCGGCCAATCCGTAGGTCTCGGGATGAACAGGCAACTCGATCCACTCGATGCCGAGTTGCGCGGCAGCCGCGCGGGGATCGTAGTGCCGCGCGAACGCGACCTCGTCGGCCGTCTTCAACGAGATGACCCGCTGAACGCCCCGTGCGGCCATCGCCTTGAGACCTGCCTCCGTCGGCCAACCCGCGAGATAGAGGTCTCCAAGCGCGAAGATGTTGTTGAACTCGTCGGCGATCGCAGGCTCGGTGACGCGCACCGCGTCGATCGAGGCGCGCCGCGCGGGTAAGGCGGGCGGCTTCTCGACGGACGTTGAAGTCGCACGCGCGGCAGCTGCGGGGCCCGGCGTGCGGCTGCGCACGGCATCATCGTTGGCTGTCTGACGCGGGGTCGGCTGCGGAATCGAGCGCCGAGGTTCCCCAGCCGACTTCGCAGCGCACCCGCCCAGCGCGACAAAGAGGCCGACAGTGCCAACGACACGGATCGCTGCGCAGAGTGCCGCGCAACGCGGACGGTCGAGGCTCTGTCTGACGAAGCCGACGGGCTTCAATCTGCACGGCATGTCGGCTGGCCTTGACCCAACATTGTCGGGTTCAACTCGCTTGGTCGCGCGGTTGGATGACTGGCGATACACCGTCGTTTCCCTTCCTTCCCATCCGAGCGCCGATCTGGATTCCTCCAAGGACCATCGGTCTTGGCTTTCGGCGACCCGACAGACAGAACCTAGGCGGCACGCAGCAGTTGCCATAGGTCGTCTATCCATGGGTCGTCTATCCATGGGTTGTCTATCCATGGGTTGTCTATCCATGGGTCGTCTATCCATGGGTTGTCTATCCATGGGTTGTCTATCCATGGGTCGTCTATCGGCGGGGGGCTGCAGCCAAGCCGAATCGGATCACGACGTTCCCGAGGGAAGTCCATCTTGTGCCCCGATTGCGCGAGAACGTACCCCGGTTGGCTCTGTAGCGTAAGTCCCTATTTTGCAGAAACTTGCGAGTCTGAGATTCCTTACGTTGTTTTTATAGGACTTATACAGGGGGGTTTTGTTTATGCGAAACGCTCGGTAACTGGGCACATTCGTTTGTACCTCGATCAAGTTGGACTACCTTCGGAATACCCCCCCCTAACTGGGTGATTCCCTTCCCGTTTTTGGAGATTTCCCGATGCTCCGTACCTCCCTCACCGCGTGTGCTGCCCTGCTCGTCACGGGCGCTGCAAACGCCCTCTACGTCAACACCATCGCCCAGGTGAATGCCTCGGTGGGCGAACTCGAAGAGAACGGCCACCTCCGCGTCGGAACTGGTCCGTTCATCTCCGGCCCGAATGGCGAATGCGCCGCAAACGGCTGCGTCGACCTCGTGGGCGCCGAGGGCGTGCTGCCCATCAAGGGCTTCTTCCAGTTCCAGTTCCAGAACTACCAGTTCAACCCGACCTACTACTCGGGCGTGTTCGCGATCCTCAGCATCAACTTCGCTGGTTCGACGATCACTCCGCAGAGCTTCGTCAACCAGGTGAACGCCCAGACTGGCCTCACCGGCGTGACCGCGCTGTTCACCGATCAGGCCTCTGACCAGCAGAACACCTCGCAGTTCGAGGATTGGCTCCCGCCGTCCCTCCAGGCTTCGATCGTCTTCCGTTGGAGCGAGAACTCCCCGCCGTCCGTTGGCGCAGGTGGCCTTTCGTCGGTCTACACCTTCGGTTGGGACCTCACCGACGCGACTGCCTTCCAGAACGGCCTGACGCTCGGTGGCGCCTATGCGCTTCCCGCTCCCGGTGCGCTGGCCCTCCTCGGCCTCGCCGGCGTGATGGGTCGCCGTCGCCGCTGATCGCGGTAGAACGTCCAAACACTCGCGCGGCGTCCATCCCGGACGCCGCGCTGTGCTTTGGGCCCTCCCGGCGCGACGCGGGAAGTTGCCGTACCTTGGCAGCCGCCGCGTGACGACTTCGATTCGACCAGTTCGCGCTGAACTTCGACCGGTCTTCGTGATCGGGTGCGGCGCCATCGTGCGCGACGCGCATCTTCCGGCCTACGCGCTCGATGGCATCCCGGGCGGCGCATTCTTCGACATCGGAGGAACACGCGCCGCGCTGCTGGCAGAGGCAACCAAGGGCACGACTGCGTTCACCACGCTCGACAAGCTCTTCGACGCGCTCTTCGATGCAATCTTCGATGCATACTCGGCAGCGCGGGGCGAGATGATTTCCGAGGAGCCTCTCCCTGCATGACCTCGACAGAACCCACCATCACCCGCGTTGAGATCATCGATCTGCGCTTTCCGACCTCGGAAGAGCATCATGGCTCCGACGCCGTGCACGTCGACCCGGACTACTCGGCGGCGTATGTGATCCTTCATGCCGACGACGCGCACGCTGGACACGGACTTGCATTCACGATCGGTCGCGGCAACGAGATCGTCTGCCAAGCGATCGAGTCGCTCTCGCCGCTGGTCGTCGGCAGGCGCGTGCGGGACATCGCGAGCGATCGCCGCGGATTCCTGCGGTCGCTGTCGCAGGACTCGCAGTTCCGCTGGCTTGGCCCCGAGAAGGGCGTCATGGCGCTCGCGGTCGCGGCGATCGTGAACGCCGTGTGGGATCTCGAGGCGCGCCTCGCAGGCAAGCCGTTGTGGCGCCTGCTCGCCGACATGCCTGCGGAGGAACTCGTCGCGGCGATCGACTTCCATGGGATCCGCGACGCGGTCGACGAGGACGCGTGCCTCGCGATGGTGCGCGCGAACGACGCGACGCGCGCCGAGCGGATCGCGCGCGTCGAGCGCGAGGGATTCCCCGCCTACACGACCAGCTGCGGCTGGATCGGCTATTCGGACGACACCCTGCGCGCGCGCTGCCGCGAGGCTATCAGCGACGGATTCACGCATTTCAAGATGAAGATCGGCCAGTCGATCGACGACGATGTGCGCCGCGCGCGCATCATCCGCGAGGAAATCGGCCCCGACCGCGTGCTGATGGTCGACGCGAACCAGCGCTTCGATGTGCGGCAGGCGATTGATTGGATCAAGCCGCTCGCGCCGTTCAACATCTGGTGGTTCGAGGAGCCCGTGTCGCCGGACGACGTGCTTGGCCACGCCGAGATCGCGCGCGCGATTCAGCCGATCAAGGTCGCCACGGGCGAACAGTGCCAGAACCGCGTGATGTTCAAGCAGTTCCTCGCGTCGGGCGGCATGCAGATCTGCCAGCTTGACTCCTGTCGCGTCGGCGGCGTGAACGACAACCTCGCGATCATGGCGCTTGCGCGGCGCTTTGGCGTCCCCGTCTGCCCGCACGCCGGCGGCGTCGGGCTCTGCGAGTTCGTCGCGCATCTCATCATGGTCGACTACATCCGCTTCAATCCCACGATTGCTGGGCGCGTGTGCGAGTTCGTCGACCACCTGCACGAGCATTTCGTCGACCCATGCGTCGTGAAGGGCGGGCGCTATCTTGCTCCCACACGTCCTGGATTCTCAGGCGAGATCAAGCGCGCGTCGCTGGAGGCGTTCGCATTTCCGCATGGCCCCGAATGGGTCAAGCGGCGGAAGAAGGGAGTGGCGCGATGAGCGGACGACTGCAAGGAAAGCGCGCGTTCGTGACGGCCGCCGCCGCGGGCATCGGCCGTGCGAGCGCGCTCGCGTTCGCGCGCGAGGGCGCGAGCGTGATCGCGACCGACATCGACGAGGCGGGCCTCGCGTCGCTTGCAAGAGAAGGCGCATCGATCGCGACGCGCGTTCTCGATGCCCGCGACTTCTCGGCGATCCGAGCCGCTGCGGCAGACGCCGGTGACATCGACATCCTGCTGAACGCGGCGGGATGCGTGCATCAAGGGACGCTGCTCGACTGCGACGAGAAGGCGTGGGACTTCTCGTTCGACCTCAACGTGAAGAGCGTCTACCGCATGCTGCACGCGTTCTTGCCCGGCATGATCGCGCGAAGGCGCGGAAGCGTGATCTCGATCGCGAGCGTCGCGTCGAGTATCCGCGGCGTGCCGAACCGCGCGGCATACAGTGCGACGAAGGCCGCGCTCATCGGGCTCACGAAGGCGGTTGCCGCCGACACCGTTGCGCACGGAGTGCGCGTGAACGCGATCTGCCCCGGCACCGTCGAGACGCCGAGCCTGCAGGACCGCATCAACCAGAACTCGGATCCTGTGGCCGCGCGCGCGGCATTCATCGCGCGTCAGCCGATGGGTCGGCTGGGCACCGCCGACGAGATCGCCGCGCTTGCGGTTTATCTCGCAAGCGACGAGTCGAGCTACACGACAGGCGCGATCCATGTGATCGACG
>Ga0209985_10001171_pt1 | contig 26636 bp, 39 predicted proteins | sample NOAtaG_FD_187305 | JGI IMG/M metagenome (GOLD analysis project Ga0209985, IMG submission 187305) | Freshwater lake microbial communities from Lake Erie, under a cyanobacterial bloom - NOAA_Erie_Diel6S_1000h metaG (SPAdes) (version 2) | ecosystem: Environmental > Aquatic > Freshwater > Lake ...
CACCGAGAGCAAGGACAGGTATGCTGCTCTCGGCTTTCTGGGCGATGTTGTTCTTGATCCGACTGCTTGGGTGACGTTGGGCACCAGCACTGCTGCTGGTGCTGCGGCGAAGGGCACGATGAAGCAGGCTGTCACTGACGGTGGCGGTCGTGTGTTGGCAAAGGAGCTGGCTGATTCGGCTGTTCAGGCTGGGTTGCGTAATGCCCCTGAGGTTCAGCGGCTTGTCGCTGATGCTGGGATTCGTGGTCGTGGGGCGATCACGCCGCGCGGCCTGGCCCGCGCTGGCGTCGATGACGCTACCCGTGAGGCGCTGGGTATCCCGTCGCTGGCTCGTACGATTGGTCGTGACGGTGTTCGTCTTCCTGGGTCTGCTGCTGTTGCGAATGTGATTGAGGATGCGAAGGGTGCTGCGAAGGGGTTTTTGCGTACCCGTCCTGCTGCTGCCCAGGTTCGTAAGTGGGCACCGAACCCGTTGGGTCGGCGCGAGCTGATGCAGACGTTGGCGTCTCGTTCCGCGAGTGTTGGTGAGAAGTTTGATGCTGTGTTGGCTGATGCGACGATTAATCGTTCGCTGGCCACGGCACGGTCGTGGGCTGCGGACACGGATCGTCGTATTTTGCGTGACCCGAATCTTGGTAAGCGGTTGAAGAAGTTGACACCGAATGATGGTGTTGCGTTGACGAACGCTATTGAGACGGGCGCGAATGATGATTTGGCGAACGCTTTGCGGGGCGAGTTCAACAGGATGCGTGCCGAAGCTGTCGATATGGGTGTCGATATCGGTGACCTGGGTGAGAACTATGTGCCGCATATTGTGTCGGACGAGTTTCGTGCGTTGGCCCGTAAGGATGCTGAGGCTGCGAAGATTCTGTTGTCGTTGGAGTCGGATGTTGGTGTTCAGAAGACTCGTCGGTTCGGTGTGAACCCGAACCAGGAGAACGTGTTTCTTGGCGAAACTTTGCAAACTGGCACCATTGAGGAAATGAACGGGATCGCTCAGAAGAAGCTGGGTGTGAACATTTTTGTGGACGATGTGCGCGACACGCTGCCACGTTACATTGACCAGTTGTCTAAGGCGATTGCTCGTGAGCAGCAGATCAAGCTGTTGACCGAGAAGGGTGTTGTTCGTTCGCTGGCCGAGAAGAAGGTGATGAAGACGGTGCCAAACACCCCTGAAGAGGTCGCTGATCTTCAGGCTGCGCGGGACGCTTTGAAGCGTGCCCGCGACAACGAACGTGTCGCCCTGCGTGACGGTTCAACGTACCGTCGCAAGGAGCTGGCTGAGGTTCGTTCGGCGGTGCGTGCCCGCGTGAAGGAACTGAATGCCAGGGTTGCCGATCTGGACAGGAAGATCAAGGATGCTGAACGTGGTCTGACTGGGGCGCAGATGAAGCTGGCCCGCAACCAGAAGGTTCTCGCCGAGGCTCGTGCGGCGTTGGATAACTGGAAGACTGTTGCGAAAACTGAGCGCGGCCAGGCGCGCCGCAAGGCGCAAGCTGAGATCAAGCGGCTTGAGGCTCGTATCGCTGAGGTTCAGAAAGCGATCGAAGTGAACCAGTCCGCTATCAAGCGGATCATGTCTGATCGTAATATCAGTTTGCCTGAGCGGACGTTGATGACGCAAACCCCCGCGGCTGGCGTCAAGGCATGGCAGGCGCAGCGTGAAACAATCCGCGCCGAACTTGATGAGCATCTGGCGAAGCTTGATGAGATTCGCACCCTGAAGCTGGGTGAGGGCACATCACGTGCGGAACGTTCGGTTGCGCGCGCTACGGAGCGCGTGCAGGCTGCACAGTTGCAGAACAAGGGTCTGAGCAAGGAAGTGAATCTTGCTGCCCGCGCTCTGGATGGTGCCGTCGCGGAACGTCAGCTTGTTGGTGATGAGGTCACCCAGGCGAAGATTGTGCTTGATGATCTGATGGATAAGGCTAGCGGTTTGGAGAAGGCTGGCGTTGATGAGCTGCGGGATCGTGTGAATCTTGTGTCAGAGATTCTTGTTCGTGAGAACGATCCGCTTGTGCAGCGGATCGCCCAGTTTGAGGCGATGGCGTTGGCTGCTGATGCTGCCGCGGCAGCGGCCCGCGGCGAACAGGCCAGTCTTGCCCAGGTTATCGACATTATGTCTTCTAAGAAGTTTGCGGAGGAAACTATCCGCTATGTCGAGAAAGGCATGGTTGAGATTGGTGACGGGATGCAGATTCCCGAATGGCTGAATGATGCTTTGAAGATCGAGCCTGTGAGGCTGAACTGGGTTGAGTCACAAAAGTTCATCCGCCAGTTCTACAATCTGTGGAAGGGGTATGCGATTCTGCGCCCTGGCTTCCATGTCCGTAACGCCTATAGTGCGATGTTCAACGTGTATCTTGAGGCTGGCGCTGGGGCGCTGCCGAACATTCGGCGCGCCCATGCGTTTGACGATCTGGTGATGAAGCATCCTGCGGACTATATGGAGCGTGCTGCGGCTCGTTGGGGGGCGGAGGAAGCCGCCATGCTGAACGAGGCGCACATGGCGATGCGTGCCACGGGTGCAGGTCAGGCCGCTGGTGAGTTCACGTCCAGCGAGTTCCACAAGGGTAAGTTCAATCCTGTGTCTGAGGATTTCCGTTTGTTGAAGCGGAACCGTAAGATCGGTGAGTGGGTTGAGCGGAAGATTCGTACCGCTCACGCCTATGATGTTTTGAAGCGTGGCGGCAACATCGACCAGGCGGTCGATGTTGTGAACAAGTGGCATTTTAATTATACGGACATCAGTTCGTTTGATCGTGCTGCGCGTGTCGCGATGCCGTTCTGGACGTTCTTCTCGCGCAACTTGGCCCTTCAGGGCCAGACATGGTTCCGTTCCGCTGCCCGCCTGAACCGTGTTTATCAGAACGCTGAGCGGAACCTGTCGTACGGGCAGGAGGAAGATACGCTGGTCCCTGACTGGTATGGGGATGCTGGCGCGATTCGTTTGCCTGGGATGGATGCGGATGGGACAACCCGCTATCTGTTCCCCGATTTGCCTGCCGCGCAGGCACCTGCCCAGTTCTACAAGTTCATGACTCCGTGGACTGGACAGTTCTTGGGTGATGTCGGTCCGATCAAAACGTTCCCCGAGGTTATTGCTGGGAAACAGTTTTTCTCTGGCATCCCGCTTGAGCGGGAAGCCGTCGAAGCTGGTTCTGGTGCTACCGCGCTGGACAGGCTGGGTATCCTTGAGGCGACTGGTATGGGTGGTAACGGGATGGTTGATGAGCGCCTTCAGTATGCGATCAATTCGCTGGTCCCTGGCGCTGGGATGGTTGATCGTCTTGCTGGTTTGGGTGGCGAGGCGAACGCTGAACGTCAGGGGTATGCTCGTTTGGCGGCATTGACTGGTGTTGGTGTGCGTGAGAACAATGAGCGAACCCGTCAGGGTGAGCAGTATCGTCGGATGTTAGAGGAACAGGCTCGTGCCCGTTTCGCCCAGCAGGTTGCGGGCGGGTGAACTGTGGAGGCGATCATTGCGGCAGCGGTTACAGGACTTTGTTCTGTGGTGGCTGTCATTGTTTCTAACCGAAACCAGTCATCGAAAACCCGCAAGGCGGGTTTGGACCAGCACACCGAGCAGAACAGCAAGTTGGATGTGTTGATCCGCAAACAGGATGATTTGTCCAAGGCTGTTGATGATAACAAGAAGATTGCCGCTAAGGGGCTTGCCGAGTTGACTGGCAAGGTTGATGGGGTGATTGCGACAACGGACACGTTGTTCAACATGATTGTTGATGTTGATGCGAAAGTTACGAAGCCAGCTAATAAGAGGGTGGCGGCGGCACGGCCCGTGCCGCCCGTAACTACAGGCAGTGTTTATGAAAGAGGTCAAGGTGGCGGCTGAATATTATGTGAACTCGCAGCATATGCTGATCGGACCTGGGGTCCGTCACGAGCTGATTGTTCCCGAAGCGACCACCCAGCCTGAGATTTATCCGTGGTCAATTATTCTGCATTCCCAATCTGGCCCACAGAAAACCCGTTGGGAAAATTTGCGAAACTACATGTTGCGGCGCGATATCGGTTTGGAATGCCATTTTATTGTGGACATGGACGGACTGATCATCCAGACGATGCCGTTGAATCGTCGGGCTGACTGTAATTTCAGGGCGAACCGTTTTCAGGTTCCGTTTTGGGCTTCTCCGACAGGCCAGTTGGATGTTGGCGCGATCTCGTTCGAGACACAGGATGAGGGTGCCGCGTCGTTGCCGTTCACCCCGTGGACGTTGCCGCAGGCGAATGCGATCGCGAACGCTTGCGCCGCGATCGGCCACAAGTACGGTATACCGTACACGCAGCCTGCGACGTGGAATGATCGCGGTATCGGTCATCACAGCCTGTTTCCTGAGTGGTCGTCGTTTCGTGGCAAAACTTGTCCTGGTCGTGCTAGAATTCATCAAATGGATTGGGTTCGTCAGCGTGCCGCAAGCATTTGTGCTTGCGCACCTGAGGGGGTTTGATGTCGAATCGTGATTTGATGGCTGATGATTTGCGGCCCGTGTACGGGCCTGCGAATGGGTTGGCCGACTGGGAGGGTCAGCATTGGGTTGCTAACGGTTTCCCTCCTGCTGGCCCTGGCAACAAGGCTGCCTGGTATGCGGCGAATGGTGCTGTCGGTTCCAGCTATGGCGATTTGGAGCGGGATTATTGGCTGAATCGTTATGGTGGCGCACAGCATCCGTTTGCAGCGCTGGGTGCGACGTGGTGGATCGACGCGGCCCTTGAGCCGCAGACGGGGACGGGCGCTAGCACGCTCCAGTACGTCTTGAACCGTGGAGATCGGCGCGTGCCGCACGCTCGCAGGGGTTCGGCGGGTCGTGCGGAGTTGCGTGGCTCGTTCGGTCTGATCCTGCCTGGGGTGACAGGGAACTGGGCGAGCGCCCCTGACGCTGCGCCTCTGCGTGTCACGGGCGACATCGACCTGTTGTGTCGAGTGTCGCTGGTGGACTGGACGCCTGTCGGTCCCGATCCTGCGACGCTGATCGGGAAGCGGGCTGGTGCGCCGAACTTCGCGTACCAGTTCCGTGTCGCCCCGACGACTGGTCGGTTGGAGTTCGTGTATGGCGACACTCCGACGACTGTCGTGACTGTCAGTTCCACGGTGTCTCCTGTGATCGCTGATGGCGCACCGCTGTGGGTGCGCGTGACGCGCGCCTCGGGTACTGGTGTGGTGCAGTTCTTCACTGCGCCTGACGATGTGGCGGTGCCGACTGCGTGGACGCAGTTGGGGACGAACGTTTCGACGACGGCGGGTGCGATCAATGCGGGCACCGAGATTCTCGGTGTCGGCAACTTTGCGAGTGGCGCTACCGAGGTGTTGCAGGGCACGATGTTCCGTGCGATTGTCCGCAACGGGATCGGTGGCACGGCCGTGTTCGACGCCAATTTCACGGCCGCTCCCGCGTTCGCCGCGTCGTTTACCGAGTCGTCCGCGAACGCGGCGACGGTGACGATCAACGCCACGTCGGGTGCGGACACGAACGATCCGCTGCTGTTGACGCACACGGGCACGAACTACCTGTACATGGGGCCTGGCGGGGGCTCGACAACCCCCACCGACAACAACTTCTGCGTGTCGGCCATTTCGGCGTCTGGCACCACCGTAGACATGCGCGTTCACCTGCGTCGCAACGACGACGACCTGGGGAACGGCATCTGCGCGACATGGCTTGGCAACGGGTTCGCTCAAGCGTTCACTCTCGCCTACAACTTCGCAACGCGAGCGGTCACCAGCACCCTGTTCGACATCGCTGGGCCGAGCGGCACGGCGTCCATCACGGGCGATCTCTGGCTTCGACTGACCCACGACTTCGCGACCAACGCGTCCAACATTTCGGAATCCACAAATGGCGTGTCATGGACGACTGTTGCCAGCGGCACGTTCGCCGCGTCAAACCGCGGCGGCAACGAGTTCAGCGTCAACACGTCCGACGTGCTTCGCCGCAACGGCAGCAACCACTCCACCTACCAAGCATCCCTGACCGTTGGTGGCACTCTCGTCACGTCGTTCGACGCGTCGCTCCGAACTGGGGACCAGTCGTCGTGGGTTGACCCGCAGGGGCGAACTTGGACGCTCAACCGTGCTCCGTCGGGCCGCAAGGCTGTGATGGTGACCCGCCCCGTGATCCTGTTCGGCACCGACGACTTCTTGGAGGTGCCTGACAACCCCCTGCTTAACATGGGCGCCTCACAATCGTTCACGGCGGTCGTCATCCACCGCAAGTGGATCAATGCAGGCACTGGCTTTGAGCGACTGGTCGAGAAGGCCAGCGACGCCAGCGCGAACGACGGGTGGTCACTAAACGTGAGCGGCTCGACCCCTACCTCGATCCGTCCCAACTCGGGGATCGACAGCGGCGCGAACACAGTGTCGCACATCGTCGGCTCTGGCGACGACAACGGGCAGGCTCGCCTGTACGCGATGACGGTAGACCGCGCGGCGCAACTGTTGAACACCTGGCGCGGCAACACCCCAGGCACAGCCCAGTCCACGGCCGCGGTCGGCACGCTTGTCAACTCGTTCCCCATGCGGATCGGTCGCATCGCCAACGGCGTCCCCAACAACAACAACCTCGACGGCGAAATCTTCGCCGTCGCGATCTTCCGCACCGCACTGTCTTCGACGCAGCTCGGGCAGATCGCCACCCATTTCGGTGTGTGATCCCACACGCCTCAACCACTATTGTTTCTGGAGGAAACTCGATCAAACATGGGAACCCTGAGAAGTAACCAAGATTGGACAGGACGAAAGATACGTGGGGAGGTTCAGGGTCATGGCCCAGCTAATGGAATGCGCTAACTGCGGTTCCCAGTATCCGCCTGTGGCGTGCAGGTGGCGGTGCCCGTCATGCGGTTTCAAAGACACTTGCTGTGATGGCGAGCCGCAACCTGTGAAACATCCCCAGCATGGCTGGGATGTTGATGGAGAGTATCGGTAGAAATGCAAAGAACCCCCACCGCTATGGTGGGGGTTCCTTGTTTTTGTGAATTCGGTTTTGCCCGTCCCGCGGGTCCCCCAGAGTATTAAACCTTACTGGTATTCGGTCCCCGACTTGCGGGTCAGATACTCGGGGTTGATGAACTTGGCCACGTTCCGTTGGCCGTTCATCTTGTAATCGCTTCCAGGACAAACAACCACAACACCTTCACGCAGCCCGCCACCGATGACGGATGGCTCCTGGGCGGCTCGTTCGCAACGTTCACGATCGTACGTTGTGACAGCGATCACAGGCACAGTTTGTAGTGTCAACAGTTCGTCTGGTGCAATATGCATCACACCCTCACGGGCGTTCCACAAACGCACGTCGAACACGAACAGTTCGACATCCTGGATGCCGTAGTTCATGTCCTGAATGCCACGGCCGACAACTTCACCGTACACGGTGACAGCATCCTCGTGGCGCACGACGTTCCGCATGTACTCCAGGATTTCGGGGTGCTTGCGGAAGGCCCTCCAGTACGTGTTGTTCTCATCTTCGACCAGAACGTGACCGTTCTGGCCCAAACCCTTGGAGAACACGTACACCGTGTCAGGGTCCGAGGCGTTCATGTGGATGCCGATGTTGGTGCCATGCAACTTCTCGGTGACAACCACGATCTTGCCATCGAACGGGTCATACCAGCCGTCGTCTTCAAAGTGAATCTGCTTCTTGATGTTCTCGACATCGTACATTGGGCAGATCGGTGCGTCCCCCTTGGGACGCATAACCTTGCCAGACAGATGGACGGGGATGCTGGGCTGGTAACGGGACACCCCCAGCACCTCATCCAACGGCGGGACCTGCTGTCCGCCGTCGACCTGCTTCTGCCAGAACGTCCACGCCACAGGCGTACACACGACCCCCTGGGACAGGACGCCGCCCATTCTGATCGGCTTGATACGGTCCTTGTTGGACCCCGCCAGACGGCCCTCCAGACCGAGTTCACGTTGCAACGCAACGGGCACCAGACTTTGTTCGCTGATGTAACACACCCGATCACCCACCTTGTAGGTGTCGGCTCCGACGATGCTCTGGTAGCCTTCGACGGTGGCAAGGACGATGCGGTCCTTGCCTGGGATCGGGTCGATGCGGGTGATTGTGGTTGTCCATGCCTGCTCAGTCATCTTCATCCTTCCAGTATCCTGTGATGCCTTCCCACTCGGCGTGGAAACGTTTGATTCGTTCAGGGTCAGGGTAGTGTACATCGCCGCGGTCGGCGGTGTCTATATAGTGGATGCCGCGCTGCTGGTCGGGGTCGGGGGTTTCGTGGAAGGAACTCACAGCGGCGTCACCTCGTGTGTGGCGTCGTGCGCCCACTCGATGCCTGCGTTCTCCTGCTCGGTGAACCGCATTCGGCCGCGGCTGTCGGCGACGAAGTTGCCCATCCAGTACGAGCCGTCGGGCATGTAAATGCCGATCCACCAGCAGCGGTCGTTCATCTGCTCGACGTGAACCGTCTGCGGGTTGTTGATGACGATTTCGTCGATGTCGCCGCAGTCGACGTGCAGCGCGTTGACTGGTCGGCGGTTCCAGAGGATGCGATGATGCGACCGTGTTTCGTAAGTATCATCCATCATCGTCATCATCCCATTCCATGTTCTCCGTGAACCAGTCACGCGACCCGAAATAGGTTGCATGATCCGACAACACCTCATCGAACTCCCACGAATCATCCGTCAAATACGACACACCGACCGCCATGCCGATCGCAAACAGCAGATCGGACACGAACGGGGGCACATCGTTCTGTGCGTGCAGTTCACGACACCAGCCCAAGATTTCATGAACGTACTCTCGCCTGATTGACAGTTCGTATTCCAGATATTCGTCTGTTTCTGGAAGAAACATGTCGGGGTTGTGGGTGTCGATGATTGCTTTCGCTGCCCGTCTCAGTTTGGCAAGTTCGGTGTCGGTGAACACCGATTCGGCCCAGTCCCCATCACCTGTCATAGTCACTTGGAATCCAGTTTCTCTTGCAGCCAGTTGATCGCATTCCGCGCATCCTTGCAACGGGACTGCATCGCACGGTTCGCACCGTGCGACGCCAACAGCGCCTCTAGCTTCTTCAGGTCATCGTACAGTTCGGAAAGAAACGGGTTCATGGGCGGTTCACCGCCACATCATTTGCTTCGCAAATCATACCACATCAAACCTTTCGTTCGCAACAAACCGATCATGCTCGTCTCGCATCTTGCGATAGGTGAACTGGGACAGTTCAGTCATCTGCTGACTGAACCATTCCGCCGCCTCAGCGCGGCGGGCAGGATCACTGATGCGCCAGTTCGCCCACAGATCAACGTTCTTCGACGCCAACCAATCCTCGATAATGTCCATCATTCTCCAGTCGCAACAGGGATACCGTGACACAGCAGCGGGTTGTGTACCAGCACCCATTTCTTGGAACGTGCACCTTTGACGGGTGGGTTCAGTTCGTACGTTTCCCCATCGGGGAAACGAACCTGATCGTATGGTGCGTACATGCGGACAATCATGTCATGATATTTGCCGCCCAACAGTTTGAACGATGCCGAACCGTCAGGGTACTTTTTGACGGCTTGGATGTCATCGAACGGGACGTACATGTATTCGTCGTTCTCGGGATTGTACACGTATGTTCCCATCATGTCCATCCCTTCGTCGGATCAATCAACACACCCTTACACTGCGACCAGAACGGACACCACTTGTCCGAACACAGAACATGCTGGTCGTCCAACGGCCAACCAACCTCAGTGCCCAGGTTGTACCACATGTTCACCAGACGGTTCACCATCACCTCAAGCCACGCCCAATGATTCGGACCACGCTTCACAGTCACCGTGTCAGGCAAACGAATCTCTTGGCGGCGGACAAACACTTTGAAATCGAAATAGTACAGGCCGTCACTGTCAGGTTGCACCAGTCCAAGTTGGGCCGCAGCCCAAGTGTACACGTCGGGCTGACGGCCCCACCGCTGGTATTCCCACTGCTTGTACTCCGAGCCTGCCGTCTTCCAATCATACACACGGTTGGCGTACACCAAATCCATTGTACCCGCCAAAAACACGGGCACATCCTCAGCCTTCTTGCCGTGCTTCTTCACGGGCACCGTGCAGAACGGCAGGTGGAACGATGTTTCGGAATGCAACTCGTCCCCACCGTACATCAGTTCGTGCCGTTCGGGCGAATGATACCATGACTTGACCAGCCATGACAGCGCCTTGAGGGCGCGGTCATGGGTTTCAAATGTTGCCATTGAATAGGTGGAACCAACTTTCTGGTAGTGTTCCAACAGTTCGACATAGTAGGCGGCGCCGTATGCTACGGCGTCCGCTTCGCTGTCGAATGGCGCAACAGCCAGTTCGTGGTCGATCACGTCGTGCAGGCAGGTGCCGACTGTGGCCGCATCGGTTTCTGCGGGCGGATCGTCGGTGATCATCTTGAGCCGCATCTGTTCCAGACAGTGCGACTTCAGGTCGGACTGGTGAAGAACAATACCTTCGTCGGTTACTTTCACAGGGGCGACTCCAAACCGTACGCCTTCAGGGCGCGACGCAGCATCTTCACGGCCTTGCCGCGACGCCACGCCTTTGCGGTCAACGCGTGAACCCTGGTGCCGTCAACGAATTCCACGTAAATCTGATACCAGGACGCCAAGCTGTCAGTGTGGCGACCTTCTTTGATCTTCCTGATCTTCACTTGTCCCCTTCCAGGCCCAGCGTAAACCAGCCATGCTGCAACATCACCACAATAGCAGAATACCCGATGATATCAGCAAGAGTGTCCGTCAACGGCTCATTCTTCGACTTGCCGCCACGCTTCTTCAGGTTCTCGTAACGACTGATCTTATCCCACAGTCGCACCTCAACGCCGCGCACACCGAACCTGTTGATGTTCTCATGCCCGTAATCATGCTGCTTGCGGACAAGCAGAGCAACCTGCTTGTCCACATCCCAGCCACGCTCAGCCATCATCTTGTTCAGCTCGGCCATCGCCTTGCGAGCCAAGGCGTCATGCTGGTTGGAATCGTACAGCTCCCTGTAGCTGGCGGTGATTTCGCGCACGTTGTCGTCGCAACCCATCTTCAGCAGCGCGGCACGCGCCGCCTCATTCCACGTCTTCGGTTCAATCATGATGTTTCCTCCTGAAACACGGCCCGCAACTTTTCGTACGCCTTGTCACGGATACGTTGAATATGCTGTTTCGAGAACGCCTTGTTCACACCCTCATGTCGGGCAACATACTCGCCTGTCTGCGACAGACTCATACCACCCCACACGATACAGTCCACAACGACACGTTCCCTGTCGGTCAGACCACACCCATCAATCTTCTCTTGGAACGCCTCCCACAGCAGCGCAGCTGTCTCCTGATCCAACACAGGTTCCTCCAAACAATCTGCCTCCATCAAAGCCTGATAAGGATTCATTGGAAGATGATGCGTGTCGTACAATCCGACACGCTCAGCCAACGAGATACGTTCCTCGTTCGCATGGAACCCTGTGCCCGACGGAACCTCCTTGCGGTCAGCCATTGATTGCGGGTTGTACTTCGGCATCAGATCACATCCACCCACGGGACGCTAGCGTACGGCTTGTTGCCATCAAATATGCCGTCAGTTCGCAATGCTGCGGTACGCCCACCGCCAAGCCTGCACATAGCATAGATGCGGCCCAACGGCAGCATCCTCCAATCGTTCAACGGCTGATTCCACAACCACAAACGGATCGTCGTCTGACGATTCCACTGCATCAACGCCCGCAGTTTCTCGTGCTTGAACTTGAACAACTGATCTTTCCCGCATCCCTGTACCTCGATCAACCCTTCGTCCGTGAGGAAGTCTGGAGTGTATCGGACAAATGCTGGAACACGACGCAGATCAACGGGAGGGCGGTCCAAACCGTACTTGACGCAAGCGAGCACCCGTCTTGCCGCATACTCTTGAAACGCTTGCTCGCCAGGGTCACCCAAAACCTCAACTCGTTCCTCCCATGTTTCGTCTTTGAACGTCATCGTTGACCACCGTTTTCATCAGTGCCGCTTTGAACGCTTCCTTCTTCGTCTGCCAATGCTGGCATGTTGGTGGATACTTCGTTCCCAATGTCCACGTCACCCGACCGCATGTCGGGCACCGCCACGTTTTCCCGCTCGTCATAGAGCGAACCTTTCCTTGGTACGCCAACGAACGACACCACCAGCAGCTCAACCTGTCTGTCGTCAGCCCATGCTACACCATTAAGACCGTCCTGTACGGCCTTCACAATGTTATCAATGTCACCACGAATACCGACAGGACGGACAGAACTTTCCAACGGAAACACATCGACCGAGATACCGTCCTTGTGAATCTCCAGTTCCATCCCGACTGGGATGTCACCCCAATGTGTTCCGCCCGCCGCCTGATAGGCGGCAGCAACACTGTTCTCGAAATGCACGGTGCGTTGCGGAGTGTACGCACGAGATTTGCGGCCACGCCGTGGCCGTGTCAGTCGGGCACGCTGTTTCGCGACAGCTTTCAAAGGTATCCAGATCATCCGTATGTTTCGATCCCTTCGACAAGTTGAGCGTACATGTCGTCCATCGCTTCGGTGATGACCTCGGTCGGAGTTTTCAGTTGCAGGTCAAGTCCCGAGATTTGTCGGGACGCGGAACGCTCCCCGCCTGTCTTGCCGCGAACATGCAACGACACTCTGATCGCATCCCTATCAAAAGCATAACCCCACCCAGCATGAACGATATCTGGATGGTCATGCTTCAGCAGCCAAGCGTACTGGATATCGTTGAAATTTCTGCTATCCATATGCGCGCTCCACAATATCACGAACGTACGATTCACCATCCTGGCGGTCAGCGTACTTGTTCCACGCGCACCACCACAGCAGTGTGAACGTGTCGTCAGCGTTCCAGCCACGGTTCGCACACCAATGTGCGAGCGCAACGAATGCGGCGGAACGATCGCGGGTTTCACCTGTTTCGTAAATGTTGCGCCACGAAACATCAAGCCGACCGACCAGCTTTGTTGCTTCGTCGGGGGTGCCCGCGCGGGCCGTCGTCGTGCGACGCGGCCGCTCATACCACTTGGATGCCCAATGAATCACACGGTCACGGTCGGAAAACATCGGCCAAGTCAGCCAACGCTCCAACGTGCACGGCACACCATCATCAGTCGAACACCAGTCACGCATCATCACCTGGCGGTCCTTGTGGAGTACCGCAGCCCCAGGGTACGGTAGCCGCACATAGTTCCCCAACTGGGACGGGGCCAACTGTTCCGACTTCGGGTTCGCCTCCTTGGCAGGCAGGTCGATCGCCGCATACGCCACCTTCAAACAGCGACGCATCTGCCACGCCTCAACAGGCTCCCTCACAAACACCCAAATATGCCAGCCCTTGGAACGGGAACGTTCCACATGCGGAACCAAACCCATACCCTTCAGAGCGGTCGCCAACATGTACGCCTCAGACCAGTCGCCCGTGTCGATGTCGCAACAACCCCAACGGGTCCACCTGCGCCCGTCCTCGTCGGGCCACGTCGGGTACACTCCGATAGGTTCGATCCCGTTCAGGTGTGCTTCGACCAGTTCGGTCGTGTACGGCTTGTAGATCGCACGGCCTTCATCGCCGCCGACAGCGTCCAACCGTCCCGAGAACAGCGAAGCGAAGGTTTCCACCAGCGTCAACCGTTTCGGTTGGGGGGCTGGTGTTGGCCCAGTGGATACTTGACTTCCAGTCGTCTGCGTTCGTCGCATGATCCCCATTGTGACCTTTCGCTTTCGTGCAATGCTTGTCGTCGTCTGGATGTTTCTGTTCGCAACGTTCAATCATACCCGAGTTCCCTCAGGACGGAACGCAACTCGCTGTTCGCTGTCGCCAACCAGATACGCTCGTTCTCGCCGCGACGGTAACCTTCTATGAACGCCTCGTTGACCCGCCGTTCCAACTCAACGATGCGATCCATCATCTCATCCTTAGTCATACCCTAGCACCTCAAGGGCACGCTGATACTTGGCGGTCAGCTTCTCCTGTAGATGCGGCGGCAGATAATCCAGCCGCCGCGGATCAGCATTATCAGGAATATCACCTTTCACCTTCACAACACGAGCGTAACGGTTCGCCTTGACACGCGCCCAGTAATCCTCAAGGGCTTCCCCCTTGCGCTGCGTGATAGCGTCCACCGCCTCAACAATCTCCGAATCGAAACCGAGAGCGAACAAATCATCGAGCGTACATGGCGTGTCCTCAACCACATCATGCAACCATGCGACAGCCTCAAGGATCACCGCACCCTGGAATGGTGCGGCGACCCGTTCCAGATGTTCGATGTACGGTCGGTTCGCCATGTCGGTCTGATTCCGATGGAACCAGTAGGCAACCATCTTCGCCTTCTTAACGGTTCCCATCATAAACCCTCCAACTCTTGACGTGCTTCCTCAACCATCCGCTGCTCATACTTCTGGTTCAAATACTCCATGCCCACAGACTTGCGGACACGAACCTCGTTACCGTGCTCATCCTTGAACTTCTGCACACGCTGCACCCGACCCGTGTCAGGATCAATCATGTAATCCAGGTCGTCCACCAGTTCACACGGTGGCCGCTTGTTCTTCACCAAACTGATCGTGATGGTGTCCTGATCGCGGGGCAGATCAACCGTCTCGATTTCCCGTTTGCGTGACTTGTATTCCTCAATCGACTTCGGGTTCGATGCGTTCGCGATCTTCTCATCCAACACCGCCAGCATTGCCAGATGCATGTACTTCTTGCGGCGCACACCGATCACATGGGTGGCCTGCTGTTCGCCACCGTACGCACCCGAATCAATCGTCATCTTCCGCCCGCCCGAACCTGCGGTACGGGACGTTTGATGAATCACGAACAACGCAACCTGCTGCCGCTTACCCCACGCCTTGAGCGCAGTCATCTTCGCCTTCACATCGTCTGGACCTTCCAACAGTTCAGCATAGTCGAAGATGACACCCTTCGGGCGCTGCCCCATAGCGTGCCCCGCTTCGTCCAACATGTTGTCCATGTCCACGATCGACACTGATTCATCGAAAATCGCCAGACGACCGTACCGTTCAGCGGTTTCCAACAGCAACTCTCGCGCCTCCGAATCATCCTGCTGGATGCGACGCTCAAGTTCCCGCGCATCCACCCCATGCAAAGCACTGGTCAGCTTCGTCAACACCAGTGGCCGTGTCTCGTCAGGGGTGAACAACACGAGCGGCGTGTCAGGGTTGTTGATCATCAGTTCGGTCATCACCAGCGTCTTGCCCGAGTGGGTGAAACCTTGTACCAATGTCAGTTCTCCTGGGGCGGTGCCACGCATGGCCGCGTCCAGTTCGGGGATACCTGTGTACACTCGCAGTTGCGGCGTTTTGGCCCATGCAATGAATTCGTCCGCTGCTTCTCGCAGCGGACGGTAATGTTCGTAGGCCATGCCTTGTTCGATGCTTTCCAGTTTCGACTGGATACTGTCGGGCAGGTCTGTCACTAGTAGCGTTCCTCCACGAACACGAACCGTGGCTCGTTCACGGTCGGGGAGTCATGCACATCACGGCTCGCCCACCTACCGCCATTGGCAAGGTAATCGTAGGCGCTGGCAACGCATCCCAGCCACTTCTCGCCAGGCTTCGGCGGACGGAACTCAAACACCTGGATAGGTTCAATCTTCCGCCAGTTTGGCACGTCATGGGCCTTGATCGCAGCATACCCGTAGTTGTCGCAATGCAGAAGCATGTCGCCAGTGCCCTCAATGTCGGGTGTGATTACACGCCAAACCCACGGGTCGGTGTGCGCGGCGTTGAGGTTGCTGACCAGGCGGTCATTGATCTGGAAATCAGACATCGTTGTTGTCCTCCGTGTTGTTGTCGAGCAGTCGTGCGGCGACCTCGTTCATTTCATCCGACGCATACGCAATCTCGCCCGACGTGATGACCTTGATGACAGAAAGAACCTGGGTCAGCGTCAGCGTCGGATCGAACGCAGCGATCACGACACCACCCCGCCCGTCGTCCAACAGTTCGTCACCAGGGGCGGTGATCGAGAACACCATTTCGATACCGCCAGTCTGATCGACCTCTGCGAGGTCGACAGAGAAACGGGTGCCGTCAACGTCGGCCATCGTGAACTTGATGTGACTGACGACGGACGGCTCGTCGTCGGGCATGTTGTCGATGATGTACTGATCCATGATGGTGGTTCACCTTTCGGGTTTGTTTAACTTGGAAACACTGGCTGACTCGGGAGGGATCGAACCCCCAACCAACGGATTAACAGTCCGCCGCTCTGCCGATTGAGCTACGAGTCAAAGGTGCGGGCCGCGGGAACCAACGTTCCCCGCCCGCTCTCAACAACAGTTGAGCCAACACCATTCAGCGCGGGGGCCAGAACGCCTTGGGTTCCCCGTCCTTGCCGTGACCCGTGCCGCCACGCGGCACCGCCTCCTTGAAATGAGGCTGTCGGCCAGTCGCCGTCTTACGCTGATCCCACACTGCGGTGATACCCAGCTTGCCGCACTCGGCAACCAGCCAATCGGGCAGGTCGCCCTGCTGCTCGTTCGGGTTCATCACCCGAACCGAACCACCGCCACTGCTGGGGGTGCTGGCCTGGCCGAGCTGCTTCGGGGCGGACACCTTCACCTCGGGCACCGATTCCTCAACGAGAAGACCAGTGATCTCGTCGGGATGATACTTGATGCCAAGCTGATCCCACACCGCAACAGCGGCGGTCTGCAACAGCAGCGTTGCCTGATCGGTGATCGCCGCAGGAGTCGAGTCTGCCGCCACGTCACCCTGCACCCACGCCTCGGCCTTGATCGTGCCATAGTTGCCGTCGGAAACTGCACGGCTGAACGTCACGGACAGCTTGGTGCGGGCAAGCTCGACAATCTCAGGGATGTCACTCATGTTGTGTGTTGTTCCTTTCTCACTTGACCTTGGCGGTCGCCTTGGCCGAGACCTTGGAATGCTTCGGATGCAGCTTGTTGTACTCGGCCTTGCGTGCCGCAGCTTCCAGCCGCTTGGAGAACTTGTTGAGAACATGATCGGAAGTCATCTTCTCATTGATGAGCTGGCGGTGCAGGATCAGGTCGTCAAGAACTTCTGCGATCAGACGGTACACTCGCACGATGTTGCGCGGACCCATGCGGCGGAACAGCGGGTCGGCACCGACGTACTGCTCGTACGTACGGACGGCAACCCTCTCGTCGTTCAGCGTGATGATGAAATCCCTTCCGACGAGCCGATCAACAGTGCGGGGACGAACAAAGTCCTTGATGCCAGCGGCACGACGGTCGTTGCCGCGCAGCAGCCCGACCGAACAAACCTGATCCTCGCGACGGTAGTCTCCGAACGTCCACCGTGACGGGTTCCGCTCGAAATAGTCAGCGATCGCATCCAGCTCGTCACGCAGCTTGATAAGCTGCGTGATACTCAGATTGCTCAGCCAGCCAGCGTGCAGAGCGACCGTCCCGTCGGCCGCACGGTAGGCGTCTGCCGCAGACATGTATCTGGTGGCGTTCTTGGTGGTGGTCATGGTTTGATTCATCCTTTGGGTTGGGGATCGTTGGGCTGGTAGATGCACCATATCACAAGCAGCAGAACCATGAATAGAATCTGCTGTGTGATTTCTGTCACGCTGTTTCGTCCAGCAACATCGCACGGCGACGACGGCGGGCGATCTGCTGTCGTTCACGATGGAACGCCTTGCATTCGTCACACACGGGCGTACCGTCACGGTAGTGGCCGCGCAGCGCACCGTGATTGCCGTGAACAATCTCACGGGACGCACGCTTCGCCTCGCGGCGAGCCGCCTTCAACACAACCGACCTGTCAGGGTTGAACAGACGATCACGATAGGTTCCCTGCAGCTTCCAATACTGGTCACGGAACCATCTGCGGTCAGTGCCGACAGGCACCTCACCGTAGGCGACATGCCACGGCGAGTTGGACTTCAAATGATTCTGGATTGCGACCGCTGTCTCGGGTCCGAACCCGAGCAGGAACGGTGATCTGATCGGAGCAGGGTTGTACTCGTTGTCAAGCACCGTCTCCAATGTGAACACACCCATCACGATCGACAGGAACTCGTGAACGTTTCGTTCCGAAACACCCCAATCGTCCAGTTCGTTCAACGCCATGTCATGATACTTGTGCTCACCCTTGTAGTACGGGGCGGGCGTGTCGAACACGACATCGCACAGACAGGTCGGGTCAAGGTGGGCGGCGCACCCGACCTGCGCCGCAGGTGCGTTGTGCGGTGCCTTAAACTCGTACCTTGGCAGAACGTTCATCCCCACACCCTCCACAGTCCACTGGCACACAGGTCATTCACGAACGGTTCCATGTCGGCACGATCCGTGAGCGGGATCGTGACCTTGCAATCAGGCATGATGGTGGACTGGAGACAGATCGTCCCCTTCGCCCAGTCAATGAAGTACCATCCGTTCTCGGGTGCGACCACATGCTCGCCCGTGATCTTGCATCCGAACTCTACTTCCAGAGCGTCAGCAACCACGTTCAGATCAGCGAACTTGAAGGACCCCATGAAGTCATCCGACACAGGCACGCCCTGCTGGCGTGCCCGCAAGATCAACTCCTTGCCGTTCGTCACACCGAACATTGAAACAGCGCGGCGCATCACTGACCATCCACTGCGGTCAGTGCCCGACCCATCGCGTCAAGCGCAGCCCACGACGCCTCAAGGATCGACGTTGCCACCTGGCGGCGCACGTCGTCAAGCTCGGAATCCATCACCAGAGCCGCGCGACGGACGATCGCGGCACGCATCGAAGCGTGCTCCAGTCGCCGCTCCATGTGCACCTGCTTGCGGTCGTAATCCCAGTCGGCAGCAGTTTCCAGCAGGAACTTCTCCTGGTCGAACCCTGCACCCTGATAGAGTCGGGTGATGTACGCACCAGACACGATGTACGCCCCTTCAAGGGCACGCTCGACAACGCTGTGCCAGCCGTCCAGGCTGTCACCGTGGACGGTCGGGACAAACCCTGCGAACGGGGCGCTGTCCTCAATGTCGTAGATCGCCGCACGCACCACGATCGTGACACTACGACGGTCGTCGTTCGGGTGCAGGACGACGTTGAGGATACGGCTCGTCCAGACATCGAGGATAATCATCATGTCTCCCGCCTCGTCCAGATTCAGTTGACTTTCGGCGCGAAGCTGGTCGAGAAGTTCGGTTGCGTTCATTTCAGACACAAGTCCTTGTGTTCAGGTTTCCAACGGAAACGGTTTGGGTTTGCTTTGCATAGAGCAAGACACCGCAGGGTGTCTTGCGAGCTTTCAAGATAAGCTATCTTGTTAGCTTGATAGCTCGGCCACCCCTTGTGGGGTGGCCTCTATCAGCTACTAGCTATGATAGCTGGTGGTGTCACTGGCTTCAAGACCGAGAGGGTGTGTCTTGTGTCACCTTGTCCAGGTCGCGGGCAACGTCCTCGTACAGAGCGCGCCAACCAGCAGCATGCTCACGCCACCTGCCCGACTGGACGCGCCACGCCTCGGCCTGCTCTCGCCAGCCACAGGCGAGCGCATACCACTTCTCGCGGAGCAGATCGGCCACCATCGCTGCGAACACCCACACCAGTGTCGCCCAATACCACACGTTCGCATAAGCGAACGGGGCGAACGCCAGTACTGTGACCATGATCAGTGTGTTCAGCTTGTGTGTCTTGATGTATGTCCATGCGGTTCGCATGACGGTTCTCCTTTGTTGTTGTTGGAAACTAGCGGCGGTTGCGGAACACGAGCACGAACAGCAGCATCGCCAGACAGATGGCGGCGGTGGTGCCGATCGTTTCGTGTAGCTGGTTGACGGATTCGATGGCCGCAGCACAGGCATCGGCGGTGGCGTCATCCGACATGAACATTCCTCCTATCATACTCGTAACAATACTGGCACACGGTCGGAGCATCACACTCCCACTCGTAACTGGAGTGAGCGGTTGTTTCGGAATGAAACCGAACCTCGGAACCACCCAACGTCAACTGATCCCACGTCACCACACGACGATCACACATCATCACCCACCACCCCCTGCGTACGCAACTGATCCACAATCCACGCCACAGGGTCCTTCACCATGCGACCATCAGGAGCCTCCAAACTGATTTCCAGACTAGCATTCAGCCGCTCACCGAAATGCACACCGTTACGCGCCATGCCGTAGCTGCCGCTCGGCATGAACCCGAAGTCGCGACGCATCTGAGCCGACTCACCCTCCTGCGAACCGAACATCAGCCGACGCTGCCAATCAGGGTTCGCCAACGGGAACATGATCGCATTGATATCGGGCCGCTCACCAGCACGAGCAACCCTGACCAGCGTCGTATGGAACTGGTCGGCACCAGACTTGTGCTTGCCCCACGTCCCGACCGTTGTTTCGCACCAAATCTCCAGCTCGAAACCGAACATCTGGAACGCTTCCACCAGTGCGACCACCGTCGCACCACGCTTCAACATTTCGTCAGCATCCTGACTGGCAGAGATACAGTTGTCCAACACCAGCGTGAACACCTTGCCAGCATGCGGAGTTTCCACCACCAACTCATCCCACATGCACTCAACCTCGCCCGCCACATAACGGTCGATGTCAGGTTCAAACCCGATCATGTCATGCACACGGACCTGCATCGGGGTCACGATGTCCTGCAACCGTTCACGGATCGCCTCCAACGATTCCTCAACCTGCGGACGGACAGTCACCCACCCGTCGTACGCCTGGGTCCACGCCTCATCGAACGACTCCGACAACTGGAAACCACCATGGTGGGACCGTGACCCGTGCGACGTACCATCACGGTCAGCCACCCTCTGACAGTGATCCAGATATTCGTCGAGAGTGTCGAACTCTCGGACATGATACCACGACTTGGCCTGCCGTCCCAAGCCCTTGCCTTCGGTTGCGATCATCACACACCTCCTGTCTGTTGTTGCGAATCGAAACTCACGGTGCGACCTTGCGACGCTGGTCGTCGGGCAACTTGTTCAGCAGCACCATGTCCAGCGCCTCGGTCGGGGCGAAGCCTGCGGCGATCAGCTTCGCACCGTTCAAGCAGCCACGCATCGTGACGAACACCTTGAGACCGTTGTCCTTGGCGTTCTTGCGGCAGGTACGCCACACCTCCAGCCACGCCTTCGCAACGTCACACTCCAAGATCGTCTTGGTCAACGCCGACTCCACACCCAGGTCAGTATCCCACGGCAGGTACACAAACCTGTCCAGCGTCGCCGCATCCAGCTTGTTACGACCAGCGAACTCGGCGGTCGGACCCGTACCATACGTGTTCGCCGCACCGACGATCACGAAGTTACGGCCCATCGTGATCACGTCACCGTTCGGTGCCGTGAACCAGCCGTTCGCCATCGCACTGTTCAGAGTGGCGATCACACCAGGATGACCGTTGTCCAACTCATCCAGACAGTACACACTGCCCGAGTCAGGGTTCTCCATCGCATGCCGTGCCAGCTTCACGAACGGCGGCTCAAAGAACTTGCCGTGAGCATCCATGCCACCCCACAGGCGAGACTCGGGAGTGGTCGGACCAAGCGACAGAGAGGCGAACCGCCAATCCAGAATCGACGCAGCCTGCTCGGCAGCGTGCGACTTGCCCGTACCTGGCGGGCCAGGCAGAAACGTGTGCTGGCCTGCGGCCAACGCCTTGACCAGCTTGTCGAACTGCTTGTGGAAGATGCCCTTCTTCGACTCCAACTTGCCCGACACATCGGACAGGTCGATCTGCGTGGTAACGGCGAACAGGTCGCCCGACTCGTTGCCCTGCGGCACGTAGTCCTTCAGCTTGGCATCGACCACGTTCTGCATGGCGTTGATGAACTCGGGCAGTTTCTCCACGAAACTTGCGTTGTCCATCTCGCCAGCGATCTTGCGGATGATATCCTCGATCGTCACGTCACCACCGTTCTGCCCCTGGGACTGGGAGTCCTGGGACTGGGAGTCCTGCTGGTCGTCCTGCGAGTCCTGCTCCTGCTTCGCCTGCTCGTACAAGTCCTCCAGGTCGTCACCCGCAGGTCCCGCAACCCACAGGAAATCACCTGCGGGAAACATCTTCTTGCCGTGGTGCTCATCGCCGTACGCTTCCAGCCACGGACCACAGTTCCGCTTGGTCGCATCGGTCACCATTGTGTACCGAATCCAGTGACCAGCACCCGACTTGATCTCGACAGGTCCGCCGTGTGAACGGCGGATCGCCTGCACATTCATTGCACGTCCCACAATTGTCTCCTTTGTCTAGTGGGATTGAGCTTGGATTGTTTCGTCAGGAAACAGTGTCAACTGTTTCATTGATACGAATACGCTGGACAAGCTGATCCAGCTTGGCAGATGGCATGAGATACAGTGTATCACCATCCGATGCCCGATCACAAGTGACAGGTGTCACACGTCGGAAATCCTTGACACGGCGAGACGAACACTGGTCAATCACTGCGGATCATCCCACGAGTACGGGTCGGGCGTATCCTGTGCCGCCAGCCACACCTCCGCATCATCGAACGGACCATTTAGCCCACCATCGTTTCGATCCGAAACAACATGGAAACCGAACTGGATGTCATCATCATCGAACACATCGAACACAGTCACGACAGTTCCTCCACGATCACACAACGATCATACTTGCGGTGGTCACTCTGATCGGTGAACACCAGACCCCTGTGCGACACATACCGCTCACCCTTCACAGGTGGGCGAACCTCGACCACGTACCGCTTCGGCGCTGGCGGTGCCAGCGTGAATGCCGCCTCATACATGAAACGGTATTCGGGCGGACCCTCGACACGGCTTGGGATGCGTACAACAATCATTCCATTCCTGTCAGGGACGTTGCCCACGACGATCGCACGACCACCTTCGGCGTCCGCAACCACGTCACCCACATTGAACATTGCTTGCTCCATGACTTGTTTCCTCCTGAAACTAGTTGACAACCTGTGCCAACAGATACCCGAACGCAACCGCAGTCAAACCGACTGCCAACACGGCGGCAACCGCACACGTCACCACCATCACCCACCGTGCCACCTGCGGACGTTGCGGGACGAACACAAGCCCGACCGCCACGCCCACCAGGGGCAGCAACCACATGACCGCCACCAACCCTACCATGACATCGAGCACAGCGGTCACCCGATACCCAACTCGTGAGCATCACCGTCGCAAGCGTCGATGAAACGCTGCCGATCGAACAACGGATTGTCCCGCTCCAGCTCCGCCACCAGAGCATCCACCACCTCAACCATCACGATGCACGCCGTAACGATCGGATAATCCTTCTCGGGCTTGTCGGCGCACCGTGCCGACGCCCGTTCCGTCGCCTTGTCGATCGCACGAGCAATCAACTGGTAATCCTTCTTCGACATTGCCACGGCACAACCTCCCATAATCAAGCGCCTGTTTCGACCCGAAACAAACGTCGCAACACACATTGTGTTCACGTCACCAGCCCACCGAACAGACGGTCGGTGGGCGGTGGGCGGCACACTGTGAACCGAACCGAACCGATCACTCGCCAGTCAGGATGGCAACCAGAGTCTCCAGCACCACGGCGTCCTCGATGCCTTCCTTGCGAGCCTTAGCGACCACGGTAGCGAGCGCACCGCTGAGGGTCCACGTCTTCGGCTCCTGCGAACCATTGAGACCGTCGTACAGTCCCGACAGGGAACGACTCGCCAGCCATTCCTTGCACGCATCCAGCAGGTTGTCGGCGTCCCGAACATCGTTCGACACGAGCTTGACGACGACGGTCCCGACCTTCGACACGGTGCTCTTGGTGAACGTCCGCTCCACGTACTCCCGATCGATCCAGTTCGCCGCCTCATTCACCGCCTTGACCAGAGCCGTCGTCCCCTTGAACCGACCCTTACCGTCGTTGGCGGACTGATCGAACGACAGATCACCGTCCCGCATGGCCAGGCACACCACGGCCAGGGTTGCCGCATCAGCGTTGGCGATGCCGTTACCGAACGAACCCAACAGGTTACCGTACTTGCTCATCTTGAATCATCCTCCGTTGTTTGTTGTTTCCATCCGAAACCGTTTCGGACAGTAGCGGATGCCAGAGAATCGAACTCTGACGAACGCATGTTCGTGACTTCCACGTCGCACCCTATGTTGAAACCCTAGCGGACATTGATCCAGTCGCAACGCACACTCACCCAGTGTCGGGCGGACTCACCGTCTCACCTTTCCCGACCTATCCAGAGTGCCTGGATACTGCACCGCTAACGCAGCTTGTATTACCTCTAGACGCTCCCATTTCGGGGATACGGTCACGAACCGTTACAACCGTGACCAACGTTGTCCCGACACCCCTAGCGCTGTACCTAGGTTTACGATGAGCAGGGACGACAGGGTTTAGCACGAATACCTAGTTGAGACTTTATGAGCGACCCCTTACCTACTCGCCGCACCCGATGGGTACTCGTTAGTAGGCGTTTCTCAACCGTTGTCGTGCGACCCCTAGAGACCTGCACTGCACGTAGTGGAACCGTGAGTGACTGACAGTCTGAACGTATGCCCTAAGGTGGGTGTCGCATCCGATAGCGAACGGTTGGTCGGGACACGAGATGCCCTTGCAGCAGTGCTGCAATGAGGACTTACGTCTGGTGCGATCCTGGGTTGGCCGTTCGCCTATGGCAAGGGACTGCATCGGGACGGTGTGACGCCTACCGTTCCGAACCCTCACTGTCGTTTCGCTTGGTGCGATCCGACGAGAGAAACAGTACAGGCTCCGCCGACGGAAACACGCATCCTACGATGTGACATTCGTCACACCCGATAGTTGCACACTGCAACCTAGGGCTCGCTCGGCGGACGCCCCACGCGCACACACGCACACGCGCGTACACGCGCGCACGGGCGTGCATGCACGCAACGGACCCTTGACTAGGGAACGCACGCGGGAACACACGCGTACACGCACACACGCGCACGCGCGCCCATGCGCGCGCGGACGCGCGAGAGAACACATGAAACAAATTTCTAGAAGATTACGTAAGCGTAGAACGATTCTCACGAAACACGCATACCCCCCAGGGTATCCGAAACGCCCTGTGGATAACCCTGGGGAAACGCATACCCCCCACCGTACCCCGAACGGGTGAATGTGGAAAACCCTGTGGAAAACCCTGTGGAAACGAGGGTATAACCTGTGGAAAACCCCGAAAACTGTGGATAGTCAACCGACTAACAGGGTCTGACGGGCTGTAGTTTATACCATCTGACCAGGGACGATGCTCTCTGCTGCACAATCCACAACAGGGTCGGCACCAGGATGCCCGACCCCCCAATAACACTGTGATAACGGCGTCTAGAGGCTGCACGTTACAAACACGTTACAAACAATATCCACAAGAAATCCACAACCTGTGGAAACAAACCCAGCACACAAACAAGTTACACAAAGAAACTAACCGACCAATCAATAAACCCACGCCACAAGCACCCGACCCGACCCCCACGACCCGACCCCCACCCGAAACTTGCGCACACAACTGTTGAGCGAACTCAACTATCTTCCCGCCTCAAGGGTTTTGTTAGGCTTGCCTAACATGGCCCGACCCCTATCAAGCGTTTGCTCGGTTGACCTAACGTTTGCTTGGTTGACCAAGCGTTTGCTCGGGTGGCCGCTGGCCCAACCAGCCCGCACCCACACACACGGCACCCCCACACAGGCACGGGGGCATACAGGGGGGCGGCGGCATGCAGAATGGTAAGAGTCCCGTGGTGGTTCGGTATCTGGCTGTCTGTGACATATTTCACAAATGTTTGGTTTGGGGGGTGTGTGCTGGGGTTTTAGGATTCCTGTACCTTGTGTGTGTGATATTGTAACATGTTTGTAACAAACGCTGTGTGCTGGGGTTTTGTGTGTTTGTGCTGGTCAGGGGGTGTTGACGGTTTTTTCTGATAGAGTGAGGCGCGGGAGCGCCGAACGGAGCTTGTTAGCTTCTAGTAGCTTCTTATAGCTTCTTAGCTTACGAACGTTAGTGAGTAAGCTACTAGTAAGCTACTATTAGCTACTACTAGCTTCTATCGGGCGGAACCACCTTCGTGGTGTCCGCCCTTTGTTGTTTCTGTCTGAAAGTGGGTTGGTGACGGTTTCCCCCTCCGCTCTGCTTCGGGGGTGTCTAAGTCCCCTCCCCCCCGAGGTGACTTCCGCGGGGGTCCAACGAGTGGGGTGTGACGAAACACGTGTATAAGGTATGGCAGCAACTATCCGAACCCACAAGACATGCAGAGTCTGCGGCGAGACGAAGCCCGTAGAGAGTTTCGAGAAGAAAGATGCCCAAGGCAGGCGTCGCAGCGCCTGCAAGGAGTGTCGCCGCCCCATCAGGGCAGCTCGCGAGCGTCGTCGCTACCTGGAGAATCCCCAAGCCCTGGAGGCAAAGCGCTCCCGAGACAGGAACCGAGAGCGTCAGCGACACGGGATGTGGGCCGAGGAACGAAAGGCCCTTTACGCCTCTCAACAGGGGCTTTGCGCCGCCTGCGGCAAAGAAGAGGCAACCCAAGTCGACCACGACCACGCCTGTTGCCCTGGATCGCAAGGCTGCAAGAAGTGTGTTCGTGGCATGTTGTGTGGAACCTGCAACTCTGTCCTGGGTTATGCCCGAGATTCCGTCGAGACCCTGAAAGCGTGC
>Ga0209985_10001172_pt1 | contig 26600 bp, 26 predicted proteins | sample NOAtaG_FD_187305 | JGI IMG/M metagenome (GOLD analysis project Ga0209985, IMG submission 187305) | Freshwater lake microbial communities from Lake Erie, under a cyanobacterial bloom - NOAA_Erie_Diel6S_1000h metaG (SPAdes) (version 2) | ecosystem: Environmental > Aquatic > Freshwater > Lake ...
CTTCGTCATGCTCGACGGGGTGCGCCAGCGCATCGACCTGACGCCGGCGCAGTTGCGGCATCTGGCCGACCGGCGCTTGGGCGTCGGTGCCGACCAGATCCTCCTGGTCGAGGCGGCCGATCGCGCGGACGTGGACTTTCGCTACCGCATCTTCAACGCCGACGGCGGCGAGGTGGAGCAATGCGGCAACGGGGCGCGCTGCTTTGTCCAGTTCGTGCGGGCGCAGGGGCTCACGGACAAGCGCGCCCTGCGCGTGCAGACGCGCAACGCCCTCATCGAGCCGCGCCTGCAGGCCGATGGCGAGGTCACCGTCACCATGGGCTCGCCGCGCTTTGCTCCGGCGCAGGTGCCGTTCGATGCGGCGGGTCTCGTGCCGCGGCGCGTCGGCGGTGCCGACCTGTGGCCGCTCGAGGTGGACGGCGCGCTGCGCGAGATCGTGGTGCTTTCAATGGGCAATCCGCACGCGGTTCAGGTGGTGGCCGACGTGGATGCGGCGCCGGTCGCCACCGAAGGCCCGCGCATCGAGCGCCATGCCCGCTTTCCGCAACGCGTGAATGCCGGCTTCATGCAGGTGCTCGATCGCCACACCATCGGCCTGCGCGTGTGGGAGCGCGGCGCCGGCGAGACGCTGGCCTGCGGCACCGGCGCCTGCGCGGCCGCGGTGGCCGGTATCGTTCAGGGCCTGCTCGATTCGCCGGTCACCGTGCAGGCGCGCGGCGGGCGGCTCACCATTGCGTGGAACGGGGCAGGGGATGCGACGGCCGCACCGGCGCAATCGGCCGCAACGGTGGACATGACGGGGCCGGCGGTCACCGTCTTCGAGGGCGAGATCGAGCTTTGAAACACGACGACATCGCGCAATTCCTGGCGCAGCACCCGGACTTCTTCGAGCACCCGGACTTCTTCGAGCAGCACCCGGAGCTGCTGGCGGCGCTGAACCTGCCGCATCCGCAAAACGGGCAGGCGATCTCGCTGGTCGAGCGCCAGTCGATGATCCTGCGCAACCGTATCGCGGCGCTGGAAGGGCGCATCGCGGAGATGATGCGCCACGGCACCGAGAACGACGTCATTGCCGACAAACTGGTGCAGTGGTCGCGTGCGCTGCTGCTTCAGGACGATCCGGCGCGTCTGCCGCAGGTGCTGCTGGAGCAGTTGCTGGCGATTTTCAGCGTGCCCTATGGTGCCCTGCGCGTCTGGGACCTGCGGCCGCAGTACGCCGGGCTGCCTTGCGCTGCGCCCGTCAGCGAGGACGTGAAGCGGCTGGCCGCCAGCATGGCGGCGCCGTTTTGCGGCGCCAACGTGGGCTTTGAGGCGGCCGACTGGATGCAGGCGCAGGCCGGCGCGGTCCAGAGCCTGGCCATGCTGCCGCTGCGCGTGGGTGCCCGCCCGCAGGCCTTCGGTCTGCTGGTGCTGGGCTCGCCCGACAAGGACCGGTTCCACATCGGCATGGGCACGGCTTTTCTGGCGCGCATCGCCGAGCTGGGCAGCGCGGCGCTGGCGCGCCTGGGGCCGCCGGCCGCCTGATGCGCAACTTGCCGGCGCCGGCCGAAGCGTTCCTGCACGACTGCCGCACGCTGCGGCGCATGAGCGCGGCCACGCTGACGGCCTACCGGCGCGACCTCACGGAGCTGGCGCAACTGCTCGCGGCCGCCCAGGTGGCAGACCTGCGCGCCCTGACGCAGGCCGACGTGCGGCGCTTTGCCGCGCGGCTGCACGGGCGCGGCCTGGCGCCCGCCTCGCTGGCGCGTTTGCTGTCGGCCTGGCGCAGCTTCTACCGCTGGCTGGGGCAGCGGCAGGAGGTGACGGTCAACCCGGTGGTGGGCGTGCGCGCGCCGCGGCGTGCGCGGCGGCTGCCCAAGGCGCTGCCGGTGGACCAGGCGGTGCGGCTGGTCAGTCAGGCGCCGGAGGACGGCGCGCTGGCCCTGCGCGACAAGGCGATGGTCGAGCTGCTGTACTCCAGCGGCCTGCGTCTGGCCGAACTGGTGAGCCTGGACTGGCGGGCCTTTGGCGCCGAGGGCGGGCAGGCCGCGTCGGTGAGCTGGATCGACCTGCCTCAGCGCGAGGTGGTGGTCACGGGCAAGGGCGGCAAGCAGCGCCAGGTGCCGCTGGGGGCCGCCGCCGCGCAGGCGCTGCAGGCGTGGCTGGCGGTGCGCAGCACGCTGGCCCGACTGGAGCCGCGCGCCCTGTTTGTCTCCGCGCGCGGCACGCGGCTGGCGCCGCGCAGCGTGCAGCAGCGGCTTGAGCAACTGGCGCGCAGGCTGGGCCTGGGGGTCCACGTGCATCCGCACGTGCTGCGCCACTCGATGGCCTCGCACGTGCTGCAGTCCAGCGGCGACCTGCGCGCGGTGCAGGAGCTGCTCGGCCACGCCAACATCTCGACCACGCAGATCTACACGCAGCTCGACTGGCAGCACCTGGCCAAGGTATACGACGCGGCGCATCCTCGGGCGCGGCGGAAGGCTTGACGGTGCTGGGCAGTTTCGTTGAGGCGGTGTCCCGCCGCGTCGTCTACCTGCGGTGCATCCTGGCCGCCCACCCCCGCCCCGCCCCGGGGCGGGGTGGTGAACGGGGGAACGGGGCAGGGCGGGGTGAGGATCACTTCGAGATCTGCTCTGTGCTCCCTGTGTGGTCTGTACTCCAATGCTGTTCGTGCTCTTCGAGCAATCCGCCACCCTCTAGCACCCGTCGCCGTTCATGCTCGGTGAACTGATCCTCAAGCCCGGCAAGGAGCGCTCGCTGCTGCGGCGCCATCCGTGGGTGTATGACACGGCGGTGGCGCGGGTGACGGGCCAGCCGGCGCAGGGCGCGACGGTGGCGGTGCGCGCGGCCGACGGGCGCTGGCTCGCCTGGGCGGCCTACGCGCCGGGGGCCACGCTGCGCGCGCGCTGCTGGAGCTTCGTCGAGACCGACACGATCGACGCCGCCTGGATCGGTGCGCGTGTGCGCGCGGCGGTGGCGCGGCGGTTGCCACTGCGGGCCGAGTCGGACGCGCTGCGGCTGGTCTATGGCGAGGCCGATTGCCTGCCCGGCTTCATCGCCGACCGCTACGGCAACCAGTTGGTGGTGCAGTTGCAGTCGAGCGGCGCGCAGGCCTGGCGCGAGGCGCTGCTCGACGCGCTGGTGCAGGCCAGCGGCTGCGCCAACGTGTACGAGCGCTCCGACAGCGCCACGCGCCAGCGCGAGGGCCTGGCGGCAGCCAGCGGGGTGGCGCGCGGGGCCGAGCCGGCGGCGCGCATCGAAGTGCAGGAGCATGGCCTGCGCATGGCCGTGGACGTGCGCGGCGGTCACAAGACCGGCTTTTACATCGACCAGCGCGACAACCGCCGGCTGGTGCGGGCGCTGGCCGGTGCGGCCGCTGAGCGACTGGGGCGCGCGCCGACGGCGCTCAACTGCTTCTGCTACACCGGCGGCTTCTCGCTGGCGGCCGCCGCCGGCGGCGCGCAGCGGGTGCTGTCGATCGACTCGTCGGCCGAGGCGCTGGTGCTGGCGGCGGACAACGCCGCGCGCAACGGCCAGACCGGCGTACACGAGTGGCGTCAGGCCGACGTCTTCCAGGCCCTGCGCCAGTTGCGCGATGGCGAGGAGCGCTTCGATCTCATCGTGCTCGACCCGCCGAAGTTCGCCGCCAGTCATCATCACGTCGAGCGCGCCGCGCGCGCCTACAAGGACATCACGCTCAACGCCCTGCGACTGCTGGCCCCTGGCGGCGACCTGCTGACCTTCTCCTGCTCGGGCGCGATCGGCGTCGAGCTGTTCCAGAAGATCGTCGCCGGTGCGGTGGTCGACGCCGGGGTGGACTGCCAGATGCTGGCGCGGCTGGCCGCCGGTGCGGACCACCCGCTGCTGATGACGCACCCGGAGGGCGAGTACCTCAAGGGGCTGCTGTTGCGCCGCCTGGCGTAGGGCCGGGTCGGGCCGGGGGGGCGGCCTGCGGCGGCTGGGGGCTGCCGGGGCGCGCGCGGCGGTTCGCACTCGCCCGGCGGCCGTCGCATCCCCATCTGCAGCGACTGCCGATAGAATCCGCCGCCTTTCGCGGGGCCGGCCGCCGCCGGGTGCCCGCCGCAGCCGGCCAAGGAGCCGTCCATGCAAGCAGAACCGCAAGTCCCCGTCACCGTCCTGACCGGCTTCCTGGGCGCCGGCAAGACCACGCTGCTCAACCGCATCCTGAAGGAGCAGCACGGCCACCGCATCGCCGTCATCGAGAACGAGTTCGGGCCCGAGGGCATCGACAACGAGATCCTGGTCGAGGAGACCCGCGAGCAGATCGTCGAGATGAACAACGGCTGCATCTGCTGCACCGTGCGCGGCGACCTGGTGCGCATCCTCGACGAGCTGAAGACCAAGCGCGAGGCCAAGCAACTGAACTTCGACCGCGTGATCATCGAGACCACCGGCATGGCCAATCCGGGGCCGGTGACGCAGACCTTCTTCATGGACGAGGGCATCTCGTCGTACTACCTGCTGGACGCGGTCATCACCGTGGTCGATGCCAAGCACGGTCACGACACGCTCGATGCGCAGCCCGAGGCGCAGAACCAGGTGGGCTTTGCCGACCGCATTCTGATGAGCAAGACCGACCTGGTCGGCGGCGCGGAGGTCGAATCGCTGCGCGAGCGCCTGCTGCGCATGAACCCGCGGGCGCCGATCAAGTCCGTGCACATGGGCGAGGTGCCGGTCAAGGAAATCCTCGACATCCGCGGCTTCAACCTCAACGCGATTCTGGAGATCGACCCCGATTTCCTCGCCACCGAGCACCCCGACGCGAAGCAGGCGCAGGCGGGCCATGGCCACCACGCCCATCAAGACAGTGACCACGTGCATGGGCCGGACTGCGACCACGACCATGATCACGACCCCGGTCATGGGCACCATCACCATCACCACGACGACGCGATCAAGGCCTTCGTCTTCCAGAGCGGCCGGCCGTTCGATCCGGCCAAACTGGAGGACTACGTCGGCGCCCTGACTCAGGTTTACGGTCAGGACATGCTTCGGTATAAAGGCGTGCTTTTCATGGACGGCAGCAATCGGCGCATGATCTTTCAGGGCGTCCACATGCTGATGGGGGCCGACGTCGGGCGTCCGTGGGGCAAGGACGAGAAGCCCTCCTCGAAGATCGTTTTCATCGGCCGCAACTTGCCGAAGGACGCGATCCTCAAGGGGCTAGAGGCGTGCCTGGCACGCTGACTCCGCGGCCGCCGACTTCCGGCAGCACCACCGCTTCAGCCGATCGAGACACCAAAGAGCAGCGAGGCAAGAGGATGGCAGGTAAGGCGAAAGCGCCCGCGAAGAAGGCCGCCAAGGCACCGGTGAAGAAGGTCGTCAAACCGGTGGCCGGGAAGAGCGCGCCGTCCAAGCCAGCCAAGGGCAAGCCTTCCAAGCCCGCCAAGAAGGGCCCGGTCAAGGCGACTCCGGCGGGCAGGCCGGCCAAGGCTGCCAAGCAGGTCAAGGCCGCCAAGCAGGATCAGCAGGACAAGCGGTCCAAGCAGTCCACGCCCGTAGCCAAGTCGAGCCCCGCCAAGTCGAGCCCCGCCAAGCCGAGCCCTGTCAAGCCGAGCCCCGTCAAGGCGGCCGCCGTCAAGGCCGCGCCGGCCCGGCCCGCGCCCGCCCGGGCGGCGGGGGCGCGCACCGCTGCCGCGCCGGAGCCGGCTGCCGTGACGCCCATGCCGGCACCCAAGACGCTGCCGCCCAAGCCCAAACCCGCCAGTCAACATGATGTCGCAGCCGCTCATGAGTATCTGTTGAGCCGGTCGGCAACCCGAAGCGAAGAACCCGTGATCGTCAATGGCAAGAAACTCCCGTCGGAAGAAGAGCTCCTGAAGATGAGCGAGGCCGACTACATGAACGAAGACCAGCTGGCCTTCTTCAGGTACCGGCTGCAGCAAATGGAACGCGAGCTGCTCGCCAACGCCGACGAAACCACCGAGCACCTGCGAGAGACGGTGATCGTCCCCGACCCCGCCGACCGCGCCACGATCGAGGAAGAGCACGCGCTGGAGCTGCGCACCCGAGACCGCGAACGCAAGCTGCTGAAGAAGGTGCAGCAGGCGCTGGCGCGCATCGACAGCGGCGACTACGGCTTCTGCGAGGAAACCGGTGACCCCATCGGGGTGCCGCGTCTGCTCGCCCGGCCCACCGCCACGCTGTCGCTGGAGGCGCAGCAGCGGCGGGAGATGAAGCAGAAGCTGTACGGCGACTAGGCCGCCGGACAGTCTCACTACGCAGAGGCGAGGATCCGCGGCCGGGTCCGCTGTGCGGCCCCCCTCCGCAGGACTCCGCCCCGGTGAAGGGCGCCGGGGCGGCGTTGCCGACGCGGGGCGTCGCATCATCGTGCTGCTCCGCATTGCGATTGTCCCGGGCCTTGGCCTCGCATTCGACTGCCGTGCTCGACGTCAAGTCCGTTCGCCATCGTTACGGCGGCACCCCGGTGCTGGCCGCGCCTGACTTCGGGTTGCCGCAGGGCGAGCACGCGGTGCTGCTGGGCCCCTCGGGCTCGGGCAAGACCACGCTGCTGCATGTCCTGGCGGGCATCCTGCAGCCGGCCGAAGGGCGGGTGACACTCGATGGCGAGGATCTTTACGCGCCAGGTCGCGACGACCGCTGGCGCGCCGCGCGCATCGGCATGGTGCCGCAGCGGCTGCACCTGATCGCCGCCCTCTCGGCTGTCGACAACGTCCGCCTGGCGCAGCGCCTGTCCGGCGCAGCGGAGGCCGACGCCGGCGCGCTGCTCACGCAACTGGGCCTGGGCGCGCACCTGCGGCGCCGGCCGGCCGAGTTGTCGCAGGGGCAGCAGCAGCGCTGTGCGATCGCCCGCGCGGTGATCCACCGGCCGCGCCTGCTGCTGGCCGATGAGCCGACCTCGGCGCTCGACGGACCAAATGCCGACGCCGCGATCGCGCTGCTGCTCGATCGCGCGGCGGCCTGCGGCGCCACCCTGCTCGTGGCCACCCACGACGAGCGGGTGCGCCGCCGCTTTGGCCGCGTCATCGAACTGCAGCCGGCCGGAGCAGCGGGATGAGGCTTCCGGCGCCGACGGCCCGCTGCCTTGAGCGCCCGTCGAGCGCACCGGGCCGCGCCAGTGGCGAATCCCTGAGCGCGCAGCGCGACGGCAGTCCTTTGAGGGGGGCCATCGGCTGCGCGCGGAACACGGGTTGTCCGCTGCGGGGACCGGTCGGCTCGTCGCAAGCGCCGATCGCGCGCCACCCCGGACGACCCTGCGCTGTGCCATGCCGACCTCCCCGAACGGCCTGACGGTGATCCTGTGAGCGACCTCGGCCTGGTCCTGGCCCAGTTGCGGTTGCGGCCGCTGCGCACCCTGCTGTCGGTCCTGCTGCTGGCGCTGGCCGTGGCCATGCTGTTGTTCCTGCTGCTGGTGCAGACGCAGGTCACGCGCTCGCTCACCCGCGATGCCGAAGGCATCGACGCGGTGGTCGGCGCCAAGGGTTCGCCGCTGCAGCTCATCCTGTCGGCCGTCTATCACGTCGACATACCGACCGGCAACGTGCCGCTGGCGGCGCTGGCGCAGTTGCGGTCGCACCCGCTGGTGGCCCGGGCGATCCCGGTCGCGCTCGGCGACAACCATGCGGGCTTCCGGATCGTCGGCACCGAGCCTGCTCTGATCGAGCACTACGGCGCGCGCCTGGCGCAGGGCGCGGTGTGGCAGGGCAAGCTCCAGGTGGTGGCCGGTGCTCAGGCCGCGCGGTCGATCGGGCTGGCCGTGGGCAGCCGCTTTTTCGGCACGCACGGCCTGGCGGCAGGCGGCTTCGTGCACGAGGATGCCGAGTACCGCGTCGTCGGCGTGCTGGCCCCGACGGGCACCGTGCTGGATCGGCTGCTTCTCACGGACGTCGAAAGCGTGTGGTTCACGCACGAAGGGGAGGCGGCCGACCCGGCGGAGCGCCGCATCCTGGAGGCCGAGCGCGAGGTCACGGCGATCCTGCTGCGCTACGCCTCGCCGCTGGCCGCCGCCATGCTGCCACGTCAGATCAACGCCGAACCCAGGCTGATGGCCGCGGTGCCGGCCCAGGAAGTGGCGCGGCTGTTTGCCGTGTTCGGCGTCGGGATCGACACCGCGCGCGCGCTGGCCGCCGTGCTGTTGGTGAGCGCGCTGCTGGCCCTGTTCGTGGCGCTCACTGGCGCGTTGGAAGAGCGACGCTACGACATTGCAATCCTGCGGCTGCTCGGGGCCAGTCGCGTCCGGGTGGCGCTGCTGCTCCTGCTGGAGTCCTGGGTGCTTGCCGCCGCGGCGATCGCGGTGGGCACGGCGCTGGCGCTCGGCGGCGTGGCGGTGGTGGCGTCCTGGCTGGCGCAGGCGCGCTCGCTGCCTTTGTCGCCGCTGGCCTGGCCGGCAGGTGCGACCGGGGTGCTGGCGCTGGCCTGGGCCGCCGCGAGCCTGGCGGCCTTGTGGCCGGCGTGGCGCGCGGCCCGCATGGACCTGCACCGGACGCTGGCGCAGGGTTGACGGGATAACCGGCCGTCGGGCCAGCGCGCTGCGACGGCCTGCCGACACGGTGTTCTTGCAGGCCGTCTCGTTTCAAGCGCTTGCCGAAGCCCAAGCCAAAGCCAATGCTGCGCAGCGCGCCCGGCGGGAAATGCGGCTGGTCCTCCCCGCGGGCGCGCCGGGCGCCCTGCGGCCATCCCGGCGCTGACGTTCACTCGGACGGCAGGGCCGGCTTTGATACCCTAGCGGCATGGCTAGGACGAAGGTGTGGACATCGTGGCCGGCGGTCGTGCGCGCGGCGGGGCTGGGCTGCGTGCTCGCTGCCGGCCTGGCAGCAGCCCAGGCGCAGGCACCGACGCGGCCGGCCGCCAGTCCGAGTAATTCCCTCGGCCTGCCAATCGATCCGTCGCTGTTGAACACGCTTCCCGAGATCAAGGGCGTGGTGTCGTGGAGGACACTGGCGCAGGTGAGGTCGCGCACCGAAGGCAAGCGGGTGATCCCCGAATTCGCAGCGCCCGTGCGGGCGCTCGACCAGCAGGAAGTGCGGCTGCAGGGCTTCATGCTGCCCATCGTTACAGGCGAGCTGCACGATCACTTTCTGCTCACGATGCGGCCGCCGCACTGCCCGTTCTGCCTGTCCCTCGGCCCCGAGTACATCGTCGAGGTGCGCGCCAGAACGCCCATCAAGCACACCTACGACCCGATCATCGTGGTGGGCAAGCTCATCGTCCTGAGCGACGATCCCTTCGGCCTCTACTACCGCCTGACCGGTGCGCAACTGACGATGGCACCCCGCTAGGGACACCGCGGATCACCCGAATGTGCATCCCCTTCTGGCGGGACGGCAATTGGGCTTCCCGCCATGTTTTTTCCGGGTGCTTCCGGGAGTGGAATTGATATAGTCAAAGGACGGTTGGTTTGCCACCGGCAGAACGTCGTTGCAGCGGTGGTTGGCGGGAGTTCAGTGGCGGATCGCTCCTTTACGTCGGCATTCGCGCGGCAATTGACTGCTTTGCGGCATGTAACCGCGCGTACTTCTGCCGATAAGCTCGGGACGCTCCGATTTTCGGCCGCATCGGCCGCGATCAGCATGCGCGGACGGTGCCTTCGCGAGTGACAACGAGCGTCACATAGGTCGATCTTGGTCTTCTCCTTCTTCAAGAAAGATCCCAAGGACAATGCCGGCCGCGGCAAGGATGGGTCGCGCTCGTCCTCCGCGGGCGCCTCCTCGGCTCGGCCTTCGACCAAGCCGTTGGTCAAGCCGGTCGGCAAGCCGCTGGGCAAGCCCCAGCAAGACGGCCGCGGCGGTGCGATCAACTCCCGCTTTGCCACCACAGGAAACGCGTTGCCCAACCGCGACCTTGCGCGCTCGCTGGCGAAGGAAACGGCGGCCAAGATCGATGCCATCGAAAACGAAATGGCGCGCGACTTCATGCGGCCGGCAGCTAACACGGGCAACCCGGCGGCAGGGTCGTCCCCTGGCGTTCGCGTGCCCACTTCCTCGCCCCGGTCTGCGGTAGTCCAGGAGCAACCCAAGGCGGCAGCCGCGGCTGCGGTCGATGACCTCGATGACGACAGCCTCGGCGACCACACCGATGCCTTGCGGGGCAGCGTCGATGCAATCGAGCTCAACGGCGCGGGCGCCGGCTCGGTCGTCGACGAGACGGCCATTCTGTTCGCCAACGGCCAGCCAATCGAGGCCGAGGAAACGCTGCGCCACGGGATCGATAACGGCAGTGTGGGCCCCTCCCCGCAGCAGGCTTGGTTGATGCTGTTCGAGCTCGTCAACCAGCGTGGTGACAGGTCGGCTTTCGATCAGCTCAGCATGCAATACGCTTCGCACACGGGCGATTTGCCGCCTGGCTGGGTCGACTACGGCGTTGGCGCCCCGTCCGGGCCGGCTCCTGTCGCCGCGGCGGCGGCCGCCGCAGGCGCCCGCGACCCGGCCATAGCGGCCGCCGGGCCCGGAATCGATCTGCCGCCGGCTGTGGATGCCAGCGTGGTCAAGTCGCTGGAGACGCTGAAGAACCTCGCGGCTCAGCACGCTGCGCTCTACCTGGACGCCTCGGCGGTTCGCAGCATCGACTTGGCCGGCGCCGAACTGCTCCTGCGTGTGGTCAACGCGTTCAAGCGTTCCAGCCACGAACTCACCATTCTCGCTGGCGAGCAATTGCTCGCTGCGCTGCGCAACGGCGTGGAACCGGGCCGCCGCGATTCATCGGACGCCAGTTGGATGCTCTTGCTCGAGGTCTTGCGCCTGCTGGACCGGCACGACGATTTCGAAGAAGCCGCGATCCAGTATTGCATCACCTTCGAGGTTTCGCCGCCGTCGTGGGAGCAATCGCCCCCCAACATCAAGGTCGGCACCGCTGCGGTCAGACCGGCCGGTGCGGTGCCGGCGGCTGCGGTGGCGCCGCCCCCACCAGGCCCGCTCGACTGGCGGGGCGTCATCGATGGCGAGGGCGAACCGCACTTCACGCGCCTGGCCCAAGAGGCACGCAACGGCACGCGACTCCTCGTGGACTGTCGCTATCTCAAGCGCATGGGTTTCACTGCCGCGAGCGCGCTGCTGGCGCTGGTTATGAAGCTGCAGTCAGGCAGCGTGCGGGTCGAGTTTCACCACGTCAATCCGCTGGTGACGGCGCTTTTGAACCTGCTGGGCGTGAGCGCCGTCGCGGCGGTCCAGCCGCGTCGTTCCTAGCGGACGGCGGCCTCGCCAGAGGCCCTTGAATCGGCGCCCGGCGGCGCCACCTGACTTTCCATGGAACAGTTTCATGGCACCACCATCGTCTCGGCGCGTCGTGGCGCCCGCGTGGCGATGGGCGGCGATGGTCAGGTCACCCTCGGCCACATCGTCGTCAAGCAGAGCGCCCGCAAGGTGCGCCGGCTTTACCACGAACGCATCCTGGCCGGCTTTGCCGGCGCCACCGCGGACGCCTTTACCCTGTTCGAACGTTTCGAGGCCAAGCTGGAGAAGCACCAGGGCCACCTGCTGCGCTCGGCGGTCGAGCTTGCCAAGGACTGGCGCACCGACCGCATCCTGCGGCGCCTGGAGGCGATGCTGGCCGTGGCCGACCGCGAGACCAGCCTCATCATCACCGGCAACGGCGACGTGCTCGAGCCCGAGCACGGCCTCATTGCGATCGGCTCGGGCGGCGCCTACGCCCAGGCTGCCGCTAAGGCCCTGCTCGACAACACCGACCTGCCGCCCGCCGACGTGGTCAAGAAGGCACTGACGATCGCCGGCGACCTGTGCATCTACACCAACCAGTCGCACACCATTGAAGTGATCGACTGAGCGCGTGGATTCAGGATTGAGGATTCAGGATTGAGGGTCCCCCCAGGCAGCGCCACGACAGTCGATGCCGCCAGCAAGCTCGACCAGCGGCGCGGCCGCAGGCCGCCCCTTGCCCTTGTCATGCGCGCGCACGCGCGGCCGCTCCGGAAGGAGCGCGCCTGACTAGAGCACTTCGCGTACACGCGAAGTGAAGACACATGATGACCCCCAAAGAGATCGTCTCCGAACTGGACAAGCACATCGTCGGCCAGCACAAGGCCAAGCGCGCGGTGGCCATTGCACTGCGCAACCGCTGGCGCAGGCGCAACGTCGCCGAGCCGCTGCGTGCAGAGATCACTCCAAAGAACATCCTCATGATCGGCCCCACCGGCGTGGGCAAGACCGAGATCGCGCGGCGCCTGGCACGGCTGGCCGATGCGCCGTTCATCAAGGTCGAGGCAACCAAGTTCACCGAGGTCGGTTACGTCGGCCGCGACGTGGACAGCATCATCCGCGACCTGGTGGACATCGCGATCAAGCAGACGCGCGAAAGCGAGATGCGCAAGCTGCGGGCCAAGGCCGAGGATGCCGCCGAGGACCGCATCCTCGACGTGCTGGTGCCGCCGGCGCGCGAGCTCGGCTTGTCGGACCAGCGCAACGAGGCCGGCGCCGAGACGCGCCAGAAGTTCCGCAAGAAGCTGCGCGAGGGCGCGCTCGACGAGCGGGAGATCGAGATCGACCTGGTGCAGCCGCTGCTGCCGATGCAGGTCATGACCCCGCCGGGCATGGAGGAGCTCACCCAGCAACTGCAGCAGATGTTCCAGAACGTCGGGCAGGCGCGGCGCAAGTCGCGCCGGCTCAAGGTCCGCGAGGCGATGAAGCTGCTGGTCGACGAGGAGGCCGCGCGACTGGTCGACGACGAGGAGCTGAAAGCCAGGGCGCTGGCCAACGTCGAGGACAACGGCATCGTGTTCCTCGACGAAATCGACAAGATCGCCAGCCGCTCGGAGACGCAGGGGGCGGACGTGTCACGCCAGGGTGTGCAGCGCGACCTGCTGCCCCTGGTGGAGGGCACCAGCGTCAACACCAAGTACGGCATGGTGAAGACCGACCACATTCTGTTCATCGCCAGTGGCGCATTTCACTACGCCAAGCCGAGCGACCTGATCCCGGAGCTGCAGGGCCGCTTTCCGATCCGCGTGGAGCTGGAGTCGCTTTCGGTGCAGGATTTCGAGCGCATCCTCACCAGCACCGATGCCTGCCTGAGCCGCCAGTACCAGGCGCTGCTGGCCACCGACGATCTGCAATTGCAGTTCACGCCCGAGGGCATCCAGCGGCTGGCGCAGATTGCCTTCGCGGTCAACGAGAAGACCGAGAACATCGGCGCGCGGCGCCTGTACACGGTGATGGAGAAGCTGCTGGAGGAGGTCGCCTTCGAGGCGGGCAATGCGGCAGCGACGAGCGTGACCGTCGATGCCGCCTACGTCGACAGCCGCCTGGCCGAGCTGTCGCGTAACGAGGATCTGGCCCGCTACGTGCTCTAGCGCGAAGGGCGCCGCTGCGTGCCGTCTTGCGGCCGATAGACTCTAGGACTTCCGTCGTCATCGAGCTTTGCCATGCGCCCGATCCTGCTTCTGTTGCTGTCGCTGCTTGCCTTGCCCGTGAGGGCGCAGGTGGACGTTGCTGGCGCCTGGGTGCGCCCCACGGTGGAGGGGCAGCTTGGCACGGGCGCGTTCATGACCCTGCGCAGCCGCGAACCGCTGCGCCTGGTGGGCGCCAGCAGCGCAGTGGCCGGCGTGGTCGAGATCCACGAGATGGCGCTGCAGAACAACGTGATGCGGATGCGCGCCATCGAGGCGCTGCCGCTGCCGGCGGGCCAGCCGGTCGAGCTGAAGCCCGGCGGCTATCACGTGATGCTGATGGATCTGAAGCGCACGCTGCGCGCCGGCGAGCAGGTGGCCATCGAGCTGCAGTTCGAGACCGCCGACAAGCGCCGCGTCTCGCAGGTGGTGCAGGCCGAGGTGCGCGGGGCCCGCGGCGCGGCGCCGCAGAAGTAATCCGCACGCGCTACAGCAGCCGCACCTCGAAGTCGCCCGCCCTGGCGATCGCGGCCCTGACCGTGTCCAGCGACAGCGGGGCAGCCACCTCGAGCACGGCGCGGGGCGGCTCGAGCGTCACGGCAACCTCGTCGGCGACGCTCTTCAAGGCGCGGGTCACGCGGTTGACGCAACCGCCGCAGTGCATGCCGGTGATCTCGAAGCTCTGTTGCATCGCTGCCTCCCGTTGGCGCTGCGCGTGCATTTTGCCCGCGCGGCCCGGCCCGTGTCAGGGGGCCGCTGCTAGACTTTTTTCACTTTCCCGCCTCTGCGTGACTCACGTCACAGGAACCCGTTCCCATGGATCGCGCGCCACTGCCGCCTGAACTGAAGGCCGACATTCTGTCTGAGGCGCTGCCGTACATCCGCCGCTTCCACGGCAAGACCATCGTGGTCAAGTACGGCGGCAACGCGATGATCGACGAGAAGCTGCAGCAGAGCTTTGCGCACGACGTGGTGCTGCTCAAGCTGGTGGGAATGAACCCGGTGGTGGTGCACGGCGGCGGCCCGCAGATCGACGAGGCGCTCGAGCGAATCGGCAAGAAGAGCGAGTTCATCCAGGGCATGCGGGTCACCGATGCCGAGACCATGGAAGTCGTCGAATGGGTGCTCGCCGGCGAGGTGCAGCAGGACCTCGTCATGATGATCAATGGCTTCGGCGGCCAGGCGGTGGGCCTGACCGGCAAGGACGGTGGCCTGATCCGGGCGCGCAAGATCAAGATGCAGGACAAGGACGATCCCACCAAGTTCTACGACATCGGCCAGGTCGGTGCGATCGAGAAGATCAATCCGGCCGTGGTCAAGGCGCTGCAGGACGATGCCTTCATCCCGGTGATCAGCCCGATCGGCTACGGCGAGGACGGCATGAGCTACAACATCAACGCCGATGTGGTGGCCGGCAAGATCGCCGAGGTGCTGAAGGCCGAGAAGCTCGTCATGCTCACCAACACGCCGGGCGTGCTGGACAAGGACGGCAAGCTGCTGACCGGCCTGTCGGCCCGGCAGATCGACGAGCTGTTTGCCGACGGCACCATTTCCGGCGGCATGCTGCCGAAGATCGCCTCGGCGCTGGAGGCGGCCAAGAGCGGGGTCAACTCGGTTCACATCATCGACGGCCGGGTCGACCACTGCCTGCTGCTGGAAATCCTCACCGATCAGGGGGTGGGGACCATGATCAAGAGCCATTGACCGTCGTGCCGCCGGACGCGACCCTGCGGGTCGCCGGGGCAATCCCTGGGTCGGAGCCTCCGCGGCCGGCCGTGGGATGGCTCCGGCAGCCGAGCCCCGGCGCGGCGAGAGCGCGCGTGTCTGCGGTTTGCCGAATCCCATGCGGGACCCCGTGAAGCCGGTCTTTCTCTTTGACCTCGACAACACGCTGCACGACGCCTCGCACGCGATCTTCGGCCAGATCAACCAGCGCATGACGGCGTACGTGCGCGAGCACCTGGGGCTCGACCCGGCGCAGGCCGACGCGCTGCGGGTGCGCTACTGGCAGCGCTACGGCGCCACGCTGATGGGGCTGGTCCGCCATCACGGCGTGCGCGCCGACCACTTTCTGCGCACGACCCACGACATGGACCTGCCGGCGCTGGTGCAGGCCGAGCGCGGGCTCACGCGGCTGTTTGCCCGGCTGCCGGGCCGCAAGGTGCTGGTGACCAATGCGCCCGATGGATACGCCGCAGCGGTGGTGCGGCACCTCGGCCTGCACGCGCACCTGGCGCGCCGGTACACGATCGAGTCGATGCGCGTGCATGGCAGCTACCGCCCCAAGCCGTCGCGGGCGATGCTGCGCCATCTGCTGGCGCGCGAGCGCGTGCCGGCCTGGCGGGCGGTCCTGGTTGAGGACACGGCGCTCAACCTCAAGGCCGCGCGCGCGGTCGGTCTGCGTACCGTCCTCGTCACGCATGGCAGCCGCAGTGCGGGCCGCCGCCGTGCCCGCCCCGGCTACGTCGACCTGCGGCTGCGCTCGGTGCTGGACCTGCCGCGCCGCCTGAGCGTGCTGCGCCGGGGCGGGGGCAGCAATCGGTAAGCTCGCGCCTGTTGCCTGGATGGCCGACTGGAGATGGATCGGATGGCTTCGCGTCCTGGAATCGTGCGCCGGTTTTTCGGCGGCCTGTGGTGGCTGCTCGACTTCTCGCGCCGCCTCGTGCTCAACCTGCTGTTCCTGGCCCTGCTGGTGCTGCTGGCGGTGGCCTGGTGGGTCGGCAGCCGGCCGGCCCACCTGCAGGAAAAGACCGCGCTGGTGCTCAATCTCAGCGGCGAGCTGGTCGAGCAGTACAGCGGCAGTTCGAGCGAGGCGATGCTGGCCGATGCGCTGGGCGAGCGACCGCGCGAGACCCAACTGCGCGATGTCCTGCGGGCGCTGGACGCGGCTGCCGCCGACCCGCAGATCGCGCGCGTGGTGCTGATCCTCGACGATTTTTCCGGGGGCGGCCTGGCCAGCCTGCGCGAAGTGGCCGCTGCCCTGCAGCGCTTCCGCCAGAGCGGCAAGGAGGTGGTGGCCTGGGGCTCGTCGTTCGCGCAGCGCCAGTACTACCTGGCCGCGCAGGCCGACCAGGTCTACCTGCATCCGATGGGTCGCGTGGTCATCACCGGTATCGGCGGCAACGGCCTGTACTTCAAGGACGCGCTCGACAAGCTGGGCGTCACCATGCACGCCTTCCAGGCCGGCAAGTTCAAGAGCGCGATCGAGCCGCTGGTGCGCAACCAGCCCTCGCGCGAGGCGCTGCAGGCCGACCAGGCCTGGATGAACGACTATTGGAACGGTTGGACTGCCGACGTGGAGCGCGCCCGCAAGCTGCCGGCCGGCAGCATCGTGGGCATGATCGACGCGCTGCCGCAGCGGCTGGCGGCGACGCAGGGCGATGGAGCGCGGCTGGCGCTCGAGGAGAAGCTGGTCGATGGGTTGAAGACCCGCGACGAGTTCCGCGCCCTGATCATCGGCCGCGGCGCGCCTGACGACGGCGACAAGGGCACGTTCCGGCAGGTGTCGTTGCTCGCCTACCTGGGACAGTTGCCGCAGCAGCAGGGCGCGCAGGTCGCGGTGGTGGTGGCGCAGGGCGAGATCCTCGACAACGACGCCCCGCAGGGCCTGATCGGCGGCCGTGCCACGGCGGAGCTGATCCGCAAGGCGCGCGAGGACGAGGACATCAAGGCCGTCGTGCTGCGCATCGACTCACCGGGCGGCAGCGCCTTCGGGTCGGAGCTCATCCGGCGCGAGGTCGAGCTCACGCGCAAGGCCGGCAAGCCGGTGGTGGCTTCGATGGGCGACCTGGCCGCCTCGGGCGGCTACTGGATCACGATGGGCGCCGACGAGGTGCTGGCCGATGCCGGCACCATCACCGGCTCCATTGGCGTGTTCGGCGTGCTGCCCACCTTCGAGAAAACGCTGGACAAGGTCGGCGTCGGCGTCGGCGGGGCCAGCACCAGCTGGCTGGCGGCGGCGAGCAGTCCGCTCACGCCGATGGACAAGAGGCTGGCCGAGATGGTGCAGTTGTCGGTGGGACAGATCTACCAGCAGTTCATCACGCTGGCGGCGCAGGCGCGCGGCAGCACGCCGGAGAAGATCAACGAGGTTGCGCAGGGTCGGGTGTGGACGGGCCAGCAGGCCAGGGCAGCCGGGCTGATCGACGGCATTGGCGGGCTGCATGAGGCCATCGCCCGGGCCGCCGCGCGTGCCCAGCTCAGCGGCGAGGCCAAGCCGGTCTACATCGAGCGCGGACCGCGGGGGCTGGAGCGCTGGCTGTCCCTGTTCTTTGGCCGTGTTGCCGCCGGAGTGGCGCACCACCTCGGCCTCGAAGTGCCGTTCCTGCGCGACGCTCTGGCGCAGCGCGCAGCGGCCGCGCCGGCGCTGCGCGTGTTCGAGGGCGCGCGCGACGATCCGCTGCGCACCTACGCGTTCTGCTTCTGTGCCGGCGTGCGGTGAGGCGGCCGGGGCGGCATCCCGAATCGCCAGAATTGGCCGGCTTCTGCGCGTGAGTAACTCCCCACGTCGCGCGCGATTCCGGTAGATTGCCAGTTCCGTTTCGAGGTCGTCATGCAGCCCGGCGCCGCCGCCATCAGCCTTCCCGAGGACGAAGCTTCCAGCGGCCGCCGGCGCAAGCCCGGCGCGCGGCGGCTGCAGATCCTGCAGACCCTGGCCACCATGCTGGAAGACCCGAAGGGCGAGAAGGTCACCACGGCCGCCCTGGCGGCCCAGCTCGGCGTGTCCGAGGCGGCGCTGTACCGCCACTTTGCCAGCAAGGCGCAGATGTTCGAGGGCCTGATCGAGTTCATCGAGACGACGATCTTCGGCCTGATCAACGAGATCTCCACCAAGGAGACCTCGGGGCTGCGTCAGGCGCGGCGCATCGTGCAGATGCTGCTCGATTTCGCGCAGACCAACCGCGGCATGACGCGGGTGCTCATCGGCGATGCGCTGGTCAACGAGCACGAGCGGCTGCAGGAGCGGATGAACCAGCTGACCGAGCGGATCGAGGCCTCGCTGCGGCAGAGTTTCCGGGTGGCCGCCACGCAGGGCGAGCTGCCGCCGGGCATCGACCCCAACGCGCGGGCGGCGCTGGCGGTGGCCTATGTGGTGGGCCGCTGGCACCGCTTTGCCAAGAGCGGGTTCAGAAAGGCGCCGGCCGAGGGGCTCGACGGCCAGATGCTCGCCCTGGTCGGCTAGGCGCCGCCGCCGCGCGCGCCGCCATCCTCAAGCCGCGGCCCCGGCTGCCGCGCACACCTCGCAGTGCGGATCGCGCGGCACGCGCACCGTGCGCAGCGTCATGCCCAGCGCCTCGATCATCAGCAGCCGGCCGCTCATCGACGCCCCGATGGCCGCCGCCTCGCCGGCGGCGAGCTTCAGCGCCTCGGCCGCCTGCAGCGTGCCGACGATGCCCGTCAGCGGCGCGAACACCCCCATGACCGCGCACAGCTCGTCCTGTCCTTCACCCGCGGGAAACAGGCAGGCGTAGCAGGGCGCCTCGGGCTGGCGCAGGTCGAACACCGCCAGTTGCCCGTCGAAGCGGATCGCCGCCCCCGACACCAGCGGCCGACGCTGCTCGACGCAGGCGCGATTGACCGCATGGCGGGTGGCAAAGTTGTCGCTGCAGTCGAGCACGACATCGTGCTCGGCCACCAGAGCCCGCAACTGCGCGGCATCGGCACGCTGCACTCGCGCCACGACTTCGACCTCGGGGTTGATGGCGGCCAGCGCAAGCCGACCCGATTCGGCCTTGGGCTGGCCGATGCGCTCGGTCGTGTGCAGGATCTGGCGCTGCAGGTTGGTCAGGTCCACCGAGTCGCCGTCGACCAGCGTGATGCGGCCGACCCCGGCCGAGGCCAGGTAGTACGCCGCCGGCGAGCCGAGACCGCCGGCGCCGATCACCAGCATCCGACTGCGGCCGATGCGCGCCTGCCCCTCGATGCCGATCTCGTTGAGGAGAATGTGGCGCGAGTAGCGCTGCAGCAGGCGGTCGTCGAGGTCGGGCATGGTGGGCGCAGAAACGACTCGGGCCGCCGCGGCGGCCCGAGTCATGTCGCATGGTGCAGTCGTGACCGCGCGCTAGCGGGCCTTGGCCGGCTCTCGCGCCTCGCTGCGCGCCACCGCCTCGCGCGGCTTGGCCAGGGCGACCGGCTTGCCTTGCAGGTGATTGAGCGCCTGACGCAACTGGAAGTCCTCGGCCGAGCCGAACTCGTAGCGCCGCGCCGGTACCGCCGGCGCAGCGCTCCCGCCCGGGCTGGCGCCCGGTGCATTGGCGCCGGGGGCGGGCGCTTCGGTGGGCGCATTGGCCGGCGGGCTGGCGGACTGACCGGCGCGGCGCTCCGCGTCCTGGTTGTTGCGGTCTTCGAGATGACGGACCAGATCGGCCTCGCGCACCGCGAAGCTGGCGAAGTTGCCCTCGGGCGTGTCTTCCACCAGCAGGTCGGGCACGATGCCCTTGGCCTGGATCGAGCGGCCGCTCGGCGTGTAGTAGCGCGCCGTGGTGAGCTTGATGGCCGCCGGCGTGTTGCCCTCGGCACGGATCGGGATGATGGTCTGCACCGAGCCCTTGCCGAAAGTCTGCGTGCCCATCACGACGGCGCGCTTGTGGTCCTGCAGCGCGCCCGCGACGATCTCCGAAGCCGAGGCGCTGGCGTTGTTGACCAGCACCACCATCGGCACGGTCTTGGCTTCGCGCGGCAGGCGGCTCAGGATGTCCTCGCCGCGACCGCGCTGGTAGTCCTCGGGCGCGGCGACGAAGCGGCGGCGCGAGTCCTCGTTGCGGCCGTCGGTGGACGTGACCAGCGCGCGCGGCTGCAGGAAGGCCGCCGACATGCCGACCGACGAATGCAGCAGCCCGCCCGGGTTGTTGCGCAAATCGAGCACCAGTCCCTTGGTCGCACCCTGCCGCTGCAGGTCGTTGATGGCCTTGACCAGGTCCTCGACCGTGCGCTCCTGGAACTGCGAGATGCGGATGAAGCCGTAGCCCGGCTCGATCACGCGCGCGCGCACCGACTGCACCTTGATCACGTCGCGCACCAGCCGGACCTCGAGCGGCTGCGACTCGCCCTTGCGCACCACCGTCAGCACGATCGGGGTCTTGGGCTTGCCGCGCATCAGCTTGACGGCCTCGGGCAGCGCCATGCCACGGGTGAGCTTGTCGTCGATCTTGATGATCAGATCGCCGCTCCGGATGCCGGCGCGCGCCGCCGGCGTGTCGTCGATCGGCGCGATCACGCGAATCGCACCCTCCTCGGTGCCGACCTCGATGCCGAGGCCGCCGAACTCGCCCTGGGTGCCGGCCTGCAGGTCCTTGAAGGCGTCGGTATCGAGGAAGGACGAGTGCGGGTCGAGCCCCGAGAGCATGCCGCTGATGGCCTCCTGGATCAGCTTGCGGTCGTCCACCGGCTCGACGTAGTTGGCCTTGATGGCGCCGAAAACTTCGGAGAACTGGCGGATCTCCTCCAGCGGAATCGGGCCGCGCGAATCGCGGAACGCGTAGGCGGAAATGCCGAGGCTCGCCGCCACGCCGGCGACGCAGCCGATACCGATCAGTGCAATGTTGCGCAAGCGACCGCTCATTGAGCCTCCGGGGAGCAGGGAGCAGCGAGAAGATGCAGGGGGTTGGAGCCCAGCTTAACGACGGAGTTCAGCGGGCGGCAATCCAGCGCAGCGGATCGAAAGGCCGACCCTGATGGCGCAATTCAAAGTATAGGCCCGGCTCGCTGGCGCCCCCGGTGCTGCCGACCGTGGCGATCGCCTCGCCGGCGGCCACGCGGGCGCCGACGGCGGCCAGCACGCTCTCGTTGTTGCCATAGACGGACAGGAAGCCCTCACCGTGATCGACGATCGCCAGGTTGCCGAACCCGCGCAGCCAGTCGGCAAACACGACCCGACCGGCGGCCACCGCCACCACCTCCTGCCCGGCGGCCGCCCGGATGAAGACGCCTTTCCACGTGGGTGCGTTGACACCGGCCTCGGTACGGCGCGGGCTGCCGAAGCGGGCCGTGACCTCGCCCTGCACCGGCGGCGCGAGCTTGCCGCGCAACTGGGCGAAGGCGCCGGTGGTCGGCAGCGCGTCGGCCGCGGCGGGCGCTTCGCGGTCGGTGGGCCGGCTGTCCGGGCTGCGCTCGGCACTGCGCTCGGCGCTGCGCTCGGGGCCACGCGGGGTGGCAGCGCGGGCCGGCGGCGCCGCCGCGGCCGCGGCGCGCTGGCGCCGCTCCCGCTCGCGCGCCTGCTCGGCCAGCACCTTGGCGAGTTCATCGATCAGCGAGCCCAGGCGCTTCTCGTCGCGCTCCAGGCCGGCGATCGACTGGCGTTGCTCGCCGATGCGCCGGGCCAGCCGGTCCAGCGCGGCCTTGCGGGCGGCCTGTTGCTGCAGCAACAGGCGGCGCTGGGTTTCCTCGTCGCCGGCAATGGCCGCCAGCTCGGCCTGCCGGGCGCGCGACTCGTCCTCCAGCAGCGCCAGCTCGGTGCGGCGCTCGGCCAGCGTGTCGATCAGCGCCGTGCGCTCGCGCACCACGTAGTCCAGGTAGATCGCCTCACGCGCGGCCGCCTGCGGCGACCGCCCGGCCAGCAGTTCCTGCCAGGGCTCGGCGCGCGCGACCACGTACTGCAGGCGCAGCACCTGTTCCAGTTGCTGCTCCACCTCGCTCTGGCGCGCCGAGGTGGCGCGGCTGCGCTCCTGCAGCGCGGCGATCTGCTTCTCGACGCCGGCGCGCGCCTGCGCAAGCTCGCGCAGGCGGCGGTTGGCGGCCGAGATGGCGGCTTCCGAGTCGCGCAGCGCGTCGGCGGCCTCGCTGTGCGAAGCCTCGGCGGCGGCCAGTTGCTTCTTGAGGGCACCCAGGCGCGCTTGCAACTGCTGCTGCTCGGCCTGCAACTGGCGCTGGCGCTCGGCGTCGCCGCTGCGGGCGCCGGCGGCCGCTGTCGGCCGGCCCGGCGCCGGGCTGGGCGTCTGTGCGGATGCCTTGGCGGGAGCTTTGCCGGGCTCGCGCGTGGTGCGTTCCTGCGCGGCCGGTGCAACGACCGCGGTCAGAGCGGCCCCGATCAGCAGGGCGAGCAGGACGGTGGCGGGCTGGTTCACGCCGGGACGATAGCCCGGTGGGGCGCCCGCTTGCGAGCGCAGAACGCCAGACCGGGCGTGGAGGCGGGCGCTGCGGCTACGGGCGCGCCTTGCCCTGCGCGGCCACCGCGGCCGCCGCCCGGGCGATGGTCTCCGGGTCGCCGAGGTAGTAGCGGCGCAGCGGCGTGAGCGTCGCGTCGAACTCGTAAACCAGCGGTTGCGCGGTGGGGATGTTGAGGCCGACGATCGCTTCGTCCGACAGGCGGTCCAGATGCTTGATCAGCGCCCGCAGCGAGTTGCCGTGCGCGGCCACCAGCACGCGGCGGCCCCGCTGCAGCGCCGGGGCGATCGAGTCGTTCCAGAACGGCACCACGCGCGCCACCGTGTCCTGCAGACACTCGGTGGCCGGGATTTCCTCGGGCTTCAGATGCCGGTAGCGCGGATCGTTGCGCGCCGAGCGCGGGTCGTCGGCCGGCAGCGGGTCGGGCGCGATGGCGTAGGCGCGGCGCCAGATCAGGACCTGCTCCTCGCCGAAGCGGGCCGCCGTCTCGGCCTTGTTCAGGCCCTGCAGGACGCCATAGTGACGCTCGTTCAGGCGCCAGGAGTGCACCACCGGCAGGTACATCTGGTCCAGCGCGTCGAGGGTGATCCACAGCGTGCGGATGGCGCGCTTGAGCACCGAGGTGAAAGCGATGTCGAAGCCGTAGCCCTCGCGGAGCAGCAGTTCGCCGGCAGCGCGCGCTTCGTCGTGGCCGCGCGGCGTGAGGTCGACGTCGGTCCAGCCGGTAAAGCGGTTTTCGAGGTTCCACTGGCTTTCGCCGTGGCGCATCAGCACGAGCTTGATCATCTTGGGCAGGCGGCGGGAGTGGGGTGGGATCGGCGCGGGAGCAGCGCGGCAGGCAGGTGGACGCAGGGCGCAAACCGGGGGTTGGCAGCGGCCCGATCGGCGGCCCGATCGGCGCCCCGCGGCGGCTTGCGCCGCCGCCACTATAATTCGCGCCCTTTGCGTCCCCGCTCCACCACTTCTTATCGATCGGCCGGCCGACCGTGCAGTTTTTCATCGACAACATTTTCCTCATCGCCATCGCCTTCATCAGCGGCGCGATGCTGGTCTGGCCGCTGGTCCGCAACCGCGCCGGCGGGCCGTCGCTGAGCACGCTGCAGGCGACCCAGCTCATCAACGGCAAGAACGCGCAGATCGTGGACGTGCGCAGCAGCGACGACTTCGCCCGCGGCTCCCTGCCCAACGCGCGCAACATCCCTACGGCAACCATCAAGGAGCGGGCCGCCGAGTTGAAGAAGGACCGCCCGGTGCTGGTCGTGTGCGACCAGGGGCGCAGCGCCGGTCCCGCCGCGGCAACGCTGCGCGCGGCCGGCTTTGCCGAGGTCTACGTGCTGGCCGGTGGCCTGGCGGCGTGGCGCGAGGCCGGCCTGCCGCTGAAGAAGTAGCCCGCATCCGCGCGCAGTCGCCCCGGAGGATTCGCCATGCCCGCCCCCGTCCGCATGTACAGCACCGCCGTGTGCCCCTATTGCCAGCGCGCCGAGATGCTGCTGAAGGCGCGCGGCGTGGCCGCGATCGAGAAGATCCGCATCGACCTGGAGCCCGCGCGCAAGGACGAAATGATCGAGAAGACCGGGCGCCGCACCGTGCCGCAGATCTTCATCGGCGACACGCATGTCGGCGGCTTCGACGACCTGGCGGCGCTCGACCGCGACGGCCGGCTCGGCGCCTTGCTGGCCGGCTGACGGCACGCCTCCCGCTGCCCGCGGGCGGCCTCCCCCTTTACTCCACAGGAAACACCAAGATGGCAGACGAGAACAACGCCGCGGGCGCGCCGCAGCCGACCGGTCCGGTATTCCAGTTGCAGCGCGTTTACCTGAAGGACAGCTCGCTCGAGCTGCCCCACGCGCCCAACATCTTCCTCGAGCAGGACCCCCCGCAGGTCGACGTGCAGCTTGAAGTCGGCAACGACAAGATCGTCGACGGCATCTACGAGATCACCGTGCGCGTGACCGTCACCGCCAAGATCAAGGACAAGGTGCTGTTCCTGGTCGAGGGCAAGCAGGGCGGCATCTTCGAGATGCGCGGCATCCCCAATGATCAGTTCGAGGCGGTGGCCGGCATCGTCTGCCCGGGCATCGTCTACCCGTACCTGCGCGCCAACGTGGCCGACCTGATTTCCCGCACCGGCCTGCCGCCGATCCACCTGGCGGAGATCAACTTCGAGGCCATGTTCCAGCAGCGGCTGGCGCAGCAGCAGGCCAACCCGGCCCTGATCACGCCGGCCACCACCACGCCGCAGTAAAGGCGGGCGATGGCCGCGGGGCCCCTGCCGGTGGCGGTGCTCGGTGCCGGCGCCTGGGGTACCGCGATCGCCTGCGCGCTGGCCGCGCGCGGACCGGCCGCGCACCGCGTGACGCTGTGGGCGCGCGCGCCCGCGCTGGCGCAAGAGCTGCACGCGCAGCGCGAGAACGGGCGCTACCTGCCCGGCTGCCCGCTGCTGCCGGCGCTGGAGGTCACCTCCGACCTCGGCGCCGCACTGGCTCCGGTGCAGGCCCAGCCCGCGGCCGGGCTGATCGTCGTTGCCACGCCCACCGCCGGCCTGCGGCCCACACTGCAGGCGCTGGCCGCGCAGGGGCTCGCTGCCGGCGCGCCGCTGGTGTGGTTGTGCAAGGGTTTCGAGCGCGACACTCACCAGATGGCGCACCAGATCGTCGCGGCCGAGTGGGGTGAGGCGGCCCTGCAGGCCAGTGGCCCGCTGTCCGGACCCAGCTTTGCCGAGGAGGTGGCGCGCGGCCTGCCCACGGCCTTGACCGTGGCCGGCCCGGCGCCCTTCTGCGCCCAGGTCACGCGCGTGGTGCACGGCGGGGCGCTGCGGGTCTACTCGACCGACGATGTGCTCGGCGTGGAGATCGGGGGCGCGGTCAAGAACGTGCTGGCCATCGCCACCGGCATTGCCGAATCGCTCGGACTGGGGCTCAATGCCCGCGCGGCGCTGATGACGCGCGGGCTGGCCGAGATCACGCGCCTGGGCGTGGCCCTGGGCGCGCGGGCCGAGACCTTCATGGGCCTGACCGGCATGGGCGACCTCATCCTGACCTGCACCGGCGATCTGTCGCGCAACCGCAAGGTCGGCCTGCTGCTGGGCCGCGGAGTCGGCCTGTCGGCTGCGCTGGCGCAACTGGGGCATGTGGCCGAGGGCGTATGGTCGGCACCGGCGGTGATCGCGCGGGCGCAGGCCGTCGGGGTGGAAATGCCGCTGGCGCAGGCCGTGTGCGACGTCCTCGACGGCCGCAGCACGCCGGCCGACGCCTTGCGCCGTCTGCTGGCCCGCGACCCCAAGCGCGAAGTCCTGGGATAAAGAGCGCCAGAGGCCATCCGACCTGCCCGCCGTGACTGCCCACGACACGCCCCTCGTCCGCGCAGGCGCTGGCCGTGGCCCGCGCTGCGGCGGCCTCTTGCGCCCGGGCCGGGGCGGGTCGGCCAGCCGCTGCGGCCACGCCGGACGCCACCTTCTCCTCCGACTCGAACCATGACCGACTTGCCCCACCCCCTGCAGCAGATCTGCGTCTTCTGCGGCTCGCAGGGCGGCGCGCGCGGCGAGTACCTGGCCGCGGCGCGCCAGCTCGGCGCCACGCTGGCCGCCCAGGGCGTCGGCGTGGTCTACGGCGGCGGCCATGTCGGCATGATGGGCGCGCTGGCCGATGCGGCGCTGGCGGCCGGCGGGCGCGTCACCGGCGTGATCCCCGAGCACCTGATGCGGCCGGAGGTGGCGCACCAGAACCTCACCGAGCGGGTGGTGGTCGACACCATGCACACCCGCAAGCGCATCATGGCCGAGCGGGCGGATGCCTTCGTCGTGCTGCCCGGCGGCTACGGCACGTTCGAGGAGATGTTCGAGATGGTCACCTGGCTGCAGTTGAGGCTGCATGCCAAGCCGGTGGGCGTGGTCAACGTCGAGGGCTACTTCGACCACCTGCTGCGCTTCCTGCGCCATGCGGCCGACGAAGGCTTCATCCGGCCGGCGCACTGGGACCTGCTGATCGTCGAGTCCAACCCGCTGCTGCTGCTCGAGCGCCTGCGCCGCCATGTGCCGGCGGTGTCGCGGCACGTCACGCTCGGTCACCTGGACCGGGGCTAGCCGCCGCCCGCGTAGCCGTTCTGGCGCCAGGCCTCAAACACCACCACCGCCACGGCGTTGGACAGGTTCAGGCTGCGGTTGCCCGGTCGCATTGGCAGACGCACCCGCTGCGGCGGCGGG
>Ga0209985_10001173_pt1 | contig 26592 bp, 13 predicted proteins | sample NOAtaG_FD_187305 | JGI IMG/M metagenome (GOLD analysis project Ga0209985, IMG submission 187305) | Freshwater lake microbial communities from Lake Erie, under a cyanobacterial bloom - NOAA_Erie_Diel6S_1000h metaG (SPAdes) (version 2) | ecosystem: Environmental > Aquatic > Freshwater > Lake ...
TGCGAAGTGGATGACCGGTCGGTTCCATGGGGATCGGGATTTGGGAATGGGACTTTGGCCACGGGAGGAGCTTGGGGAATGGGGGGTGATGGGAAGGGAGGAGGGGGTGTTGGGAGGAGGGGGGGGTGGGGAGGTGGAAGGTTGATACGCTGGGGAGCCATGCGCAACCTGCTGACGAACCCCAACCGGCTCCCCTTGATTGCCCCTTCGATTTTGTCCGCGGACTTTGGCTTCATGGTCCGGGACTGCAAGCACATTTTGGAGGCCGGGGCGGACCTGCTGCATTTGGACGTGATGGACGGGCACTTTGTCCCGAACCTGACGATGGGCCCGGACATGTGCAAGTGGCTGCGGAAGCACCTGCCCGAGGCGTTTTTGGACGTGCACCTGATGGTGACGGACCCGGAGGCGATGATCAAGCCCTTTGCCGAGGCGGGGGCGAACCACCTGACGTTTCATGTCGAGGCGGTGGGGGAGGGGCGGGTGGCGGAGGTGGCGGCGAAGGTCCGCGATATGGGCATGACGGCGGGTGTGGCGTTGAATCCCGGTACGCCGGCGAGTGCGGTGATGAAGTCGCTGGAGGCGGTGGACATGGTGCTGGTGATGTCGGTGAACCCGGGGTATTCGGGGCAGTTGTTCATTCGCGACGTATTGGGCAAGGTTGAGCAGATCGCCGACGAGCTGATGCCGATCCAGCGGCTGGAAATGGACGGCGGGATCAACACGCTGAACAGCCAGCTCGTCCGCGATGCCGGGTGTGATGTGATCGTGGCGGCGTCGGCGATTTTCTCGAAGCCGGCGGAGAAGCGCGGCGCGATCGTGGCTGAACTGCGGTCGTAGCGGGCGTGAGAGCGCGGCTTGGGGATAGGGTGCGGACGCCCGCAAGGTCTGATAACCGACCAGAATCCAGACAAATCATTCTCGCCAGATGAAAACAGTGGGGGTACACTCCAGACTGCCGATTTGAGCAGGCCGGGAGCCCACGCGGCCTGTTTGATCGGTGTTTGGGTGTGGACATTGACAGGCGGAGACCCTGTCGGCACGATGGCGTTCGGCGTTGATGGACGGTTGGGTGTGGTTGTTGGCCCGGGGCAACCCGGGTGCAACCGGAAGGGTTGGAAGCCCAACTGTCTGGACGCCGGTGTTTCGTGCGTGTCCGAGTGTGTTTTGGAAGAGCGAACCATGGCCAAATCTGCCGCAGCGACCGCGAAGCGTACCTGGTCTGATGTGAAATCACCGCGCAAGGTGGTGATCAGCGAGGGGTTGTGGCTGCGGTGCCCTGCGTGCGAGCAGATGATCTATCGCAAGCAGATGGAGTCGAATCTGCACTGCTGCCCGGAGTGCCAGCACCACTTCCGCATCGGTGCGGCGGAGCGGATCCGCCAGCTGACGGACCCGGGGACCTTTGAGGCGATGTTCACGAACCTTCGCCCGAGCGATCCGCTGAAGTTCAAGGACCTGAAGACGTACGCGGAGCGGATCACCGCTGAGCAGATCAAGTCTGAGGCGACCGACGCGTGCCAGGCGGGGGTTGGGTTCATCAAGGGTCGGCAGGCGATGCTGGCGGTGCTCGATCTGAACTTCATGATGGGTTCGATGGGCTCGGTGGTGGGTGAGATCATCACGCGGGCGATCGAGACGGCGCAGGCGCGGGAGCTGCCGCTGATCGTGGTGTCGGCCTCGGGCGGCGCGCGGATGCAGGAATCGGGTCTGTCGCTGATGCAGATGGCGAAGACCTCGGCGGCGCTGGCGCGGTTCGATCGTGCGGGCGGGTTGTTCATCAGCGTGCTGACCGATCCGACCACCGGCGGGGTGACGGCGAGCTTCGCGATGCTGGGCGATCTGATCTTCGCCGAGCCCAAGGCGCTGATCGGCTTTGCGGGTCCGCGGGTTATTCAGCAGACGATCCGGCAGGAACTGCCCGAGGGGTTCCAGCGGAGTGAGTACATCCAGGACACGGGGTTTGTTGATCGCGTGGTGAGCAGGCACAACCTGCGGACGGAAATCGCGCGGGTGATCGACTTCACGGGCAAGTAAATCGCAATCGGTCGGGCGGCGCGTGGGCACCGGTTTGGTGTGGTTGAGAAACAACAACGCCGGCGTTGTCGTGCGCCGGCGTTGCGTGGTGACTGGGTTGTGTCGGTGTTAAGCCGCGAGCGGGAACAGGTGCCTCAGTTGCCCTTGGGCTCGTTGTTCATGATGGCCTTTTCGAGGGCTTCGAGGCGGCGCTGCAGGTCGAGGTTTTGTTTGCGGAGGTCTTCGAGTTCTTTGTCCTTCTCGGCGCGGAGGTCGCGGAGGGCCTCGACCATGAGGGCGGTGGTGGCGCGTTCGGTGACGTAGCGCGTGCCGGTGGCGTCGGTGGAGACCCAGTCCGGGAAGACGCGTGCGACTTCGTCGGCCATGAGGCCGATCTGTGTGCCGGGTCGGGCGAGGCCGGTGGCGATGCGGTCGTCGTTGTAGAGGAAGGAGTAGCCGCGGAGGTTGAGGAGCTTGTCGAGCGTGCCCGCGAGCGGTGCGATGTCGTGTTTGGCGCGTGGGTCAGAGAGGACGGACCATGAGCCGCCGCCGGCCTTGAGGGCGACGCCGTTGGACTGGAAGCGGTAGAGTTCGGTGCCGCCGGAAGGCACGGAGCTGGCGGTCCAGATGGAGAAAGCATCTCCACCGGCACCGGGTGCCCCGCCGAGATCATCGCCGACGTAGAGGCGGAAGTCGGTGTTGTTGGAAGTGCCAACGATGCGTTGGAAGAAGACGGCGTCGGTGCTCTCGGCGGTGGTGGTGAGGTTACCGATGGGCCCGAAGGTGAGGCGGTTGGGTGCGGCGTTGGTGCCGGTGTTGATCTGGATGGAGCCGTTGACGGTGAGGCGTTCGGGGGGCGGGTTGCCGGATGAGTCGCCGAGGACGGTGTTGCCGTTGGCGTTGACCAGGAAGTTCCAGTTGGTGTAGAAGATGCCGACGTTGTTGTCGTCGCGTTGGCCAACGAACGAGCGATCGATGGGCGCATTGATCGGCGAGGCGAAAAAGATGCCCGGAGAGTTGCCGGATGGCCCGGCGTCGCCGCGGATGCGGGCGCGCCCGGCGGCGAGCTGGGTGGCGGTGTCGGCGTTGGTTGCGTTGGTGGCGGTATCTGCGAAGACGGCCCGCTGGGCGATGCGTGCCTGCGGGGTCGGGGTGATCGGCTGGCGTGGCGAGAGCGTCACGAAGCCCGAGCCCGGGGGCGACTCGACCTCGATGTTGAGCCAACGGGCCCGGTCGGTGTCAATGGCTGTGCCGAAATCGAGGGTGGTGGTGATCTGCCCGCCGGTGACGCCGGTGAAGGATCGCGTGATGGCGGTCGCGACGGCGGAGAACTCCGTCGGCACAGTGGGGCTCAAGCACAGGGTGAAGCGCACATTCGCGTTGCCGTTGATCGGTGTACCAGCGGCTGAGAGCAGGCCCTGGTAGGTGAACGCGGTGGCGATCGGACCCGGTGCCGTGCTCGAGAAGCCGATCGACCACCCGCCGGCGAAGGAGCCGCCATCGCCGATTCCGTCGTCGTCCCACACGTAGAGATTCCAGGTGCCGTTGGGGTTGGTGCCGATGAGTGGGGCGAGCGAGGTGCCGTAGGGCCCGGCGGGAGCGGGAGCGGGCAATGCGAACGGCGCGTCGAGGACCGAGCAGGCGTAGACGCCCGAGACGACGTTGGTGGTGAAGGTGGGCAATGTGGCTGTGCCGTCGGGGATGAACGTAAGGGTGTTGTTGCTGGCGTCGCCGGCGCCATTGGTGTTGGCGATCAGCAGGATCTTCTGGCCCGTGGGCGAGACGAGCAGCACATTCACGTCGGTGACCCAGGTGTGTGAGAAGCCGTTGAGGGTGACGCTGAGGTAGCCGATCGACGCGGGGGCACCGCTGACGTTGATCGGGCTGGGGTACGGGGTGGCCGAACCGCCGACGGGAATCGCGATTGACGCGGTGTTGCTGAACGTCTGGGCGTTCGTGTCGGCGAAACTGACAAACAAACCCACGAAGGCGGCGATGGCGTTGAGGGCGGGGTGTTTTCTGAACATGAGCGGCTCCGAAAGAGTTGATTGAGGTCGGTCCTCGGGCGTTACCAACGTACCACACAGAGTGCGTTGAAGCGCGAAAACCACCGTGGAGACACGGCATTTGAAGTTTGTTCGGGCTCCCTCCAAAGGAGATAGCGGTGTTGGATACGGATCAGGCGATCAACGACACCACCGCGGCGCCGACCTTTCGGCCTGAATCCACCAGCGCATGGGCGTCGGCGAGTTGATCGAAGGTGAAGCGGTGCCCGATGACGGGTTGGATCTTCTGGTCGTGGGCGAGGTTGATGATGTGCCGAAGGTCTTCGGCTCGCTCGGGGGCGATGCCGGCTTTGAAGCGGGGTTGGCTGCGGTTGCGTGCGGTCAGCAACATGGGGATGAGGTCGCGCATGGTGATGACGGCCTGGAGGAAGATGCCCGTTGTTGCAAGAAGCGGCCGGGCGGTTTTCCAGGGGACGACGCCGACGGTGTCGAAGATGATGTCGGGGCGATGCGTGGACTTGGTCCAGTCTTCATGGGTGTAGTCGATGGCGTGGTGCGCGCCGAGAGAGCGGACAAGTGCGTGGTTGGATGAGCGGCAGACCGCGGTGACTTCGCAGCCTTGCAGGCGGGCGAGCTGGACCGATGCGGAACCGACCGCGCCGGCGGCACCGATGATGGTGATACGCTGACCGGCGCTGAAACGGGCAAGATCGCGGAGGTGATACAGCGCGGTAGAGAAGGCGAAGGGCAACGCGGCGGCGTGCTCGAAGCTCAACGACTCGGGGATTTTCACCACGGCCGAGGAGGCGGGGATTCGGACGAGCTCTGCGTGAGCGCCGAGGCGGGCGCCGGTGAAGGCGAGGACGCGATCACCCGGGGCAAAGGCGGTGACGTTGGAACCGATGTGTTCGACGACGCCGGCGAGTTCACTGCCGAGGACGGGGTTGCGGGGCGAGCGGAAACCGAAAGCGAGATGGCCAATGAGTTTGAAGGCGGGCGAGGGCATGCGCATGGCGCGGATGCGTGCGTCGGCGGAGGTCACGGTGGCAGCGTGGACGCGGATGATCAGATCGTTCGGACCCGGGGTCGGGTCGGGTGCGGTTTGGAACTTGATGACGTTCGGCGGCCCAAAGCGGCTGAATGAGGCGATTTTCACGCGGTGAGCGTAGAGGGTTGATCGATGAAGGAAAGCGAGGGAAAGCGTGTGAAAGAGGATGGTGGGATGCGGTAGACTGTGCGCATGCCGCAGGATGAACGGGTCTTTGGAGTGCGCGTGGTGATGTCGCCCGATGGGTTCGGGTCGGGCGGTGGCTCGGGTGGGGGTGATGGCGGTCAGGAAGAGAACTTCTGGGCCAAGGCCAGCGAGAAGAGCAAAGCGGAGAAGAAGAAGGCGAGCGCCAAGCCCGTGAAGTCGCGCGTGCAGGTGGGTGATGAGGAGGGTTGGGCCTCCGGCACGGGGATGGACCGCGCGTCGCGCCGGAGGAGGATCTGGAAGTGGGTGATCTTTTCGACACTCGGGGCGTTGGTGCTGAGCGCGGTGGTGCTGGTGATCATGCTGCCGACGATCGCGGGTTGGATCGCGCCGGGGATGATCCGTTCCGCGGCGGCGGAGCAGATCGAGGGGAGTGTCGAGGTTGAAGATCTTTCGCTGTCGTGGGGCGGGCCGCAGCGTGTGGGAAGGCTGACGCTGCGCGATCCGAAGGGGAAGGACGTTGCGGAAGTTGCGGTGACGGTGCCGGTGGGGCTGTGGGGCTTGATCCGCGGGAACTACGACCTTGGCGAGGTGAACGTCTCGGCGGCGGCGGTGATCGTGCGCAGCAAGGACGGAACTACGAATCTTCAGCGCGCGATCGCGAAGAACAAGAACGCGCCGCCGCCGAGCAAGGATCCGGCGAAAGTGCCGAGCACGTTGAACGCGGTGATCAAGCTGGACGACCTGGTGGTGGCGTTTGAAGATGAAGCGACGGGTCGCAAGGGGAAGCTGCGGAAGGTCGACGGGACGATCGATCTGGCGGTGGGCAAGCCGGTGAAGATCAAGCTGGGGGCGATGGTGGAAGGGGCGAGCCGGGACGACGCGGGTTCGATGCTCGTCGAGGCGAAGGTCGGCAAGTGGAGCGACGACGCCGGGGAGATCACGCAGAAGAAAATGTCGGTCGAAGCGGCGATGAACTTCGAGCGTCTGCCCGCGGGCTTTTTCGAGGCCTTGACAGGGCGGACGGACCTGACGGAAACCTGGGGCGAGCGCTACGGCGTGAAAGCCGACGCGAAGTGGACCGGCGATCTGGCCGGGGAGGGCACCGTGAACGCCTCGTGGACGAGCGCGGGCACGACCGGCGGCGTGCAGGTGGTCGTGGGCAACGGGCGTGCGAGCGTCAGCACGCCGGTGGATGCGCCGCTTCGCCTGCTGCCCTCGGCGCTGTTGAAGCTGGCGGGGCAGGCGGTTGCCGGGTCGGTCGGTGAGCCCGGAAAGTCGGCGCAGAGCGTGCAGATCGAGCGCTGGCCTGAGGTGGCGCTGGCGCTCTCGAGCGTGAGTATCCCGCTGGCCGAGCGCGGCGGAGTGGGCGCGTTTCTATCGCGCACGAGCGACCCGGAGATCGGCAAACTGGCCGGTGAGATCACGCTGGATGTCGGGGCCTTCGGCGGAAAGTTTGTACCGACCCCCGGGACCCCGGCGCGGATGCTGGAGGTGGCACCGATCCGCGTGACGCTGTCAACGAGCGAACTGATGAAGCAGGCGCGGCTCGGGGCATCGGGGCGGGCGACGATCGACGGGCTCTCCGCCGGGACGCTGTCGGGTGAACTGACGCTCGGCGGGTTCTTCGGACGCTACGGCGGGATCAAGCCCAGCAACGCTTCGATCGACGGCTCGCTGGCACTTTCGCAGGTTGCCAGCGCGCTGCTCGAGCCGCTGCTTGAAGGATCGGGCATCAAGCCAACTGAAGACTTCGGCCCGACGCTCGACGTTCGATTGACCGGGCAACGCAGCGGCGAAAAGGGCGAACCCGCGGCGACGGTGAAGATCGAATCGGCCTCGCTGAACGGGCAGGCCCGCGTGGTGCTGTCGCAGGATGTGATCAAGATCGAACCAATCGCCGGTGAGGGTGGTGCGACGAGCGATGCCGGGGCGAGCATGGTGTGGAGCAGTGCCGGGGCGTTCATGGCGCGGCGCGCCGGCGTGCCGAGCGACGGCGCGTGGGGCGTGCAGAGCAAGGGGACCGTCGAGCTTCGGGTGAAGTCGGCGGTGTGGGCCCCGGCGGCGGTCGAGGCGGCGGCCCGCGCCGAGAACGGCGAGAAATCCGACAAGCCCGCCGGCACGAGCATCAGAGCCATGCTCGCGGGGCTCGAACTCAAGGGCGAAGCGGTTGTCAGCGGCGTGGAGCTCACGCGTGCCGCGAGCACCTTGCCCACGAGCGGCGGAGGCACCGGCGGCGCTTCGTCGCTTCGCATCTCGACCATCACCGCGGGGGTGAATCTGGTCCCCAATGAGCCGGTCCGCGCGACGCTGGCGCTGAGGGCGAACCTCGGCAGCGAAGCGGTCCAGATCGACGGCGTGACCACCGTTCGCGATCTGCCGACCCTGCTGAGCGAACGGGCGATCGAGGAACGCGTTCTTCGCAGCGGCATGAACGCGGAGATCAACGCCAAGGGCGTCCCGACCTCGGCACTGGGGCTGGTGATGAGCGACGGCGCGGGCGTGGCCCGCGCGGTTGAAGAAACGCTGGGTACCAAAGTTGACGGCGGCGTGAGTGTGACCTCGGGCGAGGGCGGGATGCTGAGAATCGGCGCGGGCCTGAAGGCCGCCCGCGCGATGCTGGCGGTGAAGAGCGAACTGACGGCGACAAAGCTGACCATCGGCGAGGCGAAGTTCGAGGGCGTGACCGATCAGCAGGTCATCTCGCGCGTGCTCGCGGCGCTTAAGTCGGAGAACGCGTTGGGCACGGTTCGTCTCAGCGGCGAGCTGCCCTGGGTGATCAGCATCGCGCCAACAAGTGTGGAGATGGCCCAGGGGCTCAGGCCCGCGCCGAGCGCCGAGCAGCCGCTGACGGCGACACTGAGCGTGCCGCGGACGACGGTGTGGGATCTGGGCGCGGGTGCGAAGGCGGGCGCGATTGCCGGTGAGGGTGCCGCCGCGGGGCTCGGGCGTGCGCTGGGTGATCGCGTCTCGATCGATCCGCTCGTGCTGGAGATCAACGCGGCGCCGGCGGCGTTCGCGAGCGCGGGCGATTCGCGCTCGGGCAAGTCCTCCGGCGGGGTTGTGCGCGCACGCCTCACGGGCGGCGCCAGATCGGCCGGCGGTGCACGGCTGGGTGATTTGATCGCAACCGCCTCGGTGGCGCTGGCGCAGGGTGCCCCCAACGGGCCGGCGAAGGTCCAGATCAGCGCCAAGGGCATGGACTGCTCACTGGTCGGGGCGATGACCGGCGATGCGCAGCGTCTGATGGCGATCCTCGGACCCGTGGCCGAGCTCGAAGTTGATGCCGACGCGACGATCGTGCCGGACGCCTCAGGCACCGGCAGCCGCCTTGAGCGTTTCAGCGGCTCGGGAGCCATCAAGAGCGCCCGCACCAACACCGACGGCGCGGTGAAGCTCAAGCTCTCACCCTCGGGCGAGATCGAACTCGAAGCCCCCGCGAAGATCACCATCAACCCGGATCTGGCGTGGGTGAACGAGCAGTTGCGTGCCGGGCAGACCGGCGGCGGAAAGCCCGGAAACACCAGCGAGGCAAAGCCCGCACGCCAGCCCACCACACTCGCCTCGCTGTCGCCCATCACCATCAAGCTCAACCGTTTCGTCATGCCTTCGCCCATCGGCGGTGCGAACGGACAGGCAAGCACCCTGCCGCGATCGCTCGATCTTTCGATCGAAGCCAGCCAGATCGGTGTTGAAGGCGTCGAGCAAGGCCCCCTGCGAATCAACGGCACACGCCTCCGCACCGTCTACGACGATCCGCGGAAGATCGATATCAACCTCGATGTTGACTCCGCGCAGCTCGGCGAGAAGCCCGGCGCCGGGGCGATGACCCTGCGCGCGACGGTCGACGGGCTGATGAATCAGCGTGGAGAAGTGGATACGAGCGCGGCGCGGTTGTCCGCCGAGGGGCAGATGCCGCTGATCCCCACCGCGATCATCGACGCACTGGCGGGGCAGGGCGGCGTGCTGGTGGAGCTGCTCGGCGGGACCACGGGCGTGAAGCTCCAGGGCGGGCAGTTCACACCCAGCACCGGCGAAGGCGGCGGCAGTGTCGAGGCGGTTTCTCCTCGCGCAACCGCGACGGTCAACGGGCGCTTCGATCGCGGCGCGTTCAGGGCCATCGGGCCCGTCGAGCTGACGCTGTCGGAAGTCACCGGCGGGCTGAGCGCCGTCTTGGCGAACAAGCAGCCGGTCTTCGCGGTGATCGAGAAGCGTGCGGGCGATCAGCCGGCGCGGTTCAGTGCCCGCGGGCTGAGCGTGCCGCTGGCGGGGGATATGAAACTGCTCAGCGGCGAGATGACGCTCGATCTGGGCGAGGCCCGCGTGGCGCTGGCGAAGAGCATCGCGGGGCTGCTGAAACCCACCGCCAGCGACAAGGGCGCGGTGAAGCTTTTGAAGTATCAACCGATGAACCTCAACGTGAAGGAGGGCGTGATCACGCTTGGGACGTGGAGCTTCCCGATCGAGGATTTCACCTTCCGCACCGCCGGGACCATCGATCTGGTCAAACGCGAGGTGGACATGCTGACGTGGGTCCCCGCGGGGGCGCTGACGGCTGAGACGCTCAAGGCGTTCAACCAGCAGCTCAGCGGGCTGACGAACCAGACCTTCGGGGCCATCGACGAACGCCTGCAGGTCCCGCTGCGAACCCGCGGCAGCCTCGACAGCCCCAGCACAACGGTGGAACTGAACGCCGCCACCATGGACGAACTGAAAAAGGTCGCCGGTCGGGTTCTTGAGGATCAACTCAAGAGCGCCGTGAAGGACCAGATCAAGGACAAGATCCCGGGCTTGAACAACCCAGGCACCGGCACCGGCGGCGCAGGAACGCCCGCACCGCCCAAGCCCCCGGGTTGATTCGCGCTGAATCCGGTTGATTGGTGGCTGGCCGGGTGATCGGATTTCGATGCGCTGATCGCTGCCCGACAATCGGGCCTTGGCGTTATACTCCGGTTCGTCGGGGTCGATGAACCGTCCCGACGGCAGGTGTTTGGCCTTCGAAGGCTTGGGGCCGCGCGGGCTTGGATTTGGTCCAAGGTGCGCGCACGAGCTCTTCCGGCGCTGAAGGGAGCGACGAACCGTGTCAGGTCTGGCGGCACAAGCCCTCGTGTTTCAGAAGCTCCCCATGGCGCTCCCCTCCGGGGTCGTCGCGGTGCCCATTGTTCCCGGTGATCGCGGGCCCGTGCGCCTGTGCGTGGTGGTTCGTCTGAGCATCCCGGTGGGGCAGAGCGGGTCGGCCTCGCGGGGGCTGGCGGGCCCGGGCGGGCCATTCTTTTCATTGCGAGAGACCTACGACAGCGCGGTGGTCCTGGGGTGTGTCTGCGATTCGTCGGGTCGGGTGCAGCAGTGGGTCGAGATCTGGCATCAGCGCTTCGACACCGCGGGCCCGAAGATGGCCACCGCGAAGGAAGTGCTGACCAACCACGCCCTCGACAAGCGTTGGAGCGCGCGCTGCGAGATGTTCGCACGCAGCAGCCCCGGTGGGATTCTGCGAACCGGCTTCGAGAGCGAGCACCCCGCGCCGACGCTGATCGATCTTCGCCGCGGCACAAGCATGCTCCCGACCGATCCGCGCACAGGCAAAGCCTGGGCGCTGTGTACCGATGATGCGCTGCTGACCGGCAAGGGCCTTCCGGCGTATTCCACCTCTCTGCACCGCTATCTCTACCAGCCCGAGAGCGACGCGATGTCGTCGTTCGTCGCCGTTACGGCCGAAGCGCCGAACCCGCCCGGTGCGACGGCCTCCAGCGGCGCCGATATCCGCGAGGCGATGGGCTTCTCCACCGAGGTGGCGGTCTTCAACCCGGGTGGTGGGTTGCTGATGGTCACGCCGCACGCGCCGGTCGGGCTTGAGAACTACATCCAGGCGCTCACGCTGATCGGGACTGAAGATGGTTCGGTCTCGCTGTTGCAATCCGCCTCGCGTGCGGCGGCGCGGGCCTTTGATGCGCCGGGCGGGGACGAACCCGGTGGCACGCCCCCCGGCGCTGGGCTGAACTCAACCGCCGCCGGGGCCCTCAGCGCCGACGCGTCGATGATCTTCCTCTCCCGCCACGGCATGACCGGGCGCTTGCTCGAGACGCTCTATCACAAGCTGTGCGTGCTGGCGGACGTGACAGCGGCGGTGTGGGGGGCGGCCGCGGCGAGCCAGGAACCGCTGCTCAACGTCACCGCGCAGAGTTTCCGCGTCCATGTCGGACCCGGTGGGACGGGCCTGCCCTTCCTGTGGTCGTCGCGGGCGGTGCTCTCAATCCCCGGCGGCGCGGTGGCGCTCCCGGTGAAGACCACCGACCGCAAGCTCTTCGCGTGCATGGAGGGCGAATCGCGGAGCATGTACAACGCCGCCAGCGCCTCGCGCAGCGCCAGCGCCTGGGGCGAGCTTCGCGTGCGCCGCGTGCAGATGCAGGACGACCAGATGATCCTCGAAGGCACGCTGACCACGCAGGAACGCGTGGTGGCCAGCAGCCGCGACAGCGTGTGGATGCGGTTCGGTCTCGGCGGCGGGCGTGTGGACCTGTTCGCGAACCTCGAAGCCCGCGGGGCAATGGCCGCCGGCGAGCTGCGCGTGCGGACGGTCCCCGCGAAACTGCCGCAAGATCAGGCGGCGGAACTCAAGGCCGCCGAGGGGATGCAGATCCCCGAGGTCTTCTTCGAGGTTGCCCCGCTCTTGAGCACGCCCGCGGACGTGTATTCGCTGGCGGTGCTGGCGGTGCGGACGCTGCTGGTCAACGGTGAAACGACGCTGGCGGTGGCGCTGGACGAGATGCAGAGCCTGGCGCGTCAGGTCAGCGCCGAGCACGACGCGAACGTCCCGCTCGCGCAGCGCGTGCTCAAGGTCCTCAAGAGCGACGAGCGGTTTGTTGACGCGTTAGGACCACACCGCCTGACCGGGATGAAGATCTCCGCCAGCGAGGCTGCTCGGATCGTCCCCGAAGCCCTTTGGGCCGAGGTTCTGGCGATGATCGTGCGGGCCCTGCCGGGCGTCGGGCCCGACAGCGTCAGCAAAGACCTCGGCGACGCACCCCCCGCGGCGCTGGAAAAGGCGTTTGAACCTCTCCGCGGCGATCTGTATGCTCTGGTGCGGAAGGTCCGCAGCATGATCGTCAGCGACCCGGCGGCCGACGCGGAGCTGCACGAACTGGTCCGCGCCTCGATGTGAGAGAGGCTCTTCGAGATTTCGCAGCGCGAATCAACACTCGCGAAAACACGGTTCTTCAACTCTTTGTCAGGAGTCAACCCATGCAGATGATGAGCAAACTCGTGATCCTTCTCGCCCTCGCGTGCGCGAGCCTGACGCTCGGCGCCTGCGGCGGCAAGGCCCCCAAGGCCGCCGCCATGCCCATCGAAATCGTCCTGACCCAGGACGCCGTCGCGGGCGGTCGCAGCGTTTTCGTCGATCTCGTCGGCGTCGGCGCGGGCGAGCAGGGCAAGTACAACGGCAAGGCCGTCCGCGACTGGTTCGCCGGCAAGGACAACGACCGCCTCGAAGGCACCAAGATCGGCTTCGTCAAGAGCCTGACCTTCAAGCCCGGCGACAGCACCACCCGCGTCATCAAGGCCGACGACGAGATGTGGAACAAGATCCTCGGGCGTCAGGCCGTCTCGCTCTTCGTCTTCGCCTTCGTCGGTGGTGAGGACACCGCGGGCAAGGACGTCTCCTGGCGCAAAGAACTCTCCATGGACCCCGACCGCTACGACGGCGAAAAGATCCGCCTGGAAGTCCAGCGCGGCGGCGTCTACCTCGTCAACCTCAAGCCCGAGAAGAAGTAACCCCGCAAGGCCCGTCGGGCCCCGGCGCGGACCCGGTCGAGCCGCCTCGCGGTGACCCCGTTGCCCGTGTACACTGATCCCGCATCCGGCGCACGAACTCTGTTCGGGCCCCGCGTGCGGGATCGTTCTTTTCACGCTCATTCGTCCGCGTTGATCCGTCACGGAGCGCTCGCCTCATGCCCACCTTCGGGCCCTTCACCACGCTGCAGGAACTCGTCGCGGGCTCGACGACCAAGGTCTTCGTTGCCCAGCGCACCGGCGACAGCCAGCGCTACGCCGTGAAGTTCCGCCTCGCTGTCGACGACCTGACGGGTGAGAAGGACGCCGGCGCGATCGAGGATTTTCTTCGCCAGGCGGATGTGCAGAAGTCCGCCGGCGCGGGCTTCGCCGCCGTGCATGAAAGCGGTCAGACCGACGACGGCGCGTTCTACGTCACCGACCTGTTCATCACCGCCGACGGTCGCCCGCTGAACCTCGACACGCTCTTCGCCGTGCGACGCCTGGTCGTCGACGACCTCCGCCTGTCGAGCATCGTGCTCTCAATCAGCACGGCCCTTGAAAAGCTCCAGGACACCCAGCGCCGCGGGCACGGCAACCTCAAGCCCACCAACGTCCTGCTCCGCGACCCGGGCCTCGCCGGCGCCGACGACAACAGCGACGGCGTCGCCGCGGGCGACTTCCTCTTCCTCTGCGACCCGCTCGCTTCAGACGTCGGCGGCAAGACCACCCGCGACGACCTGCCCGCACTGGCTTCGCTGATCCACCTGATGGTCTTCAAGCAGCCCCTCCGCCGGACGGGCATGGTCTCGCTGCGCGAGGTCGATGCCTGGACACAGTCGGGTGTCGATGGCGCGTTCTGGCGCTCGCTCACGGCCGACCTCGCCGGCCTCTCTCAACGCACCCCCTCCATTGATCAGGTCCGTCGAGCGGTGCAGAAGCATCTGGAGATGATCGGCGGCGGCAAGCCCGGCGCGGGCACACCCGCCCAGGCGCCGTCACGCGAAGGACCGAAGTCAGACCTCCGTCCCAAACCCGCTTCACCCACACCAACCGCCGAACCGAGCAAACCCGCCACCGCCCCCTCATCGAGCGATTCGCCCCAGCCCTCGGGGACGTCTCCCAAGCCCAAGGCCGACAAAGGCCAGCCGCCCGCGAAAGCCACTCCGCCAAGCGAACCACCCGCGGAAGAACGCTCCGCATGGGAAAGCGCAACCGACGAATCCCGCGCTCGCCCCGCATCGTCGTCCACCGGCGGCGGCAAGAAAGTCGCCCTCATCGCCGGCGCCGCCGCAGCGGTCCTCGCCCTCGGCGCGGGTGCGTATTTCCTCACCCGCGGCAAGCCCTCATCAACCGAAGGCACCAACGGCAACAAGTCGACTTCGACAGGCGAAACCACCAAGACCGGCACCACCGAAACCACCGGCGGCTCGTCCACCGCCTCCGCCGTCTCGCTGAAAGAACTCGTCCCCACCGCCGACGAGATTACCGCTCGCAAGGCCCTCGCCGGTCTCTTCGGCCCGCGCTCAGACTCGTTCTCCAAGGCCTGGACCGACACAAACGACGAGACGCTGAAGAAACTCGCAGCGCTGATCAAGGCCCCGCTCGCCAGCGACAGCGACGAGTGGGAGGCCGCCATCGAAGCGGGCAAAGAACCGGCCCGCGCCGACAAGCTCGACAACGCCGCCCGCGGCAAGATCGTCGAAGACCGCAAACGCCTCGCAGAACTGGCCTCAGCGTTCAAGGGCTGGCCCGTGCTGAGCACGCTGGACGAGGTCTCACGAGAGCTGCGCAACCAGCCCGGCCTTGCACCGCTCGGCGAGCAGCTCGAATCGCGCGTCGTCGATTTCCGCAGGGCCCTTTCACGCGAGAACGACTTCGGCCGAAGCGACGTCCGCTCGCTCTTCGCCGATCGACCGGTCGAGTTCGTCACCGCGGGCACCTCGGCCAAGCAGCTCCAGTCGTGGATCGCCAAGCTGGGCGAGTTGCGAGCGCTCAACGACGCAAACCTCAACGCCATCGCCGACGCCGCCCAGAGCGAACTGCAGCAATCCGCCGGCACCGCCTCGCTGTCAGAGCTTGTCGGCAAGCTGCAGATCAACACCTGGAACACCACCATCGACGCGGCGGCGAAGCAGTTCACACGCTCCGAGAAAGCGTGGGACCGTGCGCTCTTCGCCGCGGAGATCCAGCCACTCATCGACAGCACCAAGAACGAAAGCGCCCTGACCCGCCTGAGCATCATCACCGGCAAAGCCGGCGAAGCGAAGTACCAAGCCGTCGATCCCGACCCGCGCTCGGCCTGGAGCGAGGCCCAGAAGAAACAGCTCACCGAAGCGGAACAACAGCTCACGCAGCTCGAAGCACAGATCAAGTCCACCGGCGCGCAGGGCGTCGACATCAACGCCCTGAAGCAGAAGCTCGCGCAAGCGCAGACCGACCTGACCACCGCCTCGCAGATCACCGCCCCGCTCTACCGCCACGCGCTGCCGAAGTTTGACGCCGCGAAAGCCACCACCGAAGCAAAGATCGCCTCGGTGCTCGACGCCGTGCGCACCGAGCGTCAGCGTGTGACGATGAACGCCGGCGAGTTGGTCGAGCAGATCAAGAACGCCGCCGCCGGTCAGACGGGCCTGGCCCTCGCGTCGGCCCAGCGCATCGCCGCCGCCGCCGCGACGCTCGATAAGGCCCGCGAGCAGGACGTTCAGCTCGCCTGGCGACTGAAGGCCGTCCAGACCGCGGTGCTCAACGAAACGCCCGCACTCCTCTCGGCTCTGGAGCAGGCCAAGTCCGCCATGCCCGGCGCGCAATGGCCCAGCGAGGCCTGGCTCATTCGCGCCGCCGCCCTCGCTCAGGTTGAGCTTGAAAAGGCCACCGACGCGGCCATCGCCTCGGCGCGCGAGGGCAAAGACCCTTCGATCAACCTTGCCGGTGCCAAGCAGCTTCTCTCCACATGGTCCGCCGCCGCCGCGGCTTTGCTCAGCGACGACGCCAAGCTCGCCAGACTCGTACCTCTGCCCGATGCCATCGCACCCGGTTCCTCGGGCATCACCCAGAACACCTCCACCCTCGCCGCCTCACTGAAGAATGCCGTCGACGCGATGAAGGACCAACTCCCCGCGGGCGCCGGCTCCGCGTCGAGCGACGTCCTCCCCGGGTACGCGGCCTATCAGCGCCTCACCGCCCTTCTCGCCATCGACGCCAAGACACAGCGTCCCGCCCTGCTCGACAAGCTCAAAGCACCCGCGACAGCCGCCGAAGCGGTGGTGTGTGTGGAGAAGCTCGCTTCCAGCGGCGAATGGCCCGCGACCATCGACGACTTCAAAGCCCTCGTCCAGGGCTTCGCCGCCGCGGACGTGCCGATCTCGCGACTCGACGAGCCGCAACGCGAACCCGCACGCGACCGCCTCCGCGCCTCGGCCCTCAATTCGTACCTCCGCCTCATGAACGCCGCCGCGACCAACGCGCCGGGCGTCTCCATGCCCTCGGTCATCGCGGCGTACGACGAAAAGCTCATCCCCGAGGTTCGCCTGCCTTCATGGGCGAAGTACAACTTCACCCTGGCAAAGGCCCGCGCCAATCTTCGCCCCGAAGCGACCGAGGCCACGGTGAAGAGCGAACTGGGCACGCTCATCGCCGCCGCGAAGGACCAGTCAATCCCCGCCAGCGCCCGCACGCCCGCGGGCAAACTCGCCGAGCTGCTCAGCGACTCGGGCCCGAGCTTCAACCCCGCCAGCGAAGGACCCGCGAAGACCGGCAAATGGACGCTCGACCCCGCTTCGTCCATCAACGGCCTGCTCGTCTACGTCTTCGCCGCCGACCCCTCGCGACGCATCAGCTTCGCCGAGGTCGGGCAAGGCAGCCAGCGCGCTTTCGTCAGTACGACCGAGGTTTCGCTCGGTGTTCTGCAGTCCGCGATCTCAAGCGCCGGGCAATGGGCCGACTTCCGCAAGGACATGGGCTCGATCTGGGTCCCCGCGCGCGAAGGTGCCCAGGCCTGGGTCGTCAGCGGCGATCAACTCGCCCTCGCCACCGCCGCCGCGGGCGATCTCAGCCGCGGATGGTTCCCGTTCGACAAAGGCAGCCTGACCAACGTTCCGATCTACCCGCAAGGACTCGAGCCGCCTGCGCCGTCGTGGGACATGCCCGCGCAGATGATCACCCCCGCCGCCGCCATTCGCACCGCCAGCGCGCTGGCTTGCCGCATGCCCACGGCTCAAGAGTGGCTCACCGCCGTCGGCGGCCCGTCGGGCGCCGACGCGCAGATCAACTTCTCCAAGCTCCGCGACGCGGGCTTCCGCGAGTTCGACAAGATCACCGCCGACCTTGCGGGAAAGTTCGCCGTCCGCCCGACCCGCGGCATATTCAGCGTCCCCAACGCCAGCCCGGGGATCTGGCCCCAGCGCGAAAGCACCCGCGAGCCGGTGCTCTTCCGAGCAGTCAGCGACCAGCCCGGCGCACCGGGGAACTTCCGACATCTGGTGGGCAACGTCGCGGAGTTCGTCTGGAACGACCCCACCTCGTGCACCGTCGCCGGCGCATCAAACGACGCGACGATGGAGCAGAATCTCCGCATCATCGGCGCCTCGGCCCTCTCCTCGCCGTCCATCAAGCCCGGCGACGAACAGAAGCCCGTGCGCGTCAACCTCCGCAAGGCGTACAGCGACGTGGGCTTCCGCCTCGCCTTCAGCGCGCAGGGCACCGAGCCGCTGGCCCAACGCGCCGCCCGCGCGGTCGAGGCTCTGCCCTTCGCGCCCGCGAAGTGACCGGCTCCGTCCGGTCACCCCGCGCACGCACGATCGACCTGTTGACCCGCTCGACCTCGGGCCAGCGGATCATTCCACCGGAACCGTCGCGAACTTCATCGTCTCTTGCGAACCCATCTGCCGAGCGAGGATCTGCATCCCCGCGCGGTCGCCCGAGGCGAACGCCATGTTCAGCCGAGGCATGGGCTTCGAAGCGACCGGGGCGTACACGGCATCCTGATTGGTGTTCGACGCCGATCGCGTCGAGGTGCACCCGCCAAAGACAAGGCCCGCGCCGCACAGAGCAACCACAGTGAAAAGACGACGGTTCATGCGTTGACACTCCTGCATTCGGGGTTGGATTCGCCCCGTGCATGAGCAACATCGATCCCCCCGCGCCGTTCCTGCGCGACAACTGTCGATTTCCTTTCACCACCCCGGTTATCCGCCGGGCGCGGGGCTCAGGCTTTGCCCCGCGTTCGTCTTCGGCACGCCTTGCCCGCCTTGCCCCGTCAACCCGACCGCTGCCAGCGGCCGCACTTTCGCAAGGTCGCAGCGTTGGCACACCTTCGCGCGCAAATGGCCACGTCCGTGCGCTGTTTGGGTGCCATACGCACGCAGTGGGTTGCAACTTGGGGGGTCTTCGCATAGATTGATACAGGTCCAGAACCGAACCGAACCCGTCCGGAGCGAACGATCGTGAACGAACTGCCCCAGGAGCAGGTCAACGCCGTGGCCGCGATGGCCGCCCGACTGCGCTTGCTTCAGGCGGAGTTATCCGACCGACCAGCGGAAGTGCGAGCGCAGGAACTCAAAGGCGAGATCGACCGCGCCACGCGTTCGCTGAGCGCCGCCGATCGTCGCGCGTTCATGAACGCGCTCGCCGGTCAGTTCCCGCGTTGGGGTGAAGGCTCCGTTTCCGTCTCAACGAACGGCTCGGCACCCTCCGCCGCGCCGGTTGCCAGCAAGCCCCCGCCGCCCCCCGGGCCCGCCGACGCACCGAAGCTCGCCTCCGAAATCGCCTCCCTCTGGCCCGTGCTGACCGAGGACCTGCGCCAGCAGGTCCGCGCCGCGCTCGGTCAGGCCCTGCCGCCGCCCAGCGCCGGCAGCGCCGACGCTCGCGCCGCCGACTGGCGCAAACTTCTGGGCCTCAACCCCGACGACCCCGTCGACGGCGGCAAAGCCATGGAGCTCGCGCTGGCGATCATGAGCCTCTCGGTGAATATCGACCGCGTGGTCTGCGGCGTGTGGAAAGAGACCAACGCGCAGGGCGAGTTCCGCCGGGCCGAGAACCTCAAACTCATCGCCGGTCAGTTCCTCCGCGGGTGGGCCGGCGCGGGCAGCGACAAGATGCAGGGCGAGGTGAACGACCTGCAACTGCTGTTGTACGCGTTGCTGAAGGCGATCCAGCTCTTCCCGAACATGTTCGCCGACAAGCACCTGGCGCGGTTTGATCCCGCCGTCATCGCCGCGAACACCGGCGCCGCGGGCGAACGCGGCACGAGCTGGTTCGGCGACTCGAACAAGGCCGCCAACGCCAAATGCTGGGAGGAGTACCTCCGCCTGATGAAGGACTACGACAAGAGCACCCTCTCCGACGAGGTGAAGGGCATGCTGACCGACGAGGTGTACAAAGTGCTCAGACAGCGCAAGAAGTAAGGGCCAAGCAAACAGCCGACCGACCGACCAACACGCAAACCAACCAATCGGGTGAAGTCCCCACCGCGCCGCATTCGTCTCGATCAACCATCGGCGCACACAGGGGGAGGGGAAGAAAGGTGATTCGATGAGTCTTCCGCAAGTCCACTGGCACGAGGGCCTCTTCCTTCAGCCTCATCACCTGCAGGCTCTCCAGCGTCAGATGATCGATCGCCTCACCGGTGAACGCCGCCTGTCGTGGGGCTATCCCTACGGCGTCATCGAGGCCCGCCTCGCCACCGACGCGCTCGAGAACATGCAGGTCCGCTTCGAACGCCTCGTCGCCATCCTCCCCGGCGGCACGTTCATCGATTACCCGCACAACACCGACCTGCCCGCGGTGGATATCCGCCGCCCGCTCGCCGCGGGCAACGGCACGCTGACGCTCAGCGTCGCCGTGCCCATGTGGCAGAGCGGACGCGCCAACACCCTCGACCAAGCCACCGGCGACGACGCCCGCGTCAAGCGCATGTTCAAGATCAGCGAGGCCACGCTCTCCGATGAAAACACCGGCGACAACCAGCAGCCGCTGCTGATGCGCAAGTTCAACGCACGCCTGATCACCGACAACGAAGACCGCACCGAGTTGGACGTCATGCCCGTCTGCCGGATCGTCCGCGGTGCGGGCGACGAAGCGGGCCTTGCCAAGGTCGATACCAAGTTCGTCCCGCCCTGCCTGGTCACCACCGGCTCGGCGGCATTGGTCAAGCTCATGCGCGACCTCAGCGACGGCGTCGAAGCCGCACGAAAAGAACAGGCCAGCCAGCTCTCACGCAGCGGCTGGACCCCCGACAACATCCGCGGCACGCAGTTCATCCAGCTCATGAAACTCACCGCGCTCAACCGCGCGGCCGCACGTTTGCCCGCCCTGCTGGGCGGCGCCTCGGGCACCGGCGGGCAGGGCCTCGGGTTCTCCGCGTTCGATCTCTACATGGAGCTCCGCGAGCTGCAGGCCGGTCTGGCGGCCATCCACCCCGACCGCGACCCCTTCGACGCGCCGAAGTATGACCACGACAACCCCGGGCCCGTCTTCAGCGAGCTGGAGATGCGCGTGCGCCAGCTTCTCAAGGATCAGGGCGTCAAGCCCGCGAAGAAGATCCCCTTCACGCTCGACGGCGCAGACCTGGTCGCGGAGCTGACCCCCGAGGATTTCGGCGCCGCCGACTTCCTGCTGGGCATCCGCACCAAGACCGACGGCAAGGCCCTGAAGCTCTTCATCGAAGACTCCGAGCGATTCAAGATGATGAACTACAAGCAGCGCCGCCTCAAACTCTTCGGCGTGAAGCTCGAAGAAGAGCGGTACGTCGTGGGCGTGCCTACGCCGCCGGGTCAGCACTACTTCCGCCTCAACCGCGCCCAGAGCGAGGTGCGCTGGAAGTCGATCCAGGAAGAACGCAAGCTGGCGCTGGTCTGGCCTGAGATGGAACACTTCGACTACGAAGAAGTGGCGCTCTACCTGCTCTTCGCGTAAGCGTCGAGCGACAAGCGGCGGCGGATGAGGCGGTTCGAGTCTGAAGCAGCGTGGGAGGAACGGTGGTGTGGGGGGTGGGAGTGCTGATGGTGCTGATGGTGCTGAGGGTGCTGGGGGTGGTGGGGGGGAAGTGGCAGGAGGTCGTGGGCCTATGGCGTTGGTTGATCTGTGTGAGCCGCTGTTTCAGTACGTCTGTTCGCTCAACCGCCTGGCGCGTGAGGGCGGCAACGTCAGTCAGGGTCAGGTCGAGGCCGAACTCGAATCGCTGCTGGCTGAGGTGAAGAACAAAGCGAAGACGAACCCGTCGACGGCCGCCGCGTGGGACGAGAAGGTCGAGTGGGCGCTGATTGCCTTCTGCGACTTCACGGTCCGCGAGAGCAAGCTGCCCTACGCCGGTCGCTGGCGCGGCTTGGGTCCGAAGCGTGGCAACCTCGTCCTCGACGAGCAGTTCTTCGACCTGCTGAACGAGGCCTTGCGCGAGACGGGCGACGCCGCGGTGCAGCGTCTGGCGGTTTTCTACACGATCCTCGGTCTGGGGTTCACGGGGATGTACTCGGGCCTGCCCGACAAGATTTCAACCGAGATCCGCGCCAAGATGCGCGAGCTCTACGCCCGCATCGGCGGCAGCCTCGCCGGGGAGAGCGCCCAGCGCATCTGCCCCCAGGCGTACGAGAACGTCGACACCCGCACGCTGGAGCTTTCAACCGGGAGCTGGCTGCTGCCGCTGGCGATTGTCTTCTGTGTGCTGGTGCTCAGCCTGCTGACGATCAACGCGGTGGTCTATCGCAGCAACCGCGCGGTGCTGGGCGAGCAGGTCAACTCGATCATCGACCACCACAAGAAGATCGGCGAGCAGGGCAAACGGTGAATCACGCCCGACGCTTTGAGCGGGCGAACGACGACCGACAGAGTCAGAGAAGGCCAAGAGAACGAAGTCCACGAACGACCATCGCCGGGGAGTTGAGCGGTCCCCGAGGAGCACAGGTGATATGAAGTTCTTCCAGAATCTCCCCACGCCCGTGAAGATCGGCCTCATCGCCGGGGTGCTCGGGGTTGTCATTTTGATGGGCGCATTGCTGAAGGATCACCTGCTGATCGTGCTGGCGGTCCTGGTGGTCGCGACGATCATCGCGGTGTTGGCGCTGCTGACGGTGTCGATCATCCGCAAGCGCCGCGAGAGCCGCCAGGGCGATGCGTTCAGCGAAGGAATCAAACAAGGCGCACGCAACAACCCGCAGGGGATCGCCGCGGACAAGGCCCGCAAGGCCCGCCTCGACGATCTCGCGCACGTCTTTGAAGAGGGCGTCAGCAAGTACCGCGGCGCAGGCAAAAACCTGTACAGCCTGCCGTGGTACCTGCTCGTCGGCCCGCCCGGCTCGGGCAAGACCGAGGCCATGCGCCACAGCTCCATCGGCTTCCCGCCCGGTCTGCAGGATCCGCTTCAGGGCACCGGCGGCACGCTGAGCATGCACTGGTGGTTCACCAATACCGCCGTGGTGCTCGATACCGCCGGGCGTCTGTTCATGAGCGAGGGCGTCAACCCCGCGGAGAACAGCGAATGGAAAGAGTTCCTCAAGCTCCTCAAACGCACCCGCGGCAAGTGCCCGGTCAACGGCATGCTTTTGGCGGTGGACGTTGAAACACTGCTGAAGGACAACGCCGAACAGATCGAAAAGAAAGCGGGGCTGATCGCGCGCCAGCTCGACGTCATCCAGCGCGTGCTCGACGTGCGCTTCCCGGTCTTTGTGCTGGTGACCAAGTGCGACCGCATCGTCGGCTTCCGCGAGTTCTTCGAGTCCATGAACGACCCGCAGGCCCAGCACCAGATGCTGGGTTGGAGCAACCCCAACGACCTCGACGACGGGTTCAGCCCCGAAGCGGTCGAGCAGCATCTTGTCACCGTGCGCGAGTCGCTGGTCAAGCGTCGGCGTGCGCTGCTCATCGATCCCGTGCACACCGAGGACCCCAGCGCCCGGCGCACCGATCAGGTCGACGCGCTCTTCGCCTTCCCCGAGGGTCTCAACGCCATCGGCCCGCGTCTGCGCCGGTTTCTTGAGCTCATCTTCGTCGCGGGCGAGTGGTCGCCCAAGCCGCTGTTCCTTCGTGGCATCTACTTCACCAGCTCGCTGCAGGAAGGCCGATCTCTCGACGAAGCGCTGGCGAAGGCCCTTGGGTGCGCCATCGACGAACTGCCGGGCGACGCGGTTCCACGCAAGGACAAGAGCTACTTCCTGCGCGATTTGTTCACGGCGAAGGTCTTCCGCGAGAAGGGGCTGGTCACCAGCGCGGTGAATGTCAGCAAGGCGCAGCGCGCCCGTCGCGGCATCCTGCTGGGCTCGGGCATCGCCTTCGCCGCGGTTTTGATCGGTCTTTCGTTCTTCGGCGGGTGGGATCTGAACACCCGCGTCACCGCGCCGGCGAAGGCGTGGAAGGAGATCGCAAGCGAGTACCGTGAGGTCAAGGACGCCGCGGCACTCACCAGCGATAACCCGCTGTCGATCGTGCGCAGCAAGGACGGTCAGCGTCAGTACGCCGGGACGGAACTGCTCACCGACGAAGAGACCAAGCGGGCAGAACTCGCGGGCAAGAGCCTGAAGGAAGCGGATCGCGAACTGAAGCCCGGGCTGATCTTCGCCCCGCTGGCCTTCGTGCTGGGCGACAGCAACACGCTCAACGACGAGCGTCTGGCGGCTCACCGCGCGGTGCTGGAGGCCTCGGTGCTCACGCCGCTGTTCAACGCGGCGCGCGAGAAGCTCGCCGAGCGGTCGTCATGGGGCCTTGGTGAAAAGCCCGGCGACGCGCCCAACCCCGCCGCCGCGACCGGCAGCAGCGAGCGAGCGGCGAAGGCGCTGGCGCAGCTCCTGCGGGTGGACACCTTCGCCGACGGCAAAGAACCCGCGTCGATCAAAGCGAGCAAGGGCGATGTCAACCTCGTTGACGTCGCGGCGCTGATCGATCTGCTCGAAGACCGCAAGCCGAACGAGGAAGTCAAAGACCCCGGCGTGCGCAAGCAGCAGATCAGCGAGCTGCAGGACGTCATCAACGCCACGTACATGCGCGACGGCAAGTCCGTCACCGACTGGCCCCCCGCGGCGCTGTGTGCAGGCGACGACGCAACACGCAAGCAACTCGCGTTGGCGGTTGAGAACTTCCGCGAGGCCGGTCGGGTCGGTGCCGGCGGCGGCACCAACCGCTTCGCCCTCGCCAGCGAGGTCTTCGCGGGGATCAAGGACTTCCAAGACGCCGACGTGGCGAAAGTGAACTGGCCCAGCGACAACGCCAGCACCCCCAGCGGGCAGCGCACGCTGGAATCGTTCGAGCGGTCGCTGACAGAATGGCGCGAGCGCACGCCCCGGCTGATCAAGGCCGCCGACCGCGTGAACAACGCGGTGAAGCTGCTCGGGCGCACACCGATCGACTCGGCGTTCATCGAGTCGGTGGTCTCGCAGGAGAAGGAACGCATCGAGAAGCTCTACGCCACGTTGCAGAGCGAACTGCCCGAGAAGGGCGGCGGGCTTCTCGACCGCGTGACGGGCAGCATCGAGAAGAGCGCCGAGCGCAAGGTCGACGACAAGGCGAAGAAGGACACCCTCGCGGGCGACCTGAAGCGCGACGCGAAGGAGTCCCTGCGTGATTCGGGCGGGCCCGACATCGACAAGCTCCTGTCGCAGGGCAAGACCGACGCGATCGCCAGCGCCGAGGCCCAGGGCCGCAAGTTCCGCGACATGCTCAGCGGCGCGGGGACCGAGTCTCTGCTGCGCCGCGTGAAGGACGACGACCTGCGGATCCAGAAGCGCCGCCTCGCGGTCGAGCGCGCGAGCAAGATGCTCGAACAGGCCAAGACCGGCCCCGAGCAGTTCAAGCCCGCGGAGGGCATGAGCCTGAGCGAGACCGCCAAGGCCGTGGACGGCGAGCGCGACGCGCTGGCGACCGACGCGGGGCTGTGGGATTTGGACGGCCCGACGCCCGGCGGTCTAAGCGGCGTCGAGAGCGTGCGCAAGGCCGCCGACGCGGCCCGCGCCGCCCACGTGTCCCGGTTGATCGGGCTGTACCTGGAGACCCGGCTGAGCGCCGGTCGGACCGGGCTGAGCGAAATCGCCAGCAAAATGAAGGTCAGCGAACCGGCGCCGCAGCCGCTGCAACTGGCGATTCTCGACGCGACCCGCGCGGGGGTCGTCAACGACGCGTTCCGCCCCGCCGCGGCGAAGGCCGTTTTCGCCGACTTTGTTCTCGCCGACGAAGAGCTGAGCGCACCGGCAACGCGGACCGACCGCGCGCTCAACGGCGACAAGCTGCGAACGCCGCTGGAGAGCCTCCGCGGCACGCTCAACGAGTACGCCCTGAGCTACTTCAAGTACTGGTCCGAAGAAGCCCGTCTCTCGTGGCAGCCGAAGCAGTTCCCCTCCTGGCGCGAGTTCCACCAGGCGATGAGCCAGCTCAGCGTCGACGGCGCCAGCGAGCAGATCGCCGGTTTCCTCAAGGACCAGGTCGCGCGGGCGCTGATGGCGATCCCCGAGACCCGCCCCGCCACCGGCGGCGGCGGCGGCGCGAGCGCCGGCGCCCAAGAGATCATCCCCGCACGACAGCTTACCGACGCACGCCGACGCATCGACGATGAGATCACCGCGCTGCAGGACCGCCCGCTGCGCGTCGGGCAGGCCACCGCCCTCATCTCATGGAAACAGCTCCCCGCTGACAGCGCCCGCTCGGCCCTCGAGGCGATCATCGCCCAGGCATCCGACGGCACCGAATCCATCGAGCAGAAGTACTTCGCCTATACCCGTGGCACCTCCGGGCGCGCACCGTCCAGTGAGTTCTGGACCGGCGTATGGGTCGAGGGCTTCCGCCTGCTGGCGAAGGACCGCGCCGAGCAGGCCGGTGCGTTGCAGGCCGAACTGAAGAACGTGCTGTCGGGCTTCCCGTTGGTCTTTGATTCGAGCAAGAACCTGACCCTCGACGAGGTGAAACGCGCCAGCGAGATCATGAACGGCCTGGTGGGCAAGCCGCTGAGCAAGGCCATCGAGATCCCGAATCCCAGCCCCGATCAGGCGACGGTGCTGGCGACGATCAACCGCGGGATGATGCGATCTGCGGTGGCCGACATGGCCCCGGGGTTTGAGCAGCGCACGGCCGGCGTACGCGCCCTGGCGAAGACGCTCTCGAAGAAAGAGGGCGTTGCCATCGAGTTCACCGTGGTCTACGGCGCCCCGCCCAACAAGTCGGGCAGCGACCTCGCCGCGTTCACGTACCCGTTTGTCGCGGTGCTTATCGACGGCAAGAAGGGCGGCGACAACCCCGCCAACTGGTCGTCGATCGAGTCGGTCAAAGACGGCTTCCCCTTCGAGGCGACCCTTGGGCTCAGCGAAGTCAGCGTGCAGCTTGTGTCGAATCTCGGCGCCGCCAGCGCGGACCTGACCTTCAGCCTCAAACGCCCGTGGAATCTGCTGGAAGGTCTGCGCGATACTGGCGACAAGGCCTTCACCGAGATCGAACTCGGGCGCACCGTCTGGTACCTGCCCTTCACCGCAGCGGATTCGTCGGGCAAGTCGTACCGGCTCTGGCTGAAGATGCGAGAGAAGATCAACCCGCCCTCGCTGCCGCTGATGCAGGAATGGCCCCGCAAGAGCGATTTGCCCGTGTGATGCCGATCCGATTCACCTTCAACCTTCGATCACGCTTCGGATAACCGCCCCCCCG
>Ga0209985_10001176_pt1 | contig 26558 bp, 42 predicted proteins | sample NOAtaG_FD_187305 | JGI IMG/M metagenome (GOLD analysis project Ga0209985, IMG submission 187305) | Freshwater lake microbial communities from Lake Erie, under a cyanobacterial bloom - NOAA_Erie_Diel6S_1000h metaG (SPAdes) (version 2) | ecosystem: Environmental > Aquatic > Freshwater > Lake ...
CCAGAGAACGCTGCAAAGAAGACAACGCAAAGAATCATCGCCACGACTATCAGGGCCAAGCTTTCCATCATTTTACTTTCTTAACTTTCGTCTTTTTCTTTACTTTCACAGGCACGGCTTTTACTGGCTCTGCAAAGCAAATATCAAGGAATGCAACCCATTTATCAGCGCAGTAAAGTAGCGGGTAAACAAGTGAGCCAATCACTAGAACAAACGGCATCGTTACAAGCTCAACTAATAGTTTTAAATAAGTCATTTCTTGGCACCTTTCTTTTTTGGTTTAGACTTTCCAGCTTTTTCTAGCGCGATTGCTACAGCCTGACCTGGCGCATCATATCCTTCTTTCTTTAGCTTGCGGATATTCTCACTTATTGTTTTTTTCGAAGTCCCCTTCTTGAGTGGCATATTGCGTCCTTTCCTCGGCAGGAATGTCTATGACCTGAGAATCATTCTCTGGCGGCAATTCCTGATTAGTGGGTTTATAAGCAAGCATAATCGGTGCAATATTATCGGGCAAGTTCCAATTTTCTTTCATGCCCAAGTAATTCTTAGATAACCAAATCTGCATGACAGGATTGCCCTTCATTGCAGACTTAAACATCTGGCGTCTGAGGCTTGCTTTGCCTTGTGCACAATGGATTTTATAATATGTTGAAAAATCCATAGAATGATCCCGCTGACATGCGGCATCTAATGTTTGTACATGAATCTTTAAAATGTCTGCTATTTCCATCTGCGTACATTGAATGTAACAGAGTTTATTGATCTGATCCCAATCAAGTTGCTTGGTCGGGCGTCCAGCTTTACCTGGCTTCTCATCCTTGAGATTTTCCACGTTTTTACCCTTCGGCCTCAGGCCATCCGAGTTGCCACCACAGGCAGCTTTTACCCTATTTTACCAGCAAAAGACCAATAGTTTCAATGCCATTCCATGCCTAATAAAATCAATAAGTTACATAATGACATTAATTACCATAAAATAAGTCAATATTTTTAATGATTTATAAAATAATCTCAGCGATTTTAAAAAAATTCCGATAAGCATTACATAAGGCTTGATGGTCAAGCCAAATGTAACTAGGAGGACTTATGAAATTTTATAAAGGAAATTTTGGTCTAATTTATAAAGTTTATAAAACAGAAGGCGGATCGTGGGCTTGGGTTGATTCTTGCGGCTGTGGATTTATCAATGAAAATAAAGACTATGTAATTGAATATCTCAAAGAAACTAAAGGAAATTTAACTTGGATAGAACTTTAAAATTTTTAGGAGTATTCACATGAAATTAGTCGAAAATAAGGATTACAAGATCACGGTGGAAGAAACATCAAATGGATACATAGCAACCTACTGGGACAAAAACATGTCGCTTGAGGTTGACCGCTACCTCGAAGAATTTGAAACTTTTGGCGGGGCTATGGATTGCGCTTTTGAATTTTTGGCCGAAGTAAACAATTTAAAAGTAATAGACAAATAAGGAGTATTCATATGAAAAAGACCACATCCAAGGACACCATCAAGATCATATCAAGGCTGGCCGATATTAGGTCAGCCAAGGCTGAAATGGCCAAAGAAGAGGAAACCATTAAGGACGCCATCCGCAACATCATGGGCGACGAGACAGCTTTACAGGCAGGTGATTTCATCGTATTGATCGCCGAGGTCATGCGCACCGACTTGGACAAGAAGGCTCTGGCTGCCGAGCTTGGGGATAAACTGAAGCAATTTGAGAAGCAATCGACCCATGACCGAATAGAGATCAGGAAAGCATAAACATCCCGCCCCTTGGCGGGTTTCCTTTTTATGGCTAATGTGTGTTAAAATGGGGCAACCATACTAATGAGGTAGCCCGATGATTGAGACTGCCCTTTGTATTCCGGATTTGCACTGCGATAAGCATGACAAAAAATTCATCAGATTAGTTACTCAACTTATTAGAACAATCAAGCCTAAATATGTAGCCCAGCTTGGCGATGCCATGGATTTCTCAACCATCTCCACATATCTAAATTCAGCTGACAGCCAAGATTGCATCATGAAAGACATAGCTGCCTATAATTTAGTATTAGACGAATGGCAAGCGGCAATGATGCCGGGCAGCGTATTCCATCAGCTAGAGGGGAATCATTGCGAACGCGCTGGCAGATATATCGCAAGAAATTGCAGGGCTATCCATGAGCTTGTAAAGCCTATTCCTGAGATGCTTAAGTTTAAAGAAAGATCACGGGGCAAGATTAAATTTTACTGGCACAAGTACCATGAATGGGATAGCTGCAAAATCCATGATGTAAACATCTTTCACGGCACGTATTTTGATAAGCACGTAGCTGTAAATAATTTGGACAGATATAAAAGCATGAAGACTATTCAGGGTCATAGCCATAGGTTCTCTTATGCGGCTGATGGTAAAGTCTGGTCAGTAAGCCTAGGACATGGCTCTGATGCCTATAAGACGGCCCATATTCCAGCCCCCAACACCTGGCAGCAAGCAATAGGCGTCATAACTTTCATAAAAGGCAAAGGATCCTTTGAGCCAATTTTAGTCAATAATGGCGAGGGGGTATTTCGTGGCCAACTCTTCAAAGCATAAATCAATATTCAACCGCAAAAGACCCCCCAGAGTTGTCACGATCCTAGGCCATAAGATCAAGGTGAGAATCATCCCATACCTTGAAGACAATGGCGAAGAGCTTTACGGGGCTTGGAACTATGACGACAAAACCATTTACCTGCAAAAAGGCTGTGACTGGCGCAGCGTCCTGTTGCATGAGATTTGTCATGCTGTTTTTAGTCTTTCCGGCTGCGCTGAAGGTCTCACGATGGCCCGAGAAGAGCAAATCGTCATCGCACTTGAACACGCATTGCTGCCTATTATCAAGTCTGAATAGCAGCCGACTTTCTTTTGCCGCCTCGTGGCTTACCTGAGAAGTAACCTAAAGCCTGTAGTTTCTTCTTAGTGGCTCGGTTGATGTTCCACTGGATTTCCATGCCAGGATAGTAGGGTGGGCACTTTGAACATCGCTCGACCTCCACGTATACCTTAGCCTCGCCGTATCTTTCAAAGCAGTGAGGACAAATGAACCCATATTTTTTAGGATCATTATCCCGGTAAACGTAATAAGGCTCGAGAAGTAAGTCTCGATACATCCCGCAATCTTCATCACGCTTGCCACCCATTACAATCCTTTAGCTCTCGACTTTCTTTTTTTATAACTATAATTGACTGGATAGATTGTCATAGAATCCTTAAAAACAGGACAAGTATTGCATCTGATAATGGTAATATATTCCTGCTTATTTCCATAGCGTTTTTGACAGTGAGGGCAAATGTGCCCGTATACTGGCGGATCGATGCGTTTACTGAATTGTGGCCTACGATTTTCTTGTCTCAACATGAATCCTCCTTTGATTAAAAATTATACAAACATATCGATGATGGCTAAATCCCTTAGCATCACGTCCAGGCTATGTGCTCGCTTGATGTAATAATCGCGATTAGAAGCGCAGAATTGCCCCGCCAATGCGATGGAACGCTCCAAACCTATCTCATCAAGTATCTCCCCTGCAACGCGCCTCAGATGACTCGTTATCCTGGGAGGCTTTCCGTAAACCTTTTGCATTTCCTCACAGTAGAAATTTAAAAAGTTATCCACAGGGGAGAAGCCTTCTTCCCCTTCTTTAATTTCTTTAACTTCTTTCCCTTCTTCAATACGTTTACCCTGTGATTTACCCTCTGTTTTACCCTGTGATTTACCCTGTGATTTACCCTCACCTTGCCCTGACGCATCATCCTCATCCTGATATCTGTTGAAATTACATATAGTTATTATCGATCCTCTGCTTGCCCTTTTGATTGCAATTGTCTGTAAATTTTCGAGCACTTTTAGTCGATTTCGTGTGACCTTATACGATAAATTTAATTTTCCCGATAATTCACCGACACTTGTCAAAATCTCCCCTCTTTTGAGAGTTGTGACCGTTGTGCCAACTACAATTTGGGTATCACGATAATTCGCCATCAAAAGCAATTCGATAAACAAGCCTTTGCCCACGGCATCAAGCCGCTGACTCCATTCTGGCGACAACAATTTGCGGTGTATCTTTACCCATCCGTTAGTAAACCGAGCCATGCGAAGCATCCTTTTCGCTTGCATCGATGCGGCTGGTCGATGTATTTTGTCTTTAATCCTGTTGCCGCTTTCAACGTACAGGAAGTGCCCCGCTGAAGCTGCTACCTCTTCACGGGGCTTTTTATTTGATGTGTTGGCTCTAACCTTACTCGGACAATTTAGAAATTCAACTGCAAAAGTCAGTTTCTTGGCCCAGTCTTATCTGATTCAATGATTGACCACAAAACCATAAGGCCATGATCTTTGACTATTTTTTCAGCCCTGCTTATAGATATACCAGCCGTGATCTGGATGTGGGCTTTTTCCCAGGAAAGCATTTCAAAGCCATAGTCATCCATGATCTCATGTACCTTGTCCCAAGGATCATTCTTTGACCATGCCCATTTGCCGTCGATTTTAAAGCACAAATCAGCCGCCACCCCGTATTGATGCCAGCTTTGGAAGGCTCTGGCCTTGGTTATGATTTTGCCCTCGCGCGTGCGGCCTTGCTCAAATAGATAGTCCTGCCTATTGGGACTACGATAGCCTTCAAAAAAATCAATATTAAGCCCTTGATCTTGAGCCTCTTGTATAGCCATTTGTAATCGTTGAGAAAAAAAAGGTGCTAGTGATGCGTAATCTCTATTGATTTTCTTAAGGTCGTGTGACATGAATACGCACTCCTATTTTCAAAGAAAGGAAACCAATGACGCCGTTAACTGATTATAACCGCATCAATATCATCGTACCTAGAGAGGAGAAAAAAAAGATTGTTGCTTGGTGTAAGGAGAACAAAATGAGCCTCACAAGCATCCTTCGCATGGCTCTTAGGGATTTTTTCAAAAAACAGGGGGTGAAATTATGAAAGAATCGGGCGAAGGACTTTATTTTGAAGATTTGGAGGATTATTTTGACAGTATTGAAGACCCTTGTAACAAGGCTGATAATCTTGTGGCTCTTATTGACCGCTGCAAGCTACTGGCTGCGAAGTATGAATCAAGCGCGGCAGAACATCGTCAAAGCGCAGAACTTTGGGAGCACCGACTTCAGAAACTACAGGGATTTGGGGTACGGCTATTAAAAGACTCTCCCATGCACTCTGTCGAGGCTAGTAACCACATCCTTGGCCTAGATAGAACGATGCCAGAGGTCAAAGCGGCAGCCTGTCGTCGATATACCACTGACTGGATGATCCCTGATGACTTTAAATTCAGTATTCCTGAGAGCTACCGAGAGCCTAAAATCATTTGGGAATTAAAGGTCGATGACGTAAAAAATGCGCTTCTTAACGGAAAGAAATTGAATTTTGCTAGGCTAGTTGATAAGCAACGATTACGCATCTTAAACAAAACGGAGGAAACAATATGAGCGTAGAAATGATTCCATTTGAGCAAATGCTTCCGGCCGCCAATAACTGGCAAGTCATGAAGCAGCAAGCTGCCGAGCTAATCAAGTCAGGCTTTTTGCCGTCAAGCATTAAGTCAGTCGAGCAAGCCGTGGCTATCATCCTAAAAGGCCGCGAGATTGGCGTCCCACCGATGCAAGCCCTGAGCCACATCCACGTGATTAATGGCAAGCCAACCCTTTCAGCCGAGCTAATGCTTGCGCAGATCCTTAAGTATCATCCTCGTACAAAAATAAGCTATCCAGAGCGCAGCGGTGAACGATGCACGATCAAAGTACAACGTGAAGGCTCTGAGCCTAGCACGTTTACATTTTCAATGGCCGACGCCCAATCAGCGGGAGTTATGAACAATCCAACTTGGAAAAAGTACCCACGGGCTATGCTTCATGCTCGCTGCGTAAGTGAAATGGCTAGAAGTCTATTTCCTGACGCAATTGCAGGTGTGAGCTATTGCCCAGAAGAAATGGGTGCAACCGTAGATGAAAATGGAGAGGTTATCGATGTACCAGCAACCGAGAAGAAATTGGATGATAAGACTGATAAGATCATTGTGGATACGTCCAAGGCTGAAGCTAAGCCCAACACTCCCGCTCATCCTGCGTTCGATAAACAAAACCCACAGCATTTAAAAACTCTGATGAACTTTCTGGAGAAGAAAAATAACCCAGGCATGATGAAGCCATTGGTTGACAGGATGGAAGGAAAGCTTGCGAGCATGGCCGTGGTAGAGGCTGAATATGCCGCCATCAATCCCGACTCTCCAGATAAGGAGCCAGAACTATGAGATTTATTGAGCTTGAAAGCATCGAAGGGCCAAAGGTCATCCTGAATGTGGACAAAATCATAGCCATTACCGAGAGCACTGTGGGCGGGGCTTGCTTGATCTTGATTGATAATAAGCTTGACGTGATTGAGTCACCTCATGACATTATTTTGAAAATTAGGGGGTAAGATGAATGAAAAAGGCAACAAATTGGACGCTCACAAGCACAGCGTATGTGATCGCAGCCGTAGCACTTTTGGTGGCAGCGGTGATGGCGGCCTGTGGGACACGATTAAAAACGTAATCATTCTTTCACTTGGTTTATTAATTTTGGGAATAGCAACAATTTTTGACAAAAAACCGGAGGTGTAAAATGCCGCATTTAAATCATTGTAGTTTTATCGGACACGTAGGAATGCCAGCACAAGCAAGGACATCAAAAGACGGATCAAAAACATGGTATGAATTAAGCGTAGCTGTCAGCACTGGCACCTATGACAATCGAAAAACCATGTGGGTTAAGTGCCTTGGCTTTGGTAAGCTTGGAGAGAAGATGACAAAATCTAACAAAGGGGACTCGGTACTCGTATCCGGTCGATTGGATGTCTCAGCCTATGAAAAAAAGCAAGATGGAAAGCCAGCCGCTAGCGTCAGCCTCATGGCTAGTGAATTTGTGTGGCTATGTCATCCCACCAAGCTACAAAATCTCGAAGTGCCAGAGTTTGACATACCATCAACTGGAACAAGCACAAGCCCTGATCCCTTTGCAGACGGGATACCTTTCTGATGGAAACGGATAAGCAGAAGCCAGAGTTGCGCAAGCCAGTGTTTGACCCTGGCTATTGCCCCGCATGTGGTCAGAGGTTTCTAGTCCAGCAAAAAGGCTATTACTGCAGCGGTTGCGGGTATATGGGTTGGTTTACTTACGATCAATATTTTGAGGATTAGATAAACACTTGGGGCGGCGTGGGAAGCTATAGGTGAGGGTGCATAGCATTCGCAGTAATCGGCTAGCGGCCTATTGGAGACACGCAGTCATAGGTCAAACGTGACGGCAAGTAATAAGGGCAAGAATATCTGCAACAGTCGGAGTCGCGACCGGCCCCCAAGACAAAATTTAAGGTTGATGAATGAATTTAGGTATTAATTTGTTAGCAGTTTTCATTGCAATTATTTTTGGAATTATTGGCGCGGTGATCGCCACGATAATTTCTGAATTAATTCAGTATTTAATTAAAAAATGGAAAAAAAATGACTGAACAACTAAAATTTATATGTGCGGCTTGGGAAGCTGATTAAACCTCTGCCTTGTCTGGTTAATCAATCTGGAGACACGCAGTCATAGGTCAAACGTGACGGCAAGTAATAAGGGCAAGAATATCTGCAACAGTCGGAGTCGCGACCGACCCCCAAGGCAAAATTTGAGGCAAAATGACTGAAAAAATAAAATTTATATGTGAGGCGTGGCTTTGGACTTACAAACATCCAGAGACAGGAGAATGGATAGAAGACAACACAAGATATATGGCTACCGGAGAAGCAGAAGAATACTTCCAAGGAATAAATACAGAGTTTAAAATGTTACCATATAAACCAAAATATATTTCCGTTCCGTATGAAGATGGTTTATTTAAATGGAACAAATCTACTCAAATTATAGATAAAGATAGGCCATTGCATGCAGTTTTAGAAGAATTAAAAGAATTATATTAATATTAATAATTTAATAGAGGCATGATATTATGACTCAAGGAATTGTCCTACCTATAATCAGGAGGCCAAATGATTATAAAGGAACTCAGTACCGAGCACCCGCGAAGCTCTTGGTATATTGAAAAACGCTGGCAAGCTATTGTGGAAGTTTTAAAAGCCAGCAAGCAAGCCCTTCAGTCAGTGCCTACTGACAACACATCCCTGCCCTTCCCATTCACTCAAGCACATCAAGAATTGAAACTAGCCATCACACGATTGGAGGAGATCGAATGAGAGCCTATTTACGTTTTGATTTGCCCGATGATAATGAGGATTACAAAATGCACTGTCAGACATCAGAGCTTCACTGCGCTATTTATGACTTTGATCTGTGGCTTCGCGAGTTTACAAAATACGGTGATCCGAAAAAAGTAGACGCCGACAGTTGCAGAGAAAAACTGTGGGAGCTACTACGCGAAAGAAATATCGAGCTGATCTAACGTCTGCTTAATATTTGTGCTATAATGGCATTAACAACTTTCGAGGTGTTTTATGCCTGTATGGTTGACTCTTCTCCCCACCATTATCAGTGCCCTTGTCCAGCTTGCTAAGCTTCTTTTAGAACTCGCCAAAGAAAAAAAATCAGACGACATCAAAGAATGTGCCATAGCCATTGAGGATGCCAGGCGTACTGGTGACACCGCTAAACTCACACAGCTTATTGAAAAAATGAGCAAGGGGCAGGCATGCGATTAGTTCATTATGTTCTATTTGCTTTGATTGCTTTTGGTGTGGCTCAAATATCTAAGGCTGCAAAAGACGAGCCGACAGATAACGACTACAAAGCAGCCAAGAGATATGGATACCTCAAGGCTGATGTGCTTGAAGCTTACTTAGAGAAAAAAAAGACGGTCAATGTAGACAAGTTAAATGCTGAAATTAAAAAAAGATTAAACGGCACAGAGCTTGAAAGAGCCGCTTTAATTGAAGACACACTGGATGCAATCATCGGCAGAGCCGTCCTAGTCCTAAGCTATGAAGGACACCATAAGATTGCAGACGATATCAGCTATGAATACGAGCAATTTTACCGCTTTGCTTTGACTAAAAATCTTTTGAAAATAGATGAGATTGGCGATCATCCACCCATGTCTGAATGGCTTGACTCGGTACACTCCAGGATACATGAGTCTCTTGGTGATTTCTTATGCCAGTATTTTAGATTTCACGATATTTTTATCCTAAATCACGGCATCCCCGTTGTGTTCCGTCCAGCCATGTATGATCTTAAAGATTACAAAGACCACTTTGCAGGTCATCTGATATGGGGCTGGTACTGGGAGCATCATGGCGTGGCTGGAGTCGCTGCTTTTTGGCTTGTAGACGGGGCTTGTATAGCAGGAAGTTACGGGCTAGGAATCATAACTTTCGTTTGCACACCGATCGCCTCTCTTGCTGAGCACGTAATGGACAAGCACATCGCGCCGCCAATCGCTGAAGCTATCTGGAAGCGATCTCAGGAGAATTATTAAAGCCTCCCTAGCTGCCATTGCCACGGGAAGACCGTGGCTGGTTAGCTTGACGCTCTGGCCAACTCTGATTGTTATTGCAAACCCTAATAGCCTTCGCATCTTGCCAAGCCTTTGAGTGATGGCAGGCTGCGTTAGATTGATTTTTTCGCCTATTCCTGTGACAGATATGCCGTCAATCAGTAGGGTCAAAATCAACAGGTCATCAATATCTAGTCCTCGTAAAATCATAAAAGCAATGATATCCTAAAACGTTCATATAGCATACTCCGTTTTAGGTTTCATAGAAGGCTGGGCATTTATGCTTGGCCTTTTTTTGTGGTATAATTAAGTTACCACTCTTCCGTGCATGGCCCACTTCAGTCTCTCGGTGGGCCTTTCATTTTTGCAGCACTGGCCACAAATTCTCTTATTTCATCCTTAGAGCGAAGCACAACGGCAATGGCTCCGCTGTGATTGAGCTTAGTGATCCACTCAACTTGCTCAGGTGAGAGCCTTCCTTTGTCTGTTTTGATTTCTATTGCGAAGAACCTCCCGCTAGGAAGTACGCCAGCCAGGTCTGGAAAGCCTTTGATTGGGCTTTTTTTCCTGATCTGTCTCGTGCCTAATGAATGGAGCACTGGGCCATTGGCGACTCTCCAATAGACTAAGCCAGACTGTTTTAAGCAGGTCAAAGCAAAGCTTAATAGTTCAGACTCTTTCATCCATACCTCAAACAAAAACGGGGGGCGGTTGTCGCTCCCCCGTAGCTGGCGTCAGGACATTTTAAGCCCTTAGTTTTTGCGCCAGAGCGTACAACCTCAAGCAAAGATCAATGCCATCTTCGATGGCAATTTCAATCTTGTCTTGGGGAATATCTAATTCATTTTTCACGAATTGAGCCAGCTCTTCAATGTCTTCTTGAGAGAAATCAGCTATTTCGTCAGGTATTTCGCCTATACCTTCAATAGCAGAAGGTACTTTGTAAAGAAGCGGCAGCAAAGAAAGAGCTTCGGTTTTGCTCAATTTTCCGTCTTCAGATACTTCAGCGATTGTGTTAGCCAAAGCACACAAAAATGATAAAACGTCTTTTAATTCCTTAGTCTTTGCCATGTCTCCCCCTTATTTTTTCTTCTCTATGTCTCTAATTCTGAGCTCGTGATCTTTCATGACTTCATTGATCTGGCCTAGCTTTGTGCTCAACTCTTGAATCGTCCCGGCCATATTCTGCAAGTTTTTGGACATGTCACCGATAAACGATACACCTAGGCTCACTATGCCAATCACAAGCACAAGCATCAGATGATTGATATTTTCATGCAGTTGCTTCATGCTTATAATTTTATCACTAAATCTGGCCAGCAACAAACGCCGCGAATAAAAAATCTACGCCGTCATGTATCTTATTGGAATCACAAGGCTGCCAGTCAGGGCCAGGATTGCGTTGCCACAGGTACTCTTCGCAGCGATCTTTTGCGTTCGGAAGTCGATCTTCTGGAAAAAGGCTGGTGTTAAGTAGAATGGCTATTGTTTCGTCCTGATTTCCATCTTTGTATTTGTGATACAAGGCTTTTATCAGAGCATTATTAGGGCTTTCGTTTTGGTAAATCCTAAGTAGCTCATAATCAGCCTCAGATATACCGCCGCGCATTATGCCACGGGTAAATATAGCCATGACATCAAGGTGCTTCTCAAATCCTGCCTTCTTGTTTTGGCTAGGTTGATCTGACATGGAAGCAGATCTGTAAAGCATTTCTTGTAGCACAAGCACAAGTGGCGGCGTCAGGAATGTGCGTGAGATATAGCCGCGACCCATGACCCATCCATTTGCTTCGCCGTAGTTCCATATGCGCTGTAATGCTGGCTTGTCGCCTTTGAGATAAAGGTATGGCCACAGCATGATAAACATATCTTTGCTTATATCTGACTTTGAATTATTTGGATAACAGTCGTGAGACTCATTTCGATACCATCTTCCAGGCTCACCTTCAGCTTTGTAAATATCTGCTTCTGAGCATCCACCTGACATTTTGCAAAGAGATGTAAAGCCTAGTGAATCACAGCCGCCCTGATGCGCCCATCCTGTGTGTAGTCTCTTATATAATTCAGCCTTAGCCACAACAGCTTCATTAACTTGCTGCGGCTTTTTAGGCTCACGCTTTTGGCAAGAGGTTAAGGCTAAAATTATAAAGAGTAGTTTTAGCATTAGGCGATTCTGACGGCGTAAAAATGTGAAAATGATGACGGTGAAGCGTTGTATATATAGCTTTGTGCCGATCCGCCGCTTTCATATTTTAAAACTCTTATTTTGTATGTTGTGCTTGAAGAAATATTAACAATATCGTTCATTGAAATAACACATTGCATCGCACCCGGAGTTGCTGCCACGTTTTTTATATAAATTGATTTGTCCAAATTATTTATAACTGTATTTGCTGAATCAGTTATTTTTAAGTATATTGCCTGTTCTGCGCCAACAGCAGGAGCGACCTGTGCAACACACTGTATGCTTGCAAATATTTGCCAAACTCCAGGACTTAAAGTTATTGATGAATTTGTCCAGTCTGTTTCTGATGTTGTTACTAATTGTTGAGATGGTGGAGGTGTTGTCCATATTATTTTTTGCCCAACATAACCAGCCGCAATCGCTGTACCATCCCCCGCTGATTGTAATAATGCTTTCTGTGTCATGTTTGCTCCTTAGGCGATTCTTGTGGCTTGTAAATAAATTGACCAAGCATTTGCAGCGGTTCCATCTGATCTTACGCCCATGTACCATGTTTGCGTTGATCCTTGAGGAACATTCACAAATCTATTTGATATCTGAACGCTTCCAGCCCCAGGTCCGCACGCAGATGATAAATGATCAATACCAGTTGTAGTGCCTGATGGCGTGCCAGTCCCTGATGTTGTTAGTGTTTGGCTTAAATAAGCAGCGACATAAGTGCCAGAAGTTACAAAATTTGTGGTTACTCCAGACAAGAGCCACAATCCAGCTTGCAATGTGATGCTACTAGATGCCGCAGATGTCCAACTTGTTGATGCTGTTTTTAAAGTTGGAGTAATAGAAACAATTTCCCCCAACATCCCAGTAACCGGAGCCACACCATCTGTTGCGCCTACGATATTCTTGGTTGAGATTGGGTAGCCTACTTGGGCACCGGAAGATACTTTGCGGACGCGCCAATATCCTAATGATGTAGACCATGCAGCACCTGCTGCTCCGTAGGTTGCTCCATTTGGCCAAGCATAACGACCAAATGACACATCTATATCAGTAGAATTAACGGCGTAAGCATTTAATCCTATTCCATAATAAACTCCGGCTTGTAACTGAAGTGGAGACATTCCATTTCCGCCATCTAAAGCCTGAACCACAGCCCAAGGAGAAGTTAAAGACGCCCTGCTTTCTAAATAAATAGAATCTGTTGGTAAAATTGAAGTTTGAAATCTAACCCTCTTTACTCTATATGCTGTAAGTGGACCAGGAGTTGTAGATCCAAGTGGACCGTTTAAAAAAGAGGTTAAGTCATTAGCGTCACTTGCAGAACTATTACTTGCATACTCCTCCAACGCTCTATCTGCTAGAGTTGTGACTCCAGATGACCATTGGGAGATTGGGGCTGACGTATAAAACTCTATATATCGATCAACTGCATTGAGTGCAGTCGATGCAAAGTTAACAGAATTAACTGGAAAAAATTGTTGTGCATTAAATGGAGAACCACTATCAATTCTTTGAACCAATGGCCTTATAACTGATGTATTCAATTGAATTTCAGAATAGCAATCTGTATATGCAGTGTTATTAAAACTACCGAAAGCCGTACCAAAACCATTCCATCCACGGTCTGCTGCTGACCTTGAATTTAGTTTTGTTGTGTCAATTGTTAATCCAGATGGAAGCCAATTAATCCACATATCAGTTGCAGATAATGTACTTGATGCAGAACCTTGAATTCTTATTCTTGTTTCAATGGTATCGCCACTTCTTCTCCAATAACCACTAAGAGTGGTACCAGTAGGAGCACCTTGTGCATAAGTAGGCGTATAGCTCTGCCACGCCGTAACCACCGGCACATTAACAGGAACCTCAGTGGTCACTTGTGTTGTTGTTGGGGTAAATGCTGATGATGACATATGCGCTCCTTGTTAGGCGATTCTGACGGCAACAAAACTGTAACCGTTTATAGTTGGAATAGCACCACTATAAGCATTAGAATAAGTAGCTAGAACTAATGTCTGAGAACCTGAATTAATAGTAGTTCCATCACCAAAATATAAATTTGAACCGTCACTTCTTACATATATACCAGAATTATTAAGTATGTGCTCATTCAGTGAAACTACTGGATTAAATAAGATTTGAGATGAGCATCTAAATTGATATTTAGTGCTAAAATTTGAACTTATTTCTGATGTGCTTGTCCCAAAAGCTGTAGCGATATTTATTTCTGTTGTTGCTGTTGATCCATTTCTAACATATTTATTTGAATAAGATACTAGCCAAATTCCAGACGATAAAGTTATTGATGTTATTTGATTCCAAGCATTGCTTGACAAATTTACGCTTGATGATGACGAAGAAGAAACAACCTGCCCAATATATCCTGAAGCTACAGCACTTCCATCTGTGCGCCCTTGTACTTGGCTTGCATTTACAGTTAGCGGGAAACTTGCGCCAATCGCAGGTGCATTAAGAGCGTAGTTTATGACGCTTGTGCTACCTGAAGATGCTGGCAATGTCACACGAATCATGCCTGTAGTTGTGATATCAACCAAGAAACCAGCCGGAGGTGTGTCACCTGTCGTCTGATAGCTTAGGTTGTAATCACCACCTGCGCCAGACTTGGCGAACTTAGCAGATACATAGAATCTGACAGGTGCAGCACTTGATATAAACACCCAACCAGTCAACTCACCTGCGTCCATTGTGCCAACGTTTTGAACGTTAGTTGTGGCTCCAGATGTAAGTGATACCTGTGCTCTAGCATTGGTGCCGCCGACTACTGCGCCACGCTTAGGTGCTACATACATCGTTGTCGCGCTAGATGCTACGCCAATAGGCACACTGACTTGGCCTATCGTTGTTGGTTCAGTTGTTACTATTAAGCCAGCCGTTGTGGCAGATAGGAAATAAGCTTCTCCAGGTGTAAGTCCCCAAGCTGTTTTGGTAACTTCGCCTACCATTGTAATATCAAACTGGGTAGGAGAAGCAGCCGAGATCATGCCAATTACTTCAGCCGTATTGGCTGCGCTCGCTATGGCTTTTACATACGATGTGCCGTCATAATAAACAACATCACCAATGACAAAGCTATTGGCTGCCACTATTGTAAATACAGTGCCACCGCCGCCGCCACCAATTCCAGACCATGCCGCGCCTTTGTAGCCTTCAAATGTCCCGCTCTCATTGTTATAGCGTATCATTCCATCAACGCCAGACGGCCTTTCAAGGTTGTCACCGGCTGGAAGTTGCAGAGCACCAGTGACGGCTGCTGTGCTAGATATTGCTTTATTTAGTAAAGTCTCTGATCCGTTTAATGTTGCTAGTGTGCCAGTTGTCGGCATCGTCACCGCTGATGCGGCAGTTGTCGTGACATTTAAATCAAAGTTACCAGTGCGAGTTAAAGTGGCTGCGTCGTTATTATTTACGCCTGTGCCGCCTTTTGAAGCTGGTACAATTCCTGTCAGATTTGAAGCTGTGATGTCATCAATTGCGGCAATGTTTTTCTCAGATCCAAGATCGCCGGATGCAAACTTGCTATTGGCTGACGCCTTATAAATCAAGCTTCCCTTAGTGCCAGTACGGTCAATGGTAAGGCCAGAGCCTTCAGATACGGCATCGTTTCCACCCTTGTTAACAAGGATATTTTTATCTTTCACGTCAAGGTTTACAGTATCCACCGTAGTGGTAGTGCCAGATACCGTTAGATTACCTGGGATGCTTACGGTAGACGTAGCACCGCCCAAGGTCATGGTGTTTGCACCCATGCTTGCGCCAACAGTCAAAGCACCATCGGCTTCGACATCAAGTGCGTTATTTCTAATCTTTGTACCGTCAAGAAAGCCGTTTTTAACCGTCTTATCTTGAATCTCTTGAGCACCGAGAGTCAGTACAACAGTTGCAGACACGTCTGGGAATGTGTAGGTGCGGTCTACAGTGCTATTAAAATCAAGCACGTTATCGGCTCCAGCGGAGCATCCTGTTAAATCAAAGCTAACTGTTTTAGTCGCATCAGCGGCATCTTGCTGCATAATGCCTGTGCGCCATGACGCGCCAAGATAAAGCCTTGGTGCCTTTAGTGTGCTGCTTAAATAGATAGAGCCTTCAATAACGTCATATTCAGCCGCATAGCCAGCGTCATCAACAAATACTGGCAAAGTATTGGTAGCTGTCTCAAGGGATAAATCCTCGGGAGCCTCAATATTGACGCCGTTAGCAAATCTAAGTTTTTTTACGGTAGGCATTTATGGGACTCCTCTGACTTCATTTACCTTTAAGTTTGTCGTAGATCCTGATTGCTCTAAGCTCGTTATGATGCCCTTGGCAGTCTCGGACGTATCAGCGACCGCCGTATTTTGTATCTCGATAACATCGCCAATAGATGATGCCAAATCTTCGCTTGCAGTTGATAGGGTATATTCTACCGTTGGATTTCCTAAATATCCAGCAATAGCCGCCTTCCTATTTTGGATGCTTTCTAGGACGTGCTGCACTGTCTTAGATTTCTCAACCCTGTGAAGTTGTTTATTAATTGGCAAATCCACAACAGCCTTAGGGCCAGTACCAGACAAAGCCGCAAGATTGACAAGCTGTGGGTTCTCAAATTCGACAGATGTTACTATGTCCTGATATTCAACCGTGGCCGATGTCTCGCCTGCCAGCATGTTTACCTTGTCCCTAATCCCATCAGTTGTTAGGGCTTGTGGATTTTTTATTAGCTCATACTCTACTTGGCGGGATTGGTTGACCCTTAAAAGCCCCAATGTGCTGCTAGTGATAGATTGGGCAGCGTCCAGATAGCTTGAGAAGCTACTAGCTTGATCTTGTGGAAATGTCACAGATACATTAGCAGACAAATCAGATTGAGCTTGTGTGAATGTTGCGTCATTTGTAGACATTCCTGATGATTTAACTATGAATTTTAAAGCTTCCGCATGGCTCATCGATGCGCCTGGGCTAAATCTAAATTTAACCCTAGCATCTGATAGATTGATTTTTGAGTTAGGGCCAAGCTGAAAGTATAAAGTTGCAACAGTTTGACCGCCAATCGTATAGCCTCCAGCTGCATAAATATTGGTCGGCATCAGATAGCTAGTCGCAAATCCTGATTTATTGTCGATTATTGGAACACCAAAAACCTCTTCAGCCTCCCAGTCATAGCTAGCTGTATCTCCTGACTCGACCCAACAGCTAAAGCTTGGATACGTGCCGTCTGTTGGCAGCGTACAGGCTTGATTATATGCAGCCGCAATGCTCGTCTCAATCCTGCTAAAGTCATCGAAAAATACATAGACTGCTAGGTTATAAGCACCGTATAAATTTGCACCAAATCCACACACAACGCCGCCACGAGCACCCAAGCTTTGCAAACTTGCTGGCATTGCTGAAGCTGGTAGCAAGTCTCCAATTTCACCGTTGAATGTGGCTATATTTGATAGACGATAAAAGACAATATAATTAGTTGGATAATATGTCCTTGGCTGTACCTCAAAATTTAAACTTAGTGGCACAGGTACTTTTAAGTTTCCATTTTGACCTTTTGTTAAAGGAAAAACTAAAGCAGCACTTGCCTGACTCCCAAATGTCAGACGCTTGATGTCTATGCCTGTATATCTTCCGGCGATCCATGTTGTCGTTGAACCTTGATTGGCACCACTTGGCCCCACTAAAATAGCGTTTTGACCGTCTGCAATGTTATATAAAGGACAAGGTGGGCTACCAAATGGATCGATATGACGATAACCAATCCCCACTTTAATGGGGCTAGATTTGCCTAAAATTATAGGGATAACAGCATTTTCATCGGCTGGCTTTGGAAACATACTGCCGTTTCCAGTATAGACATGACTTTGGGCGCGGGTGCCAAAGCTTGCTGTATTCTTTAGCTTTTGGAAGGTGTCCAAAACACTCACGTTTAAGATGCCGTATCTATATGAGACGCTGCCCACTTCACCGTCAAATATCTTACGATTATTGGCAACAGAATCAATGCATACCCAGACAGACACAGGGGCATTGCTTAAGCTTTCGTACTGGCCAAGAATATCAGGCTTTCCAATAAGCGATTGACCCCATCTATCAGTACAAATAAAGGAGATATCAGTATTGCTAAGAGAAAAAACACCATCAGCGATATTACGCATGCTCTGACTAAAAGATGGGTAACTTTCAATTAATGGCTCCCAGGTCGCGTCAGGTAAACCAGCAATGCCTGATGTCTCCCTTGTCTTTGTTCCGGTCAAGAATATATTATGATCAAGTGTAACAACATTTGAAGGATTAGTTAAATCAAGCGCACTGGTGATTTCTATTTGAGTGCCAAAATATACCCACGTCAAAACGGTTGCGCCGTTGATAATTACTGAATCAATAAATAAGCCAGCGGGAATGGTAAAAACATACTTGCCAGGCGTAGATAGTTGACCTGACGCTAAGTATCTTCTGGCTGTCATCTTGACCAGAAAAAACCGCTCCGAGGCTGGCTCTAGTGCTGACTCTGCAAAGGTCATCGCTTAACCCCAAGGGCAATCATGGCACCGCCAGACGGGGCCGTGCCAACAGATGTATAAAAATCAGCTCCAAATCCCCAGTCAGCTACTACACCAAGCCATTTTATGATGCCGATTCTAGTATATCCGGCAATTTCCATTCTTAAGTGTACGGGATCATTCCCTTTAAAAGCATAATCTGGAAATGTAAAAGTCAAATAACCCATCCAGTGCTCGGATGTTTGCTCTGTTGTATCATTGCTGAATGTTTCCCAGTTGCTTGCTACAAGTGTTGCGCCTTTTGATTTTTGCGTGACCAGTAGTCGCACTTGGTAACTAAATGGATCAGCATTTTTATGGTATATGCGCACATTTGCGAGGCTAAGATCGCCATCTTCTGGGATGTTAAAACGTCCAAGCTCAGTAAATTGACCACTGACCACGTGAAAATATGAATATTCAGGATAGAGCAATATATTCACACTACCTCCCGAAGCTCGACAGAGAGATTGTAATAGCCTCTAAGCACGTGCTGAAGTTGCAACGGTGAAGTCACTGCGACATAGTGAGTCATTTGTCTTAAATTTTGGCTCACCTGCTTCTTGGGATCTATGCTTAGGAAAAAAGGCTTCTCAATTCCCAAGTCATAGAATAATTCTTCTAATTCCATAAGCTCGTCATCTTTTAATAATTGCACAGAAATAGAGCTTAATGATAATACTTTTGGCCTTCTATCTATATAAAATGAGCCGCTTTCTGATACTAATTTTATACTCGTGTCTTCTCTTGAGCGAGTAAAGCCTGTGGCAATGTTGGTGTTTACTGGGATGACGGATGACCCCATAAAGCCAACAGCCGCTTGGATTGCGTTATTTGTACGGTCATCAATATAGATGCGCCAAAATCTACATGGTTGCTCAACAGTACCAGAAAAGAAAGCCCCCTCACCTGACACCTCAAACTCTTGATCTACTGGTATATCATCTTGCCAGATGTCTAAGTTATTGCCTTGCAGCCTAATAGTGGCTGTATCGCAGTTAAATACTTCACCCGCCGGGGCCAGCAAAGCCGCGAAGTCCACATCTTGTGGCATCCCAAGATCGACCTTGATCCATGCGCCTGTATTGTATCTTCGCTCGTCAGCCGATAATATGCTGCCAGTTCTATCAGTTGTCCCAAGAAAGCCAAGAGTAAACCAAATGGCATCGGTCTGATTGCTGATATTTAATGTCTTATCAGCCGCAAAAGATATGACTATTCTGTCGCCTGATCCTTGTGACAAGGTTAAGCCTTGGGATGCGCAAGCTGTCTCGATCTTGGTTTTTAACTGTGCGAATGTGTATGATCCGGTATCGACCGTATACGTGGTGCCATTAATATAAATCTTGCAGTTTTTTTCGTGAATCTCATACAGGTTCGCCGCTTTCCACAGTTTACTGCGAATGGCATGGAATAGATTGGACGCAGGGTAGCCGGATTGATTACCAGACGTTTCGACCGTCGATGCATCCAGATAATTATTGTATGAAAATCGCGCATTTTTTTGAGCTAATGTCATGCTGACAGCCTCGCGTTTTGTCTATTAAGCTGCAAAATTATATCAGCAAAAGCTTGTTGATTCACCTTGGCCTCTGTTTTTATTACCATCGGGCTGCTTACGGCTGAGTAAATTGCAGACAACATAGCCGAATCACTGCTAGGTGAGTCAGAACTTTGACGCATCAGGAATGATCCAAGCTCACTGACCATATCTCTAGGCACTACAAGCTCTCCAGGAGTCAGCATGGCTGGTACAGTGTCTGTCCCTTTTGGTGAGAAGAATCCATCGGAAGCGTAGACCATGCCGCCTTTGCTAAAACCTAAAACTTTACCAATGCTCGAAGCAGCTTCAGCCAAAAGACCATCACCGCCACCGCCGCCACCAAATGGGTTGCTAAGTGATTTGATGAGTCTTTCAATTGGGTCTGTCAGCCTAGCTAACTGATTACTAAGACCGCCAAATAAATCGCTAAACAATGCTCCGACATCTTTAAAGGCTCTTGCTAACTCTGTGAATATATTTCCAATGCGCTGAAATGATTCTGTCAGTCTTTGAATATATCCAAGAAGCGGGTCAAATACGCCACTCAATGCATCGCCAATAGCGTTTACAAAATTATTTATAGCACTCTCAAATGCTGGCCCAAGTTGTTCAAAGAATGAAACAAATGCACCCCCGATGCCTTGAATGAAACCAGACAAAGCACCGCCAAAGCTTTGTATAAATAAGTTCCATTGTTGATTAAATACTTCATCAAATCTATTAAAAGAGTCTTCTAGTCCTTTCCAAATATTCTTGAATAGATCCGATAATCCTGGGCCAATTCCTAATAATAATTGACCTACAGCCGGGCCAATATTATTAAAAAAATCTTTGGTTGCTTGCGTCCAATTTTCTGCGCCTTGGCTGAATGATTCATTTATTCCTTGTGTAAGCTCATCGGCTGGCTTACCCAAAATCAATTCGCCAACTCTTGCTAAAGCTGGACTAAAAACCATAGCTCTCACAAGAGCCGCCGCAATCTTTACAATGCCGCCTTTATTTATAAGTGTATCAACCAAAGCCTCGACGACAACTGGAATAGACTCAGCCACCGCTTGGATAATGTCTGGGACACTATTGATAAATTCTGTGATAAATTTCTTTGTGGCTTCTGGCCCGCGAGATAAAAGCTCTGTGATCGCACCAAGTCCTGGGATGCCAAATGAATTTCCTATAATTTCGCCTATTTGACTAACAGCTTTAACAGCTCCCGCTTTGCCTTGAAGTGCCAAAGCCAATCCACCCGTAATGCTGGCAGCAATTTCGCCTTCTTTAAAAGGTGAGCCCAAATCTTTACCGCTTCTAGCAAACTCTATAGCTCTAGTTATTTCATCCTGAAACCTTTGGGCAAGATTACCAAAAGGATTTGCAAACACACCTTCCAAGAATGATTTTTGCTCTTCCGCCTGCTTTCTTAGCTCATCATTGGCTTTTTTAGCCTCATCGATTAGAAATTTATTTGTTTCTATAACCCTATTTTTTTCAACCAAAGCAATCAGAGTGGCGGTCTGTTGCGCTGAAAAAAGCTTTTCTTTTGATACGTTTCTAATCTCAACTATTTCTTGGTCATATCTAGCCTTTATTTTGGCAGCGTCATCAGCTGTTGACGTTCGAAGCTTGGCTAATAATGTGTCGTAAGCTTTTGCAGCCTCTTCAGCTTTCTTTTTAGCGTCTTCTAAAGCTTTGCCAGTAACTCCTAAGCTTTCGGCAGCCTTGGCTTTTGGAAATGAATTAAGACGCTCCAAGAAGTTTGACGTGGCTTTGGTTGCGCCTTGTGCTTGTTCTACTATCCCGCGAAAACCATTGGATACTTTCTTGGATTGATCTCCTACATTGATATCTCTAAACGCAGCGGCCTCTTCATTTAATAGCCTTACATTTTGCGCAGCCTGAGCATATGCAGCACTGGCACCCAATATTGATGCGCCTATGCTTGTATCCTGTGACTGTTGCTCATCTCGGCCTCTTTTTACAGCTTCGGTCAAACCATCCACAGCGTCAGCCGTGGCCTTTAGTGCCCTTTGAATGAAAGAGCTTTCTGTAACGGTTTTTCCTATTTCTTTTACAAAATCACTAAAAGAATTTGTAAGCTGTGAAATTCTACCGCCAAAAGACTCTAAATCCTTTGAAGCAGACCCACCAAACTTCTGATTCACAAGATCAATGGCCGCGCCAGCTTCTAGCTGTTGCTTGGTAAGATTTCTAAATTCTGCGCCGTAATTTCCAAGCTTTCCAATGCTTCCATCTAACGTGCCACCTAAAAGCCTTACCGCAGACTCAACATCTTGACCCGTGGCAGCGGCAAGATCAATGGCAGCTTGTGTTAGCTCTTTGGCTTTTTCGGTTGATACGCCAAAAGACTGGGCAATGATAAAAGTCTGCTTAACCAGGTCATCACTTACGCCAGTGCTTGACTTGATAGCATCAGCAAAATCTAGGACACTGTTAACAGCCTGAGAGCTTGCATCGCCAACAGATCTTAAGCTTGCTTCTATTTGTCTGGTTAGCTTTGCATCTTCTACGGCTTCATTTATGCCTTGCCTAATAGCTTGAAAGCCGCCAGTTATAGCAAGGAAAGCACCGCCGAGCTTTAATGCTCCGCCCTTAAATGTTTTGAAGAAATTGTCTGATTGATCTTCAGTCTGTTTTAATACTTTGACGCTTTCACGTCCAAATAATTCAATGGCAGCTTGGGCATCTTTGGCATCAAGATTAATCTGGATGGTTACGTCATTTTCTGCCATGTTTTGACCTCATGTCTTCGGCTTGGCATTTTTCTAGCTCTACGTCGATTATACCAAAAATCTCAGCTTTCAGCGCGTCCATCTCTGAAATACTTGATGTGTAACCTAACTTGGCTAATCTTTTTCTTTGTACAAATTCAGCAACAAACGGAGCCGCTTCATTAGTCATGCTTGAGCCGCGAAACGCAGCCCTAGCTTGCATCCTGAGAGCGGCCTTTAGCCGTTTCCCACTTTAAATCCATTTAAAAGTAAGCCAGCAATTTCAACCAGCGTGCCATGTAAGTCTTCAATGTATTGCATATCATCGAACGACTTGACATCTTCGCCAGTAGCTTTGCATTTTAAGCAAACGTCAACGTAATGATCTTTGCTGATTTTTACCATTTCGCGCACTGACTTAAGCTTCTGCATTTGATCACCTTCTACAGTCCCATCATCCTTGACGGTGACTTGCAGTCTTTCGACGTAATCAAACTTTTCATCAAACGTAGGCAAGCGAAGAGTGACGCTCCCCTCCCAAGTCGCGTCATCTCCCTTGCATATCGTTGGCACAATCTTAATTGTCTTCATTGTTACCTCTTAGACAAAGGCAACGTACACTTCCCCATCACCATCAGAGTTTACAAATGCTTGCAACTCTAGGTCAAGTTGAGCCAATCCATCGGCGTCACTAACTGAGAAGGCTGATATCGTTGCGGTTGGTACATATAGACATCCTGCCTTACCAGGTGCCCAATTTCCACCGCTTTTTTGTCCAAAGCTGTATTGGAATTTTACGTCAGTATTTTGACGGAATCTTTCAAACTGCTTGGCATCATATTGCTCTAGTAGAGCCGAGACTGAAATGGTTACTGTCCTAGCATTAATAATAGAGCCTTGGACACCCGACGCAGCGCAAACGGATGCAATATCTGCTTTTGGCGTGTCAATTGTCATGTTGACTGTGGACGCTTTGAAGCAAGCAAACTCGGAGCCTAGTCCAAGCATAACTTCATTGTCTTTGGCAGCCAATGGGTCAGCATTGTCAAATGCTGGAGTTTGAGGTGAGCTAAAGTCTACAGCCACATCTGACTGATAACTTAGCGCTCCAGTATCATCGGCCGTAAAGCCAAGGGTCGCGCCAGCAGAATCAACGCCAGACAGCCAATCAATGGACAATGTGCCAGCCGCTTTTGAGACTGTGAACTTGCCATTTGCCGATGAATAAGCGCAAGCAATAGAAGTACCAGCAACAGCACTCATGGCTTGTGCAACAGCCTCGGCTAGTTCTAGTGGTGTCTTATAAAGCTTTTGCTGCAATGTAGCTGTGACAGTGCCAGATCCAACATCAAAATCAATTTTATCTGCACCTGCTTCGATTTCCATTGGATCAAAGAAGTAGCCAACCCCTTCAAGGCTATAGCTTGCATTGATAAGCTCGCCAGCCGAGATATCAAAGCTTGCACTCGTTACTCGACTTCCAGCCATGGCTTGCAATGCTCCGCCTTGGCCTAGGTAATGCCAGAGTGTAAGTGTAGGGTGGCTATCATTTGCAGGCTTATATAGTACGCATTTGCCTAGATTTGTACCGGCAGGAGTAGCTACAGGGGTCTGAAAGCCAAGAGCTAAGTCATCGCCAGCAACGCCATCAAGTGCTCTGATGCGGTACCCATTCACTGCATCTTTGATCAAAACAGCTTGACCACGTTGAAACTGTGCGCCTTCGCCTGCGCCAACTTTAAGAGCCGAGACTGTCGATCCTGCCACGGTGTCATATTGAGCGGCAGCAACAGCTTTAGCACCGAGAGAAGCTTCAAGTAGCAAAGCATAATTAGGCTCTTGACCTTCTACGCCACTGGCTCGGAGGTAATGCGACAAAGAAGCTGTAGGAGCCTCTGCTCCAATGATTGCTTTTGCAGTACCAATCGAAGCCTTTAGCTCTGCATTTTCTAGCAGGTTAAAGCCGCCTTCCATTGCAAAGTCATCTTGCAGCGCAACATAATCACTGGCAGCGGATGGCTTCGCTGGAGTGCCTTCCGTGGTTTCTTTTTTAATAGCGAGAACGCTATTTCTTGTCTGAATTGATGCCATCCTTGGCTCCTTTAAACAGTTAAAATGGTTTAAATTGGCTCTTGATATTCTACCCTTAAGGTTATCTCTAGGGCAAGATACTTAGACTCTGCCCCTTGGATATAATTAATGCCGCCATCATCCGTGATAACAGCTTTAATGCATTGCCCAGAAAGTGTTGAATCTGTTTCAAATGCTAATAAAATCTCTCGGTGTGCGTCAATGATATCTTTTTCAACCATAGCCCTGCCAAGTGTGTCATTTTCGGTATTTACCACTTGAGTGACTAGGCCAATCGTATAATCCCGCTCCCATGTGGCAATGCATCCCACATATCTCTCGGTGTTTGTACCTGGGCCAATGGCTAAACCAAAAGCCTTGCGCAGCAAAATAGCTGTATTCTCATCAAGTGCATATGGATTGGGTACACGCTGAAAGTTTGGCAGAATAGTCTCTAACTTTGTTACAATGCTGTCGTAGATGTCTGCAATCTTGGTAGTCATCTTGTCATAAATCCTGATTTTCTAGTGATTTCATCTACTTCCACATGTCCGTTTTTGTTTACGTCAATGGTATACATACGGCTCGCCATTTCTTCATTAAACCTTCTTTTTGCTTCGGCTACATGCTCACGATACGGAGTTCCAAAAGCTTGATAAACAATCTCAGCAACCTTATGACAGGCGGCATTTTCAAAGACTGACCAATCCATAATTTGTCCACGATCGACAGCGAAATTGCGCTTTCTAATATCTTTCACAATGGCTTCTGACGCCATGAAATGTTGCTCTTTCCAGTGTGTTTTTCCGGCTTTGAATCCTGATAATATTTGGGGCTGCATAAGGTCAGGATATATGCTTGATAAAGCTGTGTCATTACTGAATTTTTGGCCGATATAAGCAATGCCAGCCGTAAAATCACTAGGCCAGCCAATGCGTAGCCAGTAGCGGTTATATATTTGAAAGCTTGAAAGCCCTACGGTTTTGCTTTCTTGTTCGGAGTTCCATCCGCCATCAATATGCAAAGACCAGCTAATACGGCCTGACTCTGTCATTCCATCAGTTTGATCGATGATATCGACCACATCATACCAACTGCCATTAAACCAGACCTCTATGATCGGAGCACCTGAACCGCTTGTTGCTGGCGTCGATAGTTCCATCCAGATGTTATTAAACGGACAATTTGCAGCTATGTATATTTTATTGCCTTCGGTGTAATTTAAAGCGTAAGTGCCAACCCGATAATCACCTACAGCCACGGAGATATCGGTGGTCTCATATATTACCCGCTGCGTTACGAGGCTTATTGTCATATTCCTGGCCTTTCTATAACTAGCTCAAATTTTTTACGCGCCATATAAAAATCGTTTGGCAATATAGTCTCAACGCCCATACGACCAGCAAGTACGCTTACTGGTTTTAAAATAGGAATTAAAAACCTTACAAGCTTGCCCATTATAGGTATTCCCTAATTTTGTTAATCCATTGGTCAATGCGATCTTGAGTGGCAAAACCACTCGGAGTTTTCTGAGACAAGCGATAAATCGCCGTAGGAAAAGCGCCGTTTCTAAGGCGTATCAAAACGTCAAGAAACTCGTCAAACATCTGATCTGATTGCTCCGTCGTTATACCTTCAAGCGTATTGTCTGCTAGTAGGTATTTGATTAACTCGTCAGATTTTTTCTGATACTCCTCAAGCTTTCCGGCAATCATTTCTCTTGGAGTCGGTACAATTGGCGGCCTCGTGTAAACAGAAAGTTTTTCCTGCCAAACTTCTTCCGAGGTATCGTCTGGAAGTTCAAGTTCGCCTATCTTTTGACCCAGATAATTTAATACGTTTCTAATCATGTCGACCTCACAAGTTTGCTACGCATGATCCACCGTTACCACCAGCCCCGCCCGTTGTTCCAGACCCGGACGCCCCAGTCGCACCTGCAACACCTATGATTTCAAGGCCAGAGTTGGTCACCACGTTAAACAATTGTATTC
>Ga0209985_10001178_pt1 | contig 26548 bp, 23 predicted proteins | sample NOAtaG_FD_187305 | JGI IMG/M metagenome (GOLD analysis project Ga0209985, IMG submission 187305) | Freshwater lake microbial communities from Lake Erie, under a cyanobacterial bloom - NOAA_Erie_Diel6S_1000h metaG (SPAdes) (version 2) | ecosystem: Environmental > Aquatic > Freshwater > Lake ...
TCCAGCATCCGGTTGGAGAACCCCCACTCGTTGTCGTACCAGCTCGACACCTTGACCAGCCGGCCGCTGACCTTGGTCAGCGTGGCGTCGAACACCGACGACAGCGGGTTGTGGTTGAAGTCCACCGAAACCAGCGGCTCGGTGTTGTAGCCGAGTATGCCCTTGAGCTCGCCGGCGGCGGCTGCCGCGAGGATGCCGTTGACCTCCTCCACCGTGGTGTCGCGGGCAGCGATGAACGACAGGTCGACGATCGAAACGTTGATGGTGGGCACGCGGATCGCGTAGCCGTCGAGCCGGCCGTTCAGCTCGGGCAGCACCAGACCCACCGCGGCGGCAGCACCGGTTTTGGTCGGGATCATCGACTGCGTAGCGCTGCGCGCGCGGCGCAGGTCCTCGTGGTAGACGTCGGTCAGCACCTGATCGTTGGTGTAGGCGTGGATGGTGGTCATCAGGCCGTTGACCAGGCCGATCTTCTCGTGCAGCGGCTTGACCAGCGGCGCCAGGCAGTTGGTGGTGCAACTGGCGTTGGAGATGACCGTGTGCGCAGCCTTCAGCGTGCCGTGGTTCACGCCGTAGACGATGGTCGCGTCGACGTCCTTGCCGCCGGGCGCGGAGATGATCACCTTCTTCGCGCCGCCCTTCAGGTGCGCCGCGGCCTTCTCCTTCGAGGTGAACAAACCGGTGCACTCCATCACCACGTCCACGCCGAGTTCGCCCCAGGGCAGCTCGGCCGGGTTGCGGTTGGCCAGCACGCGGATGCGGTCGCCGTTGACCACCATGCTGTCGCCATCGACCGCCACGGTGCCCGGAAACGGGCCGTGTGCGGTGTCGTACTTGGTCAGGTGCGCATTGGTCTTCGGGTCACCGAGGTCGTTGACCGCCACGATCTGGATGTCGTGGCGCTTGCCGCCTTCGTAGTGCGCGCGCAGTACGTTGCGGCCGATGCGGCCGTATCCGTTGATGGCTACCTTGATCGTCATGTCGTCTGCCTGCTGAAGTCAAAGAATGGAACGGCCCCGCGCGCTAGCGCGCGGGCACTCGGCCGGATCAGCGCCCGATCACCTGGGTTACGACCGCGGCCAGGTTCTCAGCGGTTAGCCCGAAGTGCCGGTAGACGGCAGCGGCCGGCGCCGACTCGCCGTAGCGGTCCACGCCGAGCACCGCACCGGTACCGCGGACGTACTTCCACCAGAGGTCGGTGACACCGGCCTCCACCGCCACGCGCGGCACGCCCTCCGGCAGGACGGCGGCCTTGTACTGAACGCTCTGGCGGTCAAAGACGGTGGTCGAAGGCATCGACACCACGCGCACGGCAACACCCTGCCCGGCCAGTTGCTGCTGTGCCTGCACGGCCAGCGGCACTTCGGAGCCGGTGGCGATGATCACGGCGCGCGCCTGGGCAGCGCCGCCGGGGGCCTCGCTGAACACGTAGGCGCCCTTGCGGATCGCCTCGAGGTCGGTGGCGGTGCGCAGGAACGGCACCGCCTGGCGCGAGAACAGCAAACTGGTGGGACCGTCGCGCCGCTCGATGGCTGCCGCCCAGGCTGCGATCGACTCGACCGTGTCACACGGGCGCCAGACGTCCATGTTGGGAATCAGGCGCAGGCTGCTCGCCTGCTCGACCGCCTGGTGGGTGGGGCCGTCCTCGCCCAGGCCGATCGAATCGTGCGTGAAGACAAACGCCACGCGCTGCTTCATTAGCGCCGCCATCCGCAGCGCGTTGCGGCTGTAGTCGGCAAAGGTGAGAAAGGTGCCGACAAACGGCAGGAAGCCGCCGTGCAGCGCCAGGCCGTTGGCGATTGCGCTCATGCCGAACTCGCGCACGCCGTAGTTGATGTGGCGGCCCGGCTCGAACCCGCTGCCGTCGCTGCTGCCGCTGCGCAGGCTGGCGGCCTTGCTCCACTGGGTGAGGTTGCTGCCGGTGAGGTCGGCCGAGCCGCCGATCATCTCGGGCACCGCCTCGGCCAGCACCTCGAGCGCCAGCTGCGAGGCCTTGCGGGTGGCCACCGTCTCCCTCTTGTCGGCGGCCGCCTGCACCGCCGCCTGCACGGCCGCGGCGAAGCCGGCCGGCAGTTCGCCCTGCATGCGGCGCTTGAACTCGGCGGCCTCGTGCGGATGGCGCGCCTGGTAGTGCGCCAGTCGCCGCGTCCACTCGGCCTGCAGCCGGGCGCCGCGCGGCCGCGCATCCCAGGCGGCGTAGACCTCCGGCGGGACCACGAAGGGCGGGTGGTTCCAGCCGATGTGCGCGCGCGTGGCGGCGATCTCGGCCGCGCCGAGCGCCTCGCCGTGTACCTTCGCGCTGCCGGCGCGGTTGGGCGAGCCCTTGCCGATGACCGTGCGGCAGATGATGAGGCTGGGCCCGCCGCGGCTGCGCTTGGCTGCGCCGATGGCGGCGTCCACGGCCGCTACATCGTGCCCGTCGACCGGACCGATCACGTTCCAGCCGTAGGCGCGAAAACGCTGCGCGGTGTCGTCGGCGAACCAGTGCCGGACTTCGCCGTCGATCGAGATGCCGTTGTCGTCGTACAGGGCGATCAGCTTGTCGAGCTTCCACACGCCGGCCAGCGAGGCCGCCTCGTGCGAGATGCCCTCCATCAGGCAGCCGTCGCCGACGAACACGTAGGTATGGTGATCGACGACGGAGGCATCGGGCCGGTTGAACTGCGCTGCCAGCAGCTTTTCGGCCAGTGCCATGCCCACCGCGTTGGCGAAACCCTGCCCGAGCGGGCCGGTGGTCGTCTCCACCCCCGGCGTAACGCCTACCTCCGGGTGCCCCGGCGTCCGGCTGTGCATCTGCCGGAAGTTGACGATCTCCTCGATCGGCAGGTCGTAGCCGGATAGGTGCAGCAGCGCGTACTGCAGCATCGAGCCGTGGCCGTTGGACAGCACGAAGCGGTCGCGGTCGGCCCAGTGCGGGTCGGCGGGGTTGTGCTTGTAGTGCCGGTCCCAGAGCGCCAGCGCGATCTCGGCCATGCCCATCGGCATGCCGGGATGCCCCGAGTTGGCCTTCTGCACGGCGTCCATGGCCAGCGCGCGGATGGCATTGCACATGTCGCGCTGGAGCGCAGCCGGGCGGGCGGGTGTTGCGGCGGGGGTGTCAGGCATGTCGGGAAAGGCCCGAAGAGAAGGGAGTTGGCAGCGCGGGGAAGGCTGCTTGCAGACCTTGATCCGGACCAGCAGCCAGACCCGCCGATTTTATCAGCGGCACCCGGCCGGGCCGCCGCGGCGTGCGCAGAACAGCGGCGCCGGACGGCCACGCGGCGCGGGACGGCGTTTCGACAAAGGGGTCTGTGGACAGGGGTTTCATTAGGGGGCCGTTTCCGATAGCATCCGCGCCTCGTTTTTCGGTTCGGACTCACCCTAGGAAGCAACGGGTAGCCTGCATTGCTTGATCCGCATTTCCGATCAAGAGAGGCCCTAATCCCCCGCCAGAGCCAATCGACGCAGTCGCCGGCGCTTGCCAGAGCGCCAGCGCTGCCATGATCCGGTCGCCGCGCACCAGCGTCCGGGTCCCGAACCGATGGGTTGCGGCGCAGTGCTCTGCGCGCGTGATTCAGGTCGATTGGGCGGACCTGCTGGGGGATGATGATGCAAGGCATTCACCTGACTGGCGATCTGTTCGACTGCAACTGCAGCGCAGGTCTCCTCACCGATCTGGAAGCGCTTTCCAGGCTGTGCCGTGACACCACGGTCGACAGCGGACTGACGATCGTCGACGAGAAATACCACGTCTTTCCGCAGTGGCAGGGGCAGCCCGGCGGCATCACCGGTGCGGTGCTGCTGGCCGAGTCGCACCTGGCCATCCACACCTGGCCCGAGCGGCGCGGCGTCACGCTCGATGTCTACGTCTGCAATTTCACCGCCGACAACGAGGCCAAGGCGCGCCAGCTGTTCGACACGCTGATGCTCGCGTTCCGGCCCCGCAGCCAGGTCGTCAACCGCATCGTCCGCGGCGATCTGGCGGCCGGTGCCGATGCAGTGGCGGCATCGGCGGCGAGCGCCGCCGGGGCGGGCACCGACAAGCCCGAGCGCGACCAGTTGATCTTCGACTGGCTGAACGCGCATGCGGGCTACGGCTACACCGCCCGCCAGCAGATTGCCGTCAAGGACACGCCGTACCAGCGGCTCGAGGTGTTCGACACGCACCAGTTCGGCAAGCTGTTCCGCCTCGACGGCCGCCTGATGACCTCCGAAGGCGATGAGTTCTTCTATCACGAGGCGATGACACACCCGGCGTTGTTGTCGCATCCCAACCCGCAGTCGGTGCTGGTCATCGGCGGCGGCGACGGCGGCTCCTGCGAAGAGATCTTCAAGCACCCGAGCGTGCGGCGGATCGTGATGGCCGAGCTCGACGAGGACGTAATCCGCATCGCGCGCGAGCACCTGGGCAGCATCCACAAGGGGGCGCTCGACGACCCGCGCCTGGAGATCCGCATCGGCGACGGGTTCGAGTTCGTGCGGGCCTGCACCGAGAAGTTCGACCTGGTGGTACTCGACCTTACCGATCCGGACACGCCGGCCTTTCACCTGTACAGCGAGGAATTCTTTCGCATGTGCCAGGGGCTGCTCAATCCGGGCGGCCTGATGACCCTGCACCTGGGCTCGCCCGTCTACCAGCCGGCCACGGTGAAGAAGAACGCGGCGGCGCTGCGCAAGGTGTTCAAGCACGTGAGCCCGCTGACGGTGTTCATCCCGCTGTATGGCTCGCTGTGGTGCCTGGGTGTAGCCAGCGACAGCGTTAACCCGCGCGCGCTGGCGACGGAGGCGGTCGCCCAGCGCCTGCGCGAGCGCCGCATCAACGGGCTGCGCCTGTACAACGCCGAGATGCACGGCGCGCTGTTCGCCCTGCCGACCTTCGTGCGCGAGCTCACCGACCCGGCCGCGCCGGTGGTGCCCGCCAAGCGGGCCGCCTAGGCGTCGCGCCGACGGCGCCCACGCACCCGCGACACGACCCAGCCCGGCCCTGCCGGGCTTTTTCACGCCCGATGCCTGTCCCCCGCTTCTTCGTCGACCGGCCGCTGGCCTGCGGCGCGCTGCTGCAGTTGCCCGATGCCGTCGCGCACCACGCCTGGCGCGTGCTGCGGCTGGCGCCCGGCGCCCCGGTCACGCTGTTCGACGGCCGCGGCGGCGAGTACGAGGCCACGCTGGGCGACACCCGGCACGCTCCCGTACGCGTGGGTTCGCATCGCGCGGTCGAGCGCGAATCGCTGCTCGACCTGACGCTGGTGCAGTCGCTGGTGGCCACCGAGAAGCTCGACTGGATCGTCGAGAAGGCGACCGAGCTGGGTGCGGCCCGCGTGCTGCTGCTGCCGGCGGCTCGCAGCGTGGTCCGGCTGACCGGCGAGCGACTGGCGCGCCGCCTGGGTCACCTGGCCGGCGTGGCGCGGGCTGCCTGCGAGCAGTGCGGCCGCAACCGGGTGCCGGCGGTGCAGGCTGTCGAGTCGTTTGCCGCCGCCGCCGCTGCGGCGCCGGCGGATGCCTGGCGCGGCGTGCTGGCGCCCGAGGCCCGCGGCGCGCTTGCCGCCGGCACGCGGGCGGCCGTGGTTGCGGTCGGCCCGGAAGGCGGCTTCACGCCTGCCGAACTGCAAGCCGCTCAGCAGGCCGGCTTCGCCGTGACGGGACTCGGGCCGCGGGTGCTGCGCACCGAGACCGCGGGCCTGGCCGCGCTGGCCGCGCTGGCCGCGCTGGCGGCGCTGCAGGGCGACCTGGCGCCTGCGTCCCCTCCTGCGTCCCCTCCTGCGTCCCCGCCTGCGCCCCCGGCCGCGTGCTCGGCGGCAACGCCTCAGGACGTGTAGAACACGCGCAGCGCCATGCCCTCGTCGGCAAAGCGCTCAGCGGCATCGCGGAAGACATCGATCAGCGCATCGCGCGCCTCGACGTCGAAGTCGGCCGTGTACGGCAGGCGCAGCAGCAACAACACCCAGCCCGGCGCGCGGCCCTCCTGCGGCAGGTCGGTGAGGCAGTCGTACAGCGCGTCCAGGTTGGCGCCGTACCAGTCCGGAAAGCCCAGAGCCCGGCCGATCGCTGTCAGCACCGCCTTGCGATCCTGCAGGCCGCTGCAGTCGATTTCGACATAGCGGTGCTGCGCCTGGTCGGCCCACTGGCGCAGGCTGGCCGGCGCAAGCACGCCCAGCGGGCGCACACAGTGCGCAGGCAGGTCGTCGAGACGCTCCACGGTCGGCCGGCTCACCGGTTACTCCCGGATGCGTCGAAAGCTGTCGTAGTGGTCATCGGTGTAGTAATACTCGCCGCTGGTGCGGGGGTCGCCGGTGCTGCCGCGGCCGGAAACGATACGGCGCGCACCGCGGTCGCGTTCGCCGGGCGTGCGCACCGTGTAGGCGGTGTAGTAGCCCTCCGGCTGCCGCGGCAGGCGCCGCTCGCGGTTGGAGAACGTGCTGCCGTCCTTGCGATAGGGAAACGGCCCGCCGCGCTTGATCAGCGCCAGCGTTTCGCGCGCCTCGCGCGGCAGCTCGGACAGGCGGACTTCGCCGACGGCAGGCGCTCGCTCGCGGGTCTCGCGCGCCGCGGGCCCCGGCGCAGCCGGCACCGCCAGCAGGGCGACTGCCAGGGCGGCCATCGGGGCGGCGGCCAGCGCCACGCGCAGCGGGCACCACGCGCCGGCTGCCGCGCGCCCTGCCCTACTCGACCACCACGCGAGGTACATGGCCGCCCGCCGCCTGCGCGCCGGTGAAGAAGTGAAGGACCTCGTCCTTGCGTTGCATCGTATCGCCGTATCCCAGATCGATCAGCTCGCGCGTGTAGGCGGACTCGAACAGCAGGTAGCTGGCGAAGCCCGCGGCCCCCGCCTGCCCGCCGGCGCGGTGCGCACCGAGCACGTCGAGCAGCACGCGCACCGCGCGCGGCAGGCTGCCAATGTACTGCGCCGCGATGCCGTCGAGTCGCTCGGACGGCGCAATCACCAGCGCCTCGATCGGCTTGAGACGCAGCGCGGCCTGCTGCTCCGTCGTCAACACCGCTGCCACCCGGTTCATGTGCTGCAGCCGCTCGATGTCGCTGGCCAGCGCGTCGAGGAAGATCGAGGCCATCGCATGGCCGGCGATCTGCGCCAGCGACGGATAGGCGCGTGCGTCGGCGCTGGCCAGCACCCCGGGCTTGCCCAGCTGGCCGGCGCCGATCACAAGCACCCGCTCGGCGCCCAGGTGAATGGCCGGGCTGATCGGCGCGATCTGCCGCATCGAGCCGTCGCCGAAGTGCTCGCCCTGCTCGCCCACCGTCAGCGGCACGGCCGGAAAGACGAACGGGATGGCGCTGGAGGCGAGCAGATGCTCCAGGCCGATGGCGCCATGTACGAACACGCGCTGCAGCTTGGGCACCAGGCCGCGGTCGGCCCGCGACTGGTAGAACGTGACGTGCCGACCCGAGCTGTAGCCCGAAGCGGTCACCGCCAGCGCGCGCAGGTGGCCGCGCTGCAGCGCCCCGGCCAGCCGCGGCCGGTCGATCATCTGCGCGAGCAACCGCGCCAGCGGCGCGTTGTCGAGCAGGCTCTTCGGCCGCAGCTTCAGCGAGCGGCGCACCATCCAGCCGAACGACAGCAGCGTCACCCAGCGGGCCCCGCTGCGCACGGCATCCAGCAGGTCGGAGCGGTACACCTGCTCGGCGTGGAAGTTCTCCCACACGTTCAGCAACTGGGCGACCGCCTCCTGAAAGTGATCGCTGCGGCAGGCCAGCCCGGCGGCGTTGATGGCACCGGCCGAGGTGCCGACGATGATGGGGAACGGGTTGGCCCCCTCCGCGATGGTCGGGTCGAGGCCGCGCCGGGCATCGCGCAGCAGCGCGGCGATCGCCTTGAGCACGCCCACCTGGTAGGCGGCGCGAGCGCCGCCGCCCATCAGGATGAGACCTGCCGGCGAGGACTTCAGCGAGACGCGGTCGCCCTGCGGCGGCTGCATGAGGCTAGACCCTCATCACGCCTGGATGGCGCATGCGCGAGGCGCGCCCCGACCGGCCCTAGACGTGCGGCAGCGACGGTTGCCGCTGCGAGTTGGCGTCGAGCACCGCCAGAGCCGTCATGTTGACGATCCGGCGCACCGTGGCCGACGGCGTGAGGATGTGGATCGGCCGGGCCGCGCCCAGCAGGATCGGGCCGATCGCCACGTTGTTGCCAGCGGTGATCTTCAGCAGGTTGTAGGCGATGTTGGCGCTGTCGAGATCCGGGCACACGAGCAGGTTGGCATCGCCTTGCAAGGTGGACAGCGGCATGATCGCCTTGCGCATCGCCTCGTCCATCGCGCAGTCGGCGTGCATCTCGCCGTCGACCTCCAGCTCGGGGCTGCGCGCCTTCAGCAGTGCCAGCGCCTCGCGCATCTTCATCGCGCTCGGCGTGCTGGCCGAGCCGAAGTTGGAGTGCGACAGCAGCGCCACGCGGGGCACCAGCCCCATGCGGCGCATCTCCTCGGCGGCCATCACCGTGAGCTCGGCGATCTGCTCGGCGCTCGGGTCGTAGTTGACATGGGTGTCGACCATGGCGACCTGCCGGCCCGGCAGCATCAGGATGTTCATCGCTCCGTACACGGTGGCGCCGGGCCGCCGCCCGATCACCTGGTCGACGTAGTGCAGGTGCAGGCCGTGGTTGCCGAACGTGCCGCAGATCATCGCGTCGGCGTCGTTCTTGTGGATCATCATCGCCCCGATCAGCGTGTGCCGGCGCCGCATCTCGATCTTGGCGTACTGCTCCGTCACGCCCTTGCGTGCGGTGAGCTGGTGGTAGGCCTGCCAGTAGTCGCGGTAGCGCGCGTCGCGCTCCGGGTTGACCAGATCGAAGTCGGCTCCTGGGCGCATGCGCAGCCCGAACCGCTCGAGCCGGCGCTCGATGACCGCCGGCCGCCCCACGAGCGTAGGCCGCGCGATGCCTTCGTCGACCACGACCTGCACGGCGCGCAGCACGCGCTCGTCCTCGGCCTCGGCGAACACCACGCGCGAACGGCCGCCCGCGGCGTGCGCATTGCGCGCGACCGCGAAAATCGGCTTCATGAAGGTGCCCGAGTGCCAGACGAACTGCTGCAACTGGCTGCGGTACAGATCCAGATCGGCCAGCGGCCGCGTGGCCACACCACTGTCCATCGCCGCCTGCGCCACCGCCGGCGCGATCCGGATCATCAGGCGCGGGTCGAACGGCTTGGGGATCAGGTACTCAGGGCCGAAGGCCAGATCGGTGATGCCGTAGGCGGAGGCGACGATCTCGCTCTGCTCCTCCTGGGCCAGCGCGGCGATCGCGCGCACCGCCGCCACTTCCATCGCCTGCGTGATCGTCGTGGCGCCGACGTCCAGCGCGCCCCGGAAAATGAACGGGAAGCACAGCACGTTGTTGACCTGGTTCGGATAGTCCGAGCGGCCGGTGGCAATCACCGCGTCGTCGCGCACGCGCCTGACCTCCTCCGGCAGGATCTCCGGGTTCGGATTGGCCAGCGCGAGGATCAGCGGCCGCGCCGCCATCTGCGCCACCATCTCGCCCTTGAGCACGCCACCGGCCGACAGGCCGAGGAAGATGTCCGCCGCGCCGATCACCTCGGCCAGCGTGCGCGCCGCAGTGGGCTGCGCGTACCGCGCCTTCTCCTCGTCCATGAGCACGGCGCGGCCTTGGTAGACCACGCCCTCGATGTCGGTGACCCAGATGTTCCGCCGCGGCAGGCCGAGCACCTCGAGCAGATTCAGGCAGGCCAGCGCCGCGGCACCGGCGCCGCTGACCACCAGCTTCACCTGGGCGATGTCCTTGCCGACCACCTTCAGGCCGTTCAGGATCGCCGCGCCGACGATGATCGCGGTGCCGTGTTGGTCGTCATGGAACACCGGGATCTTCATCCGCTCGCGCAGCTTGCGCTCGATGTAGAAGCACTCCGGTGCCTTGATGTCTTCGAGGTTGATACCGCCGAAGGTCGGTTCCATGGCGGCGATAACCTCGATCAGTTTGTCGGGGTCACGCTCGTTGATCTCCAGGTCGAACACATCGATGCCGGCGAACTTCTTGAACAGCACCGCCTTGCCCTCCATCACAGGCTTGGCGGCGAGCGGCCCAATGGCCCCGAGTCCCAGCACGGCGGTGCCGTTGGTGATGACGCCCACGAGGTTGCCGCGCGCGGTATAGCGAAACACCGCCGCCGGGTCGTCGCGGATCGCTTCGCTCGCGGCCGCCACGCCCGGCGAGTAGGCAAGCGCGAGGTCGCGCTGGTTGATGAGCTGCTTGGTCGGCGTGACCGAGATCTTTCCCGGACGCGGATGCTCGTGGTACTCGAGCGCCGCGCGGCGCAGGTCGATCGATTCGGGTGGCGGCATCGGGTTGGCCGTGGCGGAAGAAGGCGAGCTCCGATTATCCGCCGCCGGCCGGCGACGCCCTCGTACCGGCCGCGCCCTGGTGCTTCTCCCGCGCTGTCGTCGACAACGATGGCGACTGCACCGGCAACCGGCGGGAGGCCCAGCACACCCACCCGTTTGACCTAGACAAACTATTGACTTTTGTGTGGACCTGCATGAAACTCAAATCAGTTGTTTAGCGAGCCTGTCGCAAGCTTGAGCGCAAAACAGCCCTTAGTCGGTGCCTCTCCTCCCTCCCTCCTCAGCCGAATTTGGGTGCGTTCAAGTGACAGGCTCTTTTTTTGCCTAGCCTCGGCGCGAAAGTAAACACTAACGTCGCTCGATAAGCAGCGGCGGTCGATGCCGCGCGTTGCCACCCGTGCAGGCCCGCCATCGTGAACCAGCCCGCCCAACGCACCCGCGCCATCGAGCCCTTCTATGTCATGGAAGTGGTGAAGGCGGCGCAGCGACTGGCCGACGCCGGCCGCTCGGTGCTGCACATGAGCATCGGCGAGCCGGACTTCTCCGCCCCGCCGCCCGTGCAGCGCGCAGCGATCGCCGCGATCGATGCCGGCCGCACCCAGTACACCCCCGCCCTCGGACTGCCCGAACTGCGCGAGGCGATCGGCCGCCACTATGCCGAGCGCTTCGGCGTGGCGGTGGCACCCGAGCGCATCGTCGTGACCGCCGGCGCCTCGGGCGCGCTGCTGCTGGCGCTGGCGGCGCTGCTCGAGCGCGACGCCGAACTGCTGCTGCCCGACCCCAGTTACCCCTGCAACCGCCACTTTGCCACCCTCTGCGAAGGGCGGGCGCGCCTGCTGCCCTGCGCCGCCGGCAGCCGCTTCCAGCCGACCGGCGCCGCGGTGGCCACGGCCTGGTCCGACCGCACTGGCGGCGTGCTGCTGGCCAGTCCGTCCAACCCCACCGGCACCTCGATCGAGCTGGCGGCACTGCACGACGTGCTGCAGGTGGTACACGCACGCGGCGGCTTCGTGCTGGTGGACGAGATCTACCAGGGCCTGACCTACGACCACGAGCCGCGGACCGTGCTGGCCCTCGGCGCGGCCGGCCAGCAGGCTGTGGTGATCAACAGCTTCTCCAAGTACTTCGGCATGACCGGCTGGCGGCTTGGCTGGCTGGTGCTGCCGCCGACGCTGGTGGAGCCGGTCGAGCGTCTGGCGCAGAACCTGTTCATCTGCCCCTCGGCGATTGCGCAGCGCGCGGCGCTGGCCTGCTTCGGCGCCGCGGCGACCGAGGAGTACGAGCGCCGGCGGGCGGAGTTCCGCAGGCGCCGCGACTATTTGGTCCCGGCGTTGCAGGAACTCGGACTGGCAGTGCCCGTGGTGCCGGACGGCGCGTTCTACGTCTACGTGGATGTCAGCCGCCATGCGGCCAGCAGTTGGGACTTCGCCTTCGCGCTGCTGGAGCAGACCGGCGTGTGCGTGGTCCCGGGACGGGACTTCGGCGTTGCCAGCCCCGACCGCTACGTGCGGGTGTCGTACGCCACGAGGCTGGAGCACCTGCGCGAGGCAGTTGCACGGATCGGCGCCTTCCTGGGGCGCCCGGCCTGACCCTCAGCGCGCGGCCACACGGCGGCTAGGCTGCCCGCTCGCTGCCCGTGCCGGCATTCACTGCGGCCGGCGGGGTCGGCACCCCCGTACCGGCGGCGCCGGCTGGCTTGGCCAGCTCGGGAGCATTGCGTGCCTCGGCAGGGCGGGCGGACTCGCGCAGCGCCGCCGACAGGGCTGCATCGACCCTGCCGCTGGCCGCCAGGGCGATGCGAGCGCGCTCGGCCAACACCCGCGCGGCATACCCGCCGTCGTCGGGCAGATGGCCGGCGCCGACATAAAGCTGCAGGCCGCGCTCGACCGAGCCACCGCGACGGACCACGTCCTGCAGGATCGCGCTGCCGACCTTGATATTGGCAATCGGATCGAGCGCGGCATGGTCGCCGCCGTGGGGCTCGAACTTATCGGCGTGCACCCGGGTCATGACCTGCATGAGACCCTGCGCGCCCATCGAGCTTTCGGCGAACGGATTCATGCTCGACTCGATGGCCATCACCGCCAGGATCAGGAGCGGGTCGAGCTGGCGCTCGCGGCCGGCCTCGAAGGCGGCGGCCACCAGCGTGCGGACCGCTTCGTCGGCCACGCGGTAGCGGCGCGCCAGGTACTGGGTCACATGGCGCAGCTGCGGATCTTCGGTTGCCGCCGGGGTGGAGGCCGCGATACCGTCGGCCGGCGCCTCGGCCATGGCCGGTGCCGGCAGCAGCAGCTGTGCCAGCACCGCTGGCGCCTCAGTGAGCAGCCGGTCGCGCCAGGGCGCATGCGACATCACGGCGGCACTGCCGAGCAGCGTCAGGCAGCCGACCAGTGTGACCAGCACCCGCGAGGTCGACAGAAAACCGTTGCCGACGTCGCGGGCGAATGCCCGCAGCCCTGCCCACAGGGCAGGCAGGCGGGTGCGCAGCGCATAATCGGTCACTTTTGTCATGCGTACCTCCTTATGTTGAGCGTCCGACTGCCTCGAGATTTCCGGCAGAACGGCCGTCCTTCACAGGTTGGAACGTTCGCCGGCGAGCGGTTCGCCGGCCTCGTTTCTCGGACCGGTCTCGGCGCGCTGGCCTGGATTCCGGACCTGTTCAGTCGGGTGGGGCGGCCGCCCTGCCATCAGGACGCGGGCCCGGACCCGGGGGCGGCCCCGCCTCACTGCGATGCAGGACGCATCGCGCATCCCGTCAGGAGCCGCCAAAACAAACCGCCATTTTACGGCCACGAGGGGCGTAGACCGGGCCGGTTATCTTCAGATTCACCACCCGGCCGACGAGCGGAGGTTTGGGCAACTGACCCAGATTGCGTGACATTTCAGATTGAATCGAGGTCGTTAAATGCTTTTGATGAATGATTCTGCTCGTTTCGTCGGCTGTAACCCAATTCCGTTGCGTTAATGCGATGCAACAAAAATAGATGAAGTATTCGGATTTGCGGGACTTCCTGGGGCAACTGGAGCGCGCCGGCGAACTGCGGCGGATCGAAGTGCCGGTGTCGCCTGAGTTGGAAATGACCGAGATCTGCGACCGCGTGCTGCGCGCCGGCGGGCCGGCGTTGCTGTTCAGCCGACCGACCGGCCATGACATGCCGGTGCTCGGCAATCTGTTCGGCACGCCGCGCCGGGTGGCGCTGGGCATGGGAGCGGATAGTGTCGCGGCCCTGCGCGAGGTCGGGGAGTTGCTGGCAGCGCTCAAGGAGCCGGAAGCGCCCAAGGGGCTGCGTGATGCGCTGGGCAAGGTTGCCATGCTCAAGAGCGCACTGTGGGACATGGCGCCGCGCGAAATCCGGGGTGCAGCCTGCCAGCAGGTGGTCTGGGAAGGCAGCGCGGTGGATCTGGCGCGCCTGCCGATCCAGACCTGCTGGCCCGGCGATGCCGGTCCGCTGATCACCTGGGGCCTGGTTGTCACCCGCGGGCCACACAAGAAGCGCCAGAACCTCGGCATCTACCGCCAGCAGGTGATCGGCCGCAACAAGCTGATCATGCGCTGGCTGGCGCACCGCGGCGGCGCGCTGGACTTCCGCGAACACCGGCTGGCCCGCCCCGGCGAGCCGTTTCCGCTGGCCGTGGCGCTCGGTGCCGACCCGGCCACCATCCTGGGCGCGGTCACGCCGGTGCCGGACAACCTGTCCGAGTACCAGTTCGCCGGCCTGTTGCGCGGCGGGCGGACCGAGACCACACGCTGCATCGGCAGTGACCTGGCGGTCCCGGCTTCGGCCGAGATCGTGCTCGAGGGTCATCTGCTGCCCGATCCGGCCAACGCCCGGGGCGAGATCAACGCCGCCAACGCCGGCTACGAGACGGCGGTGGAGGGCCCCTTCGGCGACCACACCGGCTACTACAACGAGACCGACCGCTTTCCGGTCTTTACGGTCGAGCGCATCACCATGCGGCGCGAACCGATCTACCACTCGACCTACACCGGCAAGCCGCCCGACGAGCCGGCCATCCTGGGCGTGGCGCTGAACGAAGTCTTCGTGCCGATCCTGCGCCGCACCTTTCCGGAGATCGTCGACTTCTACCTGCCGCCGGAAGGCTGCAGCTACCGCATGGCGGTGGTGAGCATGCGCAAGCAGTACCCGGGCCATGCCAAGCGCGTGATGTTCGGCATCTGGAGCTTCCTGCGGCAGTTCATGTACACCAAGTTCATCGTGGTGGTCGACGAGGACGTCGATGCGCGCGACTGGAAGGAAGTGATCTGGGCCATCACCACGCGCGTCGATCCGACGCGCGACACGGTGCTGGTGGACAACACGCCGATCGATTACCTGGACTTCGCTTCGCCCGTCAGCGGGCTGGGCAGCAAAATGGGAATCGACGCCACCAACAAGATGCCGGGCGAGACCCAGCGCGAATGGGGCCGGCCGATCGCGATGGACGCGGCCGTCAGGCAGCGCATCGATGCGATCTGGAACAACCTGGGACTGTAGACGAGCGCCATGCCCATCGAACGCAAGCCGATCCGCCGCGGCGGCATCAAGTCCGCCGGCTACGACCGCGCCAGCCGCATCCTGGAGATCGAGTTCGACAACGGCTCGATCATCCAGCACACCGCCGTCGGCGAGGAGATCGCGCGCCGCTTGATCGGATCTTCCAGCCCGGCCAGTGTCTACAAGGACACGATCCAGGAGGAATACACGATCAAGCGCATCCGTTGACCGACCGACCGGCCAAGCACGCCCGCGCGGCGGCCGCATTCAGGCCGGGCGTCAGAGGAAGAACAGCGTCGCCAGGCCGAGGAAAATGAACACGCCCATGCTGTCGGTGGTGAAGGTGAGCAGCACCGACGAGCCCATCGCCGGGTCCCGGCCCAAGCGTTCGAGCGTCAGCGGCACGAAGATGCCCACCAGCGCGCCGACCAGCATGTTGAGTACCATCGCAGTCGCCATGGTCAGGCCGATGAGCCAGCCCTGCGGCGAGTCGTGGTAGATCCAGAATGCGAGCAACCCCGCAACGCCGCCCCACACCGCGCCGTTGAGCGCGGCGATCGCCAGCTCTTTCAGGACCAGCCGGCGCGCGTTGCCGGCGGTCACCTGGCCCAGCGCCAGCGAGCGGATCACCAGGGTCATCGTCTGGTTGCCGGAGTTGCCGGCGATGCCCATCACCACCGTCATCAGCGTGGCCAGCGCCACCACCTGCTCGATCGTCCCTTCGAACACGCCGATCACGCGCGAGGCGAAGAAGGCGGTGCCCAGGTTGACCGCCAGCCACAGCCAGCGGTTCTTGGCCGAATTCCACACACTGGCGAACAGGTCCTCTTCCTCGCGCAGGCCGGCCTGGGCCAGCGCCTGCTCCTCGCTTTGCTCGCGGATGACGTCGACCACCTCGTCGACCGTCAGGCGGCCGACCAGGCGCCCGGCCGCATCCACGACCGGCGCCGAAACGAGGTCGTAGCGCTCGAAGGCCTGCGCCGCTTCACCGACGTCGTCCAGCGGCGCCAACGTCAGGATGTCCGAGCGCAGCAGCCGCGCGACCTCGGTCTCGGGCTCGTTGATCAGCAGTTGGTCGATCGGCAGCGCGCCCTTGAGCACCTCGTCGCGATCGACCACGAACACCTGGTCGGTGTGGTCGGGCAGCGCCTCGAAGCGGCGCAGGTAGCGCAGTACGACCTCGAGCGTCACGTCGTCACGGATCGTGACCATGTCGTAGTCCATGCGCTCGCCGACCGAGCCCTCGGGATAGGACATGGCCGCGCGCAGCTGCGCGCGCTCCTCAGCGGTGAGCGACTGCCGTACCTCCTCGACCACATCGTCGGGCAGGCTGTCGGCGATCGAGGCGATCTCATCGGCGTCGAGCTTGCCGACCGCCGCGATCAGGTCGGGGCGGTCCATGGCCTCGATCAGCGTCTCGCGCACGCCTTCGCCCACCTCGATCAGGATGGCGCCGTCGGAGTCGGCCTTGACGCTGTCCCACACGACCATGCGGTCGTCGCGCGGCAGGGCTTCCAGGATGTAGGCGACGTCGGCCGGGTGCAGCCGGTCGATGATCGACTTCAGCTCGGACAGGTGCTGCCGGTGCACCAGTTGCTCGACCAGCGCCTTCTTCTCGTCCGGCCTGGCCTCATCGCGCGCGCCGTGCTCGCGCTGCACCAGCGACTCGACGCGCCGCTGCCGCTCGAGCAGCGCCTGTACGCGCACCAGCGCGCGCTGCGCTTCCTCGGGATCGCGCGGCGGTCGGGCGGGTGGGGCGGCGGTGGGCAGCGGCTCATTCATGGGCGCGGCGATTCTAGGCGTGCCGTCCGGACGCCGGCCGGGTCCGGCATGGGTCGCGGTGACCGAAGCCGCGCGACACTGCCCGCCGCGCGCCGGTAGCACCACGTAGCCCGGATTGCTAGGGCACCTGGGTGCCGGGCATGTAGCGCAGGATGGCGGCGGTGCGCGCGTCCAGGTAGGGGCTGCTGCGCAGGCGCCCGTAGCGCTTCGGACTGGGCAGAAAGGAGGCCAGTCGCGCCGCCGCCTCAGGGCCCAGCACGCCCGCGCCGAGGCCGAAGTAGTGGCGCGCGGCCGCCTCAGCGCCGAACACGCCCTCGCCCCACTCGACGACGTTCAGGTACACCTCGAGGATGCGCCGCTTGTCCCACAGCGCCTCGATCATCCAGGTGATCGCCAGCTCCTGCGCCTTGCGCACGTAGCTGCGCTCGCTCGACAGGAACAGGTTCTTGGCCAGTTGCTGCGAGATCGTGCTGCCGCCACGCGCCGGCCGGCCGCGCTTCAGGTTGGTCTCGAAAGCCTTTTGCAGTGCCTCCCAATCCACTCCTTCGTGCTCCAGGAAGCGCGCATCCTCGGCCGCGACCACCGCGCGCTTCAGGTGCACGCTGATCCGCTCATAGGGCTGCCACTGATGGCGCAACTGGGCACGCTCGTCCCGGGCCTGCAGGCGGGCCCGCTCGCGCTCCATGAAGGCGGTCTCGGCGGGGTTGTGCCAGCGCCACAGAGCCACCCATCCGAGGTACCACAGTTGCAGCGCCAGCAGCAGCGCCAGCGCCAGGGCCGCCAGCCGCAGCAGCCAGCGGCCGGCGCGGCGCACGCGGGTCATCGCCCCGCGACAGCGGCGGCGGGCACCATGGCGTCGAGGCCGCGCCGCAACTCGCGGTACACCGGGAGGGTCTCGGGACGCACGCCGCGCCACACTAGGAAGGCCTCGGCGGCCTGCTCGATCAGCATGCCGAGGCCGTCGCTGACCACCTTGGCACCGCCGCGGCGGGCCAGCTCCATGAAGGGCGTGGGGTGAGCGTCGTAGACGAGGTCGTAGGCAAGCGTACAGTCGTCGAAGGTCTCGGGGTCGATGTTCGGCGCCTGCGCATGCAGCCCGGTGGGCGTGCCGTTGATCACGAGGTCGAAGTGCTCGGCCGGCACCTCGTCGAAGGTCAGCGCTTCCACGCCGAACTCGTCGGCCAGCTCCTGGGCGCGACCGTGGGTGCGGTTGGCCACCGCGATCCACCGCGGCTTCTCCTCCAGCAGGGCGCCGATCAGTCCGCGCACGCCGCCGCCGGCGCCCAGAATCAGCACCGCGGCGTCCTGCAGCGCGAACTTCAGGCGGCCCTGAACGTCACGCACGAAGCCGATGCCGTCGGTGTTGTCGCCGAAGATGGCGTCGCCGTCGAACTTCAGCGTGTTGACCGCGCCGGCCAGTCGGGCGCGCGGCGTGAGCTCATCGGCCAGCTTGGCCGCATCGAGCTTGAACGGGATGGTGACATTGAGCCCTGCATAGCCGACATCGCGCAGGCCGAGCGCAAACTCCTCGAAGCCGTCGAGCGGCGCCAGCAGCTTCTCGTAGGTCATCTGCTGGCGACACTTGTCGGCGAACAGCGCGTGGATCTGCGGCGACAAGCTGTGCTGGATCGGGTTGCCGACGACGGCATAGCGCGCGACGGTCGGCGCCGCGGCGACTGCGCTGGATGAGCGGCTGCTGCGGGTCATGGACAGGCGATCCTATTTCTTCGTGGCAAGCTGGTCGTTGGTGAAGATCCAGGTGCGTGTGATCTCCAGGATATCAGTGTCACGCGCAATGTCGGGCGGAAAGGGCGGATAAGGCGCGGCGAGCTTGACGATACGCCGGGCAGCGCGGTCAAGCAGGGCTGAGCCGGACGACTGCTCGATGATGGTGTCGACGACGCTGCCGTCCTTCCGGATGGCCACCGTCATGCGCAGGGTTCCATAGTGCTTGCCGCGCGCTTCGTCCGGATAGTTGTCGTTGCCGATCTTCTCGACGCGGGCGCGCCAGTCTTCCACGTAGCGGGCATAGCGGTACTCGCTAGTGCTCGGCATGAAGTGGTGCTTGCGCGGGCGCCTCTGGTAATCCGAGATCTGCCGTGCGATCTCGGCCTGCATGCGCGCCAGCAACTCGCGATTGGCATCGCTGGCGCCCGCCTGCAGCCGTTCCGACTGCAGCTCCTTGACCGGCTGCGGTTGCAGCAGCTCACCCGGCTTGACCTGTGCGAGCAGATTTCTTTGCTCTTCCTCAAGCCGGTCGACCATGCGGCGCGCGGTCTCCACCGTGTCGCCGTCGCGCATCTGGAAGGCGTCGGGCAGCGGCGAGCTTCGCCGCCCCGTGTCGTTGGCACCGCCGCCATCGAGGTTGGCCTGCGCCAGCGCCTCGGCGGCGGAGGGCCGCGCCGGACTCTTGGCATTGACGAGAATGATCTCCAGCGACGGATCGGTCGAGCGCACGCGCAGGAACTCGGGGTCCACGAAGCGGATCGCCAGCACGCCGGCGTGCAGAAGCACCGAGACGGCAAAAGCCGTCAGCAGCACCTTGTCGGAAAGAACGCTGTTGACGCTGTACATCGGGCTGAACCCCGCCGGCTGCGAGACGCCAAAGGAAAAACTCGAAACGATTGTAGCCAGCGAGGTCGAACCCGCAGCCGGTCTAATCCGGCTGCGGGTTCGACGGGTCGTGCGCCGCGCCGCCCGCCGTAGCGGCCGATTGTGGCGATGCAGTCTCGCCTTCCGGAGCGATCGCCGGCTCGAGCCCCTGGGCCGCCGCCCCGGCGGCGGCCTCGGCTGCGTCGTCCTCGGCCTCCTCCTCGCCGACGTCGGCCTGCCGATCGAGCAACTGATGCAGTCGCGCCTCGATCGACAGACTCACTTCGTCGAGCGCGAGCAGGTCGACTTCGAGCCGCTGGCCGCGCGGCAGATCCGGCAGACCGGGCACGCGCGACAACAGCGGCAGGCCGTCGAAGCGCAAGAGGTCGCCCTTGACCACCGTGGCGCCGATCCGCCGCACGCCTTCCTGCCGCAGCCAACGCAGGCACCAGTAACGCTCGAGCCGCTCCTGGAACTCGGCATAGTGGGTGTAGGCGGCATCGAAGCCAGAGACGATCGCGAACAGGTCCGCGTCGCCGGCTGCGTGCGGCGGCTCCTGGCCGCGCGCCGCCGCCACGATCTGCCGCTGGTTGACCAGGTCGACGTAGCGGCGCAGCGGCGAGCTCGACCAGGCGTAGTGATCAACGCCGATTCCCTCGTGCGGCCCCGGCGTGGTGCTCATCTTCACCCGGCTCACACCCATGACACGGCGCTGCGAGCGGTACACGCCGGCCACACGCCGCTGCTTGAGCCAGCCACCCCAGTGGCTGTTGGCCAGGATCATCAGTTCGGCCACGATGAGATCGAGCGGAGCGCCGCGCCGGCGCGGCTTGATGCTGACGTGCGCGTGCTCGTCGGGCTCGGCGCCGGCGAAGTCCAGCTCGAAGCCGTAGTCGACGCGGCCGATCGGCTCGGGCCGGCCGCGTACCGCCTCGCGCCGCGCCAGCAGCGCCCGGGCCAAACGCCAAAGCAACACCAGCTCCGACCCGAACGGCGCGTCCACCCTTCCTGCCTCCATGGCCGCAGGCGTGACCACCTCGTCGAGCCGATCGTGCCGCAGGTTGGCCGCGATGCGCACGGCCTCGACCTCGGTGCGGGTGCCCGTGACGTCGAACTGGCCGTCGATGTCCACGTACAGCGACACCACCGGCACGGTGCGGCCTTCGTTGAGCGAGAAGGCATCGATCCACGCCGCCGGCAGCATGGTGAACTTGAGCCCGGGCGCGTACACGGTGGACATGCGCGCACGCGCCACGGCGTCGAGCGCGTCGCCGCGCACGATGGCAACGGCAGGGGCGGCGATGTGGATGCCGACGCGCCAGCCCTGCGCCTGCGGCACGACCGAAAACGCATCATCGATCTCGGTGGTGGCCGAGTCGTCGATCGAGAAGGCGACGACATCGGCCACCGGCAGGTCCGGCGGCAAAGCCGGCGCGGGCAGGTCGGCCGCAAAACCGGTGCCGCGCGGGAAGGTGGTGGCCAGGAACTGCCCGAGGTGCCAGCGGTAGGGCGATGCGATCGCGCCACGCGCCAGCAGCAGCGCCAGCATGTTGACCTGCAGCTCGGCGGCGGCCTGCTCGACCGCCTTGTACTCGATGCTCTGCTTGTCCGGCCGCGCCAGCAGATGCACCCCGGCCGCCGCGATGGCGGCCGGCAGGCGTCCGGCCTTCAGCTCGTCGACCAGGTGCTGGCGCGCCAACTCCTGCTGCCGCTTGCGTTCGACCGCGGCCAGCGCCTGTCTGAGAATCTCCGCCGGCGCCGGCCGGAAGCGGCCACGCCCCTTGCGGTGAAAGTACACCGGCGCGCCGTGCAGGCGAAACAGGACGCTGGCCGCCTGCACCGACGAGGCGGCCGTCCCGTGGTACTCGCGCGCCAGCTCCTCGAAGCCGAACTCGTCCTGCGGCGCGCACTCCCAGAGGAAGTCGAGGTCGATGTCCTCGGCGCCTGCCTGCGCGTCCTTGATCAGCTGGCCGGGCGGCGGCTGCTCGAAGCGCAGCACCACGTGCGAGGCCTTGACCTTGGTGCGCTTGCCGCTGGGCAGCTCGACCTGGAACGCGTTGTCGGTGCCCGACAGCACGGTGCCGGCCTTGAAGGATCCGTCTTCTTCGAACAGGAGATGCATCGGGCGAGCATACCGACCGGCACGCCGGCTAAAGCGTGGCGGCGAAGGTGCGGATGCCGCGCAGCATCAGCTCGACTGCGATGGCTGCCAGCACCAGCCCCATCAGCCGCTCGAAGGCGACCGTCACGCGCTCGCCGAGCCAGTGCTGCAGTTGCTCGGCAAAGGCGAGCACCAGGGCGCAGATCGCCATCACCACGGCGATCGCCAGCACCCACTCCAGCGACTGCGCCGGGCTGCGCGACACCAGCAGCAAGACGGTGGCCAGGGCCGAGGGGCCGGCCAGCGCCGGCACAGCCAGCGGCACGATGAAGGGCTCGCCGCCGGGCGGCGTGCCGTACACGCCCTCCTTGGTGGGAAACACCATGCGGATGGCCACCAGCATCAGCACCACGGCCCCGCCGATCTGCAGGCTGACCTCCGACAGGCCGAGCAGCCGCAGAAACGGCTGGCCGACGAAGGCGAAAAGCGTCAGCACGGTGCAGGCGATCACGCACTCGCGCAGGATGATCATGCGGCGCCGCTCGCGCGGCACATCGCGCAGGGCAGCGATGAAGATCGGGATGTTGCCGAAGGGGTCGCAGACCAGCAGCAGCAGCAGGACGGCCGAGACGAAGGTTCCGTCCATGGCGCTCAGTCGACAGCCAGTTCGGCGCCACCGCTCACGCGCAGCAACTGATCCGGGGCGATGGGAAAGACGCAGTGCGGCGTACCTCCGGCCGCCCAGACCACCGCGAAGCGCCGCAGCGAGGCGTCGACGAAGGTGCGCATCGGCCGGGCATGGGCCACCGGCGCCACGCCGCCGATCGCAAAGCCTGCGTGCTCGCGCACGAACTCCGGCGTGGCGCGCTCGATCGGCTCGCCCAGCGCCGCCGCCACGCGCGCCTCGTCGACGCGCCGGTCGCCGGCGGCGATGACCAGCACCGCGCGACCACTGGAGACGGCGCGAAAGATCAGCGACTTGGCGATCTGACCGACCGCGATGCCGAGCGCATCGGCCGCCTGCTGGGCGGTGCGCGCCGCCACCGCCAGTTCGACGACCTGCACGGCCACGCCGGCGGCCAGCAGCGCCGCCTGCACCCGCTGCGCGGAAGCCGGGAGCGGCCGGCCGGCAGCCTCGCTCATACCGTGAGGCCGCCGGCGACCTCGATCACCGCGCCGTTGATGTAGCTGGCCTCGTCGGAGGCGAGGAAGGCGTACAGGCTGGCGACCTCTTCCGGCTGGCCGAGGCGCCTGAGCGGCACGCGGTCGACCATCTGCGCCATCACCTTGTCCGGGATGGTGTGCAGGATCGGCGTGGCGATGAAGCCCGGACAGACCGCGTTGGCGCGGATGCCCTTGGGGCCCAGCTCGCGCGCCCAGGTCTTGGCCAGACCGATCACGCCGAACTTGCTGGCGGCATAGTTGCTCTGCCCGAAGTTGCCGTAGATGCCGACCACGCTGGAAGCATTGAGGATCACGCCGGCGCCCTGCTCGACCATCGTGTCGACCACCGCCTGCGCGCAGTTGTAGGTGCCCTTCAGGTTGACCGCGATGACCTGGTCGAACTGTGCCTCGGTCATCTTCTGCAGCCGCGCATCGAGCGTGATGCCCGCATTGTTGACGAGCACGTCGATGCGGCCGTGGCGCGCCTTCAACTGCGCCACCATGGCATCGACCTGGCCGCGCTGCGTCACGTCGACCACATGCCCTTCGACGCGCGCCCCGGCGATCTCCTTGCGGACGGCATCGACTGCGCCCTCGACCGAACCGGCCTTCAGATCGGCCACGGCGACAATCGCGCCCTCGAGCGCAAACTTGCGCACCGTGGCCAGGCCGATGCCCTGCGCGCCGCCCGTCACGATGCTGACCTTGTCCTTCAGGCGCTGTCCGGCGCCCGCCAGATTGACCATCGATTTCCCTTTCTCGACCCGCAGGTCCGGTTTGCCTGTCCCGCCTATGCCGCCGCCCCGGCGCCGCAGAACGCAAGCACCTCGTCCAGGTACTGCGCGAACTCCGCGATCTGGTGATCGGAGCCCTGGATGACATGCTGCCGCGCGCCCGCGTACTTGGCGACCATGGTGCGGTAGTCGATCACCTCGTCGCCGGTGGCCGCCAGCAGAAAGTAGCGCTCCGGCAGCGTGATGCGCGGCGTATCGAGCGCCAGCAGCTCGTTGAGGTACTCGGGCCGCATGTCGATCTGCGCGTCGCTGAAGAACACCGGCTGCACACCCAGGTGCGCGCGCAGGTCCTCATAGGGCCGGATCGCCGGGTTCAGGAGGACGGCGCGGCAGCCGGTCCGTTCGGCCAGCCAGGTTGCGTAGTAGCCGCCCAGCGAGGAGCCGATCAGGACCAGCCGGGCCGGGTCTTCGGTCGCCGCCATCGGCTCGATCAGTTCGGCCGCTGCGCGTGGCGAGGCCGGCAGCTGCGGGCAGACGTAATCGCCGGCGCGGCCGCGCTGCTGCAGGGCCGCCCGTACCTGCAGCGCCTTGCGTGACTGCGGCGACGAACGAAAGCCGTGCAGGTAGATGATCATGGCGCCGCCTGCGCCGCCGCGGCAGCGGCCAGTGCTTCCAGCAGCCTGACATGCACGCCGCCAAAGCCGCCGTTACTCATCACCAGCACATGATCGCCGGGCCGGGCCGCCGCGGCGACCGCATCCACCAAAGCATCGATCTCGCCGAAGCTTTGCGCGCGCGCGCCGAGCGGTGCCAGCACTTGCGCCAGGTCCCAGCCGAGTGCATTCCTGCCGGTGCGCTCGCCGTAGCCGAACACGAGGTCGGCGGAGGCCAGGCTGCCGGGCAGGCGCGCGTTCATCGCGCCCAGCTTCATCGTGTTGGAGCGCGGTTCCAGCACCGCCAGGATGCGCGCTGCACCCACCTGCGCGCGCAGGCCGGCGACGGTCGTCTCGATGGCGGTGGGGTGATGAGCAAAGTCGTCATACACGGTCACGCCGGCAGCCTCGCCGCGTACTTCGAGCCGGCGCCGGACGCCCTCGAACTGCGCCAGCGCCGCGATCGCCTGCGCCGGCGCAACGCCCGCATGCTCGGCCGCCGCTATCGCGGCCAGCGCATTGCTGCGGTTGTGACGACCGGCCAGCCGCAGCGTGCAGCGCCCCAGACGTTCGCTGCCGCGCATGACCTGGAAGGCTTGCACCTTGCCTTGTTCCAGTTCGATGGCATGAAAGCCGGCCTGCGCATCGAAGTCCACCCGCTCGGCCCACAGGCCGCGTGCCAGCACGCGACCGAGCGCGGCGTCCGCGCCGTTGACCACCACGCGGCCGTTGCGCGCAATGCAGCGCACCAGGTGATGGAACTGGGTTTCGATGGCCGCCAGGTCCGCAAAGATGTCCGCGTGGTCGAACTCGAGATTGTTCAACACCGCCGTGCGCGGGAAGTAGTGGACGAACTTGCTGCGCTTGTCGAAAAAGGCGGTGTCGTACTCGTCGGCCTCGATCACGAAGCACTCGCCCGCGCCGTGCCGCGCCGACACACCGAAGTTCTGCGGCACGCCACCGATCAGGAAGCCCGGCGCGCGGCCTGCGTGCTCCAGGATCCACGCCAGCATGGCGCTGGTGGTGGTCTTGCCATGGGTGCCGGCCACCGCGAGCACCCAGCGACCGCGCAGCACGTGCCGGCCAATCCATTGCGGCCCCGAGGTAAACGGCGCGCCCGCTTCGAGGATCGCCTCCATCAGCGGGTTGCCGCGCGTGACCACGTTGCCGACCACGAAGACGTCGGGCGCCAGCGCCAGCTGTTGCGCGTCGAAGCCTTCGATCAGATCGATCCCTGCAGCGCGCAGTTGCTCGCTCATCGGCGGATACACCTGAGCATCGCAACCGGTCACGCGGTGCCCGGCGCGGCGCGCGAGCTGCGCCAGCCCGCCCATGAACGTGCCGCAGATGCCCAGGATGTGAAGGTGCACGGGAAAATGGGACGGAATCAGGTGCCGCCGGTCGAAACCAGCACGCGATTCTAGGGAAAGACCCGGGGCAGGCCCTCGGCCCGTGGTGGAAACGAATGCGCCGCTACACTGACCTTTAAGGCAAGGCGTGCTCCGCCCACCCCCGCAACCCCGCGCCGGCGTTGCGCCAGCGCGCTGCCCGCCCCGACCCGACAGCCGACCGATGCCCACCCCCAGCGACCTCGACCTGGAGATCGCCGCCGTCGCCGCGCGCCTGATTGCCGAGGACGGCTGCGACTACGCCAGCGCCAAGCGCAAGGCAGCGCGTGAACTGCTGGGCAACTCGGCGCGGGGCCGATTGCCCGACAACGCACTGGTGGAAAAGGCGTTGCGCCGCTACCTGCGGACCTTTGACAGCGAGCGCCATGCGGAGCGTCTGGGGGCGTTGCGGCGCGCGGCGCTCCAATGGATGGAGCGGCTGGCGACCTTCGAGCCGCACTTGGTGGGCGCGGTGCTCAACGGCACGGCCACCGAGCACTCGGACCTGCACCTGCACCTGTTCACCGACAACCCGAAGGACGTGGAGATGTTCCTGCTCGATGCCGGCCTCGCGTTCGAGGCCGAGGCCGGCGAGGATGCACCGGGCGGGGCCGATGAAGTGCTGCACCTGGTGGTGCCCGCCCCGCGCGGCAGCCCCCTGCCGCCGCGGCTCGGGCTGGTGCTCAGCGTGCACGCCGCCGACGCTGTGCGGCTCGCGCCGCGCTTTCGCTCCAGCGGGACGGACCTGCATCCGGTCGAGACGCTGGGCCGCGCCGGTGCGGCGCAGCTGCGACAGCTGATCGACGAGGCGGCATGAACCGGCGACAGACGCTGATCCTCGGGGGCAGCGGACTGGCCGCCGCTGCCCTGGGCGCCGGCGTGGCGTGGTGGCGGCTGACGCCGCAGCCACCAGCCGATGCCGCCGTCGCCGCCCTGTTTGCAGCCACGTTTCCCGACGCCGACGGCCAGCCGCAGCCACTGGCCCAGTGGCGCGGCAAGTTGCTGGTGGTCAATTTCTGGGCCACGTGGTGTCCACCCTGCGTCGAGGAAATGCCGGACCTGGAACGCACCCGCCAGGCCTACCGTGGCCGCAACGTGGAGATCATCGGCCTGGGCATCGACCGGCCCGACAAGATTCGCGCCTTCCGGGACGATCTGAAGCTCACGCTTCCCCTGCTGGTCGCCGGCGCCGGCGGATCGGAACTGGGGCGCCTGCTGGGCAACTCGGCGGGTGCGCTCCCCTATACTGTCCTCGTCGATCCTGCCGGCCGCGTCGGCCAGCGCAAGCTGGGGCGCGTACACGCTGCCGAACTGCAACAATGGCTCGACGCCCGCCTGTCGGGCTGAG
>Ga0209985_10001179_pt1 | contig 26547 bp, 23 predicted proteins | sample NOAtaG_FD_187305 | JGI IMG/M metagenome (GOLD analysis project Ga0209985, IMG submission 187305) | Freshwater lake microbial communities from Lake Erie, under a cyanobacterial bloom - NOAA_Erie_Diel6S_1000h metaG (SPAdes) (version 2) | ecosystem: Environmental > Aquatic > Freshwater > Lake ...
CTCTTCTCCCGCGACGCCGACCGGCCCGCGCTGCGGCAGGCCGTCGCCGCGCCCTGAGCGGTTCGCCGGCGCGGGACCGCGGCGGGATCGGGTATCCTCCGGGTGCTTGTTCTTCGGAGGCTCCATGATCACCCGCAGCTCCGCCGCGCTTCTCGCCGCCCTCGTCCTCACGCTCACCGGCTGCCCCGACGCAGGCCGCCCTCGGCGCGACGCAGGCCCCATCCTCGAGGACGCCGGCACCGACGCCGGCCCGCGCCCCGACGTTCCGGTCGGACGTCCCTGCGACGGCGCGGACGCGGACGGTGACGGCATCACCGACCCGATCGAGGGCACCGGCGACACCGACGGCGACGGCACGCCGAACGCGATGGACCTCGACTCCGATGGTGACGGCATCCCCGACGGCACCGAGTCGAGCTGCCCGCCCGCCGACTCGGACGGCGACCTGACCCCCGACTTCCTCGACCCCGACAGCGACAACGACGGCCTGAGCGACGGGGAAGAAGTCGCGCTCGGCACCGATCCGACCGCGGTCGACTCGGACGGCGACGGCGTGAGCGACCTCGGCGAGGTGCGCGGCTCGATGACCGACCCGCTGAACCCGGCGAGCACCATCCCCGATGGCGATTTCTTCGTCGTGCTGCCCTACGAGGGCGATCACGTGCCGCGTCCGCTCCGCTTCGGCACGAACATCGCGCGGGCCGACATCTACTTCCTCATCGACACGACCGCCTCGATGCAGGCAGCGATCGACGACGTGAATGCCTCGTTGATGCGCATCGCGGCGGAGGTCTCCGCGCTCGTGCCGGACGCGCAGTTCGGCGTCGGCCACTACGACGACTTTCCGGTCGATCCCTACGGCAACACCCGCGACGGATTCCCGGTCTACTACACCGACATCTTCGGCGATCCGATCACCTGCACCACCACCACGATCTGCCGCCTCGACGCGAGCGCGACGAGCATCTGCCATCCGACCCTCCGGCTCTGCGTCGAGCCCTGCACCAGCACCGCGACCTGCGCCGCGCTCGGCGCCTTCACCTGCCCGGCGTCGGGCAGCCCGCGGGTGTGCAGCGTCGAGGTCCCGCGCGACGACGCGCCCTACACCCACGACGTCGACATCACGGGCGACCTCGGCGCCGTCCGCGCCGCCCTCGCGCTGCGGGTGAACGCGGGCAACGACATCCCCGAGAGCGGCACCGAGGGCCTCTACCTCGCCGCGACCGGAATGGGTCTGACCTACCCCAACACCCGCACCGGCACCTCGACGATCCCGCCGCGGGTCTGCCCGATGTTCCCCGACGAGGTCGATCCGCGCCGCGGCTATCCCTGCTTCCGCCCCGGCTCGCTGCCCATCTTCGTCGTCGTCACCGATGCGCCGTTCCACAACGGCACCACGCCGACCACGCTCGACTGGACGGTCCCCTACGCCTCGCCGGTCACCACCGCGCACACCTTCGATCAGGCGATGGCGGCCCTCGACGGACTCGGCGCGCGGGCCATCGGCGTGAACGTCGGCACCGGCATCGGCGGCGCGGCGGCGGGCACCGATCTCACCTCGATGGCGAGCCGCACCGGCACGGTGAGCGCGACCGGCGCGCCGCTCGTCTACACCGGCGCCGCCTCGGCGACCGCGACGCAGATCATCGAGGGCATCCGCTCGGTCGTCTCGGGCACGCCCCAGGACGTCTCGACCCGCACCGAGAACGTCGCGGGCAACCCCGACGACTTCGACGGCACGCTCTTCATCGAGTCGATCGTCCCGCTCGAGGGCTACCGGGGCGCGCTCTCCGGCGCGATGCCCGGCGTCACCTACACGAGCCGCGACGCGACGACCTTCTACGGCGTCATCCCCGGCACCGAGGTGGAGTTCACCGTCGACTTCTACAACGACGTCCGCATGCCGGCGTCGACCGCGCAGATCTTCCGCGCGCGGATCATCGTCGTGGGCAACGGCGTCGCCGACCTCGACCAGCGAGAGGTCTACGTGATCGTCCCGCCGGCCGACACCGAGATCATCCTCGACTGAAGGCCGCGGCCTGCCACGCGCTGTTCCGCGGCGGCGCCCTCGCGACCCTCCACGTCCCGTGACGCAGCGCGCAGCAGGGCTCGACGCGGGGGCCCCGAGCGCGATACATCCCCTGCCGTGCCGAGCACCCTGACGAGCGCGGGCCTGATCGCCCTCTGCATCAGCGGCGTGTCCATCTGCACCGCGATCGCTGCGGACGGCGCGGGCTTCTGGCCGGTGGGCCTCGTGTTCGGGGCGCTGCTCGTCGCGGCGGGGCTGCGTCAGAAGGTCGCCCGCGGACCGGCCGGCGCCTCGCCCCTCGGCCACACCGTCCTCGGCGCGCTGCTCGTCGTGCTCGTGCCGGTGCACCTCTGGCTGATCTTCGGCTTCGCGCCGCAGGAGGCCACGATGGGCCTGGCGCAGAAGATCTTCTACTTCCACGTGCCGAGCGCCTACGCGATGTACGTGGGCTTCGCCGTCGCGCTCGTGGGCTCGGTCGGCTACCTCTGGAAGCGGACTGCGTTCTGGGACGCGCTCGCGGTCTCGGGCGCCGAGGTCGGCCTGCTCTTCTGCGCCGCGGTGCTGATCACCGGGCCGCTCTGGGCGCGCAAGGCCTGGGGCGTGTACTGGAGCTGGGATCCGCAGCTCACCGTCACCCTGCTCGCGGGCCTCATCTTCACCGGCGCGGTGGTGCTGCGCTCGTTCGGCGGCGGTGACGCGGAGAAGCGCTTCGCCTCGGGCCTCGCCATCGTGGGCACCTTCCTCGCGCCGATCATCCACTACTCGGTGCAGCGCTGGCGCGGCCAGCACCCGACGGTCGTGCGCGAGGGCGGCGGCGGGCTTCATCCCGACATGAAGATCGCCTTCTTCTTCGGCCTCTTCACGTTCACCCTGCTCGTCGCGTACCTCATCTGGACGCGCCTGCGCCTCGAGCGGGATCGGCAGGCGCTCGCCGAGCTCGAGGGCGACGCGGCCGAGGCTGGCCTCCTGGAGGATGCATGAAGCGGTCTCTGGTCTCGCTGGCGCTTGCGGGCGCGCTCGTCGGCTCGGTGGCGCGCGCCCAGGACGGCTCGCCCGCCGAGGATCGCGCGGCGGCGTTCCGCGCGGTCGAGGGCGCCGAGGTCGAGTCGGTCGACGGCGGTGCGCTGATGGTCGCGGCCTACGGCACGATCCTCGTCCTCTTGCTCGGCTACGTGCTCTACCTCGCGCGCCTGCAGGCTGGGACCAGCGCCGAGCTCGCGCGCCTCTCCGCCGCGGTGAAGAAGGCGCCTGCTGCCGGCTCCAAGGACTGAGCCCGTGGACCTGCCCGGCGCGAACCACCTGCTCTTCATCCCCGGTGTGCTGCTGGTCGGCATCACCATCGGTTACGTCATGGGCGCCAAGGCCGCGCGCGCCGAGCTGGACAAGCGGGCCAAGGAACGAAGGAAGTAGAAAACCATGCTGAACTTCAAGCTGACCGACGAACAGGACGAGCTGGTCAAGACCGCGCGCCAGTTCACCAAGGACCGCATCACCCCGGTGGCGGCCGAGTGCGATGCGCACTCGAAGTTCCCCATGAAGGTCTTCGAGGAGGCCCACAAGCTGGGCCTCGTCGCGCCCAACATCCCCGCCGAGTACGGCGGCTCGGGCCTCAGCGAGCTCGACCACGTGCTCATCACCGAGGAGCTCGCCTACGGCTGCACCGGCATCCAGACGAGCATGACCGCGAACGCGCTCGCCGCGACGCCGGTGATGGTCGCGGGGAACGAAGCGCAGAAGAAGAAGTACCTCGGCATGATCGGCCACGAGCCTCGCCTGGCGGCTTACGCGATCACCGAGCCGGCCGCGGGCAGCGATGCCGCGGGCATCCAGTGCAAGGCCCGCAAGGTCGGCGACGACTGGGTCCTGAACGGGCAGAAGTGCTACATCACCAACGCGTCGTGGGCCTCCTGGTACGTCGTGTTCGCGACGGTCGATCCGACGCAGCGCCACAAGGGGATCATGGCGTTCATCGTCGACCGCGACTCGCCCGGTCTCTCCATCGGCAAGAAGGAGGACAAGCTCGGCCAGCGCGCCTCCGACACCGCCACCGTCATCCTCGACGACGTGAAGGTGCCGGGCGCGAACCTCCTCGCCCGGGAAGGCGAGGGCTTCAAGCTCGCGATGCTCACCTTCGACCGCACCCGGCCGGACATCGGGGCCGGGGCGTGCGGCCTCATGCGGCGGGCCCTCGACGAGTCGATGCGTTTTGCGACCGAGCGCAAGACCTTCGGCACCGCGATCATGAACCACCAGGCGGTGCAGTTCATGATCGCCGACATGGCCATCGCCTACGAGGCGACGCGCCTGCTCGTGCACAAGGCGGCGTGGATGATCGACGGCGACTCGCGCAACTCGATCATCGCGAGCTACAGCAAGGCCTTCGGGGCGGACGCGGCGATGAAGGTGGCGACCGACGCGGTGCAGGTCTTCGGCGGCGCGGGCTACATGAAGGACTACCCGGTCGAGAAGCTCATGCGCGACGCGAAGATCCTCCAGATCTACGAGGGCACCTCGCAGATCCAGCGCATGGTCATCGCGAAGAACCTCTTCGCGCAGATGAAGTGATGCGCGCGCGCGCGCTCGGCCTCCTCGCGGCGTTCGTGCTCGCGCTCGCGGCGCGGCCGGCCCCGGGCCGCTCGCAAGAGGCGCCGGCCTCGACCTTCGCGGGGGGGGCCGTCGCGCTCGCCGACATCGAGGCCGCGCTCGAGCGCGCGCCGATCGACAACCTGCGCGCCGTCGGCACCTCCAGCGTGACCCTGCAGGCCCAGCTCGCGGGGCCGATCGACGGCGCGTTCAAGCCGGAGACGGAAGGCCAGCGGCGCGGCTGGATGAACGAGGTCGCGGCGTACCGCATCGCGCGGGCGCTCGGTCTCGACTCGGTGCCGCCGGTCGCGGTGCGCTCGGTGCCGCGGAGCGAGCTCGTGAGCCGGCTCGACCCGGCCTACGAGGGCGACTGGGATCGGATGCTGGTGCGGCTCGTCTTCGCCGGCGGCGCGGTGCGCGGCTCGCTCAGCTACTGGGTGCCGAACCTGCTCCGAACGAGCGAGCTCGAGGGCGCGGGGATGGACGTCTGGAGCGCGTGGCTCGCGGCCCATGGCGCGGTGCCGGAGGGCTCCGAGGCGCTCGCGCGCGATCTCTCGGACATGGTGGTCTTCGACCTCGTCATCGGGAACGCCGACCGAGCGAGCGGCGACAACATGCGAACCGTCGAGACGTCGGCGCGCCGCCTCGTGATCCGCGATCACAACCTCGCCTTCGCAGCCCGGCCCGATGGCGAGGCGCTCGACCGCATGCTCTCCATGCTGCGCCGCGTGCAGCGCTTTCGCCGGGGTCTCGTGCTCCGCCTCGCGGCCCTCGACGCCGAGACGGTGCGGCGGATCACCCGGGACGAGGAGGTCGGCCCGCTCCTCGAGGAGGCGCAGATCGCCGCGCTCCTGAGCCGCCGCGACACCGCCCTGAGCTGGATCGGATCGCTCGTCGAAGAGCATGGCGAAGAGGCGGTGCTCGGCCTCGACTGAGGGGCGCTTCGGCGGGCGGCCTCGCCGGGTTCCCTCCCCGGGATCCTCGCCGGGGCCCCGTCCTCGCGACGCTTGGCCCCCGCGCGGCGCTGTCCTACCCTCCTCGTGAGCCGCGTGGTCGATCCCTCCAAGAACCGTTCGAGCTCCTCGGCCCTGTCGGGCGGCAAGGGCCGCGTGACGAAGGAGTCGATCCTGCAGCAGTCGACGCTGCAGCCAGGGAGCGTCGTCGCGGGACGCTACCGGGTCGACGCGGTGCTCGGCGTCGGCGGCATGGGCGCGGTGTACGCCGCGACCCAGCTGAACATCTCCCGCAAGGTCGCGCTGAAGATCGTGCGGCCGGACCTCTCGGGCGATCCGATGATGGCCGCGCGCTTCGAGCGCGAGGCCCGTGCGGCCTCGGCCGTGCACCACCCGAACGTGGTGGTGGTGCACGAATTCGGTCGCGCCGACGACGGCACGCTCTTCATGACGATGGAGCTGCTCTCCGGCGAGCCGCTCAGCGCGCGGCTCAAGCGGGAAGGGCGACTGCCTGCGAAGGAGGCGGCGCGCATCATCGCCGAGGTCGCGGCTGCGCTCGAGGTCGCGCACAAGGCGGGCGTCGTGCACCGCGATCTGAAGCCCGACAACGTGTTCCTGCTCTCCACCGGCGGCGTGAAGGTCCTCGACTTCGGCATCGCGCGGATCCTCGAGCGGCGCGACGAGGAGGGGCACGAGGTCGACTCGTCGGCCCTCACCGAGGTCGGTCAGATGCTCGGCACGCCGCGCTACATGAGCCCGGAGGCGGTCGCGCGCATGCCTGTCGGGCCGCCTGCGGACCTCTACGCGCTCGGCTGCATCCTCTTCGAGATGCTGTGCGGGCGGCATGTCTTCACCGAGAGCGTACCGGCCCTCCTGATGGCCCAGCACCTCAAGGAGAAGCCGCCGCGCCTCAGCGAGGTGAGCCGGGAACTCGACGCGCCGCCCGCGCTCGAGGCGCTCGTCGACGACCTGCTCAAGAAGATGCCGAATGAGCGGCCCAATGGCGCCTCGAGCGTGCTGCGCCGCCTGCTCGTGCTCGACTGGAGCGCCCCCTCGATCGCGATGCTCTTCGCGGCCGAGACCCGCTTCGCGAAGCCGCCCGACGAGGACGTGCCGAAGTCGGAGTACCTGCGCGGCATCCATCCCGCGGTGCGGGTCGTGCGCGGTCTCGGCGTGCTCGCGCTCGCGGGCCTCATCGCGTGGCTGCTCGTCGAGCACCGGCGGCGCCTCGAGGAGGCCCGTCGCGAGGCCGCGCCGATCGCGGTGCGCGCCCTCGAGGCGCCGATCGAGGAGCGTGAGCGCGTACCCGAGGTGCTCATCACCGTGCGGGTGACGCCGGCCGATCTCGCGACCCAGATCACCTGGGATGGCGAGGTGAAGCCCGCGAGCTTCACCGTTCCCGCCGATGGCGCGCCGCACCACCTCGAGGTGCGCGCCGAGGGCTACGTGCCCTACGGCGTCGAGATCGCCGCCGACGGTCCGCACGAGGTGCCGGTGGCGCTGGTGCGCGCGCGCGGTCGACGGCGCTGATCGGAACTCGGCTCAGCCGCGCCGCGGCGCGAGCAGCGAAGGGTCGGGACGGATCGCCTCGAGGGCGAGCTGCTCGAGCGCCCGGCCGATGCGGTCACGGTGCGGCAGACCCCGCGTCCGCCGCACCGCTTCGACGTAGTCGGGGAAGTAGCGAAGCCGCTTGGGGAGCCGGCGCACCATCGCGCGCACCGCGGGCACCGTGGCGGCCAGAGCGAGCTGCTCGCGGCGGCCGAAAGGCAGCTCGAAGGCCTCGCGCAGCCGCGGCGGCAGGAGCGACGCGGTGTAGGCGCGGTACCAGGCGGTCATCGGGGCGTGCACCGCGCGCGGCGGCTGGAGAAGAAACCGCCGCAGCTCGAGCGCGGGCCGGCCGACCGCGAGCGTCGTGCCGTGCAGCATCCCATCGACGTAGTCGCGGAAGGCGCCGAAGTCCGGCGGCATGACCCGATCCGGGATGCCGAAGAGGCGCGCGAAGCGCCGTGACTCCGCGTAGTAGCGCTCGCGCTCGGCCGGCGTGAGCGGCCGGACGAGCTGCTCGTGCACCTGCAGCGCCGTGTCGATGAGCGTGGCCTGCACCCAGAAGAGGGCCGCCTCGTCGTTCGCCGCGTAGCGCTCGCCCCGCGCGTAGGGGCCCACGTGCTCGTCGATCGCGCCGCGGATCCGGCTGTGGACCGCGTGCACGCGCCGCGCGTGCTCCTCGGCGCGATCGAGATCGCCGAAGACCATCGCGAACACGTTCTGGAAGGTTCGCTGGAACCGACCTATCGGATCGGTCTTCGTCGCCGAGTGCTGGTCGATCGCGTGGGCCACGAAGGGATGCGCGAGCTGCAGGAGCGCGGCGCGACCGCCGCCGAGCAGGATCACCGCCTCGCGGTTCACCCGCCACGTCATCGAGCCAGGACCGTAGAGCCCAGCGCGTGGATCGCTGGTCTCCGCGCGAAGCGCGCCGAGCATCGCCTCGAGGTCCTCGCGGCTCACCGTCACGGTCTTGAAGGCTACCACGCGGGCGCGCTGCTCCATCCAGCCGGCCGGTTGTGTGCGACACTCGAGGCATGGCGCGTCGTCACCTCAGCACCGAGGTCCCCGGGCACCTTCGCGACATGCAGCAGCAGATCGAGGGCCACGGCGCCGGCTACGGTCTGGACTTCTTTCCCGTGCTCTTCGAGGTCGTCCCCTACGACCAGATGAACGAGCTCGCGGCCTACGGCGGCTTCCCGGTGCGCTATCCGCACTGGCGCTTCGGCATGGAGTACGAGCAGCTCAGCAAGAGCTACGAGTACGGCCTGAGCAAGATCTACGAGATGGTCATCAACAACAACCCGGCCATCGCGTACCTGCTCGAGGGCAACAGCCTCGTCGACCAGAAGCTCGTCATGTCGCACGTGCTCGGGCACGTCGACTTCTTCAAGAACAACTTCGCCTTCGCCGCGACGAACCAGGGCAAGGACGCCGAGAGCGGTGAGCCGATCCGCAAGTGGATCGACACGATGGCGAACCACGGCGCGACGATCCGCCGCTGGGCGGGCCGCGTCGGGGTCGACCGCGTCGAGGAGTTCGTCGACGTCTGCCTCTCGCTCGAGAACCTGATCGACCCGCAGAAGCCCTTCGTGCCGCCCAAGCCCAAGACGGCCCGGAAGGAGCTCGAGCTGCTCGACGACGAGGTCCTCGAGGAGCCTGGCCGGCTGCGGGTCGAGCGCGACTACATGGAGGACTTCATCAACCCCAAGGAGTTCGTGCAGCGCCAGCGGGACAAGCTCGTCGAGGAGCGCGAGGCCCGCAAGAAGGTCCCCGAGCAGCCAGACCGCGACGTGCTTGGCTTCCTCCTCGACCACGCGCCGCTCGAGCGCTGGGAGCGCGACGTGCTCTGGGCCATCCGCGCCGAGGCCTACTACTTCTGGCCGCAGATGCAGACGAAGATCATGAACGAGGGCTGGGCGAGCTTCTGGCACAGCAAGCTCATGACCGAGAAGGTCTGCGACGACGGCGAGATCATCGAGTACGCCGAGCGCAACGCGGGCGTCATGGAGACCGGCGCGGGCCGGCTCAACCCGTACAAGCTCGGGGTCGAGCTCTACCGCTCGATCGAGGATCGCTGGAACAAGGGGCAGTACGGCAAGGAGTGGGAGGACGAGGACGACCTCGAGGCCCGCCGCACCTGGAACCGCCGCACCGGGCACGGGCGCAAGAAGCTCTTCGAGGTCCGCAAGCTCTACACCGACGTCACCTTCATCGACGAGTTCCTCACCCCCGACTTCGTCGCCGAGCACAAGCTCTACGCGTTCGGCTGGAACCAGCGCAACGACCGCTTCGAGATCGAGACCCGCAAGTTCCGCGAGGTGAAAGAGAAGCTGCTCTTCCAGCTCACCAACGCCGGCCAGCCCTTCATCCGGGTCGAGGACGCGAACCTCGGCAACCGCGGCGAGCTGCTGCTCCGCCACGATCACATGGGCGTCGACCTGAAGATCGACTGGGCCCGCGAGGTGCTCCGCTCGCTGCACCGCATCTGGCGGCGTCCGGTGGAGATCCACACGCGCATCGAGGGCAAGCCCTCGCTCCTTCGCTTCGATGGGAGCGAGCACGCGCAGCGCGCGCTGAAGTGAGCGCGCTCAGCCCGTGCCGCACCACGCGCGGAGCAGGGCCACCTTGCCCTCTTGACCGCTCGCCGGTGGTGGGACGATCTCGGGGTGCGCCGCGACGTACGTGAGGAGGGGCTCCACGCGGTCCATGCCCAGCAGGAGATCCCGCACCAGCGCCACCGCGTAGGAGCGTTCGGGATCGAGGGGCGCGCCGGCCAGCACCTCGAGCTCGTGCGCGGCGCTCACGCGCGCACGGTCGTCGAGGTGCAGAAAGCCGCCGCTCGCTCGGAGCCGCTCGCGCGCGTAGCGCACGGCGTCGCGCAGCACCGCGCCGGGCAGGTGCGCGACGACGACCTCGTTCTCGAAGGGCAGCTCGTCCCGCAGGTCGGCGTAGGAGAACTCGCGGACGTGCGGCGCCGGACCGCGGAGCCCGCCGCCGTTGAAGATCGCCGCGTCCGCCCCGAACGCATCGCGGAGACCCGAGCAGACCTTCGTGGCGAGGGAGGTCTCGTGCAGGCGCGAGCCCACGGAGCTGAGCATCTCCCCCTCGGGGATGCGGAAGAGCACCCGCTTCTCGAGCTCCATCACCGGCGCGAGGATCCGGTCGACGAGCGCGCGCATCGCCGGCTCTTGCGCGTAGTCGCCCGTCGGCACGAGCCGCACCGAGACCTGTGCGGGCCGGTCGTGGTGCAGCACGAGGTCGGCGACGAGGGCGCTCGCCGCGTTCTCGGCGGCCTTCGCCATCGGCGTGCCGCCATCGCGCTCGAGGTAGCCCTCGTGCTCGTGTCCGCCGCAGATCAGGTCCACGACGCGGCGGGCCGCGAGGTCGCGATCGGTCGTGAGCCGCTGGTGGGTGAGGGCGACGATCGCGTGGCAGCCGGCCTCCCGCAGTCGCGCGGAGGCCTGCACGGCGCTCGGGATCGGATCGAGGAGGCTCGCGCCTCCGAAGGGCGGCTTCTGGAACAGGGATGGCTCGTCCTCGACGAGGCCGATCAGCCCGACCCGGTAGCCCTTCACCTCGACCACCGCGTCGGGCACGTGCCGCAGCGTGAGGTGCACGGCGTTCGAGACGACGATCGTCGCACGCAGCCCGGCGAGCCGCGCGGTCAGGTCGTGGAACGAGAGGTCGTCCTCGTGGTTGCCCAGGGTCACGTGGCTCGTGCCGAGCGCGTCGAAGACCTCGGCCATTCCGCGCCCTCCGTCGAGGCTCGAGAGCAGGCTCGGCGCGAGGAAGTCGCCGGACACCGTCACGAGGAGGACGTCGGCGGGGTCCACCGTGCGCGCCTCGGCGATCAACGTCGCGAGGCGCGGCAGCGCGTGCAGCGCGTACACGTCGTTGACCCCGACGATGCGAAGGCGCGCGCTCACGAGGCGCCAGCCGATCCGATGCGCGTCGCGATCACGGGCCGAGCGTAGCGCGCCCCGCCGCGTCCGCCGGTGGCTGCGCGGCGGGTCCGGTCCGGGCGAGGCGCTCCGCCGCGGGCCGAGCCTCAGGGCTCGAAGCCGATGCGGGCCTGGGTGAGCAGCGTGCGCGCGAGCCAGCGGGCGCGCTCCTCGTCGATGGAGATGCCGCGCAGCGAGACGCGGGTGATGCCGCCCGAGGGGCCACGCACGAGCAGGTTCGCGGCGCCCTCGCTCTCTCGGCAGTCGACGATGGCGACCGCGTCGTAGGGAGGCCGGCGGCGGCGCTCCACGATCGGGCGCAGGTCGTCCTCGGTCCACGCGAGAAGATCGCCGTCCTCGTCGCCGACCATCCGGCGCACGCTCGCCTCGCCCATGCGGGTCACGTTCACCGGCTCGTGATCGCGGCTCCGCAGCTCGCGGCCGAGATCGCGCATGCACGCGCGCTCGCTCGAAGGGCTCAGGTCGCCGAGGAAGAGCTCGAGGGCCCGGTCGCCCGCGCTCGCGGTCGAGGTGAGGCCGAGGAGCGCGAGCACGATCGCGGTGCGCCTCACGCGCCGTCTCCTTCGCGGAGCAAGCCCGCGATCCAGGTGGCCCACTGCTCGTCCTCGAGACGCCACGCCTCGTCCATGCCGGCCACGAATGCCGGCTCGGTCGCGGGGAGCTGGTAGAGGACCACGCGGTCGATGCCGCGCGAGCGCAGGTCGCCGTTCGGCAGGGTGCGGGGCGCGGGGAAGTGCAGGAAGAGCACCCGTCGGGCCTCGCCGAACGTCGCGGGCGGGCCGCCCTCGCCGGCGAAGAACGCGGCCTCTTCGGCGGTCGCGGGACGCAGCTCGGCGTCGCGCCGGTTGCGGCGCATGCGGGCCTCGAGGAACTCGGCCAGGCGCGTCTCGGACGGCAGCAGCACAGGTTCGCCCACGGTGAGCACCAGCAGCTCGTGCGCGCTCGGCAGGACCTCCGCGACCTCGTCGGCCTCGTCCGCGACGGCTCCCTCGGGCTCCTCGATCGGCGCCTCTTCTTCCACCTCCGGCGCGGCCTCCGCGACAGAGACCGGCTCGGCCGGTGCGGCGGCCTCACCGCACGCGGCGAGCACGAGCACGAGGCAGGACCAGGGACGCATGGCGGGCCGGTGTGGCCCCTCCGCGCCGGAGCGTCAAGAGCGGCTTCAGCGCGGCGGGGCGAGCAGCTCGACGCCGCCCGGCGCGACGCCGATCCGCATCTCTCCCACGGTGCGGCCGCGATCGACCCGAGGGCTCCACGAGAGCAGCAGCGAGAGCCGCGCGTCGATGGTGCGCGGGGTCGGCATCGAGCGGTCGTACTCGCTGATCACCGGGATCGGGTGGACGTCGTAGGTGGCCCCGTCGGCGGTCGCGACGAGCCCGACGAGCACCGCGCCGTTGTCCCGGCGCGACTCGTAGTAGATGCGCACGAAGCGCCGGCCCGAGCTGGGGGTCGCGATCGCCGCGCCGGGGCAGCCGACCTCGACCTCCTCGCCGTCACGGGCGTCGCGCCGCGCGATCGGCGGGATCGCGATGGGGCCGCGATCGACGAACGAGAGGCCGTCCTCCGAGCTCGCGGTGCGGACCTCGCCGTCCGCCTCGTACACCATGAAGAAGGGCGCCTCGATGCCGGTGCCCTCGGTGCGCACGACCGCCGGGCAGCGCGGCACCACGCCGCCGATCGGTCCGAGCACCGGGTCCGAGCCGACGCGGGCGAAGCTGCCGTCGATCGACGAAGCGCGGGCCACGCCGATGCCGCCGGCCGCGGCGTAGTAGAGGAGCGCTCCGTCGTCCGTCTCGACCGCCCACGGGTGCGTGACGTAGCCGCCCTCCCACGCCGGTCCGCCCTCGGGCGCGAGCACGACGCTGCCGGCATCGTAGCCCCAGTCCTCCTCGCGCGGAGCGCTGCGGAAGATCCGCCGTCCCTCGGGGAGTGCGGCCCAGTCGACCTCGGAGCTCGGCATCTCCGTCCCCGCATCGGAGACGCCGGCATCGGAGGAACCCGTATCGGAGGAACCCGCGTCGTCGGTGCCCGCGTCGGGCACGCCCGCGTCCGACGAGGCCGCGGGCAGGGCGGCGCCCGAGTAGAACAGGTGCAGGCCGCCCTCCATCCCCCGCTCGAGCGCGATGGTGCGGTGCAGGACGGCCACGCCGGGGCGCGAGTTCCCGCTCTCGTCCGGCGTCAGATCGCGGTACGGGCCGACCCCGTTGTGCGGCAGGCCCTCGGGCTGGCCGGGGCCCGTGCCGAGCAGGCTGCAGCCGGCTGCGCCGACGAGGGCAGAGGCCAGCGACGCGATCCACACCGAGAGGGCACGCGCGCTCATCGGAACCCGACCTCCATCATCAGGCCCGCAGCGAAGATGTGGCCGCTCGCGACGAAATCGCCCACCGGATCCACGAGCGAGGTCTTCTGCACCGCGCGCGAGGGCAGGTAGCTGTACTGCAGGTGCAGATCGAAGCCGAGGAAGCCGTCGATGAAGGGCCGCAGATCGTTCAGCCGCACACCCGCACCGAGCGAGAACGCGAAGCGGTCGGTGTCCACGAGGTTCGTCAGCCCGGTCTGCGGCGGCGTCGGCGTCTCCTCGTAGAAGAAGCCGCCCCGGAGCCGCACATCGAGCGCCGGATCGTGGTAGGCGAGGCCCTCGACGCCGATCCGGGGCACGAAGCGATCGACGAAGTTCGCCGCGATCGGGGTCGAGCCGCCGATGTCGTCGGGGACGAAGATCGTGTCGCGCAGCTCGGGGGGCAGCGCGAGGTCGAGGACGATCTCGGAGGTGCCCACCGGGCTGATGTACGCGCTCCAGTTCACCCAGGTCACCTCGAGGTTCAGCGTGAGCTCCGGGATCGGCGAGTACGAGCCGCCGAGCGAGATCTGCTGGGGCACGAACGCGTTCACCGACTCGCTGAGGAGGAAGAAGTAGCCGGGGAACGGATCGGCGAGCGAGCCCGCGAGGAGCGTCGCGTCGACCTCGGCGACCAGCCGGTTGCTCAGCGCGAACGAGCCCCGGTAGACCGCGCCGATCGAGAGCTCGGGGATCGGCTGCACCTGGATGCCGAACTGCGGATAGCGGATCGTGGTGAGGTCGGCGCGGATCGTGTGCTCGAGGCGCGAGCCCGCGTCGGCCGACACGATGTCGAGCAGACCGCGGACCGCGAGCGTGTTCGCCGCGTACGAGAGGAACGAGATCCCGCCGCCGATGCGCACCATCTCGAAGAGCTCGATGGCGAGGTGCGCCGAGAGGTAGGTGCGGTGCGGGCGGTTGTCGTAGAACTCCCAGCGCGGCCGGCTCCGGGGCAACGAGCGGGTGCGCGAGACCCGGTCGTCGTTGAGGTGCACCCCGAGGCCGAACGCGAAGCGGAAGTTGCGGTCGAGCGTGCCGGGGATGGCGAGGCCGAAGACGAGGCCGCGTACCGGGTCGACCCCGCTGTCGAGGCCGTCGACCTCGAGCTCGTGGAACGCGCCGAACCAGCCGATCCCGATGCGGAAGTGATCGCCCCGCACGAGGCCGGCGGGGTTGTAGTAGTTCGCCGAGATGTCCTCGACGTCGGCGGTGACCGCGCCGCCGAGCGCGACCGAGCGCGAGGACATGCCGTACGTGTCCATCGGCTGGGCCGCGGCGGGCGCCGCGACGAAGAGGACGAGGGCGGCGAGGAGGCGGCCCATCAGAACTCCACCCCGAGGCCGAAGCCTCCGACGAAGATCATCCCGCCCGAGACCATGCCCGCGCCGCCCGACGGCGCGACCTGATCGCGGTCACGGTAGATCGGGTGCAGCCGGTCGATGCCCGCGTGGAGCTGTCCAAAGAGGTCGAAGACGAGGTGGTGCTCGTCGTCGAAGCCGTAGTCGAAGCCGAAGCCCGCGGTGATGACGTGCCGGTCGTGGTCGAGGAGGCGGCTCGGCGCGAGGACGGGATCGCCGGCCTCGTCGAGGCGTGGCGCGCCGCTCGAGAGCCGCTCGACGCCGAGGCTCGCAGCCGGCACCGGGCTCAGCTCGAGCGCGTAGCCGAGCCGCAGCTGGGCGCGCATCCGCCCCTCGACGAGCGTGCCCTCGACCGCAAAGCGCGGCGAGACGGTGTCGGAGAAGCCCGGCGCGGGAGCGAGGTAGCTCATCCGCGAGGTCGGCCGGGCGGCGCCGGGATAGAAGCTCCAGAGGCGGGTCGTGAGGTTCAGGACGATCCGCACGTTCGGATCGGGCCGCCAGAAGCCCTCGAGCGCGAACGAGGCGGGGTCGTACTGGATCAGGCCCGCCACGTTCACCATCGGCAGCGGCACCGGGAGGTCGTCGATGACGATCCGCAGGTTCATCTCCGCGCGCACCTCGTGGCGGTACACCGCGCCGAGGCCCCAGGTGGGCTGCTCGTAGGTGAGGCCGACGATCGGCGAGAACGCGGTGGTGAGCTGGGTCTCGACGACCGACACGAAGCTCGCGCTCTCGTCGAGGCGCACCGAGAGGTCGCCGATCACGTTCGCGAGCGCGCTCACCCCGACGCCGAGGCGCAGGCCGTCCACGATCCCGCGGAAGTCGAAGCCGAGGCCGACCTGGATGGAGATCGACTGCGCGCGCGACAGGATGGGGAACTGCGGCACGTCGACGAAGCTCACGTCGCCGCGGAGCAGCACGTTCGTCGGGGTGTAGAAGCCCGCGCCGAGCACGAGCCGGTCCTCGAGCACGTCGCCGAAGGGCAGCGGCAGATGGAAGCCGATCGTCGTGCCGCGGGCGGCCTCGAGCGGGAAGCGCTCGCCGTCGATCTGCAGATCGTACATCGCGGCGCTCGCCGAGAAGACGAGGCGCCGCCGCTCGGCGCCCGCGAGGTTGGCCGGGTTCAGGTACACCGCCTCCCAGTCGCAGACGTAGGAGACGCCGGTCATCCCGAGGCCGGTCGAGCGCACGCCGAGGCCGTACAGATCCTGCGGGGTCGCGCGCGCTGGGGCGGGTCGCAGCAGCGCAGCGACGAAGAGGGCTGCGAGCGTCAGGCGAGCGTGGAGCCGCATTCGACCCGCATCCTACACAAAAGCGCTGCGTCGGTGTCAGCCCAACGCGCAGCGGTCGCGCGGCGTCCCGCGCGCCGGGCTCAGCCGCCGCAGAGCCGGGGCTCGGCGCAGGTGCCGGCCTCGCAGAACCCGCTGAAGCACTCCGCCGGGGCAGCGCACGGCTCGCCGTTCTCCGACACGGCGACGCAGCGTCCCTCGACGCAGCGGCTGCCGAGGGCGCACCGCCCGAAGATGCCGCCGCACGCCTCGCCGGCGTCAGGGGCCGGGGCGCAGACGCCATCGAAGTCGAGTGCCGAGGGATCGAGCTCGGCGCAGAACTGCCCGCTCGGGCACGCGTCGGGGATCGCGAAGCGGCACGCGGCGCCCGCCGCGCTCGGCGCCACGCACTCGAAGACCGGGCTCATGCCTGCGATCCGGGTGAGCGCGCACGCCGCGCCCTCGACGCAGAGCTGCCGGGACGGATCGCAGGTGTCGCCGAGCGCGGCGGAGAACGCCTCCTCGATGGTCCGGCACGTGCCCGGCCGCATCGTCGCACCATCGGCGCCGAGGCAGATGGTCTCGGGTCCGCAGCGCACGTTCGTCGCGCCCTCGCAGCTCGCGCCTGCGCCGCCCGGAGCGCGGCAGCTGCCGCCGTTGCACTGCAGACCGCTCACGCAGCCCGCGTCGCTGGTGCACGAGGCGCCCGAGGCGCCGCGGGCCTGGCAGGTGCCCGGGCAGGCCGCACCGGCGTAGTCGCAGAACGCGTCGCCCTCGCACTCCTCGTCGAACGAGCAGGCCTCGCCGGCTCCGAGCGTCCCCCCGAGCGCGCCCTCGCAGAAGTCCTGGAAGCGCGCGACGGTGAGCTCGCAGCCGAGCTCGCGCAGCGCCGCCTCGCACTCGTCGAGCCGCGTGCCGTCGTAGACGAGCGTGCCGGCCTCGATCGCCGCGCGGTAGGCCGGGACGGTCTGGTTCGTGAGCGTCGCCTCGAAGCTCGCCTCGCAGCCGAGCGGCCCGCCCGCGATCAGCTCGGTCAGGAGGCCGCCGTAGCAGGCCTCGAAGTTCTCGCAGTACAGCGAGGCCAGGCGCGGCGGCAGCTCCTCGAGCGGCACGGGGGCCTGTCGGCTGGTGCCGCACGCAGCGAGGAGAAGCGAGGCGAGGAGAGGTCGGCGCATGGCGTCGAGGATGCCACAGCCGCTCTGGACCGGCTGCTGCGCGCGCCGCCCGAGCTACCGGCGCCCGCCCGCGCGGCGGGCGGCGAAGTCGGGGCGCAGCAGCAGGGCGATCTCCTCGTCCGCCTCGGTCCGATCGCGCAGGCCCCGGCTCCGCTCGTCGAGCTCGTCGAGCGCCGCCGCGAGGTGGCCGAAGGCGCCTTCGGGCGCCAGCACCGGCGCATCGAGCGCCGTCATCCACAGGTTCTCGAGGGTCAGCACGCAGCGCTCCGCATCGGACGACAAGAGCGCCCGCCGCTGCCCGAGCCGAGCGCGGTTCTGCGCCTGCGCTTCGAGCGCCGCGATGCGCTCCCGCAGCGAACGCTGCTCGTGGGGGTTCGTGCTCTCGGCGAGCCGGCCGCGGAGCTCGTGGCGCAGGCGCTCCGCCTCCGCGACCGGCCCGGCCGACATCGCCTCGGCGATGTCCCGGAGGCGGGCCTCGTGCTGGCCGAGGAGCCGCACGATTCCGTCGACACGCACGCACGTCGGAGCGCGCTCTGCGGGTCCGACCGCGCCGAGGATCCGGCTCCGCAGCGCGAGCGCCCGGCCGATCCGCGGATGGCTCCCCGCGAGGCCCCCGAGCCGGCGGAGCTCGCCCTCGGTGAGCGCGCCCTCGACCGACCACGGGGCCTCGGGCGCAGCGCTCCCTGCTCCGGCCGGCCGCCCCGCCGCGCCTGTGGCCCTCGCCACACCGCCGACGAGCGCCGCGACGACGCGGACGCCGGCCCAGCCCAGCCCGACGACACCGATCAGCACGACCACCGCGAACAGCATCGGGACCCTCCGAGCGAGCGCGCCGCCGCGGCGCCCTCGTCGCCAAGGGACGGGCCCGGGGGCCGCCGACTGACAGCGCGTGCCCGTCCGTTCGCTCTGCGGCGGCGGGGGCGGCCTCAGGCCTCGGGCGCGGCGATCGGCTCCGGCGCGGCGATCGGGGGCGCCGCGTCCGCGCGCGTGCCGGCCGGATAGAACGCCACGACGAGCAGGTTCGTCAGCGCGAGGGCGACGAGCACGAACCAGATCGGCGACAGCGCCCCGCCGAGCACCGACGCGACCTCGGGGTCGATCCCCCCGGCGCGCTGCTGCGGATCGAGCAGGCGCGCGACGGTCTCGGCGTCGAGGCGGCTCCCGAGTCCGGCGGCGAGCACCGCGCCGAGCGCGCCGGCGCCGAGCGCGCCGCCCATCGAGCGGGCGAAGATCCCGGTCGAGGTCGCCACGCCGCGCTCGTGATGCGCCGCGCCGAGCTGCACCGCGAGGAGCTGCGCGGTGACGGTGAGGCCCATGCCCGCGCCGAAGAAGAACATCGCGAGCCGCACGAGACCGAGGGAGCCGAGGTGCGCGATGCCGACGTGGTGCAGCACCACGCCGCCCGCGACGAAGAGCGAGCCGAGCCACACCGGCGCCCGAAAGCCGAAGCGGAGCACGAGGCGGTTGGCCACCGCCGAGGCGATGGGCCAGCCGACGAGCATCGTCGCGATGATCGTGCCGGCCTCGGTCGGGCTCGCGCCGCGGACGCCCTGCGCCCAGAGCGGCGTGTAGAGCACCGCGCCCATCATCGTCGCCCCGAGGACGAGACTGGAGAGCGCGGCCACCGCGACGTTGGGCCGCAGCAGCAGGGACAGCGGCAGGATCGGCGAGGCGGCGCGCCGCTCGACCGCGACGAACGCCGCGAGGAGCACGAGTCCGAGCGGCAGCGTGACGAGCGGCAGGTGCCGCTCGGCGGCCAGCAGCAGGCAGACCGACGCGCTGGTGATCGCGAGCGCGCCCGCCCAGTCGATGCGGCTGCCCGAAGCGGGCAGCTTCGCCTCGCGGTAGACGAGCGGCAGCACCGCCATCGAGGTCAGGCCGAAGGGCAGGTTGATCCAGAACACCCACGGCCAGTCGAGATGCTCGACGATGAGGCCCCCGAGCAGCGGACCGATCGCCCCGGAGAGCCCCCACACCGCCCCGAACGCGGCCTGCACCTTGCCTCGCTCCTCGAGCGTGAAGATGTCGCCCACGATCGTCAGGGCCATCGGCTGCATCGCCCCGGCGCCGAGGCCCTGCAGCGTGCGCGCCGCGATGAGCAGTTCGATGGAGGGGACGAAGCCGCTCGCGATCGAGCCGAGCAGAAACACCGCCGTGCCGAAGAGCAGCACCGGCTTGCGCCCGAGCACGTCGGCGAGCTTGCCGTAGAGCGGCACGGTGATCGTCGAGGCGAGCATGTAGCTCGCGCCCACCCAGCCATAGAGCGGCAGGCCGCCGAGGTCGGCGACGATCGTCGGCATCGCGGTGCCCACCACCGTCGCCTCCATCGCGCCCATGAACATGCCTGAGAGGAGCGCCGCGACGGTGAGCGGCCGGTGGGTCGAGGAAGCAGCCAAGAGGAGCCGGATGTAGCGCCCGGGCGCTGTCAGCGCGACGTCCCGCCTGCCTCAGCGCCGGAAGATCTCCCGTACCGGCACGAGCTCGATCCGCTCCCGGGGGATGCCGATGCGCAGGTGCTCGACCTCCGCGTCGAGTGCGAGCGCCTCGGCGGAGGGACTCGCGCCCTCGCCGTAAGTCATCGGCGAGGCCGCCTCGCTCGCGAGACGATCGGCGAAGGAGGCGGCGTCGGGCGCGATGACCGCGATCTCGAGGCGGCCGAGATCCAGGTGCCGGCGGATCGCGTCGTTCACCTCGGCCGCGGTGAGCGTCGCCCAGCGGGCGCGCAGCGCGTCGAGCCAGGCGACGTCCTCGCCATAGAAGCGGTCGTCGATCGCGTAGCCGATCCGCCGCGACTCGGTCTGCAGGAACAGCGCGTAGTAGCCGTCGAGGTAGGCGCGCATGCGCGCCACGTCCTCGTCGGTCAGGCCGACCTCGACGAAGCGCCGCAGGTGGTAGAGCGCCAGCCGCATCGCGAAGTGGGCCTGCTCGGGCCGCAGCGGCCGCAGCCACACCGAGAAGTACTGCTGGCGCATCGCCGCGTTGGGCAGCGGGAAGGTGCTCCAGCCCTCCTGCACGAAGTGCTCGGGGTAGGCGTAGTCGCCGTAGTTCATGCCCCGCAGCTCGCGGATCTCCTGCATCAGCACGCCCACGAATTGCCGGTGCTGGCCGAGCCACGAGGTCGCGAGCACGAGCGCCGGGTAGTCGGGATCGCCCCGCACGACGTCGAGCGGCAGGCCCATCGAGACCGCGGTCGAGCTCGCCTCGGGCTTGTCGACGATGCGGATTCGCGCCCCGTGCGCCGGTGCGGCGGGCAGCACCGCGCGGCCCTCGCACGCGTCGGTCGCGAGCACCGCGAGCTCGCTCGTCACCCGCGCCGCGAAGCCCTCGGGGTAGCGGCCGGTGAGGCCGATCGTCATGCGCCCGGGGCAGAAGAGCCGCGCGCGGTGGGCCCGCACCTCGTCCGCGGTGATCGCGGCGAGCGCCTCCTCGGTCCCGAGCTCGGGGTGCGCGTAGGGGTGGCCCTCGAAGAGCATCGAGAGCAGCACCGCCTTGCCGAGCGCCTCGTCGCCCTCGGCGCGCAGCCCGGTCACCAGCTCGCTCTGGGCCTGGGCCCGCACCCGCTCGAAGTCGGCGCCCGAGAGCGCCGGCCGGGTGAGCACGTCGCGGAAGAGCGGCCACACCGTCTCGAGGTGCTCGGCGGGCAGCCGCACCACGAAGACGGTCTGATCGCGGCCGGTCCGCGCCCCGAGGGACGCGGCGGTGGGGAAGAGCGCGGCGGTGATCCCGGCGTAGTCGAGCTCGCCGGCGCCGCCCTCGCTCATGAGCCGCGCGGTCAGCGCGGTGAGGCCTTCCCGTCCTACCGGATCGTCGGCGCTGCCGGCGTCGAAGACGATCCGGATCGTCACCGTCGCCGAGCTCGACGAGCGCGCCTCGAGCACGATGGGCGCGTCGCGGAGCGGCTCCCGCAGGACCTCGGGCAGCGCGACGACCTCGTCGCCGGCCGGCATCGTGGGGTACTCGGCAGGAGGCGGCGCGGCGCCGCCGCAGCCGAGGGCGAGGAGCACGGAGGCGATGGAGCGGTTCACGAGGCACCTCCGGGGGACATCGTCACGGTGAAGCGCCGCGAGGCGGTGAGGTACTGCCGGGCGACCCGCGCGAGGTCCTCGGGGCCGACCTCGGCGAGCGCCGTCAGGTAGGCCCGCACGGTGTCGAGGTCGGGCGCGACCGCGAGGTGGCCGGCGAGGAAGCCCGCGACCGACGCCGGCGTCTCGAGCGCCATCACCATCGAGCCGAAGAGGTGCGAGCGCGCGGTGCCGAGCCGCGCCGCGTCGACCTCGCCCCGGCCGATCGCGTCGAGCTCGGCCTGCAGCGCCGCGAGCACGCCGTCGAAGCTGCCCGCCTCGGTGAGCTCCGCCATGACCAGGAAGAGGCCCGGATCGCGGGACTGCTCGCCGAGGCCGGTCGAGAGATCGAGCGCCTGCCGCTCGTTCACCACGAGCCGCTGGTAGAGGGGCGAACTCTCGGCGAAGGCGTAGAGGTAGACGAGCTGCAGCGCCGCGGTGTCGCGGAGCGAGGCGGTGCGGGCCGCCGCCGCGCCGCGCCCCCGGCCCTCGGTGACGAAGGCCGGCGTCCGCCAGCCCACGTACATCTGCGGCGAGACCGGGCCCGTCCAGGTCAGATCGCGCCGGCCGCCTTCGGTGGGCTCGGGCTCGACGGGCACCGCGCTCCGTGCGCGCCGACCCCGCCAGCTGCCGTAGCGCTCGCGCACCACCGCGAGGGCCGCGTCCGCGTCGAAGTCGCCCACGATCAGCACGGTCACGTCGTCGGGCGTGTAGAAGCGGCGGAAGAAGTCCCGCGAGTAGTCGTAGTAGCCGGGCATCGCCTCGACGTCGGCGAGGTAGCCGATCGTCGTGTGCCGGTAGGTGTGCTCCCGGAACGCGAGCTCGCCGAGCGCTTCCCACATCGGCTGCGAAGGGTCCGAGGACCAGACCTGGTACTCGCCCCGCACCGCGCCCGCCTCGGTGCGGAAGGCCGGCTCGGCGTAGCTCAGGTGCTGGAAGCGGTCGGACTCGAGCTCGACGACGAGCGGCAGCGCAGCGGTCGGAGCGACGAGCGTGTAGCAGGTGTAGTCGCTGGTCGTGAAGGCGTTGCCGTCGGCGCCGACGCCGTTCAGCAGCGCCGCGTACTCGTCGCCCGAGTGCGCCTCGGTGCCGCGGAACATCATGTGCTCGAAGAAGTGCGCGAAGCCGGTGTGCCCCGCCTCGACCTCGTCGCGCGAGCCGACCCGCACGAGCGAGTAGTAGGCGACGATGCCGGGGCTCGCCCACGGAACGAGCACGACGCGCAGCCCGTTCGGCAGGGACTCGACGCGGGGCGCGCCCCCGAGCAGGCCGTCGAGCGACGGCGGTTGGGCCCGCGCCGACAGCGGCACGAGCGAGAAGACCAGGGAGGCGAGGAGGGCGCGCATCGCAGGCATCCTCGCCAAGGTCGGGCCGCCGCACAAGGCCGGAGGCCCGGCGCGGCGTTGACACCGAGCGCTCGCGGAGCATCCTCTGGCCCCCTTTTTCCCCGGAGTTCTCCCATGCGTCACGCCCTGCTTCTGTCCTCGCTCTTCCTCCTCGCCTGTGGCGGGGGCAGCCGCCCCGACGCGGGCCTCAGCCTCGCCGACGCCCCCGCGGCCGATGCGCCCTCGGCGGCGCGCGACACGCCGGCCTCGCGCCCCGACGTGCCCACGAGCAGCGATCCGTGCGCCTCCGACGCCGCTGGCTCGGCGCGTGGCGTCGGCTGCAATGGCGGCTTCGTGAGCGGCGATCCCGCGGCGAACACCGCGGGCGGCGCGTGCACCGCCGACGCGGATCCGATGACGAACCCCGCGGGCACCTGCACCGGCGCGAACGTCGTCTGCGCCGCCGAGCCGAGCATGATGGGCACCTGCGTTCCGCTCTGCATGGCCGGCTCGACCTACGTCTCGACCGGCGGCTGTCCGACTGGCTGGCGCTGCTTCTCGCTGATGGCCGGCGGGGTCTGCTTCCGCGACTGCGACGCCACGCACCCCTGCGCGGCCGGTGAAGAGTGCGACGCCGAGGGTAGCTGCGTCCCGATGTGACCTGCGTTCCTCCGCGACGAGAGCGGCCGGGATCCCGCGGGAGCCCCGGCCGTTTTCGTTCCGTCCCCTCCACGCTATACGACGCGGCATGAAGCGCGCCGTCCTCGCCTTGTCCCTCCTCGCCTGCGGCCCGAGCGAGCCGCCCGTCCCCGAGGACGCCCTCGGCCTCTACGACATCGACGGGGCGGCCACCTGCACGGTGAGCCCCGACGGAGCCGCCGACGAGCTCTTCACCATCAGCGGCGAGGTCGAGCTCGCCGAGCCGCCTGCGGGCCATCCAGCCACCTGCGAGCGCATCCTCGATCTGCGCATCGAGACCTGCCCGACCTGTCCCGCCTCGCCCTGCCGCCTCTGCCTGAACATGGTGAGCGACGTCGAGGGCGTGATGAGCGCCAGCATCCTCGGGGATCCGACGCTGCTCGGCATCTCGCCCGCGTGCCAGCTCCAGGACTCGTCGGGCTCGATGACGACCTCCCTGTTCGTCGACGGCCGCGCCGCCTCGGGCACCGCAGCGGTCGCCGGGGACGGCACCGGCTCGGTGACCCTCACCCTCGACGGCACCTCGGCGCGCGGCATCTCCGGCGACAACCGCCCGAGCACGACCCGCTGCGAGCTCGATCTCGTCGCGCGGCCCGACGCGCCCTGAGTCCCTCGGGCACTCCTCACTCGGCAGCGAAGCCGACACTGCGCCGGCCGGGCGGCGCGTCCGCCTCCAGCTCCTCGCGTGCGGCCCGCTCCAGGTCGGTCTGCGCGAGCCCACGTCCGGCGCTCGCGGCCCGGAACGCCGCCTTGAAGACCGCGTTCTGGATGCGCGCCCCGCTCAGCGGGACCTGCGCGAGCCGCTCGAGATCCACCGCGCCTTCGCGCGGGACCGTGGGCACCAAGAGCCGGGCCCAGATCTGCGCCCGGAGCGCCGCGTCCGGACGGCGGAAGTCGAGGCGGTAGGAGAGCCTCCGTCCGAGGGCCCCGTCGAGGCGGCCGGGCAGGTTCGTCGCCACGAGCACGACGCCGTCGAAGCGCTCGATCTGCGAGAGCAGCACGTTCGTCGCGCTCACGTCGTGCCGGGCCGCGTCAGGGCGCTCGCGGTCGGTCAGCAGCGCGTCCGCCTCGTCGAGGAAGAGCACCGCGCCGAGCCGCTTGGCCCGGCCGAAGAGGTGGGCCAGCGCGCGCTCCGTCTCGCCCACCCACGGCGAGAGGAGCCCGGAGATCGAGCCGAGCAGCAGCGGCCGCCCGAGCTCGCCCGCGATCGCTTGGGCCGTGAGCGTCTTGCCCGTGCCGGGCGCCCCGTGGAGCAGCGCCGCGATGCCCTTGCCGTGCGCGAGGTGCGCGCCGAGACCCCAGCGCTCGAGCACCGTCCGGCGGGTGCGCGCCGAGGCGATGAGCTCCTCGACCGCCGCGCGGAGGGGCGGCTCCAGCATCACGTCCCCGAGGCGCACCCGGGGCACCTCGGGCAGCTCGTCGTCCTCGCCGCCGCCCCGCCGGCTCTGCTCCTCGGCGGCGTCCTCGAGCATCGCCTGCGTCACCACCGGCGCGCCGTCGCCTGCCTCGTAGACGGCCCGCGCGGCCGCCGCGAGCACGGCGTTCTTGATGTACCCGCCGGTCAGCTCGAAGCGCGCCGCGAGTGCGCCGACGTCCACACCCGGCGCCAGCGGCAGGGCCGCCGGCAGGAGCCCGCGCCAGATCGCCGCGCGGGCCTCGCGGTCGGGCTCGGGAAAGCGCACCCGCACGAGGATCCTCCGGTCGAGCGCCTCGTCGAGCTTCTGGGGAAGGTTCGTCGCGAGGACTGCGACCCCCTCGAAGCGCTCGATCTCGGTGAGGAGGATGGTCATCAGCGAGTTGCCGCTCGCCCGCGACTCGAAGAGCGACTCGCACTCGTCGAAGAAGAGCAGTGCGTTCTGCAGGCGCGCTTCGCGGAACAGTCCCGGGATGAAGCGGCCGGCCTCGTGGTGCGCGGTGAAGGTCGGGATGTCCACCGAGAGCACCCGCTTGCCGAGCTGCTGCGCGACCGCGTGGGCGGCCATCGTCTTGCCGGTGCCCGGGCCGCCGTGAAAGAGCAGCAGCGTGCCGCGGCCGTACGCGATCACGTCGTCGAGCCCCCATGCCGCGCGGGCCCGCAGCACGTCGCCCTGCCGCGCCACCACGCGGAGGATCCGCTCCTTGTCCGCGGCGGGCAGCACGAGCCGGTCGAACGATGCGAGCGGGTCTTCGACATGCGCGAGCTCCGCGAGCTCGTCTCCGAGACCGGTGTCCCCGAGGAGGTACGAGAGCGTGCGGCCGCGCAGCGAGATCTCCGTGCCGAGCAGCTCTTTCGGCGCGTGGTGCCGCGTCCCGTAGGCGATGTCGACGAGGTCCTTCTCGACGAGGCGCCCGCGCGGCCCGAAGGTCGCTCGCCGCCGGACCCGCTCCTCGAACGAGAGCTCGGCGAACGCGAACACCGCGTCGACCGTCAGCGCGGGCTGGTCCTCGGATTCGATCGCGCCGTAGATCCGCTCGAAGCGCCGCGCGACGCAGGGGGCGGCGGCGAGCAGCAGCGTGAGCCGCTCGAGCGCATCGAGCCCGTGGGCCGCCGCGAGGCGGTCGAGGGCCAGGGACGCTCCCTCGGCCCGCTGCACCACCAGGCGGGCGTCGATCGCCGCGCGGGCCGCCTCCTCCGCCCGCCGCGCCGCCGCGACGTGCGCGGCCAGCGTCGCGGGATCGAGCGCCTCCTCGTCCTCGCCGTACCCTCCGAAGAGCTGCCGCGATCGGGCCGGTCCGCTCTCGGCCCGGCGCTCGAGCGCGAGGCGCCGGCCGCGGGCCTCGATCCATCCGAGCTCCGACTGGAGGTAGGCGAGATCGCTCGGCCAAGGCGTATTCGGCGCGGGGGAGTCGATGCGGCGGACGTTGCGACGCTGGGGCATGGTGCAGGCTCTCGGGGGCAGGGGAAGGAGATCAGCGGGTGTGGAGCGGTGCGCGGAGCAGGACGATCTCCGCCGCCTCGTCGAGGTGGCCAGCTCGGCCCGCCCACCGCACGAGGCCGAGCCCGCGCGCCGGCTCTCCCGCTTCGGCGGCGAAGAGGGCGAGGTCCTCGCGCACCGCCGCGAGGTGCAGGGAGACCTGCCGGGTGGAAGCGAGCAGCACGGACGGCGGCACGTCGAGGAGGCCCTCCGTCGCGGCCCACTCGGCGAGGCTCCGGAGGGCCTCCGGATGCGCCCTGGCACGGTGGGCGACGACCTCGAGCGCGAGCAGACGGGCGTCGGTCGCGAGCGCGCGGGCGAGCTCGATCCGCTCCGCCGCGTCCTCGTGCTCGTCGA
>Ga0209985_10001184_pt1 | contig 26486 bp, 26 predicted proteins | sample NOAtaG_FD_187305 | JGI IMG/M metagenome (GOLD analysis project Ga0209985, IMG submission 187305) | Freshwater lake microbial communities from Lake Erie, under a cyanobacterial bloom - NOAA_Erie_Diel6S_1000h metaG (SPAdes) (version 2) | ecosystem: Environmental > Aquatic > Freshwater > Lake ...
CCCGCCGCATCCTCGTTATCGACGGTGCCATGGGAACCATGATACAGCAAGAGCGCCCCGACGAAGCCGCATACCGGGGCGATCGCTTCCAAGACTATCCCCATTCCTTGAAAGGCAATAACGATCTGTTGGTGCTCACACAGCCCGATATGATTGCCAAAATCCACCGGGCGTTTCTGGATGCCGGAGCCGACATCATCGAAACCAATACCTTCAACGCCAACCGCTATTCCATGGCCGATTACCACATGGAAAACCTGGTGCGCGAAATCAATCTGGAAGCCACGCGCATCGCCAAAACAGAAGCCGATGCATTCACCCTCGCCAACCCGGACAAACCCCGTTACGTTGCCGGTGCGATTGGTCCGACAAACCGAACCGCCAGCCTGAGCCCGGATGTCAACAACCCAGGTTACAGGGCAGTTACTTTCGACGACCTGCGCAGCGCCTACCGCGAACAGACAGAAGCATTGATGGACGCAGGTTGCGATCTCCTCCTGGTTGAAACCGTCTTCGATACCCTGAATTGCAAAGCAGCCCTCTTCGCCATCAACGAACTGAAAGAGGAACGCAACTCGAATATTCCGGTGATGGTTTCAGGTACCATAACCGATGCCAGCGGCAGAACTCTGAGCGGACAAACAGCCGAAGCTTTCTGGGTGAGCGTAAGCCATGCCAACTTGCTGAGCATCGGCCTGAACTGTGCCCTCGGCGCAGAAGAAATGCGCGCCTATATCGAAGCCCTCAGCCGCAACGCCTGGATTTATACCACCCTCTACCCCAACGCAGGTCTGCCCAACGAATTCGGCGAATACGACGATTCACCCGAAAGCATGGCCAAGGTGATGGGTAGCTTTTGTGAAGCCGGCTATGTGAATGTAGTGGGCGGCTGCTGTGGAACTACTCCGGATCATATCCGCGCCATCGCCAACGCAGCAGCTAAGTATGCTCCCCGGGCTATTCCACAACTGAGCGCTGTATCCTGATCACTCAGCGCCATTCCACCTTGCGGAGGCTGAGGTACTTGCGCTGTGAAACCTTCCGCGTTGTAAACAGGCTGTCGTTGGCATAGCGCCTGTCCCATTCTTCTGCATCGGTTAACACCAGCCATTGCACGCTGTGCTGTTGCATGATTTTCCAGACGGTTTCCGGACTGTAATCGCTGAAAAAACGATAGCCACGGCGCTCCAAAAAGTATAGCTGGTTGTTCGGTGTTTCATCGTAACCGGTAAGCAATCCCGGATTTCCGCGCGGAACACCCGCTTCATCCAGCCATTTGCCTGCGCCCGGCCAGGTTCCGGCGTCGGTAAGGGTCTGGTTCCAATAACTCCCGGGTCTGTAACGCTCGTCGAGATAATGCGCGGTATTGGAATAATGCCTGACGGGAAGGAAAAGCAGCAGGATCAATACCAGCCATCCGAACAGGCCGCGCCGTTCAGCAAAGCGAACCGTCCGCAGATAGATCAGAATGAGCAGGAAGAAAAGTGGAAGGAAGTAGAAGACGAAGTAATAATCGTGGTAAAGGAATTGGAACTGCAGCAGTCCATAGATACCCAATGCAGCGCCTGAATAAAGGAAAGCCGGAAGCCAGAGCAAGGGTTCGCTGCGGCGGCGGTAATACAATACTGCCAGCCCTGCCAGCGCCACAATCGGCAAAAACCACCCTGGGTACAGATTTTCCAACCAATTGGTAAAGGTGCTGTGGAAGAGTTCACGCGCATTGTTCCAGTCTTTAGCCGGCTTGATATTCAACAGGAAATGCGGATTACCATAATGCTTGTTCAAAGCCGCTGCATAGCGATACCAGCTGCCGATTGCCAGCACAGCCATAGCCACCGGCAAGGCATAACCGAGCTTGGACAACCATGGCTTTTGCCTGAAAAATGCACCCAGATAAGGAAGCAATAAAGCCGGGAGTAAACCGGCAGCAAACGTCACTTTGATGAGGCCGGCAAGGCAAAGGAAGAACACGCCGAACAGGTATAAACCGGGACCGGACTTCCGGAACCACCAGGCGATGAAAAAATACCAGGCGATCAGGCTGAAGCCAAAGGCGGCGGTATCGGGAATAAAGCCCGGCGCATAAAAAAAGAGCAGCGGCGACAAACACCAGAGCGCAATCAGCAGGAAACGGTGAAGTAACTTGTTGATGAAGAAGCCTGTGATGAGGAACGCGCACCATATTCCAAGGCTGTAAACCGTGAAATTGAGGATGCGAAACCAGGCATCGTTGAAACCGAAGACCTTGTACAAGCGGGAGGCCAGCCAGGGCATTACAGGCATCTCACCGGCTACGATGCCGTCGCCGAAACGCACTTCATGAATCCGCGGATGCAGGATATCGCCATCGGTGTAGGCAAAATTCCACGCCAGCGAAGCCCGGTCGCATTGCGCGCTCTGGTGCATGCCCTGCGGTGGCCGTTGCAGATAATCGTAAACGCCCAGAGGCCAGCAGAGTATCAACCAGGCCAGCCAGAACCAGACCGACTGCCGTGTGCGCTCAGACCATTCAAAACCCGCCATTGCTCCTGCAAAGATGCACTTTCCGCGAAAATGGCCCGCCCATGAACCGCAAGGCCCTATCCTGCGTTAATTTTGTAGTATGAGAATCATGAATCGCATTGGTCTAACCGCCGTGGTGCTGAGCAGTCTGGCTGCCTTCACGGCTTGCAATACCGCTCAGGGCCAGCAAAAGCTCGAACCTGCAGCCTTCGAAAAAGAACTTCAGACCAGCGGCGCTCAGGCCGTCCTGGTAGATGTCCGCACACCCGAGGAGTTCGGAACCGGTCACCTGCAAGGCGCACAGAATATCGACTTCCGCGCGGCCGATTTCGAAGCACAGATCAGCAAACTCGATCCGAATAAAACCGTATTTCTCTATTGTGCCAGCGGTGGCCGCAGCGAAGAAGCCGCTACCCTGCTTACACGCAAAGGATTCAAATCAATCCGCGAAATGCAAGGTGGTATCATTGCATGGCGCAACAATGGTTTGCCGCTCGCCAATGCCAAACCCCTGCCCCGCGACTATACCCCCGAACAATTCGACGAAGCCATCAGCGGCGACAAGCTGGTGATGGTAGATTTCTACACCACCTGGTGCGGTCCATGCAAAATGATGGCGCCGGATATCGAACGCGTCAAGCAGGAAATGTCTGATAAGGTAATCGTGATGAAAATCGATGCCGAAGCCTATACCGACCTGTCGTCGCGCTACCGCATCAACGGTTACCCGACCGTTATGTTCTTTAAGAAAGGGCAGACACTGCGCACCCTCATGGGCCGCCAGTCGTTCGAAGAACTGGCCATGAACGTGAATATGTTCCAGTAAGCTGCAGCTTCAGCAATGAAAAAGCCGACTTCAGGGTCGGCTTTTTTTATGGGAATAAGTTCTCAATGGATGCTTCAGGGCGTCTCGGGCCGCAAGGGGCGGTGCTCCCTGAACAAATCAAAATCAGGATAACGCCCGAAAATCTGACCCAGCTCCCTCAGCTTTTCCGTCATGGCCATGAACTGATCCAGATACAACGACTGCGCACCATCGCTGAGCGCCTCTTCGGGCTGGTTGTGCACTTCCACGATCAAACCATCGGCACCGGCAGCAACCGCAGCATAACACATGGGCGGAACCAGGTCGCGCATACCCGTAGCCTGACTTGGATCTACTATCACCGGCAAATGGCTCAGTGTCTTAACCAAAGGAACTACGGATAAATCGAGCGTATTGCGCGTGGCATTCTCGAAAGTACGGATGCCGCGTTCACAGAGGATTACATTCTCATTGCCGCCGAGCAGGATATACTCTGCCGCCAGCAACCACTCTTCCACCGTGCTGCTCATACCGCGTTTCAGCATGACGGGCTTATTGATTTTGCCCAGCGCCTTGAGCAGCGGGTAGTTCTGCATATTGCGTGTTCCAACCTGCAGCACATCTGCATATTCGCAGAGTTCTTCTATCCGGTCAACCGACATCACTTCAGACACCACGGCCATATTGAACTTATCGGCTGCTGCCCGCAGCAATTGCAAACCTTCGGTCTTTAAACCCTGGAAAGCATAGGGTGAAGTGCGGGGCTTATAGGCACCACCGCGTATCAGCCTGACACCTATTTTGGAAAGGTATTCGGTGATGGTGAAAATCTGTTCGCGGTTTTCAACTGCGCAAGGTCCGGCGATGGTCACCAGTTCTGAAGGGTCGCCGATGCGGCATCCATTCACCTTTACCACCGTGTTCTCCGCTTTCCATTCGCGGCTTACCAGTTGATAGGGTTTTCTGCGTTCCATGGTTGCTCAGAAGTATAACAGCGGAATCAGTCGTTCAGTTTGGTATAGGTTAAGACAAGCCTCGTTTTTCCGGGTCGTGTGTCGAAAACGGCACGTGATCCGCTTACCGGATTGTCGGTAGGAATGAAAAGCAACAAACCCGGATCCTGGTAAGCTGCATTGGCTGCATACTGTCCGATTGTCTTTTGCATCTGAAAGGTGATATTGAAACGATATTGGTTGTTGTTGAGCACCCCGCCGTAGTCGGGATTCTCGGAGAAGTCGATAATCGAAGCACTGCGCGGGCGGTTCAGCGAGAATGGTCTGCCGAGGTTCAGACGGGCCGGAGCGGGATAATAACCGCCTGCCGTTCCGTCTTTCAATACCGCGATGAGCTCTGCCTTGTGTATCACCACATTGCCATTCTTTACGATATTGCCAAGATAAGGAAGCCGTAAATGGGTTTTACATCCTGCCATGGCCTGGGCAAATGCTTCGCTGTACGCTTTGGCCGGATTGGAAAGCTGCTCTGTAAGGGCAGCAGAACGCGGCTCGGTCTTGAAGAAATTTGCAGCCGTGGTTTTGTAACCGAACTCATACTCGAGCTGTGCTGTGTCGTTGTAATATACCAGGATTCTGGGTTTTACGGCGATGAGCTGCGAGGGGTTCAGGTCGAGCAAAGCGACTCCGCCTTCGCCCCTGTTCAGGTCGCGCTCGTCTGGCATCAGCGCGATGCCGCGTATGTATTCAGCAAAAGCATCGCGTGACTGGGTTGCAGAAGCAGGCGCGCGGAACAGGATGTCGGCAAAATCGGATGAAAGCCGCATCCGGAGCCCGGGATAAAAGAGAATCTTTCCTTTACCGTAACGCATTGAGTCGAAAGAAGAACTCTTCACCAGGCCGCGGTAGAAGCCAATGCGCTGCGTCTCCCTTTCCGACTTATCTGAACTGTAATATGCCCTGTCTGCCTTGATTCTTTCTTTCAGCCGGTATGCGCTGATCTGCTGAATGGTTGCAGGGTTTCCATAAAAATTGGATCCGGGCGGGTACGGAATGAACAACACCGCCGAGTCGAGCCGTGAACCGGATGGAAACACAACACCCGGCTGCACGGGATACAGGTTGGCAGCCACTCCGGCCATGGCATCTCCGAAAAGCGGATCGTTCATCTGACCGAGAAGAAAGTAATTCAGGTTGCTGACCGGAATACTGTCTTCGGCCCAGGTTACCGCTTCGATTGTAAAGGTGTCAGAGCGTGTGAGACCGTACTTTCCCAGGTTGCCCTGTTCGCTCAGGGAAATGCTGTCCTTGTACTTGTTGCAGGAAAAAAAGGCTCCCAGTGCGAGAACGGGGAGCCATTTGATCAGATTATTCACCGTGTGTAAGACGAACCTGTTGCGCCAGGGTTACACTGCGGTATTCAGCAGTTGGTCATATAAATCGGAATAGCAATCCGCGCATGCATCGTCGCTGTGGCGGATGCAAGGTTTGTCGGATATGTGCTTCGCGATATTGGGATCAACATTGGAGGCTACCTGCACGATGGCGTCGGCATGTTTCACACCGCCGATCTGCAGGCTCACACAATCGCCGTCTTCAAAACAGGAGAGCTGCTCATCCAGAAGAGAATTGAGGCTCGCCTTGCGCGCGAAATCCTTACCCAGGCAATGATCGAATTCCTTGTCGAATACGGAATAAACTACCTTGGAATGGCGGAATACAGGTTCGTCTTTGTACAAGGTCTTCAGGTAGATGGGAATCAAACTGGTCATCCAGCCCTGGCAATGGATGATATCCGGCGCCCAGCCGAGCTTCTTTACGGTCTCAAGCACACCCTTGCAGAAGAAGATGGTACGCTCATCGTTGTCTTCGAAGAAAGAACCGTCGTCGTCGTTGTAGATGGCTTTGCGGTGGAAGTAATCTTCGTTGTCAAGGAAGTACACCTGCATCTTGGTCTGCGGGATGGAAGCGACCTTGATAATCAACGGGTTATCGTTGTCGTCGATCGTAATATTGATACCCGAAAGCCGGACCACTTCGTGCAAGCGGTTCCTGCGTTCATTGATCACACCGAACCGGGGCACCAAAATGCGGATTTCATGGTTCTTCTCCTGGATGGCTTGCGGCAGAAAGCGCGCAATTGCACCAACCGGAGAATCTTCGATGAACGGGGCCATCTCAGAACTCACAAAGAGGATTTTCTTCTTTTTCTCCATACGCTTGTAGAACGCAGCTACAAAATTATAGCAAAAAAATCGAATATATGCGCCCTCAAGCCCTTGAAAATCGCTTTCTTGCGGCACTTTTCCCTTGCCCAATTGAAGATTTTTTACTATAGCAGGTCTGTTGAGCCGGCTTTGCAGCAGCTCAGGACAGAAGGCCCTATTGGATTCGTTCCGACCATGGGGGCATTGCACGAAGGTCATCTGGCGCTTGTACAGGCCGCTATCGATGCCCGTTGCCTGCCGGTAGTTTCTATCTTCGTCAATCCACGGCAATTCAACAACCCGGAAGATCTGCGCCTTTACCCGCGCACAACAGCAGAAGATCTGGCATTGCTGGCAGCTACCGGTTGCAGGGCAGTCTTTCTTCCGGAACCCTCAGAAGTCTATCCCCCAGGGGCAAGCATTCCGGATACCCATCTGGGTGAACTCGAAAACCGTTTTGAAGGAAGCTTTCGCCCGGGACATTTCCGTGGAGTGAGCGAAGTGCTCTACCGTCTGTTTTCATTGGTGAAGCCCGATTTCGTCTTTTTTGGTGAAAAAGACTTCCAGCAATGCGCCGTTGTCGAAACCCTGCTTCAGGCTCATTTTAACAACATCAGCCTGCAACGCGTACCGACCCTGCGCGAGTCGAACGGCCTGGCGATGAGTTCGCGCAACCGCCGGCTGAGTGCTTCAGGCCGCGAAAAAGCTGCTGGCATCTTTAAGGCCTTGCAACAAGCCGCCGACGGGCGCCAACAAAGCCTGTCGCCAAACGACGCCATCGAAGCAGCCTCGCATTGGCTGCAGGCAGCAGGCATAGAAACGGAGTATTTTGCGCTGGCCGACCCTAAAAGCCTCGAACCGTTAAACAACTGGCCGGATGGAAATGGGGTTCTGCTTTTCGCCGGCTACCTGGAAGGTGTGCGCCTGATTGACAACCTGCGTTGCTGAGCCGCTTTATTCCGGTTGGCGCGAGTCTATCCAAATCGTGACCGGACCGTCGTTCACCAATTCCACTTCCATCATGGCGCCGAAAATTCCGCAGCCTACATTTTCGTTGCCAAGCTTCGCGCGGCATGCCGCCAGAAATGCTTCATACAAGGGTTCCGCATGTTCGGGCCGGGCAGCCCGGATGAACGAGGGCCGGTTGCCTTTGCGGGTGGCGGCATGCAGCGTAAACTGACTTACCACCAGCAAGCCTCCGCCTGTCTGCTCCAGGTCGAGATTCATTTTCCCTGCTTCATCACTGAAAATGCGCATCGCACAGATTTTGGAAGCCAGCCACGCGACATCTTCCACCGTGTCGTCGTGTTCGGCGCCCAATAGCACCAGAAGGCCGCCGCCTATGGCTCCGGTGATTTCCCCTTCCACCCTTACTTCTGCGCGGCTCACCCGCTGGATCAAGGCTCTCAAAAGTCGTCAGCAGTTATGGTTTTCAGTTCGGGAAGCACCAAGGCAAACATGGTTCCTTTTCCTTTTTCAGATTGAATATCGATTCTGCCGCCAAGCCTTACCACCGCTTCGTGCACGATATACAGCCCTAACCCGCTGCCTTTGGCCCGGCTTCCTTCAGTAAAGAACAAGCCGAAAACACGCGAGAGGTTTTCCTCTGATATCCCGATCCCGTTGTCTTCCACCACCAACCTGATTTCGGCGTTCTCCTGGGTGGCTGCTACGCGAATCATGCGATCTGATTTTGCCGGGTCGGCATACTTCACCGCATTGCTCAGCAGATTGTTGAGTATGGCCTGCAGCTTCACTTTATCGCTGATAAAACGCAGGTTCGGCGGCACTTCCAAGGCTATCCTTATGCCGGCCGAAGCATCCTGGTAGCGGAGACTTTCCAAAACCAGTTTGATCTCTTCTTCCAGCAATATTTCCTCGGGCTCGATATTTTTATTGCTGGCCTTGTAATACTGCACCATTTTAACCAGTTGCTCATCGAGCCGCCTGACGCTCTGATCAATCCGGCCTATGAATTCCTCCTGTTTCTGTGGCATTCTGCGCGTGAGGTCTATCAAGCCTTCAATGCTGAGCAAAGGCGCGCGGAGATCGTGTGCGGCGGTATAAATGAACTTCTCCAGTTCGTCGAGGGCCGCGCGCAATTCCTCATTGCTCTTCTTCAGCTTGATGCGGGTGAGGTGTTGATCGTAGGCATCGATGATCGCCACACGCAGCTCATCCTCGTTCCAGGGCTTGCTGACAAAACGAAAAACCTGTCCGCGGTTCAGGGCATCCATCAGCACCTGAATATCGGCATAAGCTGTGCAAAGAATCTTGACCTGATCCGGGTTGGAAGGATGGATACGGCTGAAGAAATCTATACCCGACAAACCGGGCATACGCTGGTCGGATACAACCACATGGTAATGGTTCTGGCCGACCATTTCCGTTGCTTGCTCGGGGTCTATGCAGGTGTCCACATGAAAATCCCTTCGAAATGCGGCGCGGAAAGACGCAAGGTTGTGCTCTTCATCGTCTACAAAGAGCACTTTGATAATGCGATGACTCATACTTATTGACGGTCCCGGGGGGGCTTATCTGATAGATTTTTAGGTAATTCAATGCTGATGGTTGTGCCTTTTCCGAGCACCGATTCGGCGTCAAGTCGTCCGCGATGTTCGTTCACAATGATGCCATACGAGATGGCCATGCCCATGCCCGTACCTTCACCAACCGGTTTGGTGGTGTAAAAAGGTTCAAACATGTTCTCAAGCGTCTTTTCGCTCATCCCGCAGCCATTGTCGGTGAAGCGTATCAGGATCGCATCACCGGCATCCCGTGTCTGGATGGTGAGCCTGCCGGGTATGTCTTTGTCAACCCTGCGGTGTATGGCATAAATACCGTTGCCGATGATGTTCATGAACACCTGATTCAGTTTACCGGGATAACAGTCGATCATCGGCAAATCTGCATAATCGCGGTCCACGGTTACATCGTTCTGCATGGCTGAATTGAGGAGAATCAAGGTGCTTTCCAGGCCTTCAATCACATTGCTTTTATTGAACTCCGCTTCATCGAGTCTGGAGAAGATGCGCAAGCCGCGTACAATTTCAGTAGTGCGCATGGCGCCTTCGGCAATCCCGGCCAGCAACTCCAGGATTTCACGGCTGGTGTAGTCGAGCTCAATTTCCTCTTCTTTATGGCGAATGCGCTGAAGTTCCGTAACCGCGTTTTCCGGCTTAACTGTCCGATAGTCGTTGATGATATCGAGCAGGTCGTTGAAGTCGCGTTTCAGCGGTTTTACGTTGGCATTGATGAAATTGATGGGGTTATTGATTTCGTGCGCGATACCGGCGGTCAACTGACCGAGCGAGGCCATTTTCTCCGCATTAATGAGTTGGCTCTGGGTCGATTTCAGGTCGTTATAGGCTTTTTCAAGGGATTGGTTGGTATTGCGCAGCTCGGCCGTGCGGAGGTTTACTTCACGCTGTAGCTCTTCCTTTTGCCTGGCCACAAGTGAGCGCTTTTCGTCTTCGAGGATATTGATACGGTCGGCAAGGGCTATCGACAGCAACACAACTTCCAGGGCTGTTCCACCCTGCAGTGCGTAGTTGGTCAGGTTGTTATAGGGAAGGATTCCGAAGTCTTTGAGCACATAAATAGCAATGCCGATGAACAACGCAGCCCAGCCAATGAGGTAAAAGCGTGCCTGTCTGGACCCTTTGATCACAAGGTATACGCTCACATAGAGTATAAAAACTGCAACCAATGCCTGCATCGGCAAGACAACCGCAAAGGCGGCCTTGGCACTTCCGGCGAGCGCCATGAGTATGGCAACGGCATAAAATACCACCAGCGCCTGCAGCACCTTGTCTTGCCAGTTCAGATGCGTGGCTGTTTGCAGGAATCCGCGCATGAACAAAATACCCAGGATACTCACCATACATGTACTGAAGGTGAAACCGATTTCGCTCAGATAGTCGCTGCCCGGCCAAAAATAGAATGCGGCAATACCTTGGAATGCGGCTTGGGTGAGCCAGGCAAAAATCAGGTGACCGAGGTAATAGAGGTAAATCCGCTCGCGGACAGAGAAAGCCAGGAAGATGTTATAGAGAAACATCACCAGCATGATGCCGGTATAGATTCCGAAAACGAAACGGCGGGAGGAATTGGTTCCCTGTAAGACCGAAAGCTTGTCTACCCGCAAGGGGATAACAATCTGTTCGGTATTCACCAGGCGCAGCAGAATGGTGTTTGTGAATCCGCTGCGCAACTTCCCAAGCGGGAAAATACTGTGTTCTATATAGTCTTCGCTGCGCTGGTCTATACGCAATTCGCCCATAAACGCGCTGTCGATGAAGGTTCCGTTGTCGATCAGGTACCAATCGACCAGATCATAAGATGCGAGGTCAATCTTTGCGCCGACGGGCTCATCACTGCGGTTGGTAATATCAAGTTTCACCCAAACGGCTTTGGGATTATTGCTGAGCGACTGTACGGTGTTGCTGAAAGGCGTAAAGGTTTCCCGGAGGGCTTGTTCGGGCCGTAAACCAACTTCATCCTCGAGGTATGCGGCATGACTACCGACAAAGCCGCTGGTGCTGCCATCGAAAATATACGTAGCCTGTTGAGCCTGCAGCGACCCGGAAAGAGCCAACTTGGCAAAAAGAAACAGATGAAAAAACTTATTCCGGCTGACCATTTTCCAGAGAAGGGATAAGCAGATCGTAGTAAATCCGCAAATCCCCTTTCGGACCGGTTTCCATTCGGTGTTGAATGGGGTTCATGCGGAGGTTCAAAATCCTGTCGCGCTCTTCTGGCAGTGCCAGCCCAAGATTATCGGTGTCTTTCAACACAGTAAGGGTCGCGATATACTCTTCCGAGGGGTAGATGTATTTGCCATTATCGCCAACATCGGTAACCAATTCGAAGCCAAGTTCGCGCACGGTATCGAGCGTATACGGGGAACAAAATCCGAACAGCGCCCTTAACCTGATCTGGTTGGCCAGTTCAATTCCCGCTTTGGCAATCCCTGCCTTGATCAGCAGCACCGACACCCCCGTTCCCGAAATGGTACGCGAATTCCATAAACCACATAACTCACCCATCCTTCCGTTCGCTGAAATCTTCTCCAGGTATGGAATAAGTTTGGGATCCTTTTTGGCAACTGCCTTTTCCAGCGGCAACCCTGTTTGTTCGTTGCGCACATGAATTTTGGCTCCACCCAGCACCCTCTGTTCTCCTTCATCAAAGGCCAGCAACCCATACACATCCGGGTTATCGAACCAGCTGCGATCGGCTGAGGTAACGCGTTTTACGCCGTATTCATCGAGCACACGTTCATGGCCTTCTGCAAAACGCAGGCATAATTCAGGATGATCTGTGGCGCGGAATGCGCGAATGATGAGTTGGGTCATGGAGTACTTGGCATACGGGTTAACAAAGGAAGCGTCTTTCTGCGATATGCACGCTTGAGCGGCGGCAACCCGGAATCAAAAAGGCGGAACATGAACACAGGCGTGCCGTTCCGTATATCCTCCCCACAAGCACGGGGAATGAGGTCAGACAAGCGTTGCAGATGCTGCTGTAATTCAGGCGCAAACTGGTATTCCTTATCCTGTGCGTTTTTCAGGCGGTGATACATGAAGAAATATGGGGCGCAAGGCTGGCAAGCTATTCCGGCTTCTGTAAAATACAACCAAAGCCTTTCCATCGTCCTGCCGAACTGTAGCCAATCGTGCACGGTGGTATCTTTCTTGCGCGTCCAGACGCCAAAAACCCCGCCTGAGTTCACAATACTGTCGCTGCCCATCTTGGCCAGGCCCGAACCCAATCCGCGCACGCCGAGGAATTGCATCAAAGCCGGGTCGCGCAATAACTGCAGCCCGGCTTTTTCTGCTGCAGTCAATTCCAGCGTTTCAAGGTCAACGCCGTCGCCCGTTTCCAGTGCTTCGGCATCCGTCCAGCGGATTTCCTGAATAAAGTCGCGGTAACCCCAGGGGTCGAGCAAGCGGATTAAATCGGTTTGTCCTACAATATCCGCCATTGCCTGCATCGCATCGGGTGTGGAGCAGAAGAAAGATTCGAGACCTGCTTCGGTGCCGATCGCAGCAGCGCTTTGGATGGCCTTCGGATCCAGCGGCTGCCTGCTACCCTTGCGCCGATCGGTATAGCGCAATTCGATCTGTTCCCTTAGGTTCAGATGGATATCTTGTTCAGGTGTTCCGGAAATACGGTAAAGCACGGCAACAGGCAGCAAAGGATCTTCCGTATGCGACGACCAATCCACCGCCAGCCGGAAACCCATGGCCGCAGCTTCCAGCGCAGCATTTTCTACCGCCGCGCCGAGTGCCATCCAGGTTCCGTAATTTCGGAAATTGAGCATGGAATGGCCGTGATGGGCATCGGAAAACAAAAGGATGCAACCCCGTTCGTGCACAAAATGCCAGGGTTGCACATTGCCTCCGGAAGGAGCAAGTACAGCTGCGGCAACGATGCGCTCTACAGCTTCGGTATCGAGCGGCAGGCTATGGGAAGGAAGAACTTGTATTTCCGCGTTGCGCAGCAATCCGGCCGGTTTCGTTACCGGCCATGGGTTCTGTGGCACAGACGAGCGGGCCAAAAGTTTAAGGGGCTCACCGGGAATAAGTTGCTCGGGATCGACATAATATCTGCCGGAAGCGAGTGGCGCGCCGAGGAGTATCCTTCTGGCAATATCTGCAGTTATGGCACCGCCTGCCAGAACCGACGAAGCCAACTGTGGCCAAGACGGGATGCTGCGATCCACTTCGAGAAAACTCGCGCGCAGCCGCAGGCTCACCTGATCAACTTCGAGCATGCGCAGGATATGCGGCACTTTCTCTTCATTGCTCAGGCCTTTGAGTGCGGCGGAGTGAAGGCCGTCCATCAGCCCGTGCAGCAAGGGCCGCGCTGCTTCAAGGTCAAAGCGTTCGATATCAATCATGCCACGGTCGCTGGTATCCATCAGCAAAGGCAAGCCCTCCGCCCGTGCTTTCTCCCGCAGCAAGACCTTGATGTCAAGCGAATCGCATTCATCTATCAGCAAGTCAAGACCGGCTGTGAATGCATCGATGTTTCCTTCATGTATGCCTTCAGGCCAGGTTTCAACATCGAGAAAAGGATCTATTTCGGCAATTTCCCTTGCCACGATAGTGGTTTTGGGAAGGCCGAGGTTGCTAACTGCCGTGCGGATGCGGTTCATATTGCTCAACTCGAGCGTATCGAAATCGGCAATGCGCAAGGTGCCAAAACTCCGCTCCATGGCCAGGGCAATGGAAACAGACTGACCGACAGAAAGACCGGCTACGCCAATGCGTTTACCGGCTAGCATCTCCTGCTCTGCATGATCGATTTTGTATTTGTTCCTGGCAGTTCGAATGGCAGCGAAAACTTCTGCTGCAGGCAGGCGCACTGCTGTATGTGACCATGGATAATAAACCCAGCAGCCGTGCATATCTGCCGGATTTGCCTCAAACCAGTTCCGCACATGTGCTTGCATGCGCTCCGGATGTTTCTTGTCGGCCGGATAGACAATCACAAGGTACTCAGCCAACAATGTCTCAAGGCGGTTCACAACACGAAGGGTGGGTTGCCCAGCCATCCAATTTTCAAATTCAGAAAAACCATCTGTACCTGCAGCAAGTATCAGCGGATGACAGCAATTTTCGTCACAAGGTTTTTCCCAGGCTTTCATGGCATTGCCCATACATTCCCGCAAAGGGTGTGTCGGTTCGAATATAAGCACCATTTCACGAAGCCCTTCAACGGGCAGCTTAAAACACCTGTTGCCGGCAGGAAAGAAAACGACGGTAAATTAAACTAATCTGCATTTGTGTAAGCTTTACGCTACGATTCCATAAGGATTTAGGCGGTTTTCAAACTTTTTTTCTTAACCTGCCCGATTTCACGCGATAGGATTCCCTAACAAGGCCTGTTTTGTTTAACTTTGCCATGAATATTGTGCCAAACACCAGCGGATGTCTGAAACACAAATCCACCGCCACCTGAAATGAACCAATACCGCGTCTTGTATATCGACGATGAACCGGCGAATTTGAATTCGTTCAAGGCCATGTTCAGACGCGATTTCAGGATATTTACGGCTGAAAGCGCAAACGAGGCACTGGAACTCATTCGCAATCAACCGGTTGAAGTAATTGTCAGCGATCAGAGAATGCCGGGAAAAACGGGTGTGGAGTTTTTTCAGGAGGTGAAAGATACCCATCCCGAAGTGATGCGCATTCTCCTGACCGGATATACCGATATCAACGCCGTAATCGACGCCATCAACAAAGGGCAGATTTACTATTATCTCACCAAACCCTGGGACGAGAGTCTACTCCGGCGCGTAATACTCAACGCCTGCGAGTTGTATGAGTTGAGGGAAGAAAACCGCCGCCTGACAGACGAACTGCGCGAAGCAAACGAACAATTGGAGTTCATGCTGCGCCAGAAATTACTCGGCTAAAGGTTGAATGCCCGCCGGCTATTGGCTTAAATGGCCCGAACGCGAATCTCGAACGATTCCATAATCAGGTTGGCAAGCAGCTTGCGGCAGGCGGTTTCAGCGGTAGCTTTCGCTTCTGCTTCGTCGGCCGCTTCGATTTCAAGCGTCATGTGTTTGCCAATACGCACATCACCAACATTGTGGATGCCGATGGACGGAAGGCTGTGGCCAACGGCCTTTCCCTGCGGGTCGAGCAGGCCTTTCAGTGGCATGATATCGATGTCGGCGAGAAACTTCATGCTACAAAGTTACGCCGACCACAGATACCACACACGCACCCTCAGGAATTTGCCTGACAGTGCTAATTTGCATGGCTTGAAAATTGCAGTTTTTACCGGAGCCGGCATCAGCGCGGAAAGCGGAATACGCACCTTTCGCGACGCCAACGGACTGTGGGAAAACCACCGCATAGAAGACGTTGCGAGTCCGGAAGGCTGGGCCCGCAATTTGGACCTGGTGCTTGAATTCTATAACCAACGCAGGAAGAACCTCCTGGAAGCAAAACCGAATGCAGCCCATATCGCCCTTGCAGAACTGGAACAGCATGCCGAAGTACATGTGATCACGCAAAACGTGGACGATCTGCACGAGCGTGCAGGTTCCGGCCGCGTGCTGCACCTGCACGGCGAACTGATGATGGCACGCAGCACCTGTTATCCGGAACTACGCTACCGCCTGCAAGGCTGGGAGTTGAAAAGAGGCGACTGCTGCGAAAAAGGTTGCCAGTTGCGGCCGGATATTGTGTGGTTTGGAGAGGCTGTGCCGGCGATGGATGACGCCATACGTATCGTGTCTGATTGCGATGCCCTGCTGGTTGCCGGCACATCGCTTGAAGTCTATCCCGCTGCCGGTTTGCTGCATTATACACCGGTGCATGCCCGCACCTGGGTTGTAGACCTCAACCGGCACAGCGAACTGAACAGCGATGCGCTGCGGGTAATCAACGCTACAGCCGGTGTTGGCGTACCACAAGCCATTGCAGACATTCTTCATACCTTACAGGCAGACCATGACAGATAACCGGGCCATCAGCCTTTCGAAGCTCAATGGATTGATAGCCGATGCACTGCAAGCCCAGATTGGTTCGCGCGCCTTTTGGGTAACCGCCGAGCTCAGCGATATCCGCAATTATCCAGACAGGCGGTATTGCTTCTTCAGGTTGTTGGAAAAACAGGGCGGCGAGGTAGTAGCCTCGGCCGATGCTGTGATATGGCGCAACGAGTACCCGCTTATTTCCCGCTTCGAAAAACAGGCCGGTACGCGATTCGCCGGCAATCTGAGCCTGCTGTTGCTGGTGCTGGTCACATTCAACCCCCGCTACGGGATGCGCTTGCAGGTGATCGACCTCGATGCAGGTTTCACCCTCGGCCAAATGGAGCTGGAGCGTCAACAAATATTGGAGCGTCTGGTTCAGGCGCATCCGGATCTCGTGCAGGTGCGCGAAGGCCATTACAGTTCGGTCAATGCAAGGCAAAGACTGCCATCCGTTATCAGCAGAATTGCGCTGATTACTGCACCTGACAGCGACGGACTGCGCGACTTCATGCACGAACTACAAGGCAGCGGCATGCAGTTCCAGGTGCAGGTATTTGCTTCACAGGTGCAAGGAGCGGGTGCTTCGGAACAGCTCAGCAATCGCATGGCTGAAATAGCCGACCGGAAGCAGGAATTCGACCTCATCGCCATGGTGCGCGGCGGCGGTTCCAGCACCGACCTCCATGTATTCGACGATTTCAGGCTGGCACTCGAAATTGCCCGCTCACCCTTGCCGGTCTTCACCGGGATTGGCCATGAACGCAATGTGAGCATCGCCGATATGATGGCCCATTCGGCTTCAAAAACGCCTACCAAGGTGGCGGCCGAAATCATTTTGCACAACCAGCGCTGGCTCGCCATGGTGATTGAACTCGGCGAAAGGATATTTCAGAAAGCAGACCGCAGACTCGATGAAGCCGAAAACAGGTTGCACGCCGTTTGGCAGCGCATCCTCATGCAGGCCAGATGGAAGCTGGAGCGCGCTGAAAACCAGATACGCATGCTGGGTCAAAGACTGGAGCTGGCGCATCCGGCGCGGTTGGGTGCACAGGGCTTTGCGAAAGTGTTTCGCGACGGGCAAGCGCTCCGGCCGGAAGACCCGATTGCGCCCGGCGATATCCTCCAGTTGCAATTTGGAAACCGCTTGCTGGAAACCGAAGTTCGCAGTGTAAAAGACGATACGGATGGCTAAGGAAATGACCTATGACAGCGCCACCAAGCGCTTGCAGGAACTGGTTCAGGAGATGGAACACGGCGAACCCGGGCCCGACCGCATCGCAGCCATCGTCGCAGAGACCCGCAGCCTCATGCAATTCTGTCTCGACCGTATCGGCACCATCCGCCAACAGATAGACGAGACCGATCTGGATTCAGATAACAACGATGGCTGATCGCAGACCCCCATTGCTGCAACCGGGAGACCGCATCGCGGTGGCAGCACCCGCGCGCTTTATCGATGCCGCAACGCTGGCGCCTGTGATTGAACAACTGCAAGCCCGTGGTTACGAAGTCGTTACCGACCCAATACTCCATGAGCCTTACCACCAATGGGCGGGGCGAGATGAAGAAAGGGCAGCGCACCTCAACCGGTTGCTCAACGACACTTCCATCCGGGCCATCTGGTTCGCAAGGGGTGGTTATGGCAGCATGCGCATTGTAGATTATACCGACTGGGAGGCCCTCGAAAACAACCCGAAATGGTTGATTGGCTTTAGTGATATAACGGTCTTGCTGGCATCAGCAGCGTTCCGGGCCGGTGTAATGAGTGTTCATGGACCAATGCCGTACAGTCTTGGTCATCCTTCCCTGCTGGACGGCCTGTTTACCGCATTGGAAACCGGTTTATTTCACTGCGAGCCTCCCTTACAAAACCCTCCGGTATCACCTTTCAGCGGCGTCTTGCGCGGTGGCAACCTGTCGCTCCTTTACGCCATGCAAGCGGCCGGCGACAAGTGGTTTTCTGATGGCGATATACTTTTCATCGAAGACCTCGACGAATACCAGTACCATATCGACCGCATGGCTCTTGCGCTATACCGGGCGGGTGTTTTTCACCGGGCGGGAGGCATTTTGCTTGGCGGGCTCACCGACATGAAAGACCATAGCATTCCATTTGGGGAAGAGGCTGAAGCCATCCTTCGCCGTTATGCCTATTTGGCCGGAACGCCTTGTATTTCCGGTGTTCCGGCCGGACATATCCCACACAACCACCCTTTGGTCATGGGTGCTGAGATTCAATGGGATGGACGGAGTTTGATACAGGAAATTTCACACTGAGATAGTTGCCTATCCTTATCTTCGCCCGGATTTTGATCTCAAGAGATACGTATATAGAAATCACCAAATTCAGCATCGTCGGGTTCATTTGCTTCGGGCTGGATCTGGGCGTCTATTACCTGGTTTCGCAAGCTGCGCCAACCTGGTTTGCCAAGGCAATCGGGTTTGGCATTGGTGTATTCGCTAATTACAATTTTAACAAGTATTGGACCTGGGGTCAGCGCGACAAATCGAATCAGCGATTCGCCCGGTACATCACGCTTTATGGCCTCAGCGGGCTGGTGAATATTCTCTCGAATGAATTGTTCCTGAGCATCATTCCCAATATCGAAATGGTGTTCAGCATCCGCGCCGTGAGTGGCAGCATCAATGAACTGATGGCCATCAAAGCCGACAAATTCTTTGCAGTAGTATTGGCTGCGGGCGTCACCATGGTTATCAACTTCGTCGGCCAAAAGAAGTGGGTTTTCACACAACGCTGAAGACTGCATTCCGGCACCGCGCTGTACTGCTTTTGGGGGGAAACCTGGGCGACCCGCTGAGCATTTTTGCTTCCGCAGAAAACTTCATCGAACGAAATTCAGGCAGTATAGTTGCCCGGAGTTCCGTTTACCTCAGCGAACCTTGGGGCAACACCGATCAACCGGTATTTATGAATCAGGCGCTTTTACTGGCAACACCTTTACCGCCTGGTCTTTTATTGCAAAGAATGCTGGATATCGAAAAGGCATTAGGCAGGACCCGCAAGGAACGCTGGGGCCCGCGTATCATCGATATCGACCTCTTGTGTTATGGCAATAGGGTATGCCGGTCTGAATTCCTCACCCTTCCCCACCCTGCCTTGCCGGAACGGCGTTTTGCCTTATTGCCCATGAGCAAGGTGGCAGCAAATTGGCGGCATCCGGTGCTTGGGAAAACAACCTTGCAGTTGCTGCAAGCATGCACCGATCCGCTACAGGTATGGAAAATGAAGGAATGATACTGCCGTTGGGCTTTTTCCCGGAAGCGGGCTGGTATACGCTGGCGCAGCGAGGTTGCGCATGTGCTCGCGTGAATCCGGCCCAATATCCTGCGGCCAGGCAAACCCTGCTGCGCGGACCGAATGGTATCCAGACACTCCGCATTCCCCTAGAAAAAAAACGGCCCGGGAATATTGCCGACCCTGAGAAATGGAAACGGGAAACATTGCAGGCCATTCGGACAGCTTACGGCACAGCTCCTTTCTATCCGTATTACGATTATCTGCTTGCCGAAGTACTGGAATCCACACAAAGCTTTGATGCCCTCTGTGCAAACGCCGACGCCTTTTGCCGAAGGGTCTTGAATCTTGAACCGGCTGAACAGACAGCTGATTATACAGGCAAGTGGCCGGAACTACCGGTTCTCGCTTACGACTACGGACAGCGTTTCACGGAACAATACCCCTTCAGCGAAAGAATCAGTATACTGGATATTGTATTCAATGCCGGACCACTTTCGTGCGAAGTGATAGCTGGCAAGCCGCTGTAAGGCTTATTCGCCGTCCATCACCACACCCATCGAAGAGAACTTGTCGATGCGCGTTTCGATGCGCTCATCGGCCGACATGGCTTTGAGCACTTTCAATTGGCGCCTGATTTCGTCTTTTACCGATTTATAGGCTGTGGCCGGGTCGTTGTGTGCGCCACCGAGCGGTTCAGCGATGATGCCATCGATCAGCCCATTCTTCAACATATCGGGGGCCGACAGTTTCAGCGCTTCGGCAGCGCGCTCCTTATAATCCCAGCTGCGCCAGAGGATGGAGGAACAGCTCTCGGGGGAGATAACCGAATACCAGGTATATTCCATCATCAGCACGCGGTCGCCAATTCCGATTCCCAAGGCTCCGCCTGAAGCGCCTTCACCGATCACGATGCAGATTACCGGCACCTTAAGCACCGCCATTTCCAACAGGTTGCGGGCTATGGCTTCCCCCTGACCCCTTTCTTCCGCTTCCAGGCCCGGACTGGCGCCGGGCGTGTCTATAAAGGTGATGATGGGCCGGTTGAACTTCTCTGCCAATTTCATCAGGCGCAAGGCTTTGCGGTAACCTTCCGGATTGGGCATACCGAAGTTGCGGAACTGGCGCTGTTTGGTATTGCGCCCTTTCTGATGGCCAATCACCATAACGCTTTCGCCTTCGATACTGGCAAAACCGCCGACCATGGCTTTATCGTCTTTCACATTGCGATCACCATGCAATTCCACGAAGTCGCTGCAGATATTTTCAATATAGTCGAGGGTGTAGGGCCTTTCCGGGTGGCGGCTGATTTGCACTTTCTGCCATCCGTTCAGGGTTCCATACACCTCCTTGCGGGTAGTTTCTATTTTGGATTCGAGCTGGGAAATCAGTTCGCTCATATCAACCTTTCCCTTTTCGTGGGTTTCACGGGCTTTATCAAGCTGCTCCTGCAGTTCCTGCAAGGGCTTTTCAAAGTCGAAATACGTTACTGCCATATCGGTAGGAACTTGCAAATTAAGGGGATTATAGCGGATGCTGCATGAGAAACTGGATTTGAGGGGTAAATCGCTGCGGCGGCCATGGGAAAAGGAAAGCCGGGGCGTCCCGGTTTTGCCGAAGGCAGATTTTTCATGCTGCAATTCCATCCGCTGCGGTTACTTTGCAGCATGCATCTGATAGACCGTGTCAACGAAGACCTCAAAAATGCGATGAAAGCACGCGATGAGGCAAAACTCCGCACTTTGCGGGGCATGAAAAGCGCATTCCTGCTGTTGCAAACTGCCGAAGGTGGAACGGAAGTGACCGATGAGCTGTGCATCAAAGCACTGCAAAAACTGGCTAAGCAGCGCAAGGATTCACTGGAGCAATACGAACAAGCCGGCCGTGAAGACCTGGCTCAAAAGGAACGCGAGGAACTGGAAGTGATTAACACGTATCTCCCTGCAGCGCTCGATGAAGCTACCTTGCGCAGCGGTATTCAGGCTATCATAACCGAACTCGGCGCCAGTGGTCCGCGCGATTTGGGCAAAGTAATGCCGGCTGCCATGAAGGCGTTTGGCTCTCAGGCCGACGGAAAGTTGATTTCAGCTCTGGTAAAGGAATTGCTCGGCTGATTTGCCGTGCGGGCGAATTATTCCGGCATGCTGGCGAGGACTGTTTCGCCGCCGCGGATGGTTTCACCCAACTTCACTTTCACTACGGCATCAAGCGGCACAAAAACATCGACACGGGAGCCGAAACGGATGAAACCCATATCGGCTCCTTGTCTTGCCTCCTGACCTTCGCGTGAATACCAGATGATCCGGCGCGCCACTGCGCCTGCGATCTGACGGAACAGTACAGCGAAGCTTCCCTGATCAATCACCACTGTTGTGCGCTCGTTTTCTGTGCTGCTTTTTGGATGCCAGGCCACCAGGTATTTACCCGGATAGTAGCGCACATATTTCACTACGCCGCTGATGGGATTCCTGTTCACGTGCACATTGAGCGGCGACATGAAGATGCTGATTTGCCTGCGTTTGTCTTTGAAATATTCGGGCTCATCCACTTCCTCTATCACAACTACTTTACCATCTGCCGGGGCGATGATATGGTGCGCATTCAGCACGGTATTTCGTTTCGGGTTTCTGAAAAACTGGAGCACCAGCACCCAGAAGACCAGCGAGATGAGCAGTAAGCCGTATGTGAACCAATTGGCACCCAGTCCCCACATCAGCCCTGCGTTGAGAATCGCCAGGGCCAGCGTGGTAGTCAGGATGATGCGGTAACCTTCTTTGTGAAACATGGCAGCGAAATCAGAATCCGCCGCGGATGCGGAAAGTTGCAGCCACCTTGTCGAGCGCCACGATATAGGCAGCCAGGCGCAGGGTGGTATTGTGCTTTTGTGAGGTCAGGTACACGTTATCGAAAGCCTGTTTCATTACGCGGTCGGCGCGGCGATTCACGCGCTCTTCCGTCCAATAGTAACCCAGACGGTTCTGCACCCATTCAAAATAAGAAACGGTCACACCGCCGGCATTGGCCAGGATATCGGGAACAACCATAATGCCTTTTTCCTGAAGGATGGGATCAGCTTCGGCCGTCGTAGGTCCATTGGCACCTTCAACGATCAGTTTTGCCTTGATATCAGCAGCGTTTTTCGCGGTGATCTGATCTTCCATCGCAGCGGGCACGAGGATATCGCAAGGCAGGGTCAGCAATTCGGCATTGGAAACCTGCTTTCCGCCGGTGAAACCTTCCAGGGTGCGATTCGGGCTGTTCTGTACGTACTTGATGGCTTCCTCGACATTGATGCCTTCGGGGTTGTGGTAACCGCCGCTCACATCGCTGATACCGACGATTTTCACGCCGAGCATGCTGATAAGTTTCGCGGAGATGGAGCCTACGTTACCGAAGCCTTGCACGACGCAGGTGCTTTGGGTAGGATCCATGTGCAGTTTGGCCATTGCGCTGCGCGCGCTCACCATCACACCACGACCGGTGGCTTCCACGCGGCCGAGTGAACCGCCGAGGATCAGGGGTTTGCCAGTTACAACGGCCCAGGAGTTCTGGTCTTTGATTTTGCTGTATTCATCCACGATCCAGGCCATTTCCTGTTGTCCTGTTCCCATATCGGGCGCGGGGATATCGGTGTCGGGACCGAAGATTTCGCTCAATGCGAGGGTGTAAGCGCGGGTAAGGCGTTCGAGTTCGCCTTTGCTCATGCTGCGGGGATCGCATTTGATACCGCCTTTAGCGCCGCCGTAGGGGATGTTAACGACCGCGCATTTCCATGTCATCCAGGCTGCGAGTGCTTTCACTTCATCCTGGTGAACATCCATAGAGTAGCGCACACCGCCTTTGCTCGGACCGAGCAGGGTGCTGTGTACTACGCGGAAGCCCTCAAAAACCTTGATGCTGCCGTCGTCCATGGTGATGGGCAGGTTTACGGCTACGGATTTAGCCGGCACCTTCAGTACATTCATCACTGTTTCGTCCAGCCCCATCAAACGGGCTGCCTCGTCAAACCGCTGCATCATTGAATCGAGCGGGTTGTGCTGTTTTTCTGCGTTGGCACTCATGGGCTTTTTTGGAGTTGCAAATATCACTACCTTATTGGGAACGGCAAAGAAGGATTACCGGCCTTATCGCGAATCGTGCTGCAGAAGCTCAATTCCGTGCTCAAATCATATAAAAATCTGACCAGCACTGCCATTCCGACTCCTTCTGTTGCATGGCCCGGACAGTCTCCTGCAGAGTATGGCTGCCGGATTGGGAACAAGAGGCTGAAAGCCGAATCTGATACGCAATCCGGGCTTATTTTTGCGGCCCTATGTCATTCCGACCGCAATACGATCTGATCGAAGAACTCAGCTGGCGGGGCCTTCTGCACGACAGCATGCCCGGCATTGATGAAAAGCTGCGCAGCGAGCAGATTAGCGGCTATATCGGCTTCGACCCGACAGCGAGCAGTTTGCATATCGGCAACCTGGTTCCCATTATTTTGCTCATGCACCTGCAGCGCTCAGGGCATCGTCCGATCGCCTTGGTTGGCGGCGCAACGGGCATGGTGGGTGATCCCTCAGGGAAAAGCGAAGAAAGGAAATTGCTGGATGAAGGTACTATCCGGTACAATGTCGAATGCCAGCGCAAGCAATTGGAAAAATTCCTTGAGTTTGAAGGTCCTTGCGCTGCGCAGGTGGTGAACAACTACGATTGGTTTAAAGACTTCAGCTTTTTGGGTTTCATACGCGATGTCGGCAAGCATATCAGTGTGAATTATATGATGGCAAAAGACAGTGTCAGGAATCGTTTGGAGACCAATGGCATGTCGTTCACTGAGTTCACTTATCAACTGGTTCAAGGCTACGATTTTTATCATTTATATACCCATTACGGGTGTAAGCTGCAGATGGGCGGAAGCGACCAATGGGGCAATATCACGACCGGCACCGAACTCATACGCCGCATGGCGGGAGGCGAAGGCTGGGCTATCACTGCGCCGCTGGTGACGCGGAAGGATGGATCCAAGTTTGGCAAAAGTGAAGGCGGCAATGTGTGGCTGGACCCGATCAGAACGAGTCCGTACGCGTTCTACCAGTTCTGGGTTAACCAAAGCGATGAAGACGCGGCGCGGTTCATCCGCATTTACACCTTCCACGATCGTCAGCGGATTGAAGCCCTGGAAGCAGAACATACAGAAGCGCCTCATTTGCGCATATTGCAAAAGGAATTGGCTGCAGAGGTTACGAAACTCGTGCATGGTGAGGCTGAACTCGAAGCCGCCATCGGTGCCGCAGCCATTTTGTTCGGCAACAGTGACGCTGAACAGCTGGCGGGTATACATCCGGATACCTTGTTGGCTGCATTGGAAGGTGTGCCCACATTTGATATCAGCAAGGATAAGGTCGACGCCGGCATCAACATACTGGATTTGCTCGCTGCCGAAACCAGCGTATTCCCATCCAAAGGCGAAGCCCGGAAGATGATTGCAGCCGGGGGCTTCAGCCTGAACAAGGAGAAAGTTTCATCTGAAAACAAAACCGTGCATGCAACGGATTTGCTGCACGATAGGTTTATGCTGGCCCAAAAAGGAAAGAAGCAGTATTTCCTGATCCGCGTAGTCTGAGCAAGGCTACTTTCGTTTCTGCGGAAGCGGGTATCTGCCCGTCTTCATATGCGCTGTCAACTCCAGGGCTCTTTTAATTCTGGTTTCCGTAGTTTTGGCTGAATGGATATAATGCACCAGACTGCGTTGCAGGCCTGTGGTATACTGTTGCCAAAACTGCATGGCATCAGCATCGAGTTCCAACGCCGTTTGCAGCTCTTGTGGAACTTCGAGCATATCAGGATCCACCAAATCAAATTCCACCGACACCGGGTCGCCCAGCTGAATTTTCAATGCTTTTCTCAGGCTGTTGCCCACGGTGAGGTAGCGGCTCCCATCGGCAATCGGTCTGGGCGCGAGGTTAAAAGGAATGCCGTTGATGGTACCCTGCATGCGCCATTTTCCCGCAGGAAAGGCAGACCAGATTTCAACCGGTATGGGAATGCCGGTGCTGGTAAACGGCAGTTCCAGCGTTTGGAGGGATGAGGTAAATTTCATGCCAGGGTTGGGTGAGGCAACATTTACTTCATCAACACGATGCGCTGCGAATACGCAAGCGCACCATCTGCATAGGTGAGGTAATACACCCCATCCTGCAGGTGTAAAACAGCAATGCGCTGCGTGCCGGCCGGATAGGTTCCGCATTTCCTGCCGCCTGCATCCAACAGGATAAACGCGCCCCTGCCAGTTGCAGCTCCCTTGATTTCGATGATTCCGCTGCTTGGATTGGGATAAACAACCAAGGAGTCGGCTATGGCATCCCGGGTATGCTGCGGCTGGCGCCAAATCGGAATATCGGTCTTCACTTCATCCACCCACAATACACTTCCGGGTTGGGCAGGCTTTCGATTGGCTATAACCGCCTTGCTGCTGGTTATCAGCACCTGCACCGTGTCGGGTGTTTCATTCGTCTTCCACCAAACCGGCAGATTGGCGGCGGTCCAATTCCTCACCGTATCGCTCACTTCCAGGTAAGCCACACCGATGTCTTCCTGCCTGTTTCCCCTGATTTTGCGGAAAACCAATGCCATCACTGCCGTATCGCCCGGTGAAGGGTAATAGCGGTAATGAAAGCTGAAATTGGCGGGTCGGGTATTGCAAGGGAAGCCCGGTGCGGCATCGCGTTCACCGGCAAACAGAATTCCGGCGAGGGTATCGCGCAGGTTCAGATCGGGAGAGAAGCAGGAAAGCGTGGCAATGCGGGCGCACACTTTTCCGGCAAAGGCCTGTGAATCCGGTCGAATAAAATCGCTGCAACCGAATTCTGACAGGATATTGAAAGTGTTCCAATAGTAAGGTTCGAAATAGGTGCCGGTATTCACCCAATCTTCAAAGCCGCCGTTGGGGATTTCGGTGTGCTGGGCCTGGATGCTTCCCAGTTGAAGGAAAAAAATCCATCGCAGATATCGCAACATTCTTTCGAAAATACGAAATTCGAAGAAACGCGATGCAACCAATACAGGCATGTATCGACAAAAAATCAAGTATGGACCGCAAATCGTTCTTCCAGCAATTCAGTTCGGGCAGAGGGGAATCCATGCCGGAACAAGTATCCGGTCAAGCAGTTACGGCTCCGGCAACCTTGCCAAAGGGCAGGCTGCAGCAGGTGAATACCGCAGCTGCAAAGGGCCGTCTGAGCACCGGCGTCACACCCTATACAGGCACTTTTACGGA
>Ga0209985_10001186_pt1 | contig 26462 bp, 24 predicted proteins | sample NOAtaG_FD_187305 | JGI IMG/M metagenome (GOLD analysis project Ga0209985, IMG submission 187305) | Freshwater lake microbial communities from Lake Erie, under a cyanobacterial bloom - NOAA_Erie_Diel6S_1000h metaG (SPAdes) (version 2) | ecosystem: Environmental > Aquatic > Freshwater > Lake ...
GGGCACGCCTCTGTCTGAGATCGAGGCCCTCCTGGCGGGGAACGGCCAGATGCTGGCCTTCGAGCCGCCACGGCTGGGACCGGGCGGGACCCTGGGCGGAGCGGTGGCGACAGGGCTCTCGGGGCCCCGGCGGCCCTTCACCGGCGGGGTGCGCGACTTTGTCCTGGGCGTCCGGATCCTGGACGGCCGCGGCGAGGTCCTGCGGTTCGGCGGCACGGTCTTCAAGAATGTGGCGGGGTTCGACGCCTTCCGCCTCATGGCCGGCGCCCACGGAACCCTCGGCGTCCTGCTGGACGTTTCCCTGAGGGTCGTGCCGCGCCCGGCGGTGGAGGCCGCCCGGGTTCTGGACCTGCCCTCCTCGGAGGCCCTGGAGCGGGTGGCCGATCTCATGCGCCGCCCCCTGCCCCTGTCGGGCGCCTTCCATGATGGCCGCCGGCTGCACCTGCGCTTCTCGGGAGGCCGCGCGGGCGTGGAGGCCGCTGCCGCGCGGATCGGTGGCGAGGCGGCGGACCCTGCAGCTTGGGACGCCATCCGGGACCTGACCCATCCGGCTCTCTCCGGGCCAGGGGGGCTATGGCGGATCGCCCTGCCCCGGACTGGCCCGTCCGGAGACTTCGCCAGCCTGCCCTGGGACCAGGGCGGCGGCGTCCGCTGGCTCGCTGCGGAGGCGCCTCCGCCAGAGGCCTGGGACCAGGCGGCGTCCCTCGGCGGGCACATCGAGCGAATCCGGGGAGCGGCGGGCCCCGCCTTCCAGCCCCTGTCGCCGGCGCTTCTCGCCCTGCACCAAAGGGTCAAGGCGGCGCTGGATCCTGACGGCCTCCTGAACCCCGGCCGGATGTACGCGGAGATCTGAATGCGCACCCGCCTGCCCGACACCCTCGCCGGAGAGGCCCGCGACGTCGCCGAGACCGCGCTACGGGCCTGCGTTCACTGCGGCATGTGCAACGCCACCTGCCCGACCTACCAGCTGACCGGCGAGGAGCTGATGGGGCCCCGGGGCCGCATCTACCTGATGAAGCAGGCGCTGGAGGGTGAACCGGTCACGGAGCTGACCCGCGAGGCGCTGGACGCCTGCCTGGGCTGCCGGGCCTGCGAGACGACCTGCCCGTCCGGCGTCCAGTACCACCGCCTCTTCGAAGTCGGCCAGGCCGCCGTCCTCGAGGCAGCGCCCCGCCCCACCATCGGACGCCTGCAGCGGGCGGCGATCCGCGCCCTGGCCCTGTCGCCGGCCTTCGGCGCCCTGTCCGGCCTTGGCCGCGCCCTGCGCCCGCTCCTGCCCTCCGCCCTGAGGGACAAGGTCCCGCCTGCCCCCGGCCCCGCCGGCCGGCCCCCCGTCCGGCACGCCCGGCGGATGGTGCTCCTGACCGGCTGCGTCCAGTCCGGGGCCGCCGCCCACTTCAACGCCGCCGCCGCCCGGATCCTCGACCGGTTCGGGATCAGCCTGGTGGAGGCGCCTCAGGCGGGCTGCTGCGGGGCTGTGCCCGGCCACCTGGACGCCCGCGACGCCGCCCAGACGCTCGCGCGACGCAACCTCGACGCCTGGGCCCCCCTCCTGGAGGACGGCGCCGAGGCGGTTCTGGCGACCTCATCAGGATGCGGGACCTACCTCCAGGACTACCCGGACCTGCTGAGGGACGACCCGGCCTACCTTGAACGGGCCCGGCGACTGGCGGCCCTGGTGCGCGACCCGGTGGAGGTCCTGGAGGCCCTGCCCCTCGAAGCCGCCGCGCCCCCCGCCCAACCGCGGATCGCCGTCCACGAACCCTGCTCCCTGCAACACGGGCTGAGGCTCACCGGTCGGATCCCGGCCCTTCTCCGGCGGCTGGGCTACGACCCCCAGCCCGTGGCGGACGGCCACCTCTGCTGCGGATCGGCGGGCGCCTGGTCCCTGCTGAATCCCGCGATGGCCGGGCGGTTGCGTGACGCCCGCCTGGACGCCCTCCACGCCGGCGAGCCCTCGGCCGTCTACACGGCCAACATCGGGTGCTGGATGCACCTTTCGGCAGGCGCGCCGGCCCCTCTCCGGCACTGGCTTGAGGCCGTCGAGGACGTCCTGCCGGCAGCGCGTTGACAGGCTGCGGCGGCGGAAGTCTCATGGTCCGCAAGGGCGGCCCCGAAGCCGCCGCGACGGGAGGATATCGCCATGGCCGACTTCGGCGCCCAGGACAACGTGGCCTTCCGGGCTGAGGCCCGCGCCTGGCTCGAAGCGAGCTTCCCGCCATCCCTGAAGAACCGGCATGATATCGCCGCTTCCGAAGCGCCTGTGCCCGTTGAGGGCGACTATGCGATTTGGAAGACCCGTATGGGGGAGAAGGGCTGGGGCGTTCCCACCTGGCCGGCGGCCTATGGCGGCGGAGGTCTGTCGGCGGCGGACGCGCGCATCCTGCGCGAGGAGATGTCCCGCATCGGGGCCTGGAACCCCATCGGCGGCATGGGGGTCATGATGTTCGGCCCGACCCTGCTGGAATACGGGACCGAAGAGCAGAAGCAGCTGCACATTCCGCCCATCGTCCGGGGCGAACTGCGCTGGTGCCAGGGCTATTCGGAGCCCAGCGCCGGGTCGGACCTGGCCGCCCTGCAGACCCGGGCAGAGGACAGGGGCGACCACTTCCTGGTCGACGGCCAGAAGATCTGGACCTCGGGCGCCCAGTACGCGGACTGGTGCTTCTGCCTGGTGCGCACCGACGCCTCCCGGAAGCACGAGGGCATCTCCTTCCTCCTGATCGACATGCGCACCCCGGGCGTGGAGACCCGCCCCATCCTGCTGATCTCCGGCTCCTCACCCTTCTGCGAGACCTTCTTCACCGACGTGAAGGTCCCCAAGGAGAACCTGGTGGGACCGCTGAACGGCGGATGGACCGTCGGCAAGCGCCTCCTCCAGCATGAGCGAAACGGCCTCTCCGCCGGCGGCGATGGCCGCCCGCGCTTCGACACGGGTCGCCTCAGGGACGTCGCCCGCCGGTACCATGGTCAGGAGGAGGACGGCCGTCTCGCCGACGCCGACTTCCGCACCCGCCTCGCCGTGCACGACATGGACGCCCGGGCCTATGCCCTGACCCTGCGCAGGGTCGCCCTTGAGGCGCGCAGCGCCAATGGCCCCTCGGCCGCCACCTCCATCATGAAGAACGCCAACTCCCGGATCATGACCGATCACTGCGAATTGATGGTCGAGGCCATGGGTCTGTCAGGCTCCGGCTGGTCAGGGGACGACTTCACTGACGAGGAGCGCGAGGCCGGGCGCATCTACCTGCGCATCAAGTCCAGCACCATTGCCGGAGGCTCCTCCGAGGTGCAGAACAACATCATCTCCAAACGGATTCTTGGCCTGCCCGATCCAAGCCGCCACACCTACTGAGATGCGGTGCGGCAAGATTGGTAGGCCGGCTGGGATTCGAACCCAGGACCATCCGATTAAAAGTCGGATGCTCTACCACTGAGCTACCGGCCCTCGCGCGGCGCGGGAAGCGCCGGTCGAAGCGGGGCGGACCATAGGGCGGGGGCGGGATCGGGGCAAGGCGCAGGGTCTGGCCAAGGCGGGCGGATTAAGTCAGACTGAGGCCATGCGCAAAAGGCTCCTCCTGTTCCTACCGCTCTTCGCGCTCGGGGCTTGCGCCAGCCTTCCGACGCCGAGGTCTGGCGACCTCAAGGACGGCGCGGAGGTCACCGGCGCGGGGCTGGGCGGCGCCCTTTCCGCGCCCCTCAAAGACGTGAACCTGGTGCGGGACGAGATTCCCGCCGTGCTTCTGGATGCGGCCAAGGCCCCCTACGCCCGGCCGAACCCCATGACATGCGCCCGGATCACGGCCCTTCTGCTGCCCCTCAACGGGGCTCTGGGCCCTGACGTCGACGAGATCAAGGTGGATACCGACAGCCTCGGCGAGCAGGGCGGCGAGGCGGCTTTGGATGCCATCGCCGACTTCGCGTCCAGTGTGATTCCCTATCGGGGCTGGGTGCGGAGGCTGTCAGGCGCTGATAAACACCAGAAGCGGATGGAAGCGGCCATCACCGCCGGGGAAGTTCGGCGCGCCTACCTGAAGGGGCTGGGAGAGCAACTTCGCTGCGCCGCGCCCGCGGCGCCCGTCCGCAAGAAGGCGCCCGCGAAGAAATAGGCGTCAGGACCGCTCCGCCCCGCCGGACAGGCGGGCGTGGAAAGCCTTCCGGAACGCCTCGAACCGCCCTCTGGCCCGTCGGGCCCTCGGCGGTTCCGGGCCTTCAGTGGCGCGGCGGCGACAGCATGCGTCGGATTCCTCCGGCGGGGTCCTTCAGCGTGTTCCAGATCGCGGCGAGGACGTGCAACAGTACAACCAGAGCCAATCCTTGGCCTGCGTTGCTGTGAAAGAGCCAAAGCGCCTCGCCAAGGGGCTCATTCTGCATTCCGGGCGCTGTCAGGCCGAAGTCGGGAAACCGGAAACCAAAGACCGTCGGTGCGCCGCCATAGGCGATATCCATGGCGTAGCCCGTCAACGGCAGCGCCAGCGTCAATACATAGAGCAGCAGGTGGGAAACACGCGCGATTGACTGCTGCCAGCCGGGTCCTACCCCCTCGGGCAGTTTTGACCTGCGACGCAGGGTGAGGCGGATGAACCAGAGGGGGAGCGAGGCCATCGCACAGCCGACATGGATGGACATAAGTACGCCGCCCGCCGGGGAGTCCCCCTTCACAAGCCCATATCCCAGCAAGAGGCCGCATATCAGGGCGGTTATGATCAGGCAGGCGATGGTCCAATGCAGCCATCTCATGAGGCTTGGGTAGTGTTGTTGCGGTGTTGTCACGTCCATGTTCGCCTCCTCGGCCAATGTTTTGAGAGAAACCGCCATTTCCGTTACAGGTTTCCGGAGCCCCGCCGACGGATACGATGATCCGCTCACGGGTTCGTCGATGCGCCGTTCGCCCTGCAATTCATCAGGAGAGACCCATAACGGTGTTTGTTTGCGGTTCGGTTGTGGGCGCCTCAATTCGGACGGCAGCTGTTCAGCGCCGGCGGGGTCGTGCGCCGGACCGTCACGCAAGCCCTCAGGCGGGCGCTCCGGAAAGATCCCGTCACCGCGTCTGTCGATCGCGAGGAGCCCGGGAGCCGAGAGAGGAAAGGCCCTCTGATCCCGCTCGGCCTGAGTCCGCCCTACTCGCGCGATTGCAGGCGGAGGTGGAATTCTCTCCGGAAGGCCTCGAACCGTCCGTCGGCGATCGCCGCCCGCATGGCCGCCATCAGGGCCTGGTAGAAGGCGATGTTGTGCCAGGACAACAGGACCTGACCGAGGATTTCCTCTGCCTTTACGAGATGATGGAGATAGGCCTTCGCGTAGTCCCGGGAGGCGGGGCAATCCAGCGTCTCGTCCAGGGGGCTGTCGTCCTCGGCGAAGCGGGCGTTCTTCAGGTTGACCGGCCCGGCCCAGGTCCAGGCCTGGCCATGGCGGCCGGAGCGGGTCGGCAGGACGCAGTCGAACATGTCCACACCCCGGGCGACGGCCTCAACCAGGTCTACCGGTTTGCCCACGCCCATGAGGTAGCGCGGGCGGTCTGAAGGCAGGAAGCCGGGCGCATAGTCCAGAACCCGGCACATCGCCTCGTGGCCCTCCCCGACGGCCAGACCGCCGATGGCGTAGCCGTCAAAGCCGGCCTCGACCAGGCGCTCAGCGGACTCCCGGCGAAGAGCCTCGAAGGTCGAGCCCTGCTGGATGCCGAACAGGGCCTGGCGGTCGCGCTGGCCAAAGGCGGCCTTCGACCGCCGCCCCCAGCGATCCGAGAGGCGCATGGCGGCGGCGGCCGCCGCCTCCTCTGCGGGCCAGGACACGCACTGGTCCAGCTGCATGACAATGTCGGCGCCCAGCCGGTCCGCCTGGATTTCGATGGAACGCTCGGGGGTCAGGACGTGCCGGGAGCCGTCGATGTGGCTGCGGAAGGTCACCGCCTCCTCGGTCACCTTTGAGATGCCCGAGAGGGACATGACCTGGAAGCCTCCGGAATCGGTCAGGATCGGCCCCTCCCAGCGCATGAAGCGATGAAGGCCGCCGAGACGCTGAAGCCGCTCGGGGCCGGGCCTCAGCATGAGGTGGTAGGTATTGCCCAGGATGATGTCCGCACCTGTGGCCTTCACCTGGTCAACGGTCAGGCCCTTCACCGTGGCGGCGGTCCCCACGGGCATGAAGGCGGGCGTCCGGATGTCACCCCGGGTCGTCCTGAGGATACCGGTGCGCGCCGCTCCGTCCCTGGCCGCGATGTCGAATGCAAAGGGACTCACTCGGCCCTCCAGAGCAGGCTGGAGTCTCCATAGGAGTAGAAGCGGTACCCCTCGGTGATGGCGTGAGCGTAGGCGGTCCTCATGACCTCCAGCCCCGACAGGGCGCTGACCAGCATGAAGAGTGTTGATTTCGGCAAGTGAAAGTTGGTCATCAGTCCGTCGGCGATACGGAACCGGTGACCGGGCGTGATGAAGATATCGGTCTCACCTGTCCAGGCGCGCAAGACGCCGTCGGGTTCCGCCGCGCTCTCGAGAAGTCGGAGGGAGGTTGTTCCGACACAGATCACCCGACCGCCCGCCACCCTCGCAGCGTTGACCTGGTCCGCGGTCTCCGGGGTGATCTCGCCCCATTCGGCGTGCATCCGGTGCTGCGAGAGGTCGTCGGTCTTCACCGGCAGGAAGGTGCCTGCGCCCACATGGAGGGTGACCCTCGCCATGCGGATCCCGGAGGCCTCCAGCCTGTCGAGCAGCTCAGGGGTGAAGTGCAGGCCCGCGGTCGGCGCCGCCACCGAGCCCTCGCGCCGGGCGTAGACTGTCTGGTAGTCGATGCGGTCACGCTCGTCCTGCTTCCGCCTCGAGGCGATGTAGGGCGGCAGGGGCATTTCCCCAACGCGCGCAATGGCGGCGTCCAGATTCGGGCCGGAACAGTCGAAATCGAGGGTGAATTCCCCATCCCGTCCCTTCTCCCCCACCGTCGCCCCGAGGTCTGAAAAGAGCAGCCGATCCCCCGCATTGATCTTCTTGCCCGGACGCATGAAGGCCCGCCAGGATCCACTGGAGATCCTCTGGTGGAGGGTCGCCTCGACGGCGATGTCCGAGCCTCCCCGACGCCGGCGACCCTTCAGGCGCGCACGAATGACCAGGGTCTCGTTGACCACCAGGATGTCCCCGGCGCGCAGGAGACCGGGCAGGTCCCGGACCCGGTGATCCGCGAGGCCCTGACCGGGCCGTACGAGAAGCAGCCGGGCGGAGTCGCGCGGCTCGGCGGGTCGCAGGGCGATGCGGTCTTCCGGAAGTTCGAAGTCAAAGTCCGATAGCTGCATGGCGCCGCTGTTGCCCACGCCCGGCTGCGGGCGTCAAGCCCGGCCTCAGGCGTCGGCGGCGACCTTCATCGAGACGATCTTGCCAGGCGTACGCGGCGGCTCGCCCTTGGGCAGGGCGTCGATGTGCTCCATTCCCCCGGTCACCTCGCCCCAGACGGTGTACTGGCCATCAAGGAAGGTGGCGTCGTCGAAGCAGATGAAGAACTGACTGTTCGCCGAGTTCGGATTATTTGTCCGGGCCATGGAGCAGACGCCGCGGACATGCGGCTCCCGGGAGAATTCCGCCGGCAGGTTGGGCTTGGACGAGCCACCCGTTCCGGTGCCATTCGGGCACCCTCCCTGGGCCATGAAGCCCGGGATCACCCGGTGGAAGGCGACGCCGTCGTAAAAGCCTTCCCGTGCCAGTTCCTTGATCCGGTCGACGTGCTGGGGGGCCAGATCCGGACGGAGGCGGATGGTGACCCGACCGGTCTCGGTATCGATCAGAAGGGTATTCTCAGGATCCATTACTTCACCTCCGAGGGAATGCTGATGGCGCAGGCTGTGAAATCCGCGCCGAGACTGGCCCGGACGCGGGCGATCTCGGCGGCGAACCAGGCGCCTCGAGTCTCAATCACGCGTACTCTCGGGCGGGAGGATGCGGGCATGTCCGCCAACACCTGGACGCGGATCATGACGTCCTGGGGGGGATCGACCGGCTCGCCGGTCTTGATGGCGCGGACGACTTCGAGCCCGGAGATGACGCGCCCGAAGGCGGTGTAGCGCTTCTCCAGGGAGGGGTAGGCCTGACGCATCAGGAAGAACTGGCTGTTGGCGCTGTCCAGCGCTCCGCCCCGGGCCATGCCCGCCACGCCAGGACAGAAGAGCGCCCAGCCGGACACCCGGCCGTCTGCGGTCATGGGCATGAGCTGGGAGCTCTGGGTCATGACGGGAAGGGAGCCGATGAAGCCGATCTCGGCTACGGTCTGATCGGCCACGCGGACGAAGGGCGTCTCAGCGCCCCGGCGGAAGGTGAACTCTGCGGCGAGGTCCGGCAGGTCGCTGCCCCCGGTCCCCCGGTCCTCGGGGTCTCCGGTCTGGGCCATGAAGGCGTCGATCACCCGGAAGAAGCTGCGACCGTCGTACAATCCCTTGCGGGTCAGCTCCCGCAGGCGCGCCACATGGTTCGGAGCGGCCAAGGGGGCCAGCTCCACAAGGATCCGGCCCTTGTTGGTGTCGATGACCAGGATGTCCTGGGGATCAGGGGTTCGCCAGTCGGCAGCCGTCGGCGCCGTGATGGCCTGGGGCGCTGGAGCGCCGGGTGCGGGTTTCTGGGCCGCCCAGACGGGCGCAGACCTGCCCGCCAGGATGAGCAGGGCGGCAAGGACCGCGGGAGCCGGGCGGATCAACGGCCAACCTTGGAGAGAAGCGCTTCCTTGACCCGGGGGCTCACGAACTTGGTGACGTCGCCGCCCAGGGTGACAATCTCCTTGACCAGCTTGGAGGCGATCGCCTGGTGGCGGGGATCAGCCATCAGGAAGACGGTCTCGATCTCTCGGTCGAGCTGCTGATTCATGGCCGTCATCTGGAACTCAAACTCGAAATCCGCCACAGCCCTCAGGCCTCTGACAATGACGTTGGCGCCGACTTCCCGAGCAAAGTGCATGGTCAGGCCCTCGAAGGGCTGGACGACGATCTCCGCACCGCCGGTCAGCGCCGCAGCCTCCGCCTCGACGATGGCGACCCTCTCCTCGAGCGTAAACATCGGACCCTTGCCGGTGTTGATGGCGACTCCGAGGACCAGACGGTCCACAAGCTTCACCACCCGTCCGATGATGTCGGTGTGGCCATTGTGAATTGGATCGAACGTGCCCGGATAAAGGCCCACGCGCTTCGCCATCAAGGTGTCCCCAACTTGAACCCGCCCTCGCCTTTCGCCGGGTTGGCCGGGTCTGGCAAGAACAAATTTGCCGCTGCTCCGGTCCGGGGATCGCCTCAGACGACCGGGTCGGAACCGTCCGCCTCCTCGTCGGAGGCCCCTGCAGGATCGGCAAGGCGCTCTACGGAAACGACCTGCTCGCCCTCTGCTGTTCGGAAGATGATCACGCCCTGGCTGTTGCGGCCCACCACCCGGATCTGGGTGACAGGCGTACGGATCAGCTGGCCCTGGTCCGTGACGAGAAGAATTTCGTCATGCTCCTCGACCGGGAAGGAGGCCGTCAGGCGACCGCCGCGGCGGGAAAGGTCCTGGGCAAGGAGGCCCTGCCCGCCCCGGCCCGTGCGACGGAACTCGTAGGCGGAGGATCGCTTTCCGAAGCCTTCGCTCGAAACCGTGAGGATCTGCTCCTCCGCAGCCCCGAGCTCCGCGATCCGCTCCGGGCTGAGGGCGGTCAAGCTCGACACCGCCTCGTCCTCGACATCCTCCTCTACGGTCGACACGTCTTCGGCGTCTGCGCCCTCACCTGTCACCGCACGACGCATGGCGTTGGCGTGACGCACATAGGCCGCCCGCTCCTCGGCGGTCGCGTCCACCGCCCTGAGGATGGCCATGGAGATGACCTCGTCCCCCTCGGCAAGGCGGACGCCGCGGACGCCGGTGGAGTCCCGACCGGCGAAGACGCGGACCTCGTCTACGGCGAACCGGATGCAGCGCCCGAGGGCGGTGGTGAGGAGGATGTCGTTCTCATCCGCCTTGCAGAGGGCGACACCGACGATGGAGTCCCCCTCGTCCAGCTTCATGGCGATCTTGCCGTTGCGGTTGATCTGCACGAAGTCCGTCAGGCGGTTGCGACGTACATTCCCCGACCGGGTGGCGAACATCACGTCCAGCCCGCTCCATTCGGCCTCGTCCTCCGGGAGGCTGAGGATGGAGGTCATGGTCTCGCCCGGCTCAATCGGGAAGAGGTTGACGAAGGCCTTGCCGCGCGCCGTCGGCGCGCCGACCGGCAGGCGCCAGACCTTGAGCTTGTAGACCTTGCCGCCGGAAGAGAAGAACAGCATGGGCGCATGGGTGGAGGCCGAGATGACCCGGATCACGGCGTCCTCGTCCTTGGTCGCCATGCCCGACCGTCCCCGGCCGCCCCGATGCTGGGTCCGGTAGGTAACGAGGGGGGTGCGCTTGACATAGCCGCCGTGGGTGACGGTGATCACCATGGCCTCGCGGGCAATGAGGTCCTCGTCCTCAAGGTCGCCGCCGCCGTCGACGATCTCGGTGCGGCGGGGAATGGCGAAGTCGGTCTTCACCTGCACCAGCTCATCGCGGACGATGCTCATGAGCAGCTCGCGGGACTCCAGGATCGCCAGAAGACCTGAGATGCCCCCCGTCAACTCGCCGGCCTCCTCGAAGATCTCGTCACGGCCGAGGCCCGTCAGACGGGACAGGGTCAGGGCGAGGATGGCCCGGGCCTGGTCTTCGGTCAGGCGAATCTGGTTCCCGTCCACCACCAGGGTGCGGGGATCGGCGATCAGCTCCACCAGGGGCAGCATGTCACCCGCCGGCCAGTCCCGCGCCACCAGGCGCTCGCGCGCCTCGGAAGGGTCCTTGGATGAGCGGATGATCTGGATGAACTCGTCGATGTTGGCTACGGCGATGGCCAGGCCGACCAGGACATGACCGCGGTCCCGGGACCGGGATAACTCGTGCCGGGTTCGCCTGAGGACCACTTCCTCGCGGAAGTCCACGAAGGCCTGCAGCATCTCGCGCAGGCTCATCAGTTCCGGTCGCCCGCGATTGAGGGCCAGCATGTTGACGCCGAAGGAGGTCTGCAGGGGCGTGAAGCGATAGAGCTGGTTCAGCACGACGTCGGCCGAGGCGTCGCGCTTGAGCTCGACGACGACCCGCATGCCCTGACGGTCGCTCTCGTCGCGCAGGTCCGCCACGCCCTCGATCCGCTTGTCACGCACGAGTTCCGCAATCCGCTCGACCAGGACCGCCTTGTTCACCTGGTAGGGGATGGCAGTGATGACGATCGCCTCGCGCTCCTTTCGGATCTGCTCGATGGCGGCCGTGCCGCGCATGACCACGGAGCCACGTCCGGTCATCAGGGCGGTCCGGGAGGCCGACCGGCCCATGATCTCGCCGCCGGTCGGGAAGTCGGGACCCGGAACGATGTCCAGAAGTTCGTCGAGGGGGATGTCCGGCCGCTCGATCAGCGCCAGGGCGGCGTCGATGATCTCACCCAGGTTGTGGGGGGGTATGTTCGTCGCCATGCCCACGGCGATGCCGCCGGCCCCGTTGACCAGAAGGTTGGGGATGCGGGACGGCAGGACGACCGGCTCCTTTTCCTTGCCGTCGTAGTTGTCCTTGAAGTCGACCGTATCGAGGTCGAGGTCGGCAAGCAGGGCCGTAGCCGCCCGGGTCATCCGGCACTCGGTGTAGCGCATCTGGGCCGGGGGATCGCCGTCGACGGAGCCGAAGTTACCCTGGCCATCCACCAGAAGGAGACCCATGGAGAAGGGCTGCGCCATCCTCACGAGGGCGTCATAGACGGACTGGTCGCCATGGGGGTGAAGTCGGGCCAGGACGTCGCCGACCACACGGGCGGACTTCGAATAGGGTCGGTCCGGGCTCATGCCCAGGTCGTTCATCGAGAACAGGATCCGCCGGTGGACCGGCTTCAGGCCGTCACGGACGTCCGGAAGGGCGCGGCTGACGATCACGCTCATGGCGTAGTCGAGGTAGGAGCGGCGAAGCTCGTCCTCGATGGTGATCGGCGCCACGCCGGGCGCGCGGCCGTCCTCGGACGGGGGGGAACCGGTGGTGCTCAATGGGGGGTAAGGCCCTTAGAATCAGGCAGGAATTCACCTGATTTTCCTTACCATTTTCAGAGCTGCGGGCCAACCAGACGGCAGGCGGAGCGACCACCCGCCGCCGCCCCGATTGCGGGGGAGCCGCCTGACTCAGAAGGGGATTTCGTCGTCCAGCTCCGCGGAGAAATCCTCGCGCGGACCCGAGGGCTGGGCCCGGGCTCCAGACTGGAATCCGCCACCATAATCGCCGCCGCTCTCACGCCCGCCGGCATCGTCGCCGCGACCGTCCAGCATGGTCAGTTCGCCCCGGAACTTCTGGAGGACGACCTCCGTTGAGAACTTCTCCTGCCCCGAGGCGTCGGACCACTTTCGGGTTTGCAGGGCGCCCTCGAGGTACACTTTGGAACCCTTGCGCAGGTAATTCTCGGCGACCTTGACGAGGTTGTCGTTGAAGATGACCACCCGGTGCCACTCGGTCTTCTCCTTGCGTTCACCCGTGGCTCGGTCGCGCCAGGTCTCGGATGTGGCCACCCGCAGGTTAGCGACCCGGTCGCCGGAATTCAGGCTTCGAATCTCGGGGTCTGCACCGAGATTTCCCACCAGGATGACCTTGTTCACGCTGCCCGCCATGCGATTCTCTCCATCAGCTTCCGTAGGTGCGGGCCAAGGCCCGGTTGAAAACTAGCCGACGGTCGGGCGCGCGGCAATGCAAATGTTCTTCCTATGTTCCGGTCTCTCCCCTTCATCCACAGGGGAATTCAGGGTTCCGGACTCATGGGCATGGCGCCCGGGAGCACGAGCCGTCCGTCCCCGGATCTGACAAGCGCCAGGAACCGGGCCCCCTCCCAGGAGGTCGAGGTGTAGATGCCGGCCGACACCAGGAAGAGGAAGTTGCTCTGGTAGGCGCCGGCGATCTCCGTCTGGTTGCCGCCCATGTTGAGAAAACGGATGCGCATCGCCTCAAGGGCGGCCGCACAGTGCTCGAGGCTGGGCTGGGCCGAGGGAAGGCGATTGAACTTCAGACCCTCCTTGGTTGGCTGGACGTGATAGCAGGCGCCTGGTGTTCCCGGGGGTTCGATCTGCCGGGAACAGGCCTGAAGGACGAAACCCGCCGCAAGGGCGAGGAAGATCAGAGGCGTACGCATAGGTTCCAGACTACAACTCCCGCGGCCCTTTCGCGAGCCCCGTTTCCAGGGAGTCAGCCGCCCTGTGCAAACCCGCAATTTGCGCCCTGCTCCATCAGGGGACGGAAGGTGCGATTGTCGGACGAGACCTCCACGCGTCCCGGCACGAGCCTGAGGGTCTGCCCTCCCCAACGCCCATAGGCCGCCTCGCCCGGGCGCTCGCACCGACCGGAGAAGAGGGCCATGACGCAGGCGGTCTGGGACATTTCACCGGACAGCCTCCGCCAGTCCGGACCGGCGTACCTCCAGCAGGCGGCGAGGGGCGCCGATGCCGGCTCTGCAGCCGCGGGGGCGGCGGGCTCAGCCGGCCGGATCACCTCGACGGGCGCCGGGCTCTCCACCGGCGGCAAGGGTGTCAGGACCCCGGCGCCGGCGCCCAGGGCTCCGGAGGCATCGATGCCCACGTCAAGGGCGCCGGAGGCGACTCCGTTGCGCCGGGCGCACTCCTCAAGAGGAAGATCGCCGACGAGCTTGCCCGCCACGTAGCAGCGCAGCAGGGCATCGGGGACCAGGCGGGCCTCTGTGCGGGGCCCGGCCTCGACCACCAGGCCGGCTTCCGAAGCGGGCGGGGGCCCCTCTCCCGGTCGACCCAGGATGAGAAGCAGGAGCGCGGACGCCAGCCCTGCGGCGAGGGCGACGACGGCGCCGATCAGTATGCGTCGTCTGGACTTAGGGTCCGGATGGGATTCCATGGCCTCTCGCTAGAGGCTGGCCGGCCTGGATGCAAGGCGGCCGTCAGCTGGCCCCGGTGAGCCTGTTGAGGCCTTCGGTGTAGTTGGCGATCTGCTTCTGGAGATAGAGCGGAACCTGCTGTTTTCCCGACGCCCTCGCCGCCTCAGCCGCCTTCACCGCGGCCGGCGTGGAGGCGTCCTTCAACTCCCGGTACACTGAGTGCAATTCACTGATGGCGCCGGCCAGCTCAGCGGCGGCGTGTCGCATCTCTACCAGATTGTCCAGATTGATCTTGGTGTTCATCCTGAGCCCGAAAATCGGGCTACGGCCATCCGCGGGCACGATCTTCCCGCCCTTCTCGGTGACGGTCACGCGAAGTACGCCCTCCGTCAGGCCCAAGGCCTTGAGGGCATCCTTGCCCTCGGGACCGGCGACCAACTCGATCACATTCCGATCGGTGGCGGGCTTGATCTCAAGCCGGCGACCACCTTCGACGGTCACGACGCGGACATCAGCCTGGGATCCGAGGGTCCGCTTCATCCGGTCCGCAAGCGTGGTGAGGGTGTCTCCATCCTGCACTGTGATGGTGGTCGTCTGACCATTCAGGCTCCTGCGCACCATCAACTGGTCCCCCGTCCGGATGGAGCTGATCGCATCCAGCCGAGTGGAATCGGCGACGTTCAGAGTTCCAGTGGGCAGGCCCAGGCGATCCAGGACGCTGGCGCCGGCGGTGTCCACGGCGATGGCCGAGGGTGCGACAATGCCGTCCTTGCCGGTGAAACGACGCGACCACGGGGTCCCGCCGCTGATCGGATCTATCTCAGCCACGAAGCCGTCGATGGTCGCGATCTGGTTCAGGGACGGAAGGTTACCCTTGCTGGTCCCGGTCACGAAGACCCGGTCATTCTGGATGGACACTCCAGTGATGAGGTCTTCGCTTGTCCCGCCGTAGTAGGTCAGGCGATCCTCAGCGGATACGCTCAGGGAGGCGGACATGCGCGCGACGAAGCCGTCCCGACCCCCTGAGTAGGCGCTTACGATGTTGCCGACGTTGATGTTTCCGCCACCCGTGTTGCCGGCGACGATGAGCCGACCATCGGCCATGCCCAGCCCCGTCAGATCGCCGCCCTCCAGGCTGCCCAGATCGCGTGTCGACTGAAGAACGGGCGAGCCCGTGGACAGATCAAACCGCCTGACAACTCCGAAACCGCCGTCATTCGACGCCAGGTAGAGATCTGAGCCATTGATGAAGAGCCCGCGGGCGAGATCCTTGCCCGCACCGCCGACAACGGTTGAGGCGGAGTAAGTCACATTATTGTTTGCATCCGTCTCGTATCGCTCCAGGAAGACGTCCGACTGTCCGATCGCCGCCTGGGCGCCCCGGCCGGCGCTGGAATTCCCGGCCACGTAGAGCTTACCGCTGGAATCCCAAGCCAGGTGGGTCGCCTCATCGTCTCCAGTGGACCCTCGACGCTGGGTCCAGACCTCCTCGCCCGCTGCATTGAAGACTGTGACGAAGCTGTCGGTAACATCGCCCTTGGTTTCAGTGACAAGCCCCTCCTTCGCGCCTTCGAGGACTCCCTTCACCTTGCCGGCGATGGCGATCCGACCGTCAGCGGCGACGGCCATCGACATGCCAAAAGCCTCGTCGGAGGCCCCGAGGTCACGGGAGAAGAGCAGTTTGCCGGCGGAGTCGAACTTCTGCAGGACGACGTCCCGGTCTCCCCGGATCTGCTGTCCAGAAGACTCACTGGTCACGTCTGACAGGATGAGAACGGAGCCGTCCGCCAGGGTCTTCATGGAGCGGACGGAGGTCAGGGCGGCATCGATCGACCTGGACCAGACCTGGCCCTCGACAAGCCCCTGCGGAGACTGAAGCACGTTCGGAGGCGACAGGGTGTCAGGACCCGTCTGGAACTTGAGGAATTGGTTGGTAAGCACGCCGTCTTTGGTGGTCGGCTTTCCGTCCGGGTCCGGATTCCCCGCCTTCTGGGCGATATAGACTGCCGGAACCGTCGTCACCGGGATCAGGGTCACCCTCTCTGCGGTGTCGAGCTTCAGATTGAGGGCCCAGGAGTCGGGGTCCCTGCCGAGGGATATCGTCTTTCCACCCGCCGTTATGGTGCGCTCCTGCCCCGGAACCCGCTTGGACTCAAACCGGGTCGTTAGCCCCTCCGCCTGAAGCTGCGTGTTCACCAGGTTCACGAAGTTGGGCAGAGTCCGGTCGGCCGGAGCCACAGAGGCCAAGTCGACATTGATGATCGTTGTCACACCGGCGCGGACGATCGACATGGTGAACTTCACGTCGCCCTGCAGGGCGTCAGACACCGCGTTCTGATCCGTCGCCACCAGGGGGGGCGTCTGGTAGGCGGAAGCCGCCGATCGGGCGACGGATGTCGCTCGGGCGGAGGTGCTGACCTCGCCGAGGGATAGCCTCACCCCCTCGAACTGTGCAGATTTAGCATAGCCGACGACCTCTGCGACGCCCTTCTGGAAGACTCTGTTCAGTTCGGCTGCAGCGGTCTTGGAGATCGTCTTCGACTGGGCGTCCTCCGTAAGCTGAGACAAGGTCTTGAGGCCGCCGTACAGGGCAAAGAGCTTCTTGTAGTCATTGCTGGCCTTCGGGAGGTCCAGCTTCGCGGCGCCCTCGTTGATGAAACTCGCGCCCCGTAGCGCCTCCTTGGCGGCCTTGGAAAGGAGCCCGGCATCGTTGGCCGGGTTGGGCTGGGCCGCACGCGACCAGGGCGCTGTGGGCGCATAGCGACGAGCAGGAGCGCCGCCCGACTGCGGAAGCGAGAACTGTGGAGACGAGGGCAAACTTCCGATCAAGCTCAAAATCTAAACCCTTCCGACGATCAAACCTCGCCTGAGAGTGTAATCCTACTACTGAAATACTAAGAAGTCACTACGTCTCAGCGGAAGAGCGAGAGGATGATCTGAGGCGCTTGGTTAGCGATGGCAAGGGCCTGAGCGCCCAGCTGTTGATGAACAGTCAAGGCCTGGAGACGAGCGCTCTCCTTGGCGAGGTCGGCGTCCACCAGGTTGCCGACGCCAGCCTCCACAGAGTCGTTCAACTTGCCGACGAAGGTGTTGTGCTGCTCCAGCTGCTTCAGCTGCGCGCCCATCTCGGCGAGCGCCAGGCTGACATTGTCGATGGAAGCGTTCAGCAGGCTCAGGGACCCCGCGGCAGCGGTCAAGGTCAGGATCGAGGAACCTAATGACAAGGTAATGACCGCCTGACCCAGGCGTAGATCCTGGTTGGAAAGGGTGATGAAGGAGCTTCCCTCAGCATCGGCAAGGAACCGGACCCCGCCCGGCAGGGAGTTGTCCAACAACTTGGTTCCGTCAAAGGCCGCATCCCGGACAACCTGAGCAATCTGCTTCAAAAACGACTTGAAGTCTTCCTCCAGAGACTGACGGGAAATACTGTTGATCGAAGTATCCTGCGCCGCGACCACCCTTTCCTTCATCTTGACAAGGATATCGGCGACTGATTGCCCCGCCGACAGGGCGGTGTCGCCGATGGACTGGGCCCTGTCGAGCCCTAGCCTCACAGCCGCAAGGCCACCCATATCGGCCCTTTGGTTCTGGGCAATGGCCCAGATGGCGGAGTTGTCTTTCGATGTGGCGATCCTGAGCCCCGTCCCCAGCCGGCTCTGGACCTCCTCGAGATTGTCCGTCGTCACGTTCAGGTTCTGCAAGGAGGTCATCGCCGCCTTGTTGGTTATGATCGTCAGCGACATGTCCGCCTCCTTGGCGACTAAGCGACGCGCTTCAGATGCGCGACCCGCCGGACCTGCGCCCTTCTGGGCAGTCCCCTTCTGCCAAGACATGGTTAGCAAGGCGTTAACGCGCGTATGAAAAAACCGCTCCCGGTATACCGGAGCGGCTCAGCGATCTCTGGCATCAACTTGAACAGGCCGAGAGTCAGATCGAGGTGCGGATGATGTCTCCCGCAGCGTACGACCCTTCGTTACGCCTCCTCACGACTTCTTCCAGAGGATACTGCCAGATTACCTCTCCGGTTTTGCGATCGATGACCTTGTAGACATAAGATAAGCCCGCCGGTTCGATCACCAGCCGACGCTCAGAGTCTGGAGAGGGTTCGTACCTGGGCACGAACAGATCCGCCTTGTTTTCCCCTGGCTTCGCTATGAGTGGCCGAGGCGCACCCGTCGCAGGTTCTGCGGGTGGAGGCGCGGCGCTGATCTTTCTATCCATATGTACCGCCCCCGATACCGAAGGGCCAAGGGATCCGTGACGGCGCCCGGGGCGGCGACGAGCGCCGCCCCGAACCCGCCGCGCGCCACCGAGGCAACGCGCGGCCCGTCCTCTATCGGAAGAGACCCAACAGGTTGGAAGGACCCTGGTTGGCGATGGCCAGAGCCTGGAACCCAAGCTGCTGCTTGGCCTGGATCGACTGGAGCCTGGAGGCTTCCTTGGCCATGTCGGCGTCAATGATGTTGCCCACACCCGCGTCGATGGCGTCCTGCAGCTTGTTGATGAAGGTCGTGTGGTTCAGAAGCGCCTTCGAGCCCGTACCGATCCGGGAGAGCGACAGAGCAACGTTTGTGATCGACCGGTTAACCAGGGACAGAGCGTTCGAGGCTTGCGCGGTCGTGCCGAGCGAGGTCGTGGTCGTCACCACCATATTGGTGGAGCCAAGGAAAAGCCTCTGCACCTGAATCGAAATCGTCCTTGTTCCGGTATCGTCCGCGAGAGCATTGATTGCGACCGCCGTGTTGCTGATCAGCGAGGCGCCATTGAAGCCGGAGTTATTTGCGGCGGTATTGATCTGGGTCCGAAGCGCGGCGAAATCGGTGGCCAGGGCCTGCCGGTCGGTGGCAGAGATCGTGGTATCGATCGCCGCGAGCGCCTTTTCCTTCATCTGCACCAGCAGGTCAGTGATGGTTTCGCCGGCCGCGAGAGAGACGTCCGTGACAGACTGGGCCCGCTGAAGGGATTCCCGCACCGCGTTCAGAGATTGAGACGTGGCCTGCTGGCGCAGGGCGATGCCGTAGATGGCCCCGTTATCCTTCGCGGACGAGACCTTCAAACCGGTGGCGATACGTTGCTGAACCGCACTGAGCATCTCGGTCGTGGCGTTCACGTTCTGCGCCGCCAACATTGCGGCGTAATTGGTGTTTATGCTTGCAGCCATTCTGCTAACCTTCTTTCTGGATGTCCGACCATCCTACTGATGGCGGGGAGCGTTTTGCTCCGAGGCTAGTGTAGCAAGGACTGAGCCAGACGTCAGGCGCCCTTGGCGCTCCATATCTATTTGTTTTTGTTGTATTAACTCGCCATTAGGCATATGACTGGTCGGCAGGAGGCGCCGGGCCATCGGCAAGTTTTGCCGTACCAGCCCGGCAAATTCGTCCCAGGCGCCGCGCGAGGGTCCTGGCGGCGCCCGCCCAACCTGGCCCGCCGGCTTCAGATAGATATTCTTCCTGGAGCTACATCCGGGATCTTCCGGCGCAGAGGTTGGCGTTTCGCAACCCCGATCTTTCTACCCGACGCAGGGTAAACAAGCTTCATCGCTTTGATAACTCACCCTGCTTTCCGGCGAGCAGGTTGTCGAAATAGGCGATGGTGCGCGTCAGTCCCTCGTCCAGTTCGATCGTGGGCTTCCAGTCCAGCAGCCTGCCGGCCAGACCGATGTCCGGGCGCCGCTGGCGGGGATCGTCCGAGGGCAGCGGCATGTGCACCAGCCGCGAGGCGGATCCGGTCAGAGCGATGACCCGCTCCGCCAGGGCCCGGATGGTGAATTCTCCTGGATTGCCGAGGTTGACCGGGCCGGTGACCTCGTCGGGCGTCTTCATTAGCCGCAGGACGCCCTCGACCAGGTCATCGACGAAGCAGAAGGACCGGGTCTGGAGACCCTCCCCATAGAGGGTGATGTCCTCGCCCTTGAGCGCCTGAACGATGAAATTGGACACCACCCGGCCGTCATTGGGATGCATGCGCGGGCCATAGGTGTTGAAGATCCGGGCGACCTTGATCTTCAGCCCGTGCTGGCGGTGGTAGTCAAAGAACAGGGTCTCGGCGCACCGCTTGCCCTCGTCGTAACAGGACCGGATACCGATCGGGTTCACATTGCCCCAGTAGTCCTCCGTCTGCGGATGAATCGCCGGGTCGCCATAGACCTCGCTGGTAGAGGCCTGGAAGATACGGGCGCGCCGGCGTTTGGCGAGCCCCAGCATGTTGATGGCGCCGTGAACCGAGGTCTTGGTCGTCTGGACCGGATCAAACTGATAGTGCACCGGCGAGGCCGGGCAGGCCAGATTGTAGATCTCGTCGATCTCCGCAAACAGCGGGAAGGTCACGTCGTGACGCAGGAGTTCGAAGGCCGGATTGGCGAGAAGATGGGCCACATTGCGCCGGGCGCCAGTGTAGAAATTGTCGACGCAGAGCACTTCATGCCCCTCGTCAATCAGACGCTCGCAGAGATGCGAGCCGATGAACCCGGCGCCGCCGGTAACCAGAATGCGTTTCATGCGACTCTCAGGCTCCGAACTCGCTTTGGAAATCAGGTCGCAGACCCGTTCCTGGCGCTGAGACCCTGCATGATCGTGCGGTTCAGGTCGATCAGATCCTGGATGTCCTCCTTACCGCGGATCACTTCACTGGTGTACTTGTGGACCCAGATGGACAGGGAAATGATGCTGGCTCTGAGTTCTTTGGGGAGTTGGTTTCCGGGGTCGCTGCAGTCCAAAGCAAGGGTAGACCAGAGGCGACGGTTCCAGTCGAGGGCGTCAACCCGGCCAGAGAGGTCTTTCGGGTCGAGGCGGGAGGCGTCCACGAGGGCGAGGGTCACCTGCGAGAACAGACGAAACTCGGCGTCTCTCGGGCTCTCGGCGCTAATCGCTGTCTGCTGATAGGCCCGCAGGGTCATTCCGCAACCTCATATCCTCATATGCGATGAGCTTCCGGCAGCTCAGGAGAGCCTTATAGTAATCGCGCTGCAGGCAGCAACGCGAAACCGTCACGCACTCGGAAAGAATTTCCGGGTTTCGGATGGCGTCCATGAACTCGCTCATCCGACTGACAAATTCATCGTAGTATTTTTCAGCCTCTCCCGGGTCGATGTACATCAACATGACCTGAAAGTATATCCTACGCGAAGGCGTATTTACATCTTCCGGCTGAAGAATATCCTTCTCCCTAAGGACGGACGCCTTGTTTTGGAGGACCAGTACGCCTCGCCTGTCGCCGTTCTGAACGACGGCGCCATTCAGAACAAACTTTTCACCGGGCTTCAGTGATAGCTTGAGGGGCACGATATGGACTCTCCGAGTGGGACCAGAGCGGCGCGCCGGATCAGGCAATCCGAGTAGGCCATAATTGGTTAACGATATCCTTATTGAATGGCAAATTACCGTTAGCGGTGCATTAACCGTTCCCGATTCAGAATTTTCGCAGCTTTCTCCAGGGCGGCTCAATGCCAGAAGCTTACAAAACGCCGGTGGGCGGGCAAGGGCGCGGAGTCGCCGCCGACCTGATGGGCTCAAGCGCCTCGTCTGACGCCCTCAAGCTGTTGAGCGAAGGGCTCGCTGAACAGAGAAACCGTCGTGTGGTCCCGCTCCTTGAGCGCGCCGTCGTGCACATCAAGGCGCATGAACCAGAGAAAGCTGCGGCCCTGGCGCTGGAAGCGCTGGAAATTGATGAACGCAGCGGGATCGGCTGGCATATTCTGGCTGTCGCGCAGGAGGGCTGCGGGGACTTCACCACTTCGCTGAGCTGCTATGAGGCGGCGCTGAAGCTCCTCCCCGACGACCCTGATATCCTGATCAACCTGGGGCGGCTGGCCATAAGGATGGGCATGCACCCGGTGGCGGAACAACTGTTTCTTCACTTTCTGTCGCGGAAACCCGAAGACCCGGAAGGTATCAATAATCTGGCGCTCGCCATGGCGTCGCAGGGCCATAATCAGCAGGCCATTGTTCTGCTCAAGGACTTCATCTCCCGTCACCCGACATACGCCAACCTTTGGAACAGCCTGGCGAGCATGGTGCTGGAAGAGGGTGACATCGAGAATGCCAAGACGTTCTACAGGGAGGCCCTCCGTCTAAGTCCCCGCCTTGCCAGGGCCCGCTACAATCTCGGTTCCCTGTGGCTTGACACAGGCGATCCTCGCTCGGCGCTCAGAGAGTTCGAGAGCGCCCTTAAGCGGCCCCTCGCCGCAGATGAGAAGGCTATGATGACTGTGACCCTGGGTCTGGCCCAGCTGGCCATCGGCCGCATTGTGGAGGGTTGGAGGAACTACGAAGTCCGCAACGACATCCACTTCCCCGAAGCCGTCTATTTCGCAGTCAAGAAACCAAAGTGGGAGCAGGGCGCGCCCTTGGCGGGCGCGTCGCTTCTGCTCGTCGGCGAGCAGGGCCTCGGAGACGAGGTTATGTTTGCGAATATCCTGCCCGATGTGCTGGAAAGCCTCGGGCCGGAAGGGCGCCTGACCCTGGCGGTCGAACCCAGGCTGGCGCCGCTCATGTCCAGGAGTTTTCCGACCGTGCGGGTTGAGACCCACAGGACGGTCAGCGCTGCCGGCCGAACCGTGAGACTGGTTCCAGCTTTGGAGGCAGGCGAGATTGAGGTCGAGTGCTGGTCGCCGATGGCCTCGCTTCTCGGTCAGTTCCGCAGCTGGGCGGAAGACTTCCCACAGAGGACGGGGTATCTCCAGCCGGCGCCGGAGCGGGTCGCCTACTGGCGCCAGATACTGGACGCCGCACCGGCCAGGCCCAAGGTGGGTCTGCTCTGGAAGAGCGGTGTCCTCTCGCGAGGACGAAGCCGCTTCTTCTCGCCCTTCGATGCCTGGGAGCCGGTCCTTCGGACGCCCGGCGTCACTTTCGTGAACCTTCAGTACGACCACTGCGAGGCGGAGCTGCAGCTGGCACGGGAACGTTACGGCGTCGAGATCTGGAGCCCGCCGGGCATCGACCTCAAGCAGGACCTCGATGACGTGACCGCCCTGTCCTGCGCACTCGACCTTGTGATCGGCTTTTCAAACGCGACCTTCAACCTGGCGGCGGCTGCGGGCGCGCCGGCCTGGCTGATCGCCGCCAAGGGCGTCTGGACGACCCTTGGGACGGATCGCTACCCTTGGTATCCGCAGGTGCGACTTTACCAAACCGCCGCCTACGCGGAGTGGGAGCCGGTGATGGCGAAAATCGCCGCTGATCTCAGGGCGGAATTCGGCGCGGGCGGGTCGGGTCGCGCTCCGGAAGACGAGACAAATGACCGCTCGGGGGGGTGACTCTCGGGGGGGCGGTCTTCCGGGCCTTGCCGTCATGGGCTCCAGCGGCTCCGACGACATACTCGGTGAGACCGCAAGCCAGATCGCCGAGGGGAAGGGGTCGGAGGCGGCAGACCTGACCCTGGCCATTGCTGCGCTCGGACGTCGCGACTTTGAAGAGACCGCGGCGCTCTGCCTCAAGGCCCTCAATGCAGATGAACGGAATGGCCAAGCCTGGCATGTGCTGGCGATTTCGTACGAAGCCCGCAAGGACTTCCCTACCGCCCTATCCTGCTACGAGGCGGCTTTGGCCCTGCTTCCCGGAAACCTGATCGTGCCGCTCAATCTGAGCCGTCTGGCCCTGACCATGGGCCTGAACGACATTGCCGAGAGACTGATCCGGGCGGTCTTGGACTCAGACCCGGGGAACCCCGAGGGAACGAACAACCTGGCGATCGCCCTGGCCGCCCAGGGCAGGATCGAAGAAGCCATCGACGTCTTGCGGACCTTCCTGGAGAGGCAGCATGGTCACCCCAATCTCCTCAACACCCTAGGCGGCCTTGTATTGGAAACCGGGGACCCCGAGACCGCGAACCTCCTATTTGTGGAAGCGCTGCGGTTGGCGCCCGGAATTGCAATGGCCGCCTTCAATCGCGCCCTGGCCTGTCTGGCGCTCGGTGATCTCGAGGAAGGCTGGAGGTGCTACGAATACCGCAACAATCCCGATTGGACGGGCTTTGTCCGCAATGTCCGAACCGAGGCGGCTTGGCGACCGGGCCTGGACATATCTGGTCGCCGGCTCCTGATCCTCGGCGAGCAGGGCCTAGGCGACGAGGTCATGTTCGCTGGGATTCTTCCCGAGGTCATCGAGCGGCTCAGCCCTACGAGCGAGCTCATTCTCGCCGTAGAGCCCCGGCTGGTCGATCTGATGTCGCGAAGCTTCCCGAACGTCCGGGTAGGGCCGCACCAAATGGGCGAGGTGGGCGGGCGCGGGGTGCGAGTCGTTCCTTGGCTCCCCGAGGGAGGCTGCGATCTCTGGACCCCGATCGCCTCTCTGCTCCAGGAGCTCCGACCGACCATACCGTCCTTTGTAACTGGCGGCGGATTCTTGAAACCAGACCCAGAAAGGGTAGCTCACTGGCGGAGGGTTCTGGAAGGGGCGCTGCCCGGGCCCCGGGTCGGCCTGCTTTGGAAAAGCGCCATTCTAGCCGGCAGGCGGCAAGCCTTTTTCTCACCCTTTGATTCCTGGGCGCCGGTACTGCGCACCCCAGGGGTCAGCTTCGTCAACCTCCAGTACGGCGATTGCGCTGCGGAATTGGCTATGGCCCGGGATCAGTTCGGCGTCGAGATCTGGAACCCTGCGGAAATCGACCTGATGCAGGACCTGGACGACGTGACGGCCCTTTCCAGCGCGCTTGACCTTGTGATCGGCTTCTCAAACGCGACCTTCAACCTCGCCGCCGCCGCAGGCGCTCCCGCCTGGATGATCGCCGCCAAGGGCGCCTGGACCGCCCTCGGGACCGATAGATACCCTTGGTATCCCCAGGTCCGGCTCTACCAGCCCGCCGCCTTTGCCGAATGGGGACCGGTGATGGATCGGGTCGCCGGGGACCTCGCCCGCGAATTCGGCGCGAGGGTCTGATGGACGGGGTCTGCTGCAGGGACGAAGCGGCTTGAATGTCGCCGTCCAGCCTTTAGTGTGCCCGGAGGTTTGAAACATTTTTTCGGGCGTCCGTCCAAAGGGCCGGCGTTTTCGGGGAGCCCAGATGAGCCAGCGTTTTGAAGGCACCGACAATTATGTCGCCACCGACGATCTCAAGGTGGCCGTCAACGCCGCCATCGCCCTTGAGCGGCCCCTGCTGATCAAGGGCGAACCCGGCACCGGAAAGACCGTGCTGGCCTACGAGGTCGCCAAGGCTCTCGACGCTGAACTGATCACCTGGCACATCAAGTCCACGACCAAGGCTCATCAGGGCCTCTACGAGTACGACGCCGTCACCCGCCTGCGGGACAGCCAGCTGGGCGATGAGCGGGTCAAGGACGTCCGCAACTACATCAAGAAGGGCAAGCTCTGGGAGGCCTTCACCGCCCCGAAGCGCCCGGTCCTGCTGATCGACGAGATCGACAAGGCGGACATCGAGTTCCCGAACGACCTCCTGCAGGAGCTCGATCGGATGGAGTTCTACGTCTACGAGACCAACGAGACGATCCGCGCCGAGATCCGGCCGGTGGTCATCATCACCTCCAACAACGAGAAGGAGCTGCCGGACGCCTTCCTGCGCCGCTGCTTCTTCCACTACATCCGGTTCCCCGAGGCCGAGACGATGAATGACATCGTCGAGGTCCACTATCCGGGCATCAAGCAGAAGCTGGTCTCCGAGGCCCTGCGGATTTTCTACGACATGCGCAAGGTGCCGGGCCTGAAAAAGAAGCCCTCCACCTCCGAGCTGCTCGACTGGCTGAAGCTCCTCATGGTGGAGGACATCAGCGACGAGATGCTCAAGGAGCGCGATCCCACCAAGCTGATCCCGCCCCTGCACGGCGCCCTCCTGAAGAACGAGCAGGACGTCCAGCTGTTCGAGCGCCTTGCCTTCCTGGCCCGTCGCGAGAGCGGCCCGCCCCGCCCCGGCCAGTAAAGCCCCGGCCTGCAAGCACGGCGCAGCCCTGAATGGAAGACGCTCCGGCCTCACGACCGGGGCGTTTGCATTTCCGGACCTTCCGTGAAGGCTCAGGCCTTCTGGACCTCGACGATCTTGTAGGTCAGGGGTTGGCCGTCCTCATCCGTCACGGTGACGTACTCACCGACCACGAAACGATGATCACCGAGACGGTGAACCGGCTCGTCATCGTCGCTGGAGTCCGAGTCGTAGTCGAAGAACCAGTTCTGGCCCCGGCGCGCCAAGCGGCCGATTACGGGATCTTCGTCCGGGGCGAAACGGCGGACGGAACAGTCCGCACGCACCTTCGAAAAGGTCTCTGCGTCCAGCAGGCCCTCTCCGGTGAGCGGCGCGGTAAGGGTGTAGCCTCGGCGGTCGTCGCCGCCGAACTCGGAACCGGGATTGCGGGCGAGCCGCATGACGATGCGCGACAGGGACATGCGCGAAACCTCTAGTGAGACAGGAAGAGTGACGGCGCTTCCGCCGCAAGCAGCGATCGGGTGGTACCTCCGAAGATGAATTCCTGCAACCTGGGGTGACCAAAGGCTCCGGCGACCAGCAGGTTGGCGCCCGCCCTTTTGACGGCCCCAAGCAGCAAGCTGGCGGCCTCACCCTTGTCGCCCAGGACCTCGATCTCCGCCTGGACCCCGCGGGCGGCGTAATAGGCCTGGAGCCTGGCCGGATCAAAATGCCGGGAGGTGGCCCGG
>Ga0209985_10001187_pt1 | contig 26454 bp, 24 predicted proteins | sample NOAtaG_FD_187305 | JGI IMG/M metagenome (GOLD analysis project Ga0209985, IMG submission 187305) | Freshwater lake microbial communities from Lake Erie, under a cyanobacterial bloom - NOAA_Erie_Diel6S_1000h metaG (SPAdes) (version 2) | ecosystem: Environmental > Aquatic > Freshwater > Lake ...
CCATCCGTTCTTCGGTGCTGCTTCCAAGGCGGTGATCAAGGTGCCGCTCACGGGTGCCTTGGTATCGTAGGCTGTTTCGCGCACGCTGTCGGTGTGGTGCACGATCAACCCGAAGCTCGGTAGCGGGTTGCCGATGGTGGTGTACTCCAGCATCGCTTGGTCACCATCGCTGTTGCCAGCACAGAACACGGGCCGCCGACCGATGTGGCGGTGGATCCCCGCTGACTTGCCGGCCTTGTCGTCCACGAAAATGTCCTCAGTGGTCTTTGTCAGAACGGGTACACCGTCCACCAGTTCGAAGGTCGCTGCTGCTGAGCTGCCAATTACTTGCTCCGGCGGAATGCCGTACAGCTCCTCCGCGAACACACGCATGAAGTCGATGCCGCCACCGGAGACGATGAAGGTCTTGTAGCCGTTCGCGCGCAGAAGCTCCAGCAATTCCAACATGGGTTGATAGGTGGCACCCGTGAGCCCGCTTCCGCCTTTCGGTTGTTGGAAGGTCTTCATCCAGTTGCGCACGCTCGTTTGGAAATCGGGCACGGTCATGCCCGCGTGCGTGAGGGCCAAAAGCTTCATCAGGCCATCGTGGTGCTTGCCTGCGGCCAGCGTGGCCAGGTCACCCGCCAGCGCTGCTTTCACCATGGGGTCCTTGGCCAGCTCGGGCTCATTCGGTGCGCGGCGCTTGATCTCGCTGAACACGAAGGCGAGCTGAGGCGGCAGGGGTGCCTCGCTCCACAAGCACCCATCGTTGTCGAACACGGCGATGCGCTCCGGAACCGGCACCAGGTCCTTGGAACCTTCGGTGGTTGTGCGCTTCACGAAGTCGAGGATGGCCTGCTTGGTCGGGCCTTCGTTCCAGCTCGCGAGCGGGTCGGTGGTTGCCGCAACGGTGGTGTCCGTAGTGGTCGTTGCCGTTGCAGGATCCGCTGCGGGTCCTTGGCAGGAAGCCAATATGCAGACAAGCGCTGTGGCAATGAGCTTCCGATGGTACGTTGCTTTCATGGTCGTTATGTTCCGGGGGTTGAGGGGTCGCGTGGCCGCAGGCACAAGATGCACCACCCTGCCATGGCCGCATGTAGCACCACGGCAGGCCAGAGCCCGATGCCCGAGAGCCCTTGGACGATGCTGGCACCGACCAGCATGGCAGCCACTACTGCGTTGTAGAGCAACAGCGCCGCGACCAGTCCACGTGCCGCATCGCTCTGTCCATCGCGCCGGGCAAGCCAGCACGCAAGACCCAGTGCGAACAAGGCGGCACCTGCGATGCGGGCCACCACCCTCGCAGCGGGCGCATCGAGCGCCGTCCCGAGCAGAAGGTCGGCCACCATGTCGGGCAATGACACCAAGGCGATGCCCGCTGCAGCCTCGAGAACGGCGGTCATGACAAGGAGGGTTCCTTTCTTCATGGTACGGTGACTTTTCAGATGCTCACAGTTGCGAAGATCATACACGCACATCGAAGCCCCCTTCTGTAGGATATGGACCATGAACGCAAAGGCCGCATCAGTTGTAGAACTGATGCGGCCCGGAAACGGTCCCAATGCGGGTTATTGTCCTCCTACGGTCATGCCCTTGATCTGCCTCTCGAGCGATTCGAGGCTCCAATCGCCCGGCTTTTGGCTCGGCGGGAAGTCCTTCATGGTCATGAGGAACTTGCTGGCGACCACCTGCATGGGCCCGAGCACATAGGCGCGGTCGATCATCCAGTCGTGGTAGGTGTTGGAGTTCTCATATGCTTTTTCGAACGGGTCGCGACGCAGGTTGAAGAGCAGCGGCAAACGAAGGTGCACCAAGGGTTCACGCCACACCTGGAGCTGATGTGCCCGGTTCTCCAGATAGATCGCCTTCCAATCGCCCACGCGGATCGCCATCACATCGCCATCATCGCCCACATAGATGAATTCACCACGGGGTGAATCCTTCGCTTTGCCGCTGAGGTAATCCACCAGGTTGTAGCCGTCGATGTGGTTCTTGTACGTGCGTCCGTTCAGCACCACACCACCCTTGAGCAATCGCTCCTTGATGTCCGGCGCGCCCGCGATCGCAGCGAACGTGGGCAGCCAATCCTCGTGCGAGACGATCCCGTTGAGCGTGGTGCCGGCCGGGAAGTGTCCGGGCCACTTGATGAAGCAGGGTACACGGAAGGCGCCTTCCCAGTTGCTGTTCTTCTCGCCATGGAACGGCGTAGTACCGGCATCGGGCCAGGTGTTGTAGTGCGGGCCATTGTCCGTGCTGTACTGCACGACGGTATTGTCCGCCAGGCCAAGCTCATCGATGAGCGCGAGCAACTCGCCCACATGCATGTCGTGCTCCACCATGCCGTCACCGTATTCGTCCTGGCCGCTGATCCCGATGTGCTCGGGCTTCACGTGCGTGCGGAAGTGCATGCGTGTGCCGTTCCACCAGCAGAAGAAGGGCCTTCCTGCAGCGGCCTCACGCTTGATGAATGCCTTGGCGGCGGCCAGGGTCTCATCGTCGATGGTCTCCATGCGCTTCTTGGTCAGAGGACCCAGGTTCTCGATGGTCTGGCCGCCCTTGCCGTCGGCCTTGCACTTGATCACACCGCGCGGCCCGAAATTCTCGCGGAAGGTCTTGCCGTTCGCCATCACCATGTCGCCCGGATAATCGCGGTTCTCGGGCTCTTCCTCGGCGTTGAGGTGGTAGAGGCTGCCGACGAACTCGTCGAAACCATGCAGGGTAGGCAGGTGCTCGTCGCGATCGCCCTGGTGGTTCTTACCGAACTGGCCGGTGGAGTAGCCCTGGCTCTTCAGGATGGTGGCCATGGTGACATCGGTCTTCTGCCAGCCTTCCTTGGCGCCGGGCATGCCGACTTTGGTCATGCCGGAACGCACGGGCACCGAACCGCTAATGAAGGCCGCGCGACCCGCCGTACAGCTCTGCTGAGCGTAGTAGTCGGTGAATGCCACACCTTCCCGGGCGATGCGGTCGATGTTCGGCGTCCTGTAGCCCATCATGCCGCGGTTGTTGTGGCTGATGTTCCAGGTGCCGATGTCATCACCCCAGATCACGAGGATGTTGGGTTTCTTGCCTTGGTCCGCCGGCGCTTTGGCGGAGGCTGGGGCTTGTTGGGCACTGGCGCCCATGGACAGGGCGAGGCCTATACCCAAGAGCATGGTCTTGCCTAGTGGAAATTGAAGGTTCTTCATGGGGAAGGTGATGTTAGAGCTTTATGAACGAGTGTCACACGTTCACGACAATGGCGAATAAATGTCGTCATCTTTCACCAGCCTTGCGTAGTGAGGTCGCTACACGGCAACATTCCTTCCTTTGGTTCGTCATCACCATTAGCTTCGGCCCATGTCCCTGCGTCAAGTCCTGTTCTCCGGTCCGCTCCTGTTCCTATGCGCTTGTGGCGGATCGACCCCTGAAACACGCACCACCGCCGCACTGCATGACACGGTGCCACAGTACCCCGACGAGCGCCCCGATGGTGAAGCCCCCGCCGGCATGGTGTGGATACCCGGTGGCACCTTCACCATGGGCAGTGATGATACCCTTGCCTGGCCCGAGGAGAAACCCGCGCACCCCGTGCGCGTGCATGGCTATTGGATGGACATCACCGAGGTGACCAACGCGCAGTTCGCCGCCTTCGTGGAGGCCACCGGCTATGTCACCGATGCCGAAAAAGCGCCTGTGCTGGAGGAGTTGATGAAGCAGGTGCCGCCCGGCACGCCGCCGCCCAAGCCGGAGGACCTGGTGCCCGGCTCGCTGGTCTTCAACCCCGTGGGCAAAGCCCTGCACGACTGCCGCTACCTGGAGTGGTGGAGTTGGACGCACGGTGCCGACTGGCGCCACCCCGAAGGACCCGGCAGCGACATCGCCGAGCGCATGGACCACCCGGTGGTGCAGGTGAGCTGGAACGATGCCACGGCCTTCGCCGCCTGGGCCGGTAAACGCCTGCCCACGGAGGCCGAATGGGAACGCGCCGCACGCGGGGGCGTGGAGCAGCAGCCCTACATCTGGGGGACCGAACATCCCACGGACACCCTCATCAAGTGCAACAGCTGGCAGGGCGCCTTCCCGCAGACCAACAGCGCGGCCGATGGCTTCGTGCGCAGCGCCCCGGTGGGCCGCTTCGCGCCCAACGGTTACGGGCTGTACGACATGGCCGGCAACGCCTGGGAATGGTGCAGCGACTGGCTGGACATGACCCTCTACCCCGCGCGTGCGAACACGCTCACCACCGACCCGCAAGGCCCCGAGAAGAGCTTCGATCCCGAACGGCGGTATGAACCCCTGCGCGCCCAACGCGGCGGCAGCTTTCTCTGCCACGACACCTATTGCTGGCGCTACCGCCCCAGCGCCCGCCAGGGCAGCACGCCCGATAGTGGCATGAGCCATGTGGGCTTCCGGTGTGTGAAGGATGCGGAGGCAAAGCCGTGACCCGTGATCGGGCCATTCGACTGAGACTGCTTTCTTGGGCGGCAAGGCCTTTCTGAAATACCGGTCCTTCATCAGGCTCCACATCGGGAACTTCATGTCCCTTTTGCTCCTGTAGTGAGACACCTTGCTCATGACGATACTGGTCCTCTTCGTCACGCGCATGGTCTCAGCTCATTGCATCGGATGGGTGTTGCTGGTGCTGCCTGAAGCGACCCTGAAGTTCACCATCAATTCCTACCTGTTGAAGCAGAAGGAATCGGTTCGGCAAGCCGATCGGGTTCATTTGACCCAGTGTCGCGAATTCACGACACCGGTCTGTTTCCCATGCGCTTGTTTTGAGTAATTAAACACACCAACACCCATGCCCCGCCAACTTACCCTCTCCATCTCACTGCTGCTCGCGCTGCTCTTCATCATCCCTGCCTCGAATGCGCAGGTCCCTGCGGACCTGATGAAGTCGTTCACAAAGCTCACCAGTAAGACCGACAAGTTCATCGGCAAAGTGGACCCCTGGATGGGTGAGGTGAAGAAGAACGAGTCCCTGATCCCCGGCAATGTTCGCCAGCAGTATGATTCGTTCTCCAAAGCCTACGGGGAGTACACTGCCAAAGTCAATCTGGCCAAGGCGGACCCCACCAAGCTCACCGGTGATCTGATCGGGAGTCTTTCCGGTGACCTCGGTAAGCTCAGCACCCAGTTCAGCGGATTGCAGAAGCAGTTCAAGGGACTTCCGTTCATGAAGTAAGTGTACGGTCACTGCTCAGGGCCGCGCACGTAAGCTGCCATGGACCACTGATCTTGTTCGGTCCTAGACACTTTACTTCGCTCCAGCATGCTGCCCATGACCAATCGCATCCTTCCTCTCCTAGGCCTTTTGGTCGGTGGTTCCAACGCCGTTGTCGCCCAGCAGAACATCGGCCTGGCCAGCGGCAATTACGCGGGGATCTCGGGGGCTTGGCTGAATCCTGCAAGCATCGTGGACAGCCGGTACAAGTTCGACATGACCCTGTATGGGTACGAGTCGTACTTCTCGAACAATGCCCTGCTGATGTCCAACAAGGTGTTGCGGGACCGGCTCTTCTCCAAACCACCCTACGATTCATCGCATGAGCAGGCGGTGGATGAACTGTTGACGCCACTGGACGATCTGCCGGAAAAGGTGCAGGGCTCCACCGTCTCGGAGATCCAGGCCCCGTTCTCGTTCATGGCGCGCATAGGCAACGGCTCCTCCATCGGCCTGAACATCCGCAACCGCACCGGCATCACCATGGCGGGACTGGACCGGACCACGGCGGAGATGCTCTACGACAACCTGCAAGATCCGGACCTGTACGGTGTGGTGCAGGACAACAGTGGCTTCAACTTCAGTTACATGAACTGGATGGAGGTCGGCTTCACTTACGGCCGCGTGCTGGTGAGGTCCGACCACCACTTCCTGAAGGCCGCGGTCACGCTCAAGGCCCTTGCCGGTTCCGCGTCGCTCTACCTCTCGAGCGATGACCTGAGGCTGACCCAGGAGGGGCCCGACAGCCTGTCGATCCAGAGCCCGCTGGTGGAATATGGCCGCACGGAACGCGGCGACTTCGACACCTACCAGCGCCGCAACCTGCTCAACGGGGTGGAGGATTGGGCCCTGGGCTGGGATGCCGGCCTGGTCTACGAGCTGCGCGGCAACCTCGCCAAAGGCAGGTACCTCGATCAGGACAGCGAGGTCAAGGAGCGGCTCGATCTGAACAAGTACATCGTACGCGTGGGGGTCTCGTTGCTGGACGCCGGCAGGTTCACGTACACGCGCCGGGAGCTCTCACAGGACTACAGCGCCAACATCACGGGTTGGGACATCAGCCAGGTGAACGCCAGCGACCTGGACCAATGGGACACCGCCTTCGCGGAAATTGCGGACTACGTGCCCAATGGCTCGGCGACCTACACGCATCGCCTGCCCACGGCCATCGCGGCCAACATCGATCTTCATGTCTTCGGTGGCTTCTATCTCAATGCCGGTGGTTATGGCGACGCCACACGGCTTTTCAGGGAAGCCTCCACCACATTGCGCCCTGTGGAATGGGTGGCTCTAACGCCCCGTTTCGAGAACCGCTGGTTCGGATTCTACTTGCCCTTGAGCCGCAGTGCGGAACAGACCCGCATCGGCGCCACCGTGCGCATCGGCCCTGTGTATTTCGGATCCAATAACCTTGCTGACCAGCTGGCGAACGCGCAGAACACCCAGGCCGATTACCACTTCGGAGTGCGCTTCAGCATCGGCCAAGGCAAGCCCACCGCGCTGAAGCGTCGGTATGAGGCGTTCCGCAAACAGCAGGAAGGCATCACCAGGAACAGCGCGCGGATCGACTCCCTGGAGCGCGAGGTCCATGCGTTGAAGATGGTGATGGCCACGGACAGCCTGCGTGGTGCGGGGGTGATCAACAACTACTACGCCGCTCCGGGCTCCGACGCCACGCAGGTCAAGCTCCAGCGGGAGAACGACTACTTGAAACAGGAACTGGCCGCATCGTATGTGCAGGCCGAGCAGGACAGCGCCACCATCGCAAAGCTGGAGAAGAAGACCGGGGCACGGACGGGCGAAGCGTCCAAAGCCGACCAGGCCGCCGCGAAGAGCGCGGCGAAACAGGCCGATGCAACAGCCGATATGGCCAAGCAGATGGAAAAGGTGAACAAGAACCTGGGGCGGCAGAACGTTCTGCTAGCCACTACTGCCGGTGCCACCGTAGCCATTGCCGCCAAGGGCGATGGAGACAAGAAGGACAAGGAGAAGAAAGGGGACGCGGAGCCGGCCGTGCTCGTGAACGATTCAACCATTGTGCACAACGGCGACACCATCCCATTGGTGATCTCGCCCGCTGCGGTCAGCGCACGTGCAGCAGAGAACGCAAGGGATACCGTGCGGATCATCGTGCGCGATACGGTCCGCATCCATGATACCCGCGTGGATACCGTGCGAATGCAGGAGACGTTGCGTGACACCGTGCGCATAACGGAACAGGCCCCTGGTACGATCGCCGCGGACGAGGCCGAACGGCAGCGCCTGATGGAACCGGTGTACTTCGCCACCGGCAAGACCACCCTGGGGCCCCAAGGCACCATGAAGGTGGTGGAGCTTGCCAACTGGCTGAAGAAGCATCCGGACGCACGCGTGCAGGTGACCGGCGTGGCCGATGCCAGCGGCTCCGTCACGGCCAATGAGGCCGTGGCCCAGAAACGGGCGGACAGTGTGCGCCAGGGCCTGATCGACAACGGCGTCGATGGGGCCCGGGTCACCACCCAGCGCCAGCTTGCCCCTGCCGGCGCCATGCCCGATGCCAGGGACCGCCGCGCCGAGGTGCTGCTCCTCCCTTGAACGAACCCTCCCGACCAAACAACAACCCGATCTTCGACCACACACCCCTGAACCCATGAAGCGCCTCATCCTTCCCCTTCTCCTGACCTCCCTTTTCGCCACGGCCCACGCGCAGGAAGCATCCTTCCGCCTTGGTATCAAGGTGGCTCCCAACTTCGCCTGGATGCGTTCCGACAGCAAGGACCTGAAGAGCGATGGCAGCCGTATGGGCATCTCCTTCGGCCTGCTGGGCGATCTCCGACTGGACGACGCCGGCAAGTACTTCTTCAGCACGGGCATCATCTACAACAACATCGGCGGCAAGTTCAAGGCCGATGGAACGTACGACATCGGTGGCGTATCCACGGTGGTGAAAAGCGAACAGGACCTCAAGCTGCGCTACCTGGAGATCCCCCTGACCGTGAAGCTGCGCACGATCACCGACAAGCCCCTGAACATCTATGCCCAGGTGGGTACCAGTGCCGCGTTCAACCTCCGAGCACGGACCGATGTGACGACCACCTCCACGCCAGGTGGCACCACCACGCTGGAAGATGAGGATGTGATAGACGACGTCGCCCTTTTCAAGCTGGGGCTCGTGGTGGGTGCCGGTATTGAGTACAGCATCGCTTCAGGTCCCACGCTCTTCGGCGGCCTCACCTACAACAACGCCTTTACCAACACCCTGGACAGCGACGCCAAGAAGCTGTCGGCCAATGGGAACAAGAGCAAGCTGTTCGCCAACTACCTGGAGATCACCCTGGGGGTGTTCCTCTAGGGAGCAGGTGTTTCCGCCTGTTCCTCCGCGGCTCGGTCAGGGAGGAACACGTGCACCCAGGTTCCGCCGCTTGGCGGGGTTTCGATGCGGTAGTCCGCATCCAGAAGGGCAAGGATGTCGTGGATGATCATGTAGCCCAGGCCCGGGCGGTCGGTGGCCGTGCGCACCTCCGCGGCACCTTCACGCAATGCGTTGAGGCGTGCTTGGGCCGAGGCCGATATGCCGGGCCCATTGTCCTTCACGGTGATGCGATAGGCGGCCGGTGAGCGCCCGCCTTCCACGGTGACCAGCCCCCCGGCATGGCCTGCGGCATTGGCCACCAGGTTCTGCAGCACGATCCCGAACAGGCGCGGATCCACCCACACGTGGTCGTGCGGCGGCACCTCGTTGATGAACCGCACCGTGCTGGCATGCTGCTGGAACTGTGCGAGCACCTCCTCGGTGAGCACGCGGATCTCCACTTCGGCAGGGATCACCGCGATCTCGCCGCCCTGGTTACGGATCCACTCCAGGATGTTGCTCGCGTTGGCATAGAGCTTCTCGGAGGAGGTGGAGATCTCCGCCAAGGTGTGCCGAAGCACTTCGGGTTGCTCGGATCGTGCACTGCGCAGGGTGCGTGTGGCCACGCGCGAGATGAAGCGCAGCGGGGAAACGATGTCGTGGGAAAGAATGCTGATCAGCCGGTCCTTCACCGTGAGCGCACGCGTGAGTTCCGAGTTGCTGCGCTGCAGCGCTTCGGTACGGTCGTTGACGATGGCCTCCAGGCGCGTCCTGGCCCGAAGCAACTGGCCGGTGCGCAGCCGCAGGATGGACCATCCCAACCCGAGCAACAAAAGCGCCCCGCTCGTTAGGGCCCACGGATGCCAATACCACGGTGCCAATACCTGGACCCGGAGCAGGTCGCGGACCTCATCCGTTGCCTCCGGCCGCATCATCTGCAAGAGATGATCCCCAGGGGGCAGGCGTTCCACCGTGATCCGGCCCGATGCCATGTCCAGCGGTATCCACGACGAGTCCAACCCCTGCACCCTGTAGTACATCTGAAGGTCGACCGGATCGGTCCAGTTGGGCAGTGAATACCACAGTGTGAGGCGATCCAAGCGGCCCAGCGTGTATATCGAGCCGGTCACTGGGACCAGTGAGTCGTTCAGCTGGACCGCATCCACAAAGGGCTGGAACACCTCCGATCCATCCGCGATCGCATTCGGATCGAAGCGCACAAGACCATCGATGGTCGGCAAGGAGACCTCTCCGCTGGGCAGACGAACATAGGGTGGCGAGCAGCCCCCGTTGAACTCGAGCGTGCCCAGTCCATCATCATGACCGAAGGAGCGATACGCCACGTATGGCCTGCGTCCGGAGAGGTAAGCCTCCAGCGCCTCCTTGCCAACCACGAAAAGACCATGGTTGGTCGGCATCCAGAGCCGATCTTTCGCATCGGGAATGAAGGCATGCACGTGGCTGAGCGAGCCCTGTGGGTCGAGCGGAAGACGAATGACCTTCCCCTTGTCCACCACCAAGGGACCTTCGCCATAGGTGCCTACCAACACCCGATCGCCCCATCGCGCAAGTGTGCGCGCGTAGGTCCGTTCCAAGCCCGGAACAGGCTCGAGCACCTGGCCGCGGACCCGGAACACACCCTGGCCTGTCGCCCACCAAATCAGTCCGTCCGGTCCCCGCAAAAGAGCGAACGGGTTGTCGCGATAACTCACCGCATGGTGGGTGAGCATGAGGCGGGGGACCAGCCCGACCCAGGCCTCCAATCCATGCATGCCGGCCAACCACAGCGTGTCCTCTTCTTCGAGGAACGCGGTGGCACTCCCTGCGGCGGACGTTTGATGATGGATCGTCGACCCGGTCCGGGCATCCTGCACACGCACCGAATCCACGTTCACGCTCCAGATCCGGCCCTGGCGATCGCGATGGAGCGCTTGGATCTCACAGGGAAGGACCGGGAACAGCTCCGGCTCGAAACCGTCCGGGCCACAGACCGTTCCATGGGAAGTGAGCACGCGGCCGCTCTCCAAAACCGCCTGCGCATAGAACGCGTTGTCCCCGGACCGGTTCGTGCCCGGCACCGGCAGCAGTGTTCGGAACCGATGGCGCGTGTACCGGAACAGCCCCTGTGTGGATGTTCCTACAAAGAGCGTGTTTCCATCCGGTGCCAATACCACGGCATTGAGGCGGGTATTCGCCGGAAGATCGATCCGCAGTTCTTCGAACGTGAGCCGGCGGTCGGCGTGCGAGATGACACGCCAGAGCCGGCCTGCCCCTGTGGCGAAGACCTCAGCGCTTGTCGATGTCCAGAGCATGCGTTCCACCAACCGGGCATCGATCCCCTCCACCCGAACAGCCTCCAAGGAAGCGGTCCGTCGGTCCACGCGATAGATCATTTTCGCCCTGTCCAAGATGAACAGTTCCTCGCCCACCATGAACGCGGCCTCACGCTCCGTCAGTACCGGGATAGTGAATGCAGATGTTGGAGAAGGGGTCAGTTGAAGACCCTCCTCCGACAGGGCCGCGAAGCCTCCTTCGGGCAGGGGCAGGACCCGCGTATCCCATGCGCGCCAGCGCTGTTCGTCCGGTGGTGCCTGCGCAAACACCCGATAATCCTCGAGCGAGGGGATGCCCCCCGAAAGAACGGCCAGGGAGTGCTCAGGCCCACGTCCATCCATGACCAGTTGCAGGGCTCCTGTTCGCACCCGGTACAAGCTTCCGATCGCATCGTTGACGAACAGCGCCCCGCTCCGGTCCATGAGCAGATATCGCATCCGGTCATCGCGCAGCACCGTGTCGGTGCGTGTGGAGAACACCCGCATGGACCGGCCATCGTAGCGCACCAGCCCTCCTTCCGTGGTGATCCACAAATACCCGCTGCTGTCAAAGGCCAATGAGCCGACGCTGTTCTGGGGCAGGCCGTTCTCCGCAGTGAACTGCTCAACGCTCCACCCTTGTTGGGCCGTTGCTTCACTGAGCCCTGTCAGGCACAGCAACAACACCAGGCACCAAGCCATGACCCAGAGGGAATGACGGGTGTCAGGCATCGATCAACCCCTTTTGCGGCCGTATGCCCACAGCTTTTCCTGCAACTCGAGCAGGTTTCGCACGCCGAGCTTTTCCAGTACGCGGGTCTTGTAGGTGGCCACTGAGGAATGTTGAAGGTCGAGCTTTCTGGCGATCTCCGCCAAGGAGAGGCCGTCAAGCAAATGGTTCAGCACGGACAATTCACGCACCGACAGTTCTCCGAACGGATCCGTTTCCATCGCACTCAACGTCGCTGGGGAGTTGCGGACCACCGCCGGCTGGAACCACTTCTCCCCACGCAGCACAGCCTCCACCGCTTCAAGGAACAAGCGCTCTTCGACCTGCTTGTTCACATAGCCGTATGCTCCAAGGTCCGCCGTGCGCTTGGCGAAGATCAGGTCCGGACTCACCGAGAACACCAGCACCTGCAGCCCGGGCCGCAGGGCCAGTAGACGTGGTAGCAGGTCCAGCGCGTGCCCATCGGGCAGGTGCATGTCCACCACCAACAGGTCCAGCTCCCTGCGGCTCACCATCTCTTCAGCGCCCTTGCACGTGCTCTCCTCGTGGATCACCACTCCCGCCATCTCATCCTCCAACAGCACCCGCGTGCCCAAGCGTACCACCGCGTGATCATCCACCAGGCCTATCACAGGCGAGCCGATCATGTTCTTCAAGCGTCGTGTGGCCATGGTCCTCGGTCCGATATTGACGACAAGATACCAGCCAGCGCTGGATGCAAGTTCAGCGGCCAGCGGGTCATCGCCTGTCATGAGTTCACGACATGCCGGTCGGTCCACCGTCACCTTGCCCCGCGTGTCGTCAATTCGCTACACCCGCCCCGGGCCGACCATCTACGTTCGATCCGCGCTATCACACCCTTGCAATGAACCTCAGACCCCTCCTTTCCATCGCCCTGCTGGCAACGGTCACCCTGACCGCCAGTGCGCAAAAGCTCCGCCTCAATGCCTTTGGCGGCTACACCTTCCAGGACCGCTTCCCCATCGGTGGAACGTATGCTGGTTATTCCTACAGCGAGGGCCGCGTCGCCGCGTCGGCTCATTTCGGGGGCAGCCTCGAATTCGAGGTACGGCGCAACGTGGCCGTGGAACTGTTGTACCAGGCACAACCGACGGACGGGTACATCGGCACGACCTTCCGGGAGTACGGGCCGCTCAATGTCACGGCGAACTACATCATGCTGGGCGGTCTTCATTACGCCCCTTTCAGCCCGTTGGTGCATGGCTACGGCGGGTTCAACATCGGAGCAGGGTTCCTCACCGGTGATGCCACCGCCACGAAATTCGCATGGGGCGGCAAGCTCGGTCTGTTGCTGAACGCGTCCGAGAAAGTGGGCATCAAGATCGGTGCCCAGCTCCTGAGCCCGGTGCAGGGCGCCGGCGGTGGTTTCTACTTCGGCACCGGCGGGGCCGGCGTGGGGGTAAGCACCTACAGCTCGATCTATCAGTTCGCGTTCACCGGCGGGCTGTGCTTCACCTTCGACAAGGGGGCCACTACCACTACGCCGACGCGGTGATCGCGTAAGCACCGTGCTGCCGTTCACACGCCACCTCGTGGTTCACCGGCTCCTGCTGGCACTGCCCGTGCTGCTCGGTTGCGCGCTTGCCGCGAACGCCCAGACCGGCGGCTCGCTCAACGACACCCTCACCACCGGGCGCGAGGAGGCCCCCATGGAGGCTCCCCCCACCATGGCGATGAACTGGAATCAATTCCGGACGAAGTGGTTCACGCTCAACATCGGCGCCGCCTTGATCCTGGACCATACGGAGGCGGAACAGGACGAGGCCAGCATCGCCCAGGTAGGTGCGATCGGCCCGGCAACCGAGTTCCGCGGTGAACGCCTCATCTTCTCCGGCAACCTGCTGATAGCCGAGCGGCCGTGGCGGTACATGATCAGCGCCAACTACAATGGCCTTGATGCCGTGCCGGGAACCAAAACGCTGTCGTTGATCGATGCGAACCTGGAGATCCCCTTCGGGAACAAGGGCGGGTGGATCACCGTCGGCAAGCAGAAGGAAGGTGTGGGCCATGAGTACATCCTGCCCGGCACGCAGTCCATGTTCACCGAGCGGGGCAGTGGGGCGCCCGTCTTCGTACGGCAGCGCAACATCGGCCTGCGCTATTCGAACAGCATCATGGACCACCGCCTCACCTGGACGCTGGGGCTCTTCAACAACTGGCTGGAGACCGGGAAGAGCTTTGCGGCCAATGGTTCGCAGGTCACCGCACGTGTCACCGGGCTGCCCCATTACACCAGCGACCGCGACCTGATGCATGTGGGCCTCGCCTATCGTTACACCGATGCCACCGAAGGTACACTGCAATACAAGGGCAGGCCCGAGTCCAACACCGCGCCTTTCTTTGTGAGCACCGGGTCCTTCGCCGCCGCCGCCGCGAACACCCTGTTGCTGGAGTGGATCGGCGTGCGCGGTCCGGTGAGCGTGTTGGGCGAATACATGCACTGCACCGTGGCCAGCAGTGCCACCGGCGACCCGACCTTATCCTACTGGCAGCTCGGCGGCAGTTGGTTCATCACCGGCGAGAACCGGCGCTACAACAAGCAGGCCGGAAACATGGGCAAGTTGATCCCGAAGAAGAACTTCCGCATTCGCGATGGCAGCGGCCTTGGCGCTTTCGAAGTGGGTGCGCGCTACACCCGTTCCGACCTCACGGACAAGTCCCTTTCGGGTGGCGAACTGGGCCGTGCCACCGGTGCCTTCAGCTGGTATCCCAACGCCCACTTCCGCTTCGAAGTGAACTACGGGAAGGCCCTCCTGGACCGCAAAGGGCTGTCGGGCCAGACCGACTTCTGGCAGTTCAGGGCGCAGTTCGAACTTTAGTCCGGAGCGGACCCGCACAAGAACGCCGCCTCAGGTTTCCCCGTTCGCCCGACCGCCAGCATCCGTACCGCGGCGATCCACCTTCACCGCAGGACCGCTGCGCGTTGCCCGGCGGCACCCTGTGGCTGCATCGCGCGCACAAGGCCCCGCTGGCGCGCTGTGTGCCGGTGCCGAGGTGAGCTCCGGGGCTTCGTGGCCTGGCCATGGTCAACGAAAAAAGGGGCTTTCGGCCCCTTCTTCCGTTGCGCCGTTGCGCTCATCGCATCACTTGGTGCCCATCATGTTCTTCACCAGGCCGATCACGGCCAGGAGGATGCCCCCGCCTACGGCACCGCCGCCGACACTGGACAGGATGGAGCCCATGTCCATGCCACCCGCGGCCGAAGCATCGGTGCCCAGCACGGAGCTCAGGATGGTGCCCCCGAGGCCACCGCCCAGGATGCCCACCAGGGAATTTCCCACCGTGCCCAAGCTCAGGTTCTTCATCAATGCGCCGGCGGCATTCCCGCCCGCCGCACCACTGACCAATTGGATAAGGAGCGCTGTGATGTCCATGTTCGTTCGTGTGTTTTGATGGTTGTGAAAAAGGCCACCGGAAGGCCGCCCGCAATGCGCCGAACCTTCCGTCCCGCGATCCTAAGCAGCCCCGTATCGTCCACCGTAACGGATCCACGACATGGCCGATCGCTCCGCCACTTCGTCATCCGATAGCCAGGCCGCCAGCCATGCAGCCTGTGCCCATGGTCGACCCGTGCGGTCCCATCCGCAGCCCGGAACGCACGCCTTCCACCAGGTCATTGCATGTGTAACGACTTCACTACACCGGCCCGCAGGCCTGCGAATACCTTGGCGGCGTGATGAGGAACCTGATCGGCGTGCGCGCCCTCCATTGCACCTGGCTGATGCTGTTCGCGCTGACCAGCGGCGCCCAGCAGCTCGCCCATCCACGGCCCGCACCGGTGGGGTCCTGGGTGATCATCGGCACCACGCACGCCGATCACACCGCCGATCATGACGGCATCGTGGTGCAAGGCCCCGGCGACGATTTCCGCGCACTGAAGCTGAAGGTGACCGACGCCCCTTTGACCCTGATGAAGATGGTGGTGACCTACGACAATGGGAAATCGGACAACATCGAGGTGCGCCAGAATATTCCCCGTGGCGGTGAGACGCGCGTGATCGACCTGGAGGGGGGGAGACGCAGCATCCGGCGCATTGATTTCTGGTACGATACCCAGGGCCTCCTGAACGGGCGTGCCAACGTGACCATCTTCGGCTTGAAATGACCAACTTGGACCGACCACCGCGACCGATGCACACCACCATGCGAACCCTGATCCTAGGAGCGTTCATGAGCCTTGCACCCGGCCTGCACGCCCAAACCAACAGCACCGCGGATCCCGTGATGGACACCGCCGCCATCCTGATCATGGACCGCATGGCGGACATGATCGGCAGCCTGCACAGCTGCAGCTTTGACCTGCACGTGAGCCAGGATCAGCAGGATCCCGACCACGGCATGATCACCCGCTTCACCGACCATCAGGTCTTCATGACCGGACCGGACCGCATGCACGTGAACTCCATCGGCGAGCGCGCACACAAGGGGTACTGGTACAACGGCTGGCAAGTGGCCTACTACAATTTCACGGAGAACAACTTCGGCTTCATGGAGGCCCCGGCGAACATCATCGCCATGATCGACGAGGTACACCATGACTACGGCGTCGACTTCCCCGCGGCCGATTTCTTCTACCCCACCTTCACCGACGACCTGATCGCACAGAGCACCAGGATCGACTACTTGGGCACCGTGCAGCGCGATGGCAGGGAGTGCTTCCGCATCGTGGCCACCGGCAAGGCGCAGACCGTGCAGCTGTGGATCGCGAACGACGCCACCTTCCTCCCGGTGCATTTCATCATCACCGACCATGCGGCCGGCAACACGCAGTATGAAGGCGCATTTACGCACTGGGTACTGAACCCGGACATTCCGGACCAACTCTATGAATTCATGCCCCCCCCCGGTGCCGCCCGTTTGACGGTGATGCCCCGGAAGTCGAAGTGATCCATAGCACAGCACCTTAAAGGACATGAAACGATCCATGAAAACACACCTGGTGGGGCTCGCCCTTGCCCTGCTCGCCTTGGTGGCTGCGCCTGAAGAGCTATGCGCACAACGCACCGCACACGGTGGCGGCGGCCGTGGCAGCGCTGCTCCTGCACGCCCCAGTGGCGGCGGTGGTGGTTCCGCGCGGGCCTCAGGCGGCGCCCAACGCCCCGCACCGGCTGCAAAACCCGCTGCCAAACCCCAAGCCGCCCCCGCCCAGAACACCGCACGACCCACGATCAACGGCGGCAGCCAACGATCTCCGGACCGCCCCAGCGCGGCCGGAACCAACAGGCCGAACAGCGGGAACAACGTAGGCAACAACCGACCGGGCGGCAGCTCCTCCGGTGGCAATGCCAACCTCGGCGACCGTAAACCGGGCGGCAATGATGGCAAAGGCGACGGCAAGTTGGGCGACCGCAAGCCCGGTGGAGGAGGGAACAACTCCAACAACCGCGGCGACGTGAACATCGGTAGCGGCAACACGAACGTCAACATCAACGTGGACAACAGCCGCAACACCTCGGTGCGCCGCAACACCAATGTCCGTTACAACCAGCCTCCGTACCGCTATGGAGGACACAGCTATTACTGCCACAATCCGTACCGCTACCATTCATATCGGCCGTACTACTGGGGACCGGCATGGCACCCCTGGGGGTTCTTTGTGGCCACCATGGCCGTTACTGCCGTGGCCATCAGCGTGAACAACGCGACCTACCACTACGACAATGGTGTATACTATGCGCCCAGCAATGGAGGATATGTCGTGGTGGCTGCTCCGGTGGGGGCCACCATCACCACCCTGCCTGCCAATTCGCAGACCGTGGTGGTGAACGAGACCACCAATAATTACTACTACGGCGGCACCTACTACGAAAAGAGCGACCAAGGCTACACGGTAGTGCCCCCTACGGCAGGTTGTGTGGTGGAAAGCCTGCCGGAAGGTGGGGAAGAGGTGAAGATCGGCGATGTGACCTACGTGAAAGTGGGCGAGACCTACTACCAGCCCATCGAGAAGAACGGCAAGGACATGTACGAAGTGGTGGACGTGGTGGAGGGAGAGGGATAGGCCCACATCTTCCCTACCTTATGGAGCGGTGCAGCGCTGTGCCGGACCGAACGCGAGTGGTGCACAGGGCATGAGTTCACCTCAATGAAGTTCCGCTCGCCCCATTCGCTACCCTCGCTTCGCAGGACTTGGACCGACCGCGACACGGGGGACCGCAACATGAGCAAGAGGTCGCTAACCCAATCGACGTGAAGGATTGACCAACGGTTCTGGAGGTCCTCACGTCATCACTTGGCCGGCGTTGCGGCTTCCTTCCCCAGCACGAAATAGCTGATGCCGAAGGTGAGGCCGAGCTGGGTGAAGTTGGTCTTGAACCGCACATCGTCCACGGCCGGAATGAAGTTGCCGACCGCCGCGAAGTCGCGCGGCTCGCTGGTGCTCCGACCCATGGAGTAGACCAGGCCCGCCGTGAACTTCGCCCGCTTGCTGTGCCAGTCCACCCCGCAGCTCATGTGGTACAGGTCCCAATAACTGAAGGTGCCCGTGATGTCCGTGGACGGGTCGAGCTCCGAAAGGTCCAGGTGGTTCATGTCCGTCCGCAACCCCGCCAGCAGGTCCGCGCTCTCGGAAAGACGGAACTGCCCGCCCACCCCCACGTTCACAACGGGCACGCTCGCGCTCCGCACGCGCCGGTAAGAAAGGTCCGCAGGGGCCAGCGCACCCTGCGCGAAGTCATCCGATGCACGCAGGATCACACGGTCGTATGCATCCACCGCTCCGGCCAGGCCAACACGCAAGGCCCACACTGTGCTGCCGGTCCGGGTCTCCAATCCGAGATCCGCCATCCACGGGGTACGAAAGCTCGTGGGCAGGTCCTTCCCGTACAGCACGGTCTTCTCGGCGCTGCCATCCACCTTCACCGTGGTGCTGCTTCTGTAGTACGATCCATCGTTCGCGATCAGGTCCATCCGCGGCAGCGAGAGGGTCACCCCCCACTTCGTGCGATCGTTCACATGGAAGTAGCCCAACTTCGCCAGCAGACCGATGTTGAAGAGGTCCACCTGTTCGTTCAAGATGCTTGATGCCAGGGAGACCACCGTATCGTTCAGGCTCGGATCGCCGAACTGGCCCAGGTCACGGATGTTCTGGTAGTCTTGACTGAAGAGGCTGGCGAAAAGGTTCACGCCGATGGAACCGTGTTCTCCCAGCGCATAGCTGGCCCCGCCCCCGACCAGGTCCTCGCGCGAGGTGGTGTTGATGTTCACGAAGCCGGTGGCCAGCTCCGTGCCCGGTCGATCCGGGTCTGTCTCCACCTGCAGTGCCGCGCTCTGCTTCACCTCGAATCGGCCGTAGAGGTTGTTCACAAAACCAAAACTGAAGCGCAGCCGCGTGCTTCCCTTCGGATCGAAGGAGCCCACCAATAGCTTCGGCGCGTTGTTGCTCGCGCTCTCCCTCGCATCCAGTCCAAGGCCGTTCAGGTCCTGCACCCGCAGCCATTGCATGTACATGAAGTTGGCGCTGGCGGTGATGCCCGTGCCTTTCACACGCCGCGCGGCCGCCGGGTTGTAGAAGAGCACCGCCTGGTCATCGGTACTGGCGCTCCCAGCTCCGCCCATCAGCGTGGCGCGCGCACCGTTCTGCTGGGTCCAGTACTGGTTGTCCTGGGCAAGGCTTGCCATGCCCCAGATCAGTGTGACCATCAGGAGGATAGTTCTATGCGGCCCTAGGAGGCTCTTCATCTGCAGGAAAGATCAGTGGAGCAGTGATACCGGGTGTGGCGAATTCACTACAAATGGTTCCACGAATCTTGCACCTTTATCCAAGGCATGTTCCTTTCCTGACCCATGCCTTCTCATCAGACCAAAGCGTTGCCGCCAAATAGGGGCATGGGCTAGCTGGTGGTTCCGACGTTCGTCAAGCGATCTCGGGACGCCTGTCCTTAACGGCACGCACCATGTGTTGCTCTTCATCAGCACCGCGAGTACTGCGATGGTCCAGGACGATGGCGGTAAAGGCGAAGCGGCTGCCAATGCCACCAATCCCTTGGCCTTCGTTACCAAGTTGCAGTTCCAACCGAACTACACCTGGAAGGACGGCGGCGGTGATCAGTTATCGCTCGTGAGCCGGATCATCCAACCCACCAGGACGATCGGCCTGCCTTTCATCAAGAGCAAAGATCCGAGCAAGGTGTACACGATCTACCGACTGGAATTCCCTGTGGTGAGTCAGACCTATGCGCCGGAAAGTCCTGAGAACGCCACCGGCACGGGCGACATGATCCTGCTCGATGCCATCGCCTTCAAACAAGCATGGGGTCTACTGGGAGTGGGGCCCGCACTGATGATCCCGACAGGGAGCCCTGATGTATTGACGAACGGGAAATGGAGCGCGGGCTTGGCCGTGGTCGGCCTGTATACCAAGATCAAGGGCTGGCAGCTCGGTGCGCTAGGCCAGCAGTTCTTCTCCGTCGCGGGCGATGCGGATAGACCGGACCAGAACTTCTTGTTGTTACAACCCATCATCAACAAGATCATGAGCGGCGGCTAATTCCACCAGTTGAGCCCGATCATGAAATTCGATTGAGAGAACGAACAGAGCAATATTCCGCTAACGCTCGGTCCTGGAAGGGCGTTCGCCAAGAACCTGTCGATGACCGTTGCTCCGCAATATGTCGCGAGCGGTCCAGGTAACGGCGACTTCACGCTCCAGGTGAACATCAACACCATGCTCGCAGCAACCAAATGAGCAAGCGTTCGCAGATCCATCGTTCATTCATCGTGGTGGCGTTCGCGTTTCTGCTAGGCCGTTGCGCACAAGCGCAAGGAAATGGCCCGCGCACCATGTTGATGGCCCCGACCGGTCTCAATGTGATCACGCCCGCCTACCTCGCGCTGGGCACCAACTTCAACTTCCAACAGGACATCCTGATCAAAGGTGCCGACATCAGCACGAACGCGGTGCCGGTCACCTACATCCGCTTCTTCGACATCAAGGGCCATTTCGCTCAGGTGTGGGTCACACCGATATGGGGTACGATCAGTGGCAAGGTGAAGGCCGGTGAGTCGACCATCGAACTTCCGGACCTCAACGGCTTCGCGGACCCCTATTTCGCCATGCGCGTCGGCCTCATCGGTACTCCAGCGCTGGGCTTGGAGGACTTCAAGAAGCACGCACAGACCTTCCAGTTGAGTGCGTTGATCGGTGCGAACATGCCTCTGGGCGATTACGATCAGGAGCGACCCGTGAACCTGGGCACCAACCGTTGGGCCATCCGCATCGGGGCGCCAATGGTATTGCCATTCGGCAAGAACCCGGCCCAGCTCTACTTCCTGGAAATGACACCGAGCCTGATGCTCTACACCAAGAACACGGCAGCCTTTGGCGGCTCTGAACGGACCCAGGACCCCATGTTCGTTCTGGAGAATCACCTCACAAACAATTTCACCAAGAAGTTCTGGGCCAGCGCCGTCCTGCGTTTGTAAGAAGGTGGCGAGACCCGCACCGAAGGTGTGAGGGACGACAACCGCATCAGCCAGCTCGGCGGCGGCGGTACCTTGGGCTGCACGATCCTTCCACCGCTCGGTGTGCAGGTCAGCTACGGAACCATCCTCACCAGTAATGGTGGCGAAGGAGTTATGACCCGCGCACGCATCACCATGATGTTCTGAACGACCCCTCTCCACACCATGGATCTCCAGCCATGAGAACAGGGTCCATCCTCACGATACTCAGCTTCCTTCCATTCCTGCTCCTGACCCAGTGTCAACCAGCGACGGAGAAAACCGCTCAAGTCGAAGCCACCAGCAGCCCCAGCGACGCATCGGCCCTGCCCTTCCCCCCCGCACCATCAGGTTCCGTAGCGGGGCTGACAATGGAGACCTCCACCTACAAGAAGCGCGTGGAGCCGAAGCACCTCGCCGAGGGCGCACCGAACATCCTGATCATCCTGATGGACGACGTGGGACCGGGTACGCCATCTACATAAGGCGGGGAGATCAACACACCGACGCGTATATGCCCTCCCACATGCGCTTCATGATGAAGAGCGCAACAGTGAGCAGCAGCAATAGCAGCAGGCCGGAGACCAGGTCGGCACGGAAGCTCTTCATGATGTATCGCATGGTGAACGGGTTATCCGGTCCATCCGGACCAATGGGTGAACTACATGCCACTTACACCGCCGGCTGTCCGACTCCTTCATCACGACCGACCCCGCTCCCTCGCACCTTCTTCACCACTTCCAAGGCTCGTGCACGAACTTCCTGGTGCAGAGCCTGTCCACACCGACCGTCACCACGTCGAATCCATCGAAGCCGTTCGCTGTGATGCTGTCCTACAGACGCCCCTCGGCATCCAGATAGGCGTGTGTGCCCGGATGGTACTCCATGCCCAGGACCAGGTACTGCAGGTTGAAGTCCTCGGCGAGCCCCTCGTTGTTCTCGAAGGTGGGCAGGTAGTAGTCGAAGCCTCCGCTGAACGCCCACGCCTTGTGCTTTTATCGGATATAGGCTTCGGCGCCTGTACCATCGTACACCACACTTTGAAATGCCAGGCCCGACGTGTCCAATACGATCGAGAGATCGCCGTTGGTCTGCCCGCTGATGGTGGCGGCAAGGTCCCAGTGGGCATTGCCGTACGTGGCACCGGCCACCCATATCGCCGGATCCCCGTCCATGCCCGCCGTGTTCTCCACGATGAAGTCCGCCAGCGCCGTCTGCATGTAGCCGGCTCCGATCTTCAGGCCCTTCATCAGTTGCAACTGCACGGAGCCGCCCAGGTTGGCCACCGCTTCGTCGTTGGCCACCGACCGGAACTGCAATTGACCCGCGATGGACAAGGGCCCGAACTTGTTGCGATAGACCACTGCCTGATCCGCGCGGCCGGTCCCTGTCAGCCCACCATCCGTACCACCATTGTAGGTGTTGCTGGCCTGCCCGCCGAACACATTGAACCGATCGGCATACCCGCTCACATCGTAATACGCCCCCCATTGCTTGCCGATCGTGAGCTGGCCGCCTTTGCCGAAGTCGGCCCCGATGTAGCCTGAGCGTGTGGCGAAGACCTGGTTCGCCTGCCCCTGGTCCAGCGTCAGGAACCCTCCGTCCGTGCTGGCCTCTGCACGGAAAGAGACATCGTTGCGGAACATGTTGATACCCAGTTCGGAAGTGGCGAAATAGGTCACCTTCTTCACCTTGAACCGGAGGTCGAAACCCACCCGTGAACCGTTCTGCTGAAGCTCCAAGGCCTCATCGTAGTAAGCCATGTGCCCCCTGAAACTTCCATAGGGCCGTATGCTGAGCTCGTCGGTGTCCGGCACAGCGGTCGGTTGCTGTGCAAGGGTGGGCAAGGCGACCATGCACGTGATCAAAGGCAACGTGTAGCGCAATTGGAAGTAGGGGTCGGGTCGCATGGCATGAAGTGATTCGTTTGGACCTTGAACAGCTTACGTCCCTTTCACGCCCACCTTTTGGCCATAAGCTGTTCACAAACCAGTGCAACAGTAATTGCCGGATCGCTTTCTGTGCGCCATAACACGTCGAAAGCGCTATGCAAAAAAGTGATCGGCTCTTCGACGGCAGTGCTCGGTCGACATGATGCTTGGTCAGGTGAACGCCTGACCGTCGATGCCGCGCGGGAGAATGCCGCGACAGGGTGGTGAGTAACACCCGACAAGGGGGCCTCGAGCACCCCACGGTCACCCTTCTCAACTGCAACAACTACCTGTGCCGCGACACGTATTGCTGGTGCTACCGCCCCAGTGTCTGCCAATGCAGCACTTCCGATAATGGCATGCGACACGTGGGATTCCGGTGTTTGATGGATGCGGTTCAAGCGAAATGACCTGATCACGGATAAATTAGAGCACAACATGGACCTCGTTCACGATGAAGTATCGTTTCCCCATAGCCCTTCTTGCTCTGATGTGTTGCCTGGTACAGAAGGTGTCCGCACATGAGTCGCCGCGATCCCGCTTCGGTTTGAGCGTGGCGCCTATTTCGGCTTCGTTGCGTGTGGTAAGCGATCCATGGTCGGGCAACGGTGACCGCATCAGTTGGTCCTTCGGCGTGCTCGGCGACATGGGTCTGGGGCCGTCGGGCCACTGGGCCCGCGGGACCGGGGTGCGCTATACCGACATCGGTGGGTCGCTCAAGGTCGATGCCAACGTGGACCGTGGCACCGGCCCCACCACGGTCACGGGCGAAGTGGACCTGCGCATGCGCTACCTGGAGTTCCCTGTCACGCTCACCTGGCGCACCACCACCGCCGGGCCATGGGACGTTTATGCACTGGGCGGTGCCAGCGGCGCCTTCCACCTGCGCACGCGTACCGATGGTTTCAGGAGCATCACCGAGGAGAACGGCATCGCCAGCACCACCACCTACGACAACACATCGCTGAACGTGGACGTGGTCCTGTTCAAGGCCTCGGCGGTGCTGGGCGCGGGTGTGGAATACGAACTCGCTTCGGGGGCGGCGCTCTTTACCGGGCTCAGGTACAGTGCAGCGCTCAACAATGCGCTCAGCAAGAACGCTTCCCTATACGTTACGGACAGCGACAAGTCCAAGCTGTATCCGGACCATGTGGAGATCACGGTGGGGGTGTACCTATGAAGGGGGAGACCGGCATGCGCGGAGCTTGAAAGGCGTCTCGTGGTCGGAACCGCTCACGATCCCGCAAGTTCCATGACCTTTGCCCGCGCGAAGTCGACGCACGGCCCATGCACTTGTTGAAGCAACTGTCCGGATATGCCGGTTTTGGCACCGTGGGGAGCATCTTGTTCCTCGCGGGGAGCGTGGCCGCGCAAAGCCAGGAGACCCAGGTGTGGACGGACTTCACCGTGGGGCGCAATTTCGCTTCGTACTACATGGCCGAATTGGAAGTGGGCTACCAGGCGCTGGTGGAAGGCGATCCCCAGTGGCGCACCTTCAGCATCTCCCCCACACTGGAGGCTTCGCTCACCCCGCACTTCGACGTGATCTCCGGTTTCCCGTGGATGACCACCCAGCAGACGGATAATGCATTGACGCGCGAGTTCCGTACTCAGCTCGGCGCGCGCTACCATGTGCTGCCCTTCAAACGCATTCAACCACGTATCACCGGGCGCTACGAGGCGCGTTTCTTCAACACGCTGGAACCCGAGGCTGAAGCGGGCCGCTCGACCAGCAACCGCTTGCGCCTGAACGTGGGCGTCTGGATCGCACTGGACAAACCACTGATGAGCTACGATACGCTCTGGTACGTGTTCACGGACTACGAGGTGTACGGCGTGCTGGATGAACAGCTCAATGAGCGCTACGCCAACCAGTCCGCATGGCGGGTGGCCGTGGGCCGCAAGTTCAACTACAACTGGCGCTTGGAACTCGTGTACAGCCTGCTGCAATACCGGAACGAGCTGGGCCTGGAGCGGGACCAATACGACATCGACAACGTGTTCCGGGCCAGTTTCAAATACTACTTCACGCCACCGGGGCGCAAGCCGACCTAGGTCGGCACCTGACCAACGTCAGGTGTCCGTTCGGCGAAAGTGATTCCCTTCGTTTGCTGCTGTTGTTCGGGGTCAGGGTTCGTGAGCCCGCACTTCCGAGCACGCAGCACTACCATCACCATGAGCACCCGCCATACACTTCCCTTTCTTCTCCTGCTGCTGCCGCCTGTGGCATTCGGTCAATCCCCGACGACCACTACGGGGCCCAAGCGGCCGAACATCGTCATCATCCTCGCCGATGACATGGGTTACTCCGACATGGGAGCCTTCGGCGGCGAGATCCGCACGCCGAACATGGATGCGCTGGCCATGAGCGGTACGCGCTTCACCAACTTCTACACCCACGCCACCTGCTCTCCATCGCGTTCCATGCTGCTCACCGGCGTGGACACGCACCTGAACGGCCTGGGCAACATGGACGAGTGGGCAAGCCCAACCAAGTGGGCAAGCCCGGTTACGAGGGGCACCTGAACGACCGCGTGGCCGCCATGCCGCAGCTGCTCAAGGATGCCGGCTACCACACCTACATGGTGGGCAAATGGCACTTGGGGAAATCTCCGGACAAGATCCCCGCCGCCCGCGGGTTCGAGCGCGACTTCACCCTGCTCGACGGTGCGGGCAGTTATTGGGACATGACCAGCTTCACCGCGCTCTCGCCCCACTCGTTGTACACCGAGGACGGCAAGTACCTGACGAAGCTTCCGAAGAAGTTCTACGCCACGAAGACCTACACCGACAAGCTGATCGACTTCATCGATGCCAACAAGGGCGATGGCAAACCCTTCTTCGCCTATGTGGCCCACCAGGCCCCGCACGACCCCTACCACCTGCCGCGCGACTGGCGCGACCGGCACGTGGCCGCGTATGACATGGGCTGGGACCACCAGCGTGCACAGCGACTGAAGAAGCAGCAGGAACTGGGCATCACCCCGGCCAATACCGAACTGGCCGAGCGCATGTGGTACATTCCGGAATACGCGTTGCTGGCCCCGGGGCCCCGTGCCGTGCTGGGCCGCAAGATGGAGCTCTACGCCGGGCTGGTGGAGAACCTGGACCACCACATCGGCCGCTTGGTACAGCACCTGAAGGACATCGGCGAGTATGAGAACACCATCTTCATCGTCTTCGGCGACAACGGGGCCGAGGGCACCGACCTGGCGGCCATGATCGCCGGCGCACCCGGCTCGCGCGACAACCTCTACTTCGCGGCCAATTGGTCGCAGACGGACCCCAAGGCCTGGGGCGACCCCGGCTCCTACGTAGGCTACGGACCGGGCTGGGCGCAGGTGTCCATGACCCCCTTCAGCCAGTACAAGGGCTGGATGGGCGAGGGTGGCATCCGCAACGCCTTGGTGGTGAGCGGACCCGTCAACAAGCTGCCCAAGGGAAGCATCAACCACGGCCTCATGTTCATCGCGGACATCATGCCCACCCTGCTCGAAGTG
>Ga0209985_10001188_pt1 | contig 26389 bp, 24 predicted proteins | sample NOAtaG_FD_187305 | JGI IMG/M metagenome (GOLD analysis project Ga0209985, IMG submission 187305) | Freshwater lake microbial communities from Lake Erie, under a cyanobacterial bloom - NOAA_Erie_Diel6S_1000h metaG (SPAdes) (version 2) | ecosystem: Environmental > Aquatic > Freshwater > Lake ...
CGGCAGCGAGCCGCCGATGAAGCCGGCCACGATCTCGTTGATCAGCGACAGGCCGTAGCCCTTGTGGTCGCCGAAGGGCAGCAGCGACACGGCCTCCGCGGGGTCGGTGGTCGGTCGGCCCGCCTTGTCCACCGCCGCGTTCGGCGGGAGCGGCTTGCCCTCGCGCTTCAACTGCTGCACGCGGCCCATGGCGATCACGCTCGTCGCCCAGTCGATCACGATCGGGAACCCCACGGCCTCGGTTGTGGGAAAACCCCAGGAGTGCGGGTTCGTGCCCAGCGTGGGATGCACGCCCTTGAAGGGCACGACCTCGGCCAGCGCCGCCGTGCAGTTGGTGTAGGCGATGTAGCCCCGCCGGGCCGCCTCCATCACGTAGCCGCCGCCCCACAGGTAGTGGAAGGCGTTGTCCACGCTCACCGTGCCGCAGCCGTGCCGATCGGCGAGCCGGATGCAGGTCTCGATCGCCTCCCAGGCGACCGCCTGCCCGAGCTTCTTGTTCGCGTCCCACACCTCGCAGGCGTCGAACCGCGACGGCAGCTTCCTGATCTCCGCCCGCGGCACGCAGCCGTGGGCCCGGGAGCCGAAGTGCTCATCGAGATGCAGCGCCTTGATGGCGTTGTGCGTGCGGATGCCGTGCCGCGTGGCGGCCGTGGCGAGCCGGGCCGCGTGCTCGGCCTCGCTCGCGTCGAAGCCGCGACGCAGGTACGCGCCGCGGACGATTGCCTCGTGGGCGGCGACGGGGACGACATGAAAGGTTTCAGACATGGGTGGAGCGCCTAAACGACTTTCTTGACCGGGACCTCGGGATTGACCTGGGCGAGGGGCTTCTCGCCATGCATGGCGCGAATCAGGTTCGTGACGGCCGCCATCGCCTGCCGCTGCACGCTCTCATGGGTGCGTGAGCCGACATGGGGCGTGACCAGGCAGTTGGGTAGCCGCGTCAGCGGATGGTCGGCCGGGGGCGGCTCGGCGTCGAGCACGTCGGTGCCGTAGCCGCGGACGCGGCCATCCCGCAAGGCGGCGGCCATGTCCGGCGTGTTGACGATCTCGCCGCGGGCGCAGTTGATCACGATCACCCCCGGCTTCATCTTCGCGATCGTCTCGGCCCGCACGAGATCCCGCGTCTCCGGGGTGAGGTTCGTGTGCAGGGAGAGGTAATCGGCGGTGGCGAACACCTCGTCGAGCGACGCGGCCCGCGGAATCCCGTGCTCCGCGGCGAACGCGTCGTCCCAGAAGACGTCATAGCCGATCGGCTTCATCCCGAAGGCCTGGGCCCGGATCGCCACCTCCTTGCCGATCCGTCCCATGCCCACGATGCCGATCGTCTTGTCGAGGAGCTCGTGGCCGGTCTGCCGCTTCCAGCCGCCGCCCCGGACGGAATCGGCGTGGAACAGCAGGTTCTTTTCCAGCGCCAGCAGCAGCAGGAAGGCGTGCTCCGCCACCGTGGTGTGATTGACGCCGGGGGTGAAGAGCAGCGGGATGCCGAACTCGGTGCAGCTTGCGACGTCGATCTTGTCGACGCCGATGCCATACTTCGACAGCACCTTGAGCCGCGGCCGGGCCTTCTCGAGCACCGCCCGGGTGATCGCGTCGTCGCCACAGATGTAGCCGTCGACATCCCCCACGGCCGCGAGCGTGTCGGCCTCGTTGAGCGGGCCGCGGGCGGTGACCACCTCCCAGCCGGTGGCGGCGAGGGCGTCGTGGTGCCCGCCGGGCGTGTCTTGAAACGAGGTGGTGGTGAGCAGGATGCGAGGCTTCATGACGGCTCCCAGGCAGAGCGATGCTGGAAGCCGAAAAAGTATCGCCCGTCCCGGAAAACCTCAATCACGCTTCGTCATCCGGCCCGGTCGGCCGGCCGAGGTGCGACACCCCCCCTTCCCGGACGAAGGCTTCCAGCAGCGCCGCGTGCCGGCCGTTCCACCGCCAGAGATGGCAGTCGCGGCGATCGGCTGCTCCCGCGCCGGCGGTGCCGGCACGATGCAGCCAATAGGCCTCGCCCGGCCCGAGCGGGTGGCGGGTGAACTCGCCATGCCGCTGCGGCGGCACCCGCGTCTTGATCCAACTCCAGTGGTTGATGTGATGCCGGTGGTCGTCGTCGGGATGCCGGATGCACCACAGCCGATATTCGAGCTCGGTCACGGGCACGATCCGCCGCACCTCCGCGGCCGCCACCGGATGGCCGCCGGCCAGCAGTTCCTCCGCCGCGGCGATTCCCACGGGCGAGGTCGTCAGCACCACGCCGGCATCAGGATTCGCCCCCGGGCTTCCGCGTGCCCAGGCGGCGCGCCCGGACATGACCGCCGTCCAGTCCTCGAGCCAGGCCACCAGGTGCGCGGCGAGGATCGCCCGCTCGGCGGCCGCCACGGACGGCGGATCGGGGGGACGCGACGGCTGCGCACTGCGTCGTTCGGCCGCGAACGCCGCCAATCCTCCGCACCATTCCCGCGTCGCGGTATTCATGCGGCTCCCTGCTCTTGGTCGGCCCGCGCGTGGCGGCGGTCTCCGACCTTCGTGGCCGAGCATGACGCCGTCCGATCGTGACACCGGCGTGAGGGCGTTACGGGGCGGCGACCTTGTAGAGGGCTTCGTCGGTCCGCAGGTACATCGCCCCGTGGGCGAACGCAGGCGTGGCGAGCGTTCTTCCCGGGAGCTCGTTGCTCTCGAGCCGCTCGAAGGTTCGGCCGACCCGCACCCAGGTCGCACGGCCCGCTTCGTCGAGGAACAGGATGCGGTCCGCAACGAGGATCGGCGACGCCGAATGATTTCCACCGATCCGCTCGGTCCAGTGCGGCTCGCCCGTCTTCGCGTTCACGGCGGAGGCGACGCCCTTGTCCGAAACGAAGTACAGATCGTCCCCCACGAGCAGCGGCGACGGCGTGCTGGGGGCGGCCCGGTTGAGACGCCAGACCACGTGGGTGTCGGTGAGATCGCCGGTTCCTCCCAGCCGAACGGCCAACAGTTCGGGCCGATCGAAGTCGTGGTTGTAGATCACGAGGCCATGGCCGATCGCCGGCTGCGGCACCACCGACCAGCCGGCGGCCCGCACCTTCCAGCGTTCCGCGCCGGTGGCGGGGTCGTACGCCGCACAGTGATCGCTCCCCGGGGCGACGACGAGCGGTTTTCCATCGCTCTCCGTCACGGCCGGCGTGGCGAAGGAGAAGCTGTTCCGGGCCTTCACCGACCGCGGCGTCCGCCACTCCACCCGGCCGGTCGCGGCGTCGACCGCCGCCACGAACGGGTCGCTGGCCCCGTCGCAGGTCACGACGAGCTTGCCGTCGATCAAAACGGGCGATCCGCCGCTGCCATGCACCGGCGGGTAGGTCAGTTCCTCGCATACCCAACGAATCCCCCCGTCGCGGGCGTCGAGCCGTGCCATTCCGAGGGGGCCAAAATGCACGTACACGGCCCCGTCATGCACGATCGGCGTGGGGCTGGCATGGCTGTTCTTGCCGTGGATCGCCGGCCGCTTTTCCACACGGCGGACCTCGCGATCCCAGACGGTCTTTCCGCTGCCGGCGTCGAGGGCCATCGCCCGCAGCGACAATCCGCCGCCATCGGGCACGGCCATGGTCAGGTAGACCCTGCCGCCGACGACCACCGGTGACGACCAGCCGAGACCGGGAACAGCGGCCTTCCAGACGACGTTCTTCGTCTCCGACCACTCGACGGCGGGAATCGGCCCCTCGGCGTGGCCGTCCGCACGCGGGCCGCGGAACTGCGGCCAGTCAGGCGAACCGCCGCCGACGACTCCAGCTAGAAACAGACAGATCAGCATCATCGTGCCGTCTCCCGAACAACGGCCATCATCATACAACACACCCCGATGCATGCCGGCCGGTCCGAGACGGCAACCGCACCACCTCCCAGTGGGGCCACCACAACCGGCTCGCGATCAACCAGCCCCTGCTCTGGGCACCCGGCACCGACCAGCTGTTCATGATCCAGGGGCAGCGTGAGCAGGCCGCACCCGGGGGCGGGTGCTCCACACGGCCAAAACCGGTACGCTCACTGCATGACCACCAACTTCTCACCGCCCGCTGCCCGTGCTCCTGACCCCAGGGCGGTCGTCATCATGGGCGTGTGCGGGGCGGGAAAAACCGAGATCGGCCGCCGGCTGGCCGTGGCGCTCGGCTGGACCTTCCGCGACGCGGATGACTTCCATCCCCCCGCCAACGTCGCCAAGATGCGATCCGGCACGCCGCTGAACGACGCCGACCGCGGGCCGTGGCTCGATGCCCTCGCCCGCCTGCTGCAAGACTCCGCGATTGGCGGCGGCGCGGTGGTGCTCGCCTGCTCGGCCCTGGCCCGTCGCTATCGCGACCGGCTCGGCCTCCCGCATCCGCTCGTCCGCCTCGTGCACCTCGACGACCCCGGCGGCGTGGTCCGAAAGCGAATCGAGCAGCGGGCCGGCCACTTCATGCCGGCCACGCTGCTCGACAGCCAATTGGCGTTGTTGGAACGACCCGCTGCGGACGAGCGACCGATCGTGGTCGACGTGGCCGCGGATCCGGACACCATCGTAAGCGCGATTCTCGCGCAGCTGTGACGGTGTCGCCGCGGGTCAGCGGTTGAGGAACTTCTCGCGGAGCCACTCGTTCTTGCGACGCTCGAGCTCGATCAGCTTGGCGACCGGTCCCTTGCGGGCGGCCTGGATCTGCTGTCCGTTGCGGATCTGGTTGGCGGACGCGGCGCCACCGATGAACAGGGTCGACACGACGGCGATCACGAAGACGATGCGACTCATGGAACGGGCTCCTCGGGAAAAGACACTCGGGTACAGGCGGGCGCCGGCACGCTGCCGACGGGGGCTCACCCCGCGGATGGTGATCGTCGGGCGGTTCCCCAGGGCTTGACCCGCCGGCCGTGGCCGCCGCAGCCGCGGAAGAACCGACACCACGAGCATGCACGGTGCGTCGCGCGGTTTCGCTGCAGGTAGATCGCCGCGGGCGATGAGACGGGGAAAATCGCCCCGCGGCGGCTTGACGAGTCAGCTTTTGCGTGCCGCGGCGGCCCGCGGATCGTCGGGCCAGGCGTGCTTGGGGTACCGGCGCCGCAGCTCCTGGCGGACCCGCGGATACGTGTTGGACCAGAACCCGGCCAGGTCGGCGGTCACCTGCTGCGGGCGGTGGTTCGGACCCAGCAGGTGCAGAAGCACCGGCGCCCTGCCGCCGGCGACTCGCGGCGTCTCCGCGACCCCGAACAATTCCTGGATCCGCACCGCCAGCACGGGGGGGCTCCCGACATCGTAGGCGAGCCGGTGACGCTTGCCGGTGGGCAGTTCGATGAACGGCGGTGCCAAGGCGTCGACCTCGCGCAGCCGGTCGAAGCCCACGACCGCCTGCAGTGGCGTCAGCCAGTCCGCAGACCGCACCTCCTCCAGCGTCCGCAGGCCGCGGCACACGTCGGGCAGCAACGTCTTGAGCACGGCGTCGTCGACCGCCGGCAGGCCGAGGTCCGGCATCGTCGTCATCAGCCAGCGGGCCCGCGCGAGAAACCCGCCGGCCGCCGTGTCGGCCGCGGGCGCCACCCGATCCCACTGTGCGGCCGCCTCCCGGGCCAGCACCGCAGCCGCGGCGGCGGCGTCCCCGATCGCGACCGGCGTCTCGTCGAGCACGAGATCCATCCAGGCCGTCCGCCGCCGCGCCTCCACCTGGCGGCGCGAGGGGTGAAAGAGAATCTCCTCGGCGGTGCGGAGGTTCGCCGCGGCCAGGCAGCCGTCGTCGAGCCAATCCCGTTCGAGGGCCGACGCCTGCCGCACGCCCGCCTCGCCCGCGGCGTCGTCGATGTCGATCGCGAGAAACAGCGGCTCGCCGCGGACCCGCGACCCGGCGTCGAGCCGCACGCCGCGGCCGCCCACCATCGTGCCGCGGTCCTGCGCGCCGGGCCGCAGCCGTGCGACGCGGTCCGGAAACGCTTCCAGCAGGGCCCGCATCAGGCTCGTGGTCGGATCGGCGGCCCGCGGCGCAGTCGGCTCCACGATGCGATACAGCTGCTCGGCGACGCGGAGCACGTTGCCGGCACCGCCGGGATGGAGTTCGAGATGCGGATCACCGGAGTCGAGGCCGGCATGAAACGCCTGCAAGGCCGCCACCCGGTCGACGACGTCCGAGCGGGTGCGCACCGTGAGCCGATCGCGCGGGCCGCCCACGTACCGCGCGGGCCGAAAGGGATCGCGTTCGGAGAGCAAGGCGGCGGCGATCGACGTCTCGCGGAGCACGCCCCGGCTGGCACCGGCGAGCAGCAGGCGGCCGAGCCGCGGATGGGCGGGCAGCCGCGCCAGGTCGCGGCCCAGCGGCGTGATGCGCTCGGTTCCGGAGTCGTCCGCCTCCACTGCGCCGAGCTGCCGCAACAGCCGCCATGCGGCCTCGAGCGCAGCCGGCGGGGGCGGATCGAGCCACGGAAAGTCCGTCGCCTCCCCGACCGCGAGCAGCTGCAGGAGCGGCCCGGCAAGATCGCCGCGGACCGCCTCGGGCGGCTCGGCCTGCGGACGGTGGTGATGGGCCGCCTCGTCCCACAGCCGCCAGCAGATGCCGGCGGCGGTCCGGCCCGCGCGGCCCGCCCGCTGCTCGGCCGCCGCCTTTGAAATCGGCACGAGTTCCAAGCGGGGCAGGCCGGTGGCATGTGTCACCCGCAGTTGTCGCGCGAGTCCAGAATCGACGACCGCGGTCACGCCGGGGATCGTCAGTGACGTTTCGGCGACGTTCGTGGCCAGGATCACCTTGCGGCGGCCAGTCTCTTCGAGCACCCGGTCCTGCTGCTCGGGCGGCAGGTCGCCGAACAGCGGCAGCAGCGTGTGTCCGTGCCGCTCGACGAGCGGGGCGAGTTCCCGCTCGCAGCGCACGATCTCGCCCACGCCCGGCAGGAAGACGAGCACATGCCCGGAGGTCTGCCGCAGGGCTTCGGGAACGGCCGTGGCGACGAGTGCGCCGAGTTCCCGCCGGTCACCGTGCTTGAGATACCGGGTCTCGACGGGAAACACGCGGCCGGTCGCCGATACGATCGGGCAGGCGTCATCCCCCGCGCCGAGCAGCCGCGTCACCGGCTCGGCCGCCAGCGTGGCGCTCATGACCGCGATCCGTAGGTCGGGCCGCACCGTCTGCCGCAGCCGTGTGAGCAGGCCGAGCACCAGATCCATCTCGACGGTCCGCTCGTGAAACTCATCCAGCACGACGGCCCCGATGCCCTCGAGCGTGATGTCGTCGAGCAGCCGGCGCAGCATGATGCCGGTCGTCTCGACCACGAGCCGCGTGTCGCGGCCCACCCGGGCATCGAATCGCACCTGATAGCCCACCTCTCCGCCGACGGGACCGCCCCGCAGCCGGGCGATCTGCGCGGCCACGGCCCGCGCGGCCAGCCGGCGTGGCTGGAGCAGCACGACCCGGCTCGGCGCCGGCAGGTCATCGAGGAGCGCGGCAGGCACGAGCATCGTCTTGCCGGAGCCCGGCGGCGCCGTGATCACGACCGCCCCGGCCCGTGCCGCCGCGACCGCGTCGTCGAGGACCGCGGCGACGGGCAGATCGACGGGCAGGTGGTGCGGATGCGTCATGGGGGCGGGCCAGAATGGGAATCTCACGATGATACCGGCGGCGCCGGGATCACTGCGCCGCAGCCGGCTGCCCGCCGGCGGCCGGCTCGGCGCGGTCGTCCCAGCGGATCTTCCGCCGCGCGAAGCCGCGGACGCGGGCGATCCAGCGCGGGTCCTCGATCTCCAGCCACTCCCCGGGCCGCCCGATGCCGTGAAAGAACGGCGCGTAGAGGCGGTGCGCCGGCGGCAGCACGACGCCGAGCCTCCGGCAGACGTCTTCCAGGTCGGTCCGCGAAAAGGGCGTGCAGACATAGGCCATGGGGCGATTGTCGGCGTACACGCAGTGCGCGAGAAAGGCGTCGACGACCCCGATCCAATAGCCCGCCGGGAGCAGCAGCAGCGCGACGGCGACGCTGCGGGCCATCCGGCGGGCCAGGGCGAACTCGGCGCCGAGTCCCGCACCGCGCCACGGAATCAGCAGGCCCGGCCCGGCGGCCGCCAGCGCCAGGTTCCAGGGCCAGACGGCCGCGTCCCACTGCAGCCGGAATGCCAGCGCGGCGAACGTCGCCAGATGAAACGCCGTCGCGAGCACGGCGGCCGTCTTCCGCAGCCGCGGCACGAAGCAGGCCAGGCCCAGGAACACCTCGGTGCCGGCCACCGCGGCCGCGAGCGTCGGGCCGATCCACGCGGGCCCAGCCGGCCACACGGCCCGCAGGAGCCAGGCCCCGCTGCCGGTGTAGTAGGCCGCCGACGACAGCTTATGGAGGCCGGCATACGTCCACAGCGCGGCGAGGCCGGCCCGCGCGACGACGCGGCCGCCGGGCATGCCGATCGTGCCCCAGAGGAGCGTCGCCAGCGAGATCACGTGCGGCTGCATCCGTGACTGATCCGCCACGATCGCGAGCCCGAGCACGAGCGTGTGCAGGGGCACGCCGACGCGGGGCCAGCCCAGGACCAGGGCCAGGCTGGCGAGCATCGGCCAGCCCGCGTGCACGGCGGGCAGGTCGAGCAGCGGCAGCATCGGCGGATGCGACCGGGCTTCCCACACCCGCCAGGTGAGCAGCACCGTGGCGACCTGGGCGGCCACGAAGACGCAGCGCAGCGGCAGATCGACCGGAAAGACGCGGCCCCCTTCCCGAGCATCGCCGGCAGTCTTCCGCGCAAAAGTCCCTGAATTCGTGGGGCCCATCACCGGATGGTAGTCCCTCGGTGCACGGCCCGAGAATGCCGACGCCGGCCGGCTCCAGGCTTGTGCGGGAAGAAAAATCCCCCTACTCTTCGAATCGTTTGGCAGACTGTTGGAGAAGTCGGCCGCCGCCGGATGCGACGGCGGCCGGCCGGGGAAACCCCCGGCTTTTCCATTGCCCGCCAAACGGAAAAGGGCATGGAGGACTTCTGCCACGGACTGCTAGTACGCGAGTTTCTAGTACGCGAGTTTCTAGTACGCGAGTTTCTAGTACGCGAGTTTCGTCCGCGAAAGACTTTTTTCATGGCCGTTCTCAACGTGGTTTCCTCTTCGGGGTTGTGTCTCCTCGCGGCTGTCCTCGTGTCGCCCTGCCTGGCGCTGCAGGCGGGGCCGCCGACGCTGGAGAACCTGCTCAACCCGACCGCGAACGATCTCGACGGCGGAGGAACCACGCCGTTTGACGAGCCCCAGCGGAAGCCGGGCGCGACGTCGCCCCGAGTGCCACCGGGCGTCGCGCCATTCGCGCCCCCGGCCAAACGGCTGGCCGTGCCCGATCCGTCGGCGGTGGACGAGGCTTTGGAGTTGATCCATCAGGCCTACGAGGACGCCATCAAGGCGGCGGCCGCGAATCCCGAAGCCACCGTCCGCTCCTTTCGAGACACCGCCGACAAGACCGCCGATCCGGCCCGCAAATACGCCCTCTTGTCGCTGGCGGAGCGGCTCGCGCTCGACGCCCGCGCCACGTCCGTGGCGCTCGACGCGCTCGCCCGACGGGCCGCTCTGTTTGACATCGACGCCCTCGCGTCGCGGCACGCGCTGCTGGCCAAGCTGGCCCGCGCGGAAGACAGCCGCCCCGACGCGTTGCTTTTCGAGCACGTCGTGGAGACGGCGCGGCTGGCCATCGCCGCGGATCGCTATGATCTCGCCGACGCGGCCGCCGACCTCGCCGAGACGATCGCCAAGGCGATCGAGAAAGAGGAGAAGCTCCGCACCGCGGAGAGTCGGCGGAAACGCGAGCCGCTGCCCAAACCTGTGGCCGCGAAACTCGTGGCCGACGCCACGAACCTGCGCAGGGAAGTCCGCGAACGCCGGCGGCAGACCTTTGACTACACCGCGGCCCGCGAGAAGTTGGCCGCCTTCCCCGACGACGCAGATGCGGCCGAGACCGTGGGCCGCTACCTGTGCTTCGTGAAGCACGACTGGCCGGCCGGGTTGCTGCTGCTGACGCGGGGCCGCAACGAGGGCCTGCGCAACCTCGCGGCCCGCGAGATCGCCCTCTCCAAGGAGCCGAAAGTCGCAGTCACCACCTCCCGCTTCAAACTGGCCAACGAGTGGTGGAAACTGGCCGAGGCCGGCGAATCGCTGGCCCCGGAGCAGGCCGAGGCGCTCAAAGCCCATGCATCGGCCATCTACCGCGACATCGCTGGTCTGTTGAACGATCCGATCGATGCGGCGCTGGCACGGAAGCGGGCGAAGGGGGGGGCCACGGAGCCGCCACCGGCGGCCACCGGCACGGCCAACCCGGAGAAGCCGGCGTTGCAGACGCTCGACTCCCTGTTGCCGGGCGGCGGCCGGTAGGCCGCTGCCGTAGCGTCCGCAAGGTTCGACCCGCTCACCCTCTTTTTTCAGCTCGTCCCGCCGCCATGCGCCACGCCCCGATCGATCCGTCCTTGTTCGTCACCAACCGCCGCCGTCTCGTCGAACAGTTGCCCGGCCACGCCGTGACGATCGTGCATGCCGCCGACGTGCCGCCGACGACCGGTGACGGCAGCCGCAAGCTCCACCCCGCCAGCGACCTCTTCTGGCTGACGGGCATCGAGCAGGAGGAAAGCGTCCTCGTGCTGGCACCGCGGGCGCACGATCCCGCCCAGCGGGAGATGCTCTTCGTGCGCCAGCCGAACGAACATCTCGCCCAGTGGGAGGGCCACAAACTCTCGCGTGAACGGGCGACGGAGATCTCCGGAGTGGCCAAGGTCCGTTGGCTGTCGGAGCTGCCGGCCGTGATCCATACGCTCCTCTGCGAGTGCGAGTCGGTCTACCTGAACCTCAACGAGCACGAGCGGGCGGCCTACGAGGTGGAGGACCGCGACCTCCGGCTGGCCCGCCAGCTGATCGCCCGCTATCCCCTGCACCGCTACGAGCGGCTGGGCCCGATCATGCGGCGGCTTCGGGCCGTGAAGGGCCCGGCGGAGATCGACCTCATGCGTCGGGCGGTCGAGATCACCGCCGCCGGCCTGCGGCGGCTGCTCGCGACCCTGCGTCCGGGGGTGATGGAGTTCGAACTCGAGGCCGAACTGGCGGCCGAGTTCACCCGGCGGCGTGGCCGCATGGCATACGAGCCGATCATCGCCTCCGGCAGGAACGCCTGCGTCCTCCACTACCTCGAGAACGACGCCCCGTGCCGCGACGGCGAACTCGTGCTCGTCGACGTCGGCGCCGCCTACGCCAACTACAACGCCGATCTGACCCGCACCTACCCGGTCAACGGCCGGTTTACGCCGCGGCAGCGGGCCGTCTACGAGGCCGTGCTGCGGGTCATGCGCGACTCGATCGCCCGGACCAGCGTGGGCATCACGCCGCGGGACTGGAAGCGGGCGGCGCAGGTGCAGATGGCGGAGGAACTGGTCGGGCTGGGGCTGATTTCGGCCGCCGACGCGGCGGCCGACACGCCGGAAAAGCCCGCCTGTCAGAAGTATTTCATGCACGGGCTCGGCCACTCGATCGGCCTCGGCGTGCATGACATCGCCCCGGTCGGCGGCCCCTTCGCGGCCGGCTGGGTGATCACCGTCGAGCCGGGGATCTACATTCCCGAGGAGTCCCTCGCGGTCCGCCTGGAGAACGACGTGCTGATCACGGCCGACGGCCCGGTCGATCTCTGCGCTCACGTGCCGATCGACCCCGACGAGATCGAGCGGCTCATGGCCCGATAGCCGCGTTGCTGCGGCGGTCAGACGAACCGGGAGAGCGCGAGCACGCCGGCCAGGCCGATGACGGCGACGATCGTCTCCATCACCGTCCACGTTCGCAGCGTATCGGCGATCGAGAGTCCGAAGTACTCCTTGAACAGCCAGAATCCGACGTCGTTGACGTGCGACAGGGCGAGGCTCCCCGCGCCGATCGCCAGCACCATGAGGTTGGGGTCGACGTCGCTGCCGGCGGCCAGCGGCGCGATCAGGTCGGCGGCCGTGAGCCCCGCGACCGTCGCCGAGCCGACGCAGGCTCGGATCACGACCGTCACGAGCCATGCCAGGACCAGCGGGCTCACGGGCAGATCCCGCAGCAGGCCGGTGATCGTCTTGTCCACTCCGCTTTCCAGCAGCATGGCGCCGAACGCCCCGGAGCCGGCGATCACGAGCAGGATCGAGGCCACGTCGCCGATCGCCTTGGAGTAGGTCTCCATCACCGCGGTGAACGGCTGTCCGCGGGACAGGCCGAGGGTCACGGCCGCGACGGCGAGCGTCGCCAGCATCACCAGGTCGGCATCCGCCCCCAGCTTCACCCACGGCGCCGCCGGCGTTGAGGGCTGCAACAGCAGCCGGGCCGCCGTCGTGACCAGCAGCAACGCGGCCGGCAGGAGGGCCGTGAAAAAGCTCGCCGCCGCGCCGGGCAGCTGCTCGTCGGCGAGCGGCCGCGTCTCCAGCCCCGCCAGCGGCCGGGCGGGAACGCGGCCGAGGAAGCGGGCGAAGACCGGACCGGCAAGGATGATCGCCGGTCCGGCGATCATCAGCCCGTAGAGCAGCGTGAGCCCCATGTCGGCCCCGAACTTCGGCACCAGCCCGGTCGGCCCGGGGTGCGGCGGCAGGAGGCCGTGGGCCACGCTCAACGCGGCGAGCGCCGGCACGCCCACGACCAGCGGGGGGAGGCCGTAGCGGGCCGTGGCGGCGAACACGATCGGCACCACGAGCACGAAGCCGACGCCATAGAACAGCGGGATGCCGACGATGAAGCCGGTGAGGGCCATGGCCCAGGCGATCCGCGGGCGGCCGCACCACTCGACGAGCACCGTGGCGATCTTCTGGGCCGCGCCGCTCTCCACGACGAGCCGGCCGAGCATGGCCCCGGCGACGATCGTGATCAGGAGCTTCCCGAGGATGCCTCCCACTCCCTGCCGGACCACGTCGGGAACGCGATCCGGCGGCACGCCGAGGGCCAGCGCCGCCGCCGCCGAAACCAGCACGAACGCCAGGAAGGGATGGACCTTCGCCCCGGCGACGAGCGCGATCAGGCCGGCGATCGCCGCCGCGACGATGAGGAGGCTCATGTCCCGTCTCTCACGCCAACTCGAAGATGGCCTCGATCTCGACCGCCATGTCGTCGGGCAGCGAAACCATGCCCACGGCGCTCCGCACGCCGACGCCACGATCGGCCCCCCACACCGCGGCGAACAGTTCGCTGCAGCCGTTGATCACCTTGGGGTGGGCGGTGAACTCCGGCGTGCAATGCACCATGCCCAGCACCTTCACCACACGCCGGATGCGGTCGAGGCTGCCGAGGCTGGCGATCAGCGTGGCCAGGATCGCCAGGCCCACCTGCCGGGCGGCGTTCGCCCCCCCGTCGAGGTCATGGTCACGGCCCACCCGGCCGCGGATCAGCGTGCCGTCGGGCAGCAGCGGGCCGTGGCCGGAGACGTAGACGTGCGGCCCGACGACGAGACTCGGCTTGTAGAGCCCCGCCGGCTTCGGCGCCGGCGGCAGCACGAGGCCCAGGGCCTCGAAGGCACGCTGTGGAGAAGTGGACATCGGCTGGCTCCGGCAGATGGGCGGGTCAGTCGTGATACTCGAACTTGTAGCGGCCCGGCATGGGAACCGGATACGCGCCGTCGGCGTTCCGGGCCAGCAGTGCCGGCGAGTCGGCCTTCAGCATATCGACGCCGGCGGTCAGGTCGTCGGGCATGGCGAGCATTTCCTCGTAGGTGACGGGCTTGCCGGTGTGCGCGGCGAACCGGCCCATGGCCGTCGCCAGGCTCGCCTCGGCCCCGCGGACCGCCTCGTTGTAGGGTTCGTCCTTGACGATCGCGTCGACGAGGTGCTCCCACTCCAGCCGATAGGGGTTCGGCTCCGGCTGCTCCGCCGTCCAGAGGATCGCCTCCTTGTTCATCGCCGGCCCCTTGTAGATCGTCGACTTGGCCGGCTTGTGGCCGCGGGCGGAGATCGTGAACGCGCCCTTCGAGCCCATGCCGTGGACGCCGAACTTGCTCACGCCGTTTTTGATGTGCTGCCCGTAATAGTGGAACTGCGTGCCGTCGGGAAAGGTGTACTCGACGGCATAGTTGTCGAAGTTCTGGTCGGGCATCTTGCCGGGATACTCGCGGCCGCCGACCGCCTCGGCCTTCTTCGGCCAGGCGCCCTTCATCCAGCACACTTCGTCGATGTGGTGGACGTAGTAGTCGCTGAAGATGCCGCCGCTGGCCCAGAGGAAGCCATGGAACCGCTTGACCTGCCACTGCAACTCGGTCATGCCATCGGGCGGGCCCGGCCAGAGATCCATGTTTTGGGCGGCCGGGTGCATGCGGTGGCCGACGAACGAGAGCAGTTCGCCCGCCTCGCCGTTTCGCAGGCGGTCGTGCAGTTCGCGGCGGCTCTTGCAGTGGCGGCACATCAGGCCCACACCCACCTTGAGTTTCTTCTCGGTAGCCTTGGCCGCCAAGGCGATGATCCGGCTCGTGCTCGGCCCATCGATGGACACCGGCTTTTCCATGAACACGTGCAGCCCCTTCTCGATCGCGGCGGCAAAGTGGGCCGCGCGAAACGCCACGGGAGTGGCCAGGATCACGATGTCGCCCGGCCGGAGCGCCTCCATGGCCTGGCGGTAGGCATCGAAGCCCACGAACGCCCGCTCTTCCGGCACGTCGACCCGCTCCTTGAAATCCGCGGTCAACGACCGCTTGACGATGTCGATCCGGTCCTTGAAGACGTCGGCCATGGCGTAGACCTTGAGCGGGGCCTTGGCCGCGGAGAGCGCGTCGACGGCCGCGCCGCCGCCCCGGCCACCGCAGCCGACGAGGGCGACGCGGATCTCCTCGCTCCCGGCCGCATGCACGGCCCGGCCGGCCGTGAGCGTGCCGGCGGCGGCTCCGGCGGCCACACCGCCGAGGAACGTGCGTCGGGAGGGCAGGACCAGCGCCGGGCGTGCGGGACCGATCGGCGACATCGGAGACTCCTTGTGAGGTTGGGTAGCGATGGGAACAGGCGGGGGTCGGGGCTTGCGTTCGGGTCTGGAATCAGCCGCCGTAGGCGGTGGCGGTGGGGGCGCGGGCCAGGTCCGCATCGAGGGACCGGTGCGGCCGGATGCCGAGCCTGGCCAGTTCCGCATGATACGCCCTCACGCCCTGCGCCGCATCGAGGTCGCCGTCGGCCACGGCCCGCAGGATCCGCACGAACGCTGGCTGGTTCTCGGCGGCATTGATTTTGCGACCGAACAGGGCGACCCGCGCCCCGTGGGCCTTGGCGTCGGCCACGAGGCCGAAGGCGTCGTGGGTCGTGCCCGCGCCGCCGCCGAGAATGCCCACCACCAGCGACCGGTCGTAGGCTGCCAACTGCTCGGTCACCTCGGGCCCGAGGTAGGGAATCTTCAGGAATGCCGGCCGACCCGCACGTGGCACGCCGGCCAGTGCCCGCACGACGTGGTCGGCGAGGAACCGGGCGACGTCCCGCGGCCGATCGCCGACCGCCTTGCCGGGCACACGGTCGAGCGCGTTGGGGAAAAACACCTCGAGGAAGTGGCGGAACCCGGCCCGTTCGGCCGCGATGCGAAACTCCTTGTATGCCGTCAGCATGTCGCGATCGAGCGTGGCGTCGTCGTTGAGCGTGAGCGAGAACAGCCCGAGGTTCGCCCCGCGGGTGCGATCGCCGTGTCCGCACTCGACGCGGCCGCACTGCGCCTGGGCGATCGTCGCCGTCGAAAAGGGCAATGCCGGCTGCCGCGTGTAGCCACCGCTGCCCGCCGCGAGCCAGATGTCGGTCGTGTCGTTCATCCGCACGGCCGGAGTCACGCCGCTGTCCGTGAAGATGCCCTCTTCGATGGTCAGTGCCTCGCTCGTGCTGGCGCTCATGAGCATGATGTCCACGAGCCCCTCGGCGACGATTTCGCGGATCGAGTCGCGGTACTCGGCGAGCGTGCGAAACGGCCCGTGGGACGGCTCTCCCCCCGGCTTCAGCCCGGGGGCAGCCAGCCCGAACGCCATGTCGGCATCCTTGGCGTCGGCGAGGATGAAGTCGCGGCAGGACGGATCGGCCACGATGCGAGCGAGTTTGAGGTCGAGCGTCTTCTGGGTCGGCACGATGTCTGAACCTACGGAGGCGGCGGGGAGGTGTGCCTGGCGGCCGGAAGAGTGTAGCCTAGCAGGCTGTGGAACAAGTCTGCCCGAGCAGGATGCGCTGGTCATCGACCCAGGAAACCCTTGGCGTTTCCTGCAGTCGATCAAGTGGAAAAAGGCCATGCAGGGCTTTTTCCACGAGCAGCTAGACCGCGAGCGGCGCGACCAGTGGCCGCCGTTTCGCTTTTCGGAGCCCACATGCACGACGCCCTGATCTGCGGCACATGCGTGGCCGACATCCTCGTCAAGCCGGTCGGCCTGGCAGCGCCGATCGGCGGGGGGCGGCTGATTGACGTCGACCCCATCGAGGTCGCGACCGGCGGTATCGTCTGCAACACGGGGACCGCGATGCGGCGGCTCGGGATGCAGGTCGCGGCTGCGAGCCTGGTCGGCGGCGATCCCTGGGGCGACATGGTCCGCACCCGGCTGGTGGCCGAGGGCATCGACGTCGCGGCGCTCGAGACGCACGCCACCCTGGCCACGAGCACGACGGCGGTGCTCATCGACCCGGGCGGGGAGCGGAGTTTCGCGCACCACGTCGGCGCGCCGGCGGCCATCGACCTGGCGTTCATCCGCCGGCTCGCACCGCACTTCGGCGGCTGTCGGCTGGCCATCCTCGGCTACCATGGACTGCTGCCGGGCCTGGAAAACGACCTCGCCGCGGCGGTGCAGGCTGTGAAGGCGACCGGCTGTCAGGTGGCGGTGGAGACGGCCGGCTCGGGCGGGCCGTTCGCTCCCCTTGCCGCCGCGTTGCCGCATGTGGATGTCTATGTCCCGAGTCTCGATGAGGCCGTGCATCAGACCGGCCTGGCCGAACCGCGGGCGATCGTGGAACGCTACCGGTCCTGCGGCGCACCGGGGATCCTCGGCGTGAAACTCGGCACCCGCGGCACCCTGCTCTCCCCCGCGGCCGGCGAGTTTCTGGAGATCCCCTGCGTGCCGGCGCCCGGCCCCGTGGCCGATACGACGGGGGCCGGCGATTCCTTCCTCGCCGGTCTCCTGACGGGCCTGCTCCGCGGCATGGAGATTCGTCGCGCCGGCCTGCTCGGCGCCGCGACGGCCGCCTGCTGTGTCACGGGAATCGGCGCCACGGCCGGCCTGCGATCGTTCGCCGACACGCTCGCCCTCGCCGGCGGCTGACGGTCACGGCGGCACCAGCGCGGGATCGTCGCCGCCGGCATACCGGCCAGCGGGCTCTCCGGAGCACACGTCCGGCGTTCCCTTCCCCGGGATCAGCCGCGACGCCCGCCGCGGACCACTTTCCGCGGCGCCGCCACCGTCCGCGCCGTCGTCTTCTGCGTGGCGGTCTTCTTGTGAACCGTCTTTTTCCGGGCCGTCGTCTTTGCGGTCGATTTTTTCGTGGCCGATTTCTTCCCCACGGCTTTCTTCGCCGCCGGCTTGGCCGCCCGCTGCCCCGCCGCCGTGGCGGGCTTCGCCGGCGGCTGCTTCGCGGCGCGGCCCTTCACGGCCGGCTGCGGACTCCGGGATGCGCGGCGGACCTTGGCCGCGGCGACCTCGTCGAGAAAGTCGGTCGCCGCCCGCACCAGGTCGGCGGCCGAGACCGGCTCGACCTCGTCGATGATGAACAGCGACAGCTCGCCCCGCTTTTGGGCGGCCATCAGCGTCTGATACTCCGCGAGGGTCAGGTCGTCATGGTCGTCGTCTTCGCTGGAGAGAAACTCGAAGCCCACCCGGGCCCGCGGATCCCAGCCGTCGGCGTGAAACTCGACGCCATACTCGCGAAACATCACGTTCCGCGACACGGCATACCCCCGCGACTTGAACAGGCGGGCCAGCAGGTCGCAGGCCTTGGTCTCGGACACGGCGTCGTTCATCGGGGAATGCTCCGGGGGGAAGGGTGCTGCGGGATCGCCGCGATGATACCGAGAGCCCATGCTGCCGTCGCGTGCCTTGGCTGCAGCGGCATCTGCGCCGCTTTTTCAACGCCGCGAGGAGCGAACATCACTTTTGAACGCCGCAGCGTCACCAGCACCCGCCGGCTTCCGCGCGGTGCGGTGAACGTGTCGGGCCGAGGCTGGCCAGCCTCCACGAAGCACAACTGCCGCGTGTCGTCCTCGAGCCTGTAGATTCCCGTGACCTTCTGCGGCGCGGAGTGCTCGCTCGCGAGCGTTTCCATCTCGAAGGTCTTCGGATGGGCTGCTTGATCATTGGTGCTCGTTCCCTCGGCCAGCGGCAGGCCCTTGAAGAGCACCGACCACGACCCGTCCTCCCTGTAGGCGACCTGCAGCAACGCCACCAGTTCAGGGTCTATCTGTTTTCCGTTCACCTCGACCGTCTGCACGTCCCACATCCCAACCGACACGGCACGGTCGTCCGCAGGATCGGCCTCCGCGCCGCAGCCCTGCGGCCCGCTGGTCATCAGCAGCACCAGGAGCACGGGAGCCAGCACAACGGAAGTCACGGCTGCGGTTTCTCCGGCACGGTGATGGTGAACGTGCGGGGGCCGGGGCCGTGCGTGAAGAAGCCGTCTCGGCTCTCCGCGCTGCCGTTGTGCGGCTCGCGCGGCGGCGACTCGAGATCGAACGTCGCCGTCAGTTCATAGGTCCGCGGGCCCGTCGGCCGGTAGCCGTAGGGCGTGCCCGTCACCGGATCGTCGATGTCGCGGACGAACGTCCGCGGGTCGGCGCGGAGGTCGTCGAGACTCGCCGGCAGCTCGCCGCGTCGCTCGTGGTAATTCTCGATGGCCCGCGAGATGGTCTCCATGTCTCCGACCCGGTCGGTGTCCAGCCGCAGCAGGCGGGCGCGGAGCGGGCTCTCCAGCAGGGCGAGCGCCATGACGAGGCAGGCCAGGGCCGCGGCCACGCCGCCACGGCCGAGCCAGCCGCGCCACGCCGGGGGCGGCGGGAGCGGCCGGCCCGCATGGCCCGCCAGCGACTCCTCGCGGCGCAGGTCGCCGGCATACCAGAGCGAGACGACCCCGGCCACTGCCAGCACCACGACCGCCTTGAGGAGGAACCGCGGCGTGGCGTCTCCCTGCAGCAGGCTGAACACGACGTACACGAGGTCGCCGAGCATGACGAGGGCCATCACCAGCACGGCGAGGTAGGCGAGGAAGCGGTACACCGGCGTCAGTCGGGAGACCGGATTGCGGGCGACATCGCGGTTGACGGCCCGCTGCGCACACCAGAGCACCGGCAGCGACACCATGATGTGCGCCACGCCCCAGCGCAGGCTGCTCTTCCAGTATCCGTTCCAGTGCGCATCGATCGGCAGCGGCAGCCAGCGTTCGATCAGGATGAAGAGGATCGATCCGCAAGCGAACGCGACGTTGAAAAGGGCGACCATGGCGACGATGTGCAGGAAGGCGTCACGGGCCGAGCTCGACACCCGCTTGCGCGGCACCGGCACCGGCAGCGACGACTCGGCGAACGCGTCGAGCGCCAGCGTCGCCTCGCGTTCGGACCAGCCGGCGGCGGCGAGCTCCCGCGTGATGTCACCGCGGGCGACGCCGCGGGCCAGACAGTCGCGCACGAACGAGGTCAGTTGATCGGCGGCGGTAGCCATCGGGCGGTCTCCAGGGGAGGCGGGACCCGCCGCCCGGGGCGTCCGGGCGGCCGTCTCCGGAGGACAGGGCGACGACCGGAGCCAAATGGTACGCGCGGCCCTGCCGACAATAAAACCGCCCACACCTGCCGCCTCGACCTCGGCTCCGCTGCCGCTGGGGGGCGTGGTAGACTCCCGCCGCCTCTTTGATCTGCAGACCCTCCACGACTGGGTTCCATGGCGACCTCCCGCGACCGTGAACGCTGGCTCGTTCCGATCTTCGCCCTGACGGTGTTCACCAGCGCCTTTCTGCTCTTCCAGGTCCAGCCGCTGATCAGCAAGTTCATCCTCCCTTGGTTCGGGGGCAGCCCCGCTGTCTGGACGGCGGCGATGCTCTTCTTCCAGGCGGTGCTCTTCGGCGGCTACCTCTACGCGCACCTGACGACATCGCGGCTTTCCGCCGCCCGGCAGTGTCAGGTCCATGTCGGCCTGCTCATCGTCGCGGTCGCGGCCGTGCTCCTGACGCGGATCATGCCCCCGGCCTGGTTGCGGCCGAGCGGCGCGGCGGGGGAGTCGCCGCTGGCACGGATCTTCGTGCTCCTCGGCGTCACCGTCGGGCTCCCCTACTTCGCTCTCTCCTCGACCGGTCCGCTCCTGCAGCGTTGGTTTTCGCAGGTCATCGACGGCCGCTCCCCCTACCGCCTCTTCGCCCTGTCGAACGTCGGCTCGCTTCTGGCGCTCCTCTCCTACCCGCTGTGCATCGAGCCGCTCTGGGGCGGCAGAACGCAGGCGGCCTGCTGGTCGATCGGCTTCGTCGTGTTCGCGGTCTGCTGCGGCATCTGCGTCAACGAAGTCCGCGCGGCGCGGGCCCGGACCGTCGCGGAAGCCGTGCCGGCGCCGGTGCCCTCCACGCCGGCGGGAGGCTGGCGCCGGACGGCTTGGATCGCCCTCCCCGCCCTCGCATCGGTGATGTTCCTCGCGGTCACCAACGAGGTCTGCCAGAACGTGGCCAGCGTGCCGCTCCTCTGGATCGTTCCATTGAGCCTGTACCTGCTCTCCTTCATCATCGCCTTCGACCATCCCCGCTGGTACTGGCGGCGCGGCTGTGGGCTGGCGTCGGCGGCGACGCTCCTCCTCATGGCCGGCTACGATCCGATCACCGACATGGCCGCGACGCTCGTCGGCGATTGGGCCGAGGCGTTCTTCGACCACTGGTGGGTGGAGACGGCCGTCTACTTCGCCGGACTGTCGCTCGTGCTCCTGATGTGTCACGGCGAACTCGCCCGGCTCAAGCCGGCGGCCGATCACCTCACCGCCTACTACCTGTCGATGTCCCTGGGGGGAGCGATCGGCGGCCTGCTGGTCAATCTCGTCGCCCCGCAGGTGTTCACGACCTTCCACGAGTTTCCCCTCGGCCTCTTTGCCGCGGCGGTGCTGGCAACTCTGGTGGTGGCCAGCGGCGGTGCCGCGGCGGCGGCCGGCGCCGCGGCGGTGCGGTGGTCCCGCCCGGTTGGCCGCGTGGCGGCCGTGATCTTCGGCATGCTGGCGTTGGTCGGCATCTGGCACTGGCGGCTCGCCTCCGACGGGGCCGGGGATGCCACAATCCTCACCGTGCACCGCGCCCGCAGCTTCTATGGCACGCTCAGCGTGCAGAACCGGAAGGCCGGCGGCGAAAACGCGAACTTCACCTTCTGCAGCGGCCACATCGTCCACGGCAGCCAGTTCGCCCTCCCGGACCGGCGGCACCTGCCGCTCACCTATTACGGCGAAGGCTCGGGTGTTCGCATGGCGATCGAGCACGCGCAGCGGTCGTCGGAACGCTGCCACATCGGCGTGGTCGGCCTCGGTGTGGGCACGCTGGCCACCTACGCCCGGCCCGGCGACCGGGTCCGGTTCTATGAGATCAATCCGCAGGTCGCCGACGTCGCACGCAACACCGCCTGGTTTCGCTATCTTGCCGACTGCAAGGGGGACGTGGAAGTGGTGCTCGGCGATGCCCGACTACAGTTGGAACGGGAGCTCGACGCCGCCGGCCCGCACGGGTTCGACATCCTCTGTCTCGATGCCTTTTCCGGCGACGCCATCCCGGCCCACCTGCTGACCGCCGAGGCGTTCGCGATCTACGATCGCCATCTCCGGCCGGGGGGGGTGCTCGCGGTGCACATCACGAACACCTACCTCGACCTCTATCCGGTCGTGCGGCGGCTGGCCGAGCACCAGGGCTTTCAGCACACGCGGATCTACCGGGCGGCGGTGCCGGAGAAGATGCTGTTTCGCAACTGCTACATGCTGCTGTCGAAGGATCGGGAGTTCATCCTCGCGACGCCGGAGGACATCCAGGCGATGCCGCCACGCTTCCGCAAGCCGCGGGACGTTCCGCTGTGGACGGACGAATACGGCAGCCTGTTGCCGCTGTTGCTCTGACCGTCGCGGTCTCTCCTCGCGCAGCCGTCGCCGGCGGTTGCTGGGCGCAGGACCGTACGTTTCGCCGCAGGCAATCCGCGCGGTGGCATGGCGGGGTTTGGCCCGGCCGCTCAGCCCTTGGCGTCGGGCTTGGCCGCGGACTTCTCGACCGCCGGGGCCACCACCAGCCTGCTGCGGAGCCGCATGGCCAGGAGTTCGTCCCGGATGGCGAGCTTCCGCACTTCTTTCAGCAGGTTCTTGTTCGCGACGACCATGATTCCGGCCCTTTCCTGAGCGAGAGAACGAGGCCTCGACCTGCTAAAGATGTCTACGGCTCTCCTCAACTCTAGTTCGCGAAAATCAGCCCGTTTTATTGCCGTCAAAAAAGGGTGCGCACCTTGCACATCTCGCTTGCCCCCGGGCTTCCAGGAACGGAACCGCCCAACCCGACAGGCCGGAAACGCAACACCAGTCCCACGAGGCAGACCGGCTACACTACGGTCCGAGATGTGCGAGTGACGCCCTGCGGCTCGGGCTGTCGCCACTGCCCGTATGGGCCCAGGCACGTCGAGGGCAGCATGCAGGTCCGCTCATGAACGTCTATCGCGACCAGGACCATGACGACGAATGGGACGATGGCGACGCTGATGTTGGCGACGCCCAGGACTCGGACGAAGAGCCGACCGTCCCCTGCCCTTATTGCCGGCGTGAAATCCTCGAAGATTCGCCGCGATGCCCGTACTGTGAGCGGTACATCTCGGCGGAAGACCATGCCGGCCCACGAAAGCCAGGATGGGTGATCGCCACGGCCCTGGTCTCTCTGGGCGTCGCGATCTGGTGGCTCTTCAGGGTGTAGCCGGGGCACAAGCGGCGCAGGGCAATTCTCGACCTGAAAACGTTTTTGTTCGGCCTCGCCGCCCCGCGACTTCTACTGAAGAACCTGAAAAAGAAGCTGGCCAAGAAGCCTCGGACGTTTTCCCTCACGCTCACCGCCCCTCAACGGGACACGCTCGCCATCGAGAAGCACATGCGGGGCACGCTGCGGGAACGGCACGCTGTCGCAGCAATCACCGCAAAGCCCTTCGCCGGCAACGACTTCTGCCGCGTCGTGCGCCAGCGTGCCGAAGCCTGCGAAAAGCCGAGGCGGATGGGGTGGGATTCGGAGATCCGCAAGAATCCTCGCCAAAACAGCAGTTTTCGGAAACCGCAACGCAGAATCCCACGCACTCGCCGTCGGAAGCGGCCCATGCGGCCCGAGTGCTGTTGCTCGAGGCCCGCTGGTCTGAAACCACGCCGCTAGAGGCTGTCAGGGGTTTTCTGCCGACATTGGGCGACTGCTTCGTGTTCGTCATGGCCGCCCACGAGAACCTTCACCTGGGACAAGTCTCGGCCTGGCGGCGGGTTCAGGGCATGGGGCGGGTCTAGACCAGGAGGCAGGCGATGAACTACCTCGGATTTGGTCTGGCTGTCCTTCCTCGGCATGCTCGGCTACACCCGGCAGAAGGGCGTCTACAGGCACCCAGAGCGTCAGACCATCTTCCTCGGCGACTTCATCGACCGCGGCCCCAAGATCCGGGAAACGCTCGAGATCGTCCGCCCCATGGTAGATTCTGGAGCTGCACTCTCAGTCATGGGCAACCACGAACTGAATGCCCTCGCGTTTCACACGCCCGACCCTGAAAAGCCGGGTGAGCACCTGCGGCCGCACAACGAGAAGAACTCGAACCAGCACGCTGAGACCATGCGGCAGATCCCGGCTGGCGAGTTGAATTCATATCTAAATTGGTTCCGGACGCTGCCGCTGTGGCTCGAGCTCGACGGCCTCCGGGTCGTGCATGCCTGCTGGGACGAAACCCGCATGGCCAAGATAACCGGCCCTGTCACGGACGAGTTCCTGCATGCTGCTTGTTCCCCGAAGGGCAGCCTGTTTGAACCCGTGGAGGCGATTCTGAAGGGCAAGGAAGCCAAATTGCCGCCCGGGGCTACGTTCCGGGACAAGGACGGCCACGAGCGAACTTCGACGCGGGTGAAGTGGTACGAACCGCCGGACGGACACACCTACCGGACCTATGCGATGGCGAGTGAGCCCATCGAATCAGACCTGCCGTTGCCCGAGGATGTGATTCAAGCCGCCGTGTCCTACCCCGAGGACGCAAAGCCCGTGTTCGTTGGGCACTACTGGCTTTCCGGTCGGCAGCCCGAGCTACTCCGTGGGAACATCGCCTGCGTGGACTGGAGCGTGGCCAAGGGCGGGTTCCTGTGTGCGTATCAATGGGACGGAGAGCGGGATCTGAACGCCGGGAAGTTTGTCTGGATTGGCTGATATCGGGATACTGTCCGCCTCCCAGCACCCAACCAACAGGCCAATTCCCGTGCCCCCGAAACGCACCTACATCCAACCGGGCCAGAAACTCGAACTGGACCTTACGCCAGCCGAGCGGAAGGCGATTCTGGACGACCTGATGTCCCTGCCGCCCGAATACGAAGCCCAGCTCAAGAAAGTCCACCCGGAGCAGCCCCTGTTGCTCACGCTGGACGATCTGGAGGACTTCTCGGGCTATGTCGCCGCCGAGGCCAACCACACGTCCAACAAGAAGCTCCGTAAGGTCCTGGACTCGGCGTTCGAGAAGATGACCGATTTGCTCGACGCGTTCACGGACGAGGAGCCGCCCGTAAAATAGACAACAAAAAAGGCCCAGGCAGCAGAGCGAGAAGAAGCCGAGCGGCAGAAGCAGATCTCTGACAAGGCCGCATTTCTCGCCACATGGGCCGCGGGGGTTCTGCAGGCAGCTGGGAAGCAGGGAGCCAAGAGCCGGGTGCTGGAGACATTCATACCCGGGAAACTTGAGAAGTCGGTGCTCGTCACCCTGGAAGACGTAACGCCTGCTGTTCGAAAGCGACTGGCTGCCGGCGGGGCACTGAACTCGGGAAGCGTAAATACAGGTCACCTCGGCATGGCAAAAACGAAAGCCGTCACAAAGAAGCAGCCCAGTAGTTCCGTCCGGCCTCGTGCTGGCGGGACGTGGGCTCCGGCTCCGTCTTTTGTCTACCAGTTCAAGATCACGCTGGTGGACACACACCCAGTCATCTGGCGTCGCATCCAGACTGCCGACTGCAAGCTTCACACGCTGCATTGCCACATTCAGGCCGTGATGGACTGGAGCAACACCCACCTGCACCATTTCGTGATCGGCAAACGGATCTATGGCGTTCAGGACTTCGAGAACGGCGGCATGTCCGGAGGCTATATCTTTGACTCCTCGGCGGTCATGCTCGGTAGTCTCCTGCCGGCGTCTGGCAAGCGAGCCAAGTTCTCGTACACCTATGACTTCGGCGACAACTGGGAACACGAGATTCTTTTTGAGGGATGCCCAAAGGCCGACCCCGGGGTGAAGTACCCGCTGTGCCTTGAAGGCGAGCGAGCGGGCCCACCTGAAGACTGCGGCGGGCCTCCCATCTTCGAGCACATTCTTGAGGTGTTGGAAAACCCGCGGCACAAAGAGCATGCCGAAGTGGCCCAGGCCTACGGCGGCTTCGACCTCGAGACCTTCGACGCCAAGCGGGCTACCCTCAGAATGGCGAAGGGCCTCAGGGCATGAACTCAGCCCCAGTCAGCGAATACGAACCCCGGAGCAACCTCCACCTCGTCAGGCACGCCGAACGCCGGATATTCACCTGCTCTCGTTGCGGCGGCCAGAAAAAGTCCACGCTCGTGGCCCGCCCGGTAGCAGAGCCAGGCAACGCTCTCTGCAACGGCTGCTACGGCTTATTGTTGTCAAAGTCCCGGCCCAAATGACCGCGAATCTCTTCACGGCGATTCCTGAGCATCTTCCCGAGGAACTCACCACGATTCTTCAGGCTGGCGAGGGAGTCCGCATCGAGCGAATCGTCTCCCAGGGCCACAGTTCGCCGCAGGGCTTCTGGTACGACCAACCGGATCACGAGTGGGTGCTGGTCCTTAAGGGAGCAGCCCGGATTGAGTTTGAGAACAGCACGGTTGAGATGAAGCCCGGCGACTACCTCAACATCCCGGCCCGCACGAAGCACCGCGTGGCCTGGACGACGCCGAACGAGCCCACGATCTGGCTGGCGGTGCACTACGGCAAGAGCCCCGCGCCGCCTACCTGATTCCCGCAAAAATGAGGCCCGCCCAAAACGATCATTTTCCGCAGGAATCGCTTATCCTGCCTTGGCGGGGCCGTCTTTACCCGGCTCGCCCCTTACCGGAGGATCGCAAGATGATGCGGCGAATCTTGGCTCTCGGGCTGCTCGGTGGCTCGCTCATGTGTGCCCAACCAGCCAACGCACAGGGCTTATGGATCGGCGGGCCCGGCTTCGGCGGCATCGGCTTCGGCAGTCCAGGCTTCGGCGGCTTTGGTTATTCACCGTACGGCTTCGGGAACGTGGGCCTCTACGGCCGTGGGATTGGCAGCGGCTATTCCCCGTACGGCTTCGG
>Ga0209985_10001192_pt1 | contig 26322 bp, 17 predicted proteins | sample NOAtaG_FD_187305 | JGI IMG/M metagenome (GOLD analysis project Ga0209985, IMG submission 187305) | Freshwater lake microbial communities from Lake Erie, under a cyanobacterial bloom - NOAA_Erie_Diel6S_1000h metaG (SPAdes) (version 2) | ecosystem: Environmental > Aquatic > Freshwater > Lake ...
AGCTTTTACGATAGTCCCATCAATAAACGACCACTCGCGATCAGGATCTGCAGAAATGAACTTAAAAACAGCACAAATCTTGCCCTTGGCAGACCAGTCATGGAACCGTTTAAAAACTGTATTCCAAAAACCACAATACGAGTTTGTCCCCACTTTTCAATCACTTATCTCAAACGTCAACAGGCCCTAATTTTCCTGCTGCAATATAGACCGCCCGCATCGCGTCCTCCCCCATGAGTTCATCCAGGGAGGACCACATGACGACTCCTACACCTCTGGCGACGCCCTCGGCTCGAGACCTATATGCCGACGGCGGCATGATGTCGCAAGACATACAGCATGAGATCATCCTCCGACAGAGTTCGGTCGCATCGATTTTGCGGGCCCTTTATGAGTACCACAAGCTTCGATCCCCTCGGATGTCGCTCGCCTACATTTGCCGCCGCTCGGGCATCTCGTCTAAAGGCTATCTGGCCCTTGTCATGGCTGGAAAACGCCGCCTCAACGAAAAGTACTGGGCCGGGCTCACTCACACGTTCAAACTCTCTTCTAGTCATTGCGACTTACTTTTCCGGCGCCTCCGTGAAGAAACGCTCCGGGACCAGGCGGGCCAAAAGCGTCCTTCGCTCCAGAGCTCCGCCCCCTAATGGCTCGCCTGGAGCGTTGGATATTCTCCAATAGTTGATGATCATTAGTTCAAGATCTCTCAAGTTCCTTAAAGTTTTGCTGGAGTTGAGCCGATATTTCCCAATGCGCAAGCGCAATAGAGGAGACAAGACATGAACACCGAGCCCCGACACGCAGAGGTGGGTACGGTACTCGAGGACACTCTCAGCAAGTCCCCCCCGGGTCTGAACTGGACTAAGGTCTGCAGCGTCTGTTTGGTCGGTATCACCTTAGGCGCTTTGATTCCTGTGGCCATGAAGTTCTCGGGACACTGGCCGACGCAGTCGCGGCAAGAGGTCCAGGTCGCAAGCCAGCCGCTTGAGAGACCCGTTCGCCTGAAAAAGCCTGAAAAACCAGTCATGAAAGCACCGGCGGCTCGAGGAGCCGAAGCCCGCGTGGCTCTTCAGGCACCAGCCCCAGCGGCCAAAGCTGTGCAAAACATAAGCAAAAAAACGGTTCGTAAAGCCGATACGTCCCCTCAGCAGAGGCTTGCCGCAAGGGCTTCGACTCCCGAAGTCACCAAGACTTCCCCTGCGGCTTCCCAGGTAGTTCGCACCGAGCCCAGGGCAGCTCGTCCTCAGCCGCTCGCCGGCACGGTCGAGAAAAGGGTCCCTCCGAAGGCCACCGTCGTGGTTCTCGAGGAAGTTCCAACGGCGCCGAGTGTGCAGCAAATCGAAACGCTGATGCTGCGCAACCAAAAGACCACGAGCCCACAGCTGGCCAAGCCGGTCGCTCTGCCGGCAGGCGCAGGATTGGGCCAGACAGCTGAGCTGAATCAAGACAGTGAGAAACCCCTGCCCGTCCTCGATACAGGGCGTCCTTCTAAGACCTATGCGATGGTGATTAACAACGCCAGTTACAGCAAGGAAACCCTTAACAACTGTCCCAAACGCTGTCTTCTTCTCGGCCTGGATGCTTTCGGTCAACCCATCAAAGCCATCATCAGTGGCCCGGTATACGCCGAAGCCCTTCTGAATCATAACGGTTCGATCAATCTCTCGGGGCAACCCCGCCTGGTGAAGAACCAGCAGGTCCTCCTTGTCGAAAACGTGACCTTCAATCTCGCTTCGAACTTGAGGAGCAAGCCTCCCGCGCCTGCTATAGCTAGGCCATCAGTGCGTAGCGAAGGTGCGGCCGTTCCTGTGCATTACACCCCGATCCCAACCGAAGCGGACGACCTCAAACCCGGCCAGGTGATCAAGAACCGGAAGCAGATCCCGATCGATTCGGAATCGGAATTGCCGGAGCCTACGACGATGGATGATCTGAATTAAGACACACTAGCTTCCAAGCGAAGCCCATAGCAGGCCTAGTTGGCCTGCTTTTTAGTTTGTATTCCGTACACTCTCCGAAAAGACTTGACTTGCCAGACGGCCAATCTTTGTGTATGCCAAGAATAATTCGAACGTTTGTGACCGAAGGAGCGACCATGTCTCTCAAGCTTCGCTTCTGGCTTTCGTGCCTAGTTGCCCCACTTCTCTGGGGCTGCACCGGAACTCGTCCCGGCGATCTAGGTTTGACCGACGGCCAGCTCAAGCCGTGTCCTCCGACCCCGAACTGTGTCTCGTCGCAGGCCACCGATGCCGAGCACAGAATTGAACCGCTTGCCAGTCAGGGTCCTGACGGCATCGCGCAGATTGCTGCTCTGGTGCAAACACTGCCTCGTGCGGCCATCAGAAAGCAAAGCGAATCCTATCTCTACGTTGAGTTCACAAGCTTCCTCCTGCGGTTTGTCGATGACGTTGAGTTCTATCAACCTCAGCAGGGAGACACGATTGAGGTGCGTTCTGCATCGCGATTGGGTCGGCTGGACTTAGGCGTCAATAGGAAGCGAGTCGAACAGATCCGGCTGCTCTTGAGAGAATCCAAAGTTCCCTGATGTTTTTGCAGAGGGGCTGTGCTGTCTCAACTGTAGCAGTTTGGAGACTTTTGGATTATGGTGAAGACAATGTCCTGACCCAAAGGTATCAAACTGCTTCCGGTAGCTGAGATTGAGGGATCTATGCTTGCAGATTTAAAAGAACTAATCGATGCCTGGTTGAGAGATCGCCCGACCCGAAATCTCTCGCTCCTTTCACGTCAATCGGGTGTGCCCTACCCGACTTTGCGTCGGGTTTACCAACAGGAAAACAGCCCTTCGCTCGAAACAGTCTTGGCGCTGCTCAATGTGGTCACCAATTCCGAGGCTGCCCTGCGTTTCCTCAATGATCACTTCAACTCTGTCGGTGCGTGGGTCGGCAAACTCGTCAAAGGATTCGATACGCAGTTCACGACAGGTGACTTCAACGAGGAGCTGCGCGACAGGATCAGTTTCGCGATCCTGACGCTGGCAGGTGCTGGTGGCACGAGCTTTGCCGCCATCGATCGTAAGTTTGGGGAGTATGGACTCGCAAAACTTCGCCGCCTGATGGAGATCGAAGCCATCTACGAAAAGGACGGCACTTTACGTTGTCGGTATGAGAATTTTTCAGTGCTGGATCCCCGTTTGATCCTCGAGCAGATCAAACACACCGTCGACCTCTTCGATATGGGGCAGTTGGGTGATCCTGCTGTCTGCGCTCAGTTGCATACGGATGGACTAGACGATGTCGGCGTGAACGAGCTGAGTCAAGCGATTCTGGAGTTTGAAGAGAACCTGCGACGGATCTTTTCGAGTCATCGGGGTCACAACGTGGTCATGTTGAGCTATATTTCCAGCTTTTTGCAAAAGGGACTTCAATGAGAACGCTAATCGCTCTTTTTTTGATTTTGCCCTCCGCGGGCCTGGCTGAAGCAGGTCAACACTCTGGCATCGGCGGTGGCGCAGCCCCAGTTGTGACTCAAGGAGGCACTCCTCCACCCCGACCGCTCGTGATCTCGACCGCGTCTTTACCCGGTATACCGACCGTTGTGTTTGCTCCCTCGACCTCCTCACCTCAAAGTGAACAGAGCAGCCGGCGGGCTGACGATAAGCAGCCGGATCGCGACGAATGATGGGCATCCGGAGGGAGGCACGAATCAAGACGTGCTGTCTTTGAGATTGGACGTGAAACCTCGCAGCTGCGAGGTTTTTTTTGACCGAAAGCATCCAGGCCGAGGAGAAGACAGCGTTTGGAACAGTTGTTAAGGGTTTCCTTGCTGTAACTGGCGTTGTTAATCACCATCGCATAGGTCTTAGAAGGACGCCCTGTATCGAGGACGGGCAGGGGTTTCTCACTGTCTTGATTCAGCTCAGTTGACTTCGAAGAAAACCTCAGCCTTCGATGGCGCGCCTTCTGGTGCACATGCAGTCTTCTCTCCTTGTAACCTCAAGATCGAAACACTGGAAGCTGAGACATGAGCGTCCTTCGCCGTTCTTTCGAGCCTGGCTAAGTCGTGTAAACATCACAAGCTTTAACAAACATCATGATGCAATCGCGAAAATGATCCAGCTTAGGTTTGTAGTTGCAGATTGTGGTGTACCACAAGGTTCATTTAACGGTAAGCAAGCCGGAGGAACTTCTCCTCCAGATCCGTTCAGAAGCGTACATGAGCCTCTCGATGATTCGCGCCTTTTCCGTGCTTAGCTCCAGACCGATTTCCTCCTTCGTTTTCTGCTCAAGCTTTTCGCGGATAGGTCCTGCCTCGACTTTACTTGCAGCGTGGTGGATGCATCATCTGCTATGCCACCTGATAAGCCTCCCGATTTGAATTCTGCAGTGAGCAAACCTCCCGATCCGGACCCACAGGGTCGCAACGGTGATCAAAGCCACCCGGGGCATAACTGGCAAAATGGCGTTTGTCGGAATGGGTGAAGGCACTCAGAGACATAACTCACTGAAAAAATTGAACTTGTCTTGTTCTCGTGGAAGCGGTAGGTATCAAGCGGTCATGCAGCGGAGGAACAAGGATGCAAACACGTCCCATCTCAGTCTTAGCCATTCTCATCAGCTTAGCCGCTTGCGGTGGAAGGTCTGCCCCCGAGTTTGTGAGCCAGCGCCCAACCCCGGCTGAAGTCGGCCTCGGCGAGCAGGGCCCAAACCCGTCCCCGAACGATGGAGCCATCCTCATCGATCCGAGGCTGCCCACACCTCCATCACCACCGGCAGGCAATGCCCCCCCCGCTCCGCAAGGGCCGCCAGTGACGGTACCACCTTCGATCGTACCCGCCCCACCTCCCGGGAGTACTGTCGAACAACCCGTACCTTCACCCAACCAACCCATCGCTGCCGATATCAACATTCAAGAGCTTGCGCTGTTTCAGGCTGTTAAAATCAGCCTGTTCAGAAATGGAGAGTCGATTCCCGTCCTCAATGCACCCATTGTCGCCAATCGCCAGGGCCTCCTGCGGGTCTATGTGCAGCTGCCGAGTGACTATCGACCAAGACCTCTCGTCGCGACACTGGAGATCAATCGAGATGGTGTGACCACCACTTTAAGTGTCAACAAAACGCTCACCCGAAACTCGACCGATGCCCAGCTGGAGAGTACCTTCAACTTCACGCTCTCCAAGCAGCTCCTTCAAGAGGGCGTCCAAATACGAGTCCGTATCCTGGAGGCGCAAGCCGGAATCGCCGCAGCACCAAGAGCGGATGTGCAATCGGAAGTGCCAGGCGAAGGTGCCTGGCTACCGCTGGATGCACAAGGGGCTGGCAATAAACTCAGAATTCGTTTGATTCCTGTCCGCTACCTTGCTGACCAAAGTGGTCGCTTACCGGACCTCAGCCCCGCTCAGATCGAGCGTTATCGCAGTCGCATGATGAGTCTCTATCCACTTACCGATCTCGAATTGAGCGTGGGTGAGCCATTAGACTGGAACCAGGTCATCTCAGGCCGAGATGGCAACTCCTACAGCGCCATTCTCCAGGCGATGATTGCCAGACGGCAGAGCGATGTTCGTCAGGGCCTCGTGGATCGCAACGTTTACTACTACGGGGCCTTCAACCCTGCGGACACATTCCGCAGTTTCTGTGGTGGCAGCTGCATCACGGGTATTAGTCCCGTGCTCACGCGAGCCAACGACACCTCACAGCGAGCCAGTGTGGGTGTTGGTTTCCAGGGGCAGGAAGACACGATGGTTCACGAAATCGGTCACGCTCTCGGCCGGAACCACGCACCCTGCAACAATGCGCCGGGCGCTGATCCTAGTTTTCCTTATGCGAGCGGCACCATCGGCGTGTGGGGTCTCGATCTGCTCAACAATCGACTTTACGACCCAGCTCAAGCGCGCGACTTCATGGGCTACTGCTCACCGTCTTGGATCTCCGATTTCAACTACGCCCGCCTCTTCGATCGGATTGAAGAGGTCAGCCAGCTGCTGGGAAGCGTCACCATCAGTCGAGTCCCAAGTCCACAAAGCTATCGCTTTCTGAATGCCAACGGCAAAGGACGGTTGCAATGGGGACTCGCCCTGACCCTCGACGAAACACCCAGCAGCGCCGAAACACGCTTGGCAACGTGGCAGGATGGAAGCGGCCGCTCTCTCGGTCAGATCCGACTGCCTTACTATCGGTACGCTGATCAGGCTGGTGGCCATTATATGGTGCCGAAGGCACCGCGCAGTGCCACTCGCCTCGTGCTCGAAGGTGTCGGCAGCGTAACGGTTCCCTCTGAACCCTGACCCCCTCGTAAACACCGTCTTCCTTCGCGCACCAAAGCTCAGGGCAGGGCTCGTTTGAGAATTTATGCGCGGTGGCGGGGTAGGAAATTTCGATTCGTTATGATAAATCCTTGTAAGATATTTGAATGCAAGGAGATTCCAAACGATGAAAGCAAGTCTGTTGGTCGGTTTGTTTGTAATGGCACCTCTGAGTTTGGCGAGCACGGCCCCCAAGAAGGAAGCTCCTGCCAAAGAAAGTGAAGATCCTAACAAACCCACAAAAAAATGCGCTTTTGACATCTCCATTGGAGACAAGCCAGCTGGAACGATCTTGATTGGTCTGCAGGGCAACGTGGTTCCCAAAACCGTACAGAATTTCTACGACCTCTGCACGGGTATCGATCATAAGACAGGTAAGCCGCTCGGTTTTGCTGCCTACAAAGGCAGCTCGTTCCACCGTATTATTCCTAATTTCATGCTACAGGGCGGTGATTTTACCAACGGTGATGGTACCGGCGGCAAGTCCATCTATGGCGAGAAATTCGACGATGAAAACTTTACCCTCAAACACACGGGACCTGGGATCCTGAGTATGGCAAACGCCGGCCCAGGGACCAACGGCTCTCAGTTCTTCATTACAACCGCCAAAACTGAGTGGCTTGACGGTCGCCACGTGGTCTTCGGCCGAGTCTTGGAAGGTATGGATGTCGTCAAGAAGATCGAAGCCGTAGGTAGCCAATCAGGGAAGCCTTCTGCGAAGGTCGTCATCACCAATTCCTACGATCCCGACTCAGCGAAGAAGTCAGCGCGCTCGGAGACCAAAGCTGAGACAAAAACAGACCCAAAAACTCCTGCCGCGAAGTGAGATCAGCTTAGGAGAGGCCTGACACTTCATCAGCAGGCCCCTTCTTTCTCCCTCACAAAGCCTTGCTCCATCCCCTTTGGTAGGCGAGCAAGGCTTCAAAATACTTTGGCTGCTCCTTCTGCAAATTGGCAAAGACTTCCTCTCTCAACAGTGCATCCGTTGCGGCCTGGAAAGCTGCTGCTCCCTGGGTTCGCGTAGCGTGCGCTGCGGCGACGATTCGCAGTTCTCCCCACTTCTGAGTCACCAGAGCCGTCGGCGTGTCCTGCTCCGTGTACTCCTGAGTAATGGCTGCTAGAATGGCCTTGAGTTCATCATCAATCGCCGCCGCAGCTTGATCGAGTTCCCGTGCGGCGATCATGGCATTTTTCGCAGCCATCATTACAGTGTGCGATAACCAACCGTATTCCTCGCCGTGCTTTTGGCTTTGTTGTAAGGAACGTTCGAGTTGTTGCACGGCAGCTGCTGCATTCTTCGTATCACGCAGCAGATAAGCAAGGTCCTGCATCTCCTTCACTTCTTGGGCACTCAATGTCTCGGGGGTAAAGTGCATGATCTTCGCTTGACTCTGCATCGAGGGGAAGAGTGCCAGACGCTCCTGGAGATAAGCGATGCGTTTGGCCACAGGCACATCAAGCTTCGAGAGCAGGCCATAGGCGATGAAACGAACCTTTTCAGGCTGATAGACCAAGCTCGCACCCTCAACCTTCGGCTTCGGCTCGGTCTTAGATGTCTCAATCGCCGTCAAAAGCGCCTTCTCCGCTTCGGATATGGCCCCCTTGCGGCTCAAGGCATATCCATAGGCCATGTATATGCCGCCGCGGACCTTTCCTTCAGACTGGGCCAGATACTCTTGATAAAACGTCACAGCTTTCTCAAAAACCTGAGCATTCCATGCATAAAAAGCGGCTTTTTCCAGGAAAGGTGCACGGGGCTCAGGCCGTTTTGCCAAAGCCTGCTCAATGGCCGCCAGGGCTTCCGGGAAACGATAGCTGCGATAAAGGGCACGCGCCGTCAACCAAAGCGTAGCCAGCTCGTTGGCCGTATCTTTGAAGGGCAACTCGCGGCGCTTGGTGAAAAATTCAGCAGCTAAAGAACTGTTACGCAAAGCATCATGCAGCAAGCCGAGGTTCTGCAACGCGGAGCCTACGATACGATCGTTGCCGTAGGCAGCATCGATCGCGAATAGATAGGATCGATGGGCTAGGTCTGCGAGATCGCGATCATATCCAAACGGTTTGCCTTCGAGAAGCATCCGCTTCTGGTACAGGTAGCCCAAAAACAGATACTTCGTTCCGAGACCCACGTAGCTATCAGGAAGGCCGTCGATCGTCTTGGCAGCTTCCGCGAGCTCTTGAGAACTTATGGCGTCTGGCTGTACCATGATCTTCTGGACGGTCTGTACGAAGTCGAAGCTACTGGGCCGGATCATCTTGTCCTTGACCATGGTCCCATAGGCCGCCTCGAGACGTTTCCAAGCCTCTGGCTCCATCTGTGTTAAGGTATATTGGAAGTGTGATTCCAGATCGTCGCTGCTACGTAGGTTCGAGTAAAAGCCGCCCGCTGCGTAGGGCTTGTCCTCGGCCTTGCCATTGTAAAGTCGATAGGCTACGTCCAGACTGTTGCGGCGCATGGCTTCGATCACAAATGGAAATTCCTTGCTATCTTTTTTGAGATAGCTGACCCAGAGCGTGACGATATCGGCCATATCTTGGGTTTTATTGGCTGAGGCAAACACGATGAGACTGCGATTGAACAACAGTCGCATGGAGTAATAGTCTTTCTCGATGCGCTGGATGCGTTCGACGATCTTCTGGTAGCTCGCGATCTGCTCTTTCTTGTCCGAAGCTCGCACCAATCGATGGAGAGCGATCTCGTTCTGTACCAGCTCCTGCAGATAGCTTACCCCTTCGAGCCGTTTTGCTAGGGCTTCCAAAGCTGCTGTTGGATCACCTCCCTTAGGAAGCTCCTCCAACCATAGGGAAAGATAGTAAAGGCGGGTCTCCTGACTCAAAGCCTTTGAGAGTATCCTCGGCTCGAGCGCCTGTCGATAGGTGGTGGTATCTTGAGCCCGAAACATGAGTCTTTCCAGTCGACTTGCCCAAAACAGGACCCGAGGATCTTCACTCACCACCGTCTTGAGTTTTGCTCGAGCGACCTTTTCATCTTTAGCAAAGTAATCAAAATAAGCCCGCACCACCTGGGCCAGCGCATCCCGTTCGTAGGGTTTGATCCGTGGACCTTGCTGCTCAAGAAAGCGAGCAAAGGCACCGAGGTTCTCTTTTTGCGGCAGAACCTCCCAACGCGCATAAGTCTCGAGCAAAAGCCCTTCCAACTTAGCTCGATCGCTGGCGGCGTAGGCTTTCGTTTGAGCCAGGCGTTGAGCATAAAACCCAGCAGGCAAAAACTCCCCGAGAAAAATAAAGTTCGCGAGATTGCGCTCGTCATGATCGACTGCATTTAAAGCCTGGAAGCGACCATAAAGATGATTGAGAAAGAGAATACGATCGGAATAGGAACGCGCCGTCATGTGCGCCTCCCAGAGATCTTCCTGAGTCCATTCTTTAGGAACTGTCCCCTCCAAAGGACTCGCATAGATATCCAACGCTCCTTCGAACGCACAGGTCATAAAAAGCTGGGAAGGGGTCGGGACCGGGTAGGAACAATTTTGTTGCAGTGAGGTCAATTGCTCCGGCTCCGCTCGACCCTTGGCCTGCGTGTCGATCCGGTAGATAGCAGCCGCATCCCGTCCGTCCAGCTGCAAATCACGATTGCTATCGACCATGTACTGCGCAAAGTAGAGGTAACGACTGTCAGCCGAAAAACCTGCCGGGCCAGTGACTCCCGGCAAGTCCATCACCCAACTGCGTAGCTTTTTCTGAGTTCGAAAGTCGTAGAACACCAGCTCGTTACCACGCCCCCGGACCACCAAGGTTTCCCCATTGGGCGCCAGCTGTGGATGATGCAGGGTCCCCTCTAAAAGCTGGGTCGCCTTGTTTTTGCTAAGGTCGTAGACCATCAGCTTATGGCTCGTTCCTGCATCGTTGCTAGCCATATAAGCGAGTCTATTGGCATCGACCCAAAACGGGGAATGCTCGACTAGGCCTGGTTTCGTGAGACAACGCAGATCCTCGTCCTTTTGAATGCAGATATCGCCTTTGGCGTCCTGCTTGAAATACTGGAAGGCCAGAGTTTTGCCATCTGGACTGATGACCGGCGCCTTCGCATCGGCATCCTGCTCAGTTACCACAGAGCTCAAGCCCGTTTTCATATCGAGTCGAAATATCTGCGAGGAAAGATTCTGACTGCGCGTGTAATAGAGGACCTGCTGAGCCTCGTCGATTGAGCCCTGGTAGTTATCATAGGGGCCCACCGTAATCCGCTTCAGTGGAATGAGCTGCTGCGGCTTTTCCTGCGCCGGGGCAGTGATCGATACTAACAGCAAAAGGGACGCGATTCGCCGAACCTGCATCGTCTGACCTTTCTTTCCCGCTAGCATTAAGGTTTCGGAGCAGTCGATTGCTGATCAGTCTTTTCCTGATCCGCATGGGTCATCGAGAAAATCTGCCGTTCTTCGATACGATCCCGCGTTTGTTCAAGAGGAAGTGGACCGGCTTGGAGGCTCTCTGTCTGGAACTTTCGATCCAATTCAGGCCATTCGCCGCTGGCCTCTAACTCAAGCACTGTCTGTCGATCGATCAGATAAACATCGGGAATGCAAGCGCTCAGCATTGGCCACATCATACCAAGCAGATATCGCTTCATGGTTTCTCCTCCTCAGTTTGAATGACGTTTTCCACCTTGAGCAGCACCTCGCCCAATTGGGCATTGATCAGAGGCGTCAAGGGTATCGAACGAATATTGATATCCTGACTGATCGCACCACCCAGTCCGATCGTGAGATCCATTAAGCCCTGCCCCATCGCAATCGCCACGAGTCTGGGATAGGCTACCTGCAGGGCCCGCCGGGCTATCTGAATCTGACTGTCTTGGTAGTCAGGGTCGATAAGATCCAGCAGAGACAGCAATTGGGAGCGGCCCATCGCTGTGATATCGATACGTCCTGTGGCGAGACGCTGCCTAAGATCGAAGCTACTGCCAATCCGTCCGCTCAGAACCGCATCGCGCTGCGAGTTCCGTTGCCTTTCAGGTGTTTTGAGACGTTCCGCCTGCAAGTTCGAAAAGCGACCGAGGAAGCCGAATTGAAGTCGAGATGGATGCAGGTCGAAATAAAAACGGCCAAGGATGCTCCCCCCAAGCAGATCGGCTTTGAGATCATTGAGCCGCACCAAGTTCTGCCGAAGTTCGAGATTCTGTACCAAAGGCCCGACAGTGACATGCCTCCAGCGAATCTCGTCAATACTTAGTAACGAGGGATCCCCGACGTAGGGTTCGACGGTTTCGTAATCGACTCGGACAAAGGGATTTTGGGTATCTAAAAAAAGAAAACCGACTCGACCCTGCTCGTCTATTCCCAGCTCTTCATGAACCTGCAACGATCCCTGGACGTTCTTGAGGGAAATATCCCCAAGGTCGATCGAAAACTGCTGAAACGTCGGCTCGGCTTTGAGCGATACCTTCTTTTTGTCATAGATCGTCAATTGCAGGGGCAGGCGAAACCGTCCCTTCCCTCGGACAGGCCCTGTGGCCGGCATATCGACGTCCAGCTGACTTTGAAAATTTCCCTGCCCAGCCAGCGCAAAACGTCCCTGGCCCCGGAACTGAACCATGGGATGTTGGATGCCAGCATAGAGCTTCTCGATCTCCAGACTGTTTTTGTTACGGACCCGGGCGTGCACGATCAGCTGCATCCGCTTGAGCAGATCTTTCAGCTCAGGCCGCTCGGCGAGTTTGCCCATCGGGGTCACGGCGGCTGCCTCGACCACTGTTTTGACGTCGACGCGGCCTTGGGTTTCGACCGAATCCACGGCAGCTTTGATGCCGACTTTGAGCTGATCGACTCGGGCCAGGTTTTGGGCTTCTAATCTCGGGGCTAGTATCCGCGTGGTGAGATCGAGCTTAGCCTTCGACAGCAAAAGGCGCGTGTCGACTTTAACGGGCTCTAAGACTCGGTAGGTCTGGGCGGTACGATCGGCTGATCGTAAGACCTGGCTGAGTTGGGCGTCGATTTCCAAGCTCGGTAAGGCCCAACTCTTGACCTCAGCGGCCCTCTCCTGCTCATGACGCATCTGAATCGTCTGCTGACTCTCGATCGTGAGGGGACCTGTGTCCTTGAGAATGGTGAGCCCTTTGAGATAGGTCTGCAGCCGTGGTTCGATCTCCAGTCGCAGGCTGCTCAGCAGCTGCAGAAGGCGCGGCTTGTCCTTCAGCTGAGCTTGGAGCTCAAGGAGAGGCTGGCGGTCAAGCATCGTCTGCCCCTGTATGTCCAGCGTCAAACGTGGTTCGTAAGTTCCCTTCATCGACAGTTTCTGCTGCAGATCGACCGCGCGCAGCAAGGCTGCATGACGAACACCTTCGGCATCTATCCCGAACGTGGCTTCGTAGCTTCCCTTTTCGAAGCGAGACTGAGCGTCTAAAGCGAGGGCTTTGAACCGGAGTAAGAGCGGCTCTTTGCTCACCGACTGGCGAAGCTTCAAGTTCATCTTATTGGTTATGGTAAGTTCTCCGAGATGGTCTCCGGTGATTTGAGCTAAGGGCGAGGGATGCTGCACTGCGAGATCTTGCTCGAGCGTGATCTGAGGATACCCTAACGCTTCAAGTTGGGCTAGACCGTTATGAATAGGTTTGAGGGCTGGACCGGTGTTGAGGGTCATCAGGAGTCGGGCAGCTAGTTGGCGATCCTGAGGGTCCTGGACTGCGAGTTGAAGAGACAAGAGTTCGAGGTCGTTGAGCGTTGTCTTGAGATTAAGGTCGAGGCTCTGTTGCGGCAGATCGAGCCCGAGTTGGAGCTGCTTTTGGAGGTTCAACTCGGTTTGAAACAGGTCAGACCTCTGCCCATCCCCCTCTAACCTACTTTGAAACTGACCCTTGCCTTTGCGACCCGAACCTGTCATCTGCCAGGACCAATCGTGAGCCCAGAGCAGAAGCGAGGTATTCTGTCGGATCTGCAGCGGCTTGAGTACGAGATTCTGATCGAAGTCCCAGTCTAGCGCTCGCCAAGCCTCTGGTGTCGCGAGTGTGAAGCTAAGAGCCTGCTTGAGTTCGAGCCCGACTTCGAGGTTCAAGCCCTTCTCTCCTCCCTGGTCCAAGCGCAAAGGGGACGAACTGAGCTTATGTTCGCCTTTCACCTGCAGAGGCCAAAGCAGCTCTGCGAGCTGCGCAGGTTCTCCGAAGGGACCGGAATGTGAGAGGGCTAGCGCCTGCTCGAAGCGAACATGGGCAAAGGCGAGTCGAAGCGCTGGCTGCTCAAGCTTAAAGTCCTGGAGGTCGACGGCCAGCTTTTGCCAATCGGCCTGCCACTTGAGGTCTGATCCGGCAAGCTCGACTTGAAGCGCAGGATCAAGGCCAAGGCGAAGCTGGCCACTCGCCTGCCGCTCTCCCCCCTCCGGCAACGCTTGGCTGACGAGGAACCTGACGGGAATGTCCCCTTGCAGCTTTGCCTCGAGGCGCCCGGGTGAGAGTCCCACAGAAGCTTCAAGTCCCAGCTTCTTGAGTTCGAATTGGAAACCCAAAGCTCCTCGCTTGCCTTTCACTCGCACGCTGATGTCTTCGAGTGCTACGACCGGACTGTCCAGGCGTACGGGAGGATTGCGAAGCAAATCGATCAGGGGCTGGAGACCAGCGCTCAGCTCGGGAGGCTCTTCGGTCGCAAGCGGCAGTTCGAGCTCGAGATCACCGTCAACTCCGTCGAGCGTGAGCTCAGCAACCTGCAGCTCTTTTTGCAGCAAAGCCAAAAAACTATAGCGCAAACGGAGTCTTCGTAACGTGATGAGACCCTTGGCCAAAGGCGCCCTGTCGATCCTCAGTGTGAGCCCCTCGAGTTCAACGCCGCCGAAGATATCGATCGAGAGACGATCCAGCGTCGGATCGATACCAGCAGCCTGCAAGGGCTCGCGGATCCCCGTAAGTATCTGCTGCTGCATACCAGGCGATCGCAGGGTAAAGAAGACCGCTGTCAGCACCAGCAGCAGGGTCGCGAACCCACCCAGAACGGTCCAACCCAAGATGCGCAGGATTTTGTGGCCGTTCATGAAGCATGCCCTTTCCTTGACCGGGTGCAACCCGAACATGTGATCCGCAGAAGTCCCGCCTCACGATACCTACTGTTCCTTTGCCTCCGGCGCTCCTTTCGTCATTTCTGAGCCGCGCCGGTGTTGATCCATTGCTTCAATGCAGCAATGTTGCCAGGTGTGGCCACAGTCTCCTTGGGGACTTGACCAGTATCCACGTGATCGTAGACTCGGCAAGGTGCTACCGAAGAATCGAGGATCGCAACGACCATTGAATTCGCAGCATCGCCTGCCTTGATGAACGAAACCGATGCGCACGTTCCACGATTCTTGGTAAATGTAGTCCAATCCGGGTAATCACGACCCACCTTGCCGACAAGAGCAGCGTAGAACGTCTCTTTGGTGCTGAGGTCTGGTCCGCCTCTGGTCTGTTCGTTGCCAGCAGCTGGTGAGTGGCAGGTACTGCAACGGTTTTCAAAGACCGTCGTCCAGAGGCTGTCAAAGTTCGGACTTGCCGTCACGATTTTGGGTTCGTCCTTCTTGTCGTCTCCACAAGCCGTGAGTAACAAGTGCATGGAGAAAAATCCGCATGCTAAACGCAGCAGGCGACGGGAAACAGCATGAGACAGCAGCATAGGGTATCCCCAGGATACGGTTTGCAGGTGAGGCCTTGCGAGCCGACGGGTCAAGGCCGTCGGCGTCCGGTCACAAAGACCTTAATGAGCTATGAGTTTAGGGCACTTAGCCCTCTTTGTAAAGGCGGACTCCTCAGCTGACCGAACCCTCCTGGTGGGACGCTCGATCGGGGCCGACAGAATCAGCGCTGGTAAATAGCCGATCCGTTTGACCTGAAGGTGCGAGCCTCACGTTCTGCCGGTCTTGACCGAAACCCTTACTGGGTCCACGCGTCGACACTCAGGAAGACGGCCACTAGGCTAGTTGCGAGCCAACGCGTGTGCACAGCACCAAGCTGCAGACGGGAGCGGGAAGGCTACGCCCTCACGTCCACGGCCAGCACAAGATCCGTTGATTTCTCGCTGACCAGGGTTTACTGTGTCAGCAGTTGCAAGATTGCCGAAATGCGACGCGAACATTGAGGTCACCCATGAAGAACAAGCAGAACTTTTTCGCCGACAATCCCGAGATCGACCACCAGTTGAGCCCCAAGCGCATGAGCGAACTCTTCGCCTGGATGTCCGACGAAGAAAAGGAAGCCGTCGGCGCCACAACTGCTGAAGAATTCAGGAAGAACTGGATTGAGATTATGCAGGTGGTAGGCGAATACTCTGGCTCGACCCTGGAGGCAAACTCTGGGAAAGTCGCCAAGGAAGATCTGAAGCTCGTCGATGGTGAAGTGGTGTTCCCTAAGACCATCCAGGAGAATGTCCGCATTTTCAAAGAGATGGGTGGTCATGCTATGTCGGTTCGCACCAATTTCGGAGGGATGAGCGCTCCCTTCCTGGTCGAGCTCGCATCGTTCGAAATGATCTATCGAGGTTGCCCCTCAACCGCCCTCAACATCTGCTGGTTCGGCACGATCGCCACGATCATCGACCAGTTCGGTAGCGACGAGATGAAAGAGGAGTGGTGCACCAAAATCGCTGCGGGAGAGGTCTCTGGGTCGATGTCTCTGACAGAGCCAGATGTCGGCTCAGACTTGGCTGGGATGCGCTCCTACGCTGAGCCTCAGAGCGACGGGACGTGGCGGCTCTCAGGTAACAAACAGTTCATCAGCAATGGCTGTGGGGAGATTTCCCTGGTTTTAGCCCACAACAAGAAGGGCGCCAAGGGGCTTCGTTCGCTGAATCTCTACCTCGTCCCCCGCAAAATAAATGGCAAACACAACTTCGAGATCGCAAAGATCGAAGAGAAACCGGGTCTCCACGGATCTGCGACATGCGCACTGAAATTCGATAATTCTGTCGCCTATCTGGTGGGTAAGGATGGACATGGTTTCCACTATATGTCGCACCTGATGAACGAGGCACGACTTGGTGTGGCGTTCCAAGCCATCGGTGTGATGGAAGCGAGCTATCGTCTGGCGAAAAACTACGCTCTGCAGCGCGAGTCTTGGGGCAAGCCTATCGCTAAACACGAAATGATAGCCGAACGCCTCTTCGATATGGAAGTCGAGATCAGGGCATTCCGCAGTCTCTGCTATCGAGCCGCACATTATGCATCCCTGATCACCCTTGGTGATCGTCGAATCGCCGAAAAGCAATTGCCACAAGCAAAACTCGATGACATTGAGTCGAAGCTTCGCTATTACAAACGCAAACTCCGCGAATGGACTCCGCTCGTCAAGTGGTGGGGGGGTGAGCGCTCCTATGTCTTCGCCCGCAATGCGGTCCAAATTCACGGTGGCTACGGCTTTACCACTGAGTACAAGGCCGAGTGGTGGCTGCGTGAAAGCTTGATTATCAGCATCTACGAGGGTACCTCGGAGATCCAGGCATTGATGTGCATCAAAGATACGGTGAAGGAAATCATGACTCAGCCGCGGGAATTCGTCGAAGTCACCCTCGGTTCACGGGTCATGGCTCTCGGGGAAAAGGATTGGCTGATGCGTCGCTACCTGGGGATGCGCCAGCTGTTCAATCTGGCAATGGTGTCGATCTTCTTCAAATTGGTCAAGACCAAGGTCAAAACTAATTTCTCCGCGAATCAGTCTGCCGATCTGCTCAAGCTTTTGAAGCTGATTGGCCCCGAGCTGGTGAAGTTCGAAAACCTGTCGCCGGCTCTGCTGCATGCAGGCCGCATCGCTGAGATGAAGAGTATTCTTGCGATGTCCTATGCGATCATCAAAGATGCTGAGCTGGATGAAAGCTATCGCCCGGCAGCGGAACGCTTCGTCAGCAAATTCTATCCTGTGATGGTCCAGATCAAGAGTCATATCGAAGGCGATGACGACTACTTCCAGCAGCAGATACTTGGCGAGGGGCAAGACCTTGCCACAGCCGCTTCTGGTCGGAATTGAAAGAAACAAGAGGAGGGCCTAGACCCTCCTCTTGTGTTTTTGTAACAAAAAAAAGGAAGCTGACGTGAGCTTCCTCTCAGAACTGCTTCCTTCCAGGTTGACGATGAAACCGTAGTTTCTGATGGGCGGCACTGTTGCAGCAGCCCCGACTGAAAGGAAAGCCCACGCATAATAGCGTAGGATACGTCTCGGGTAAAGCAGAATCCGTCCCAATTGCGGTTTTTCCACCTGGTACCTTAAACGGCCAAGCGGCCAAAATTTTGACTCAACTTTCGGCGGTCTTTGGTGTTAGAATGGGGGGAAGTCCAAAAAACAAATATATTTCATAGAATTACGGGGTGTCGCCATTCCAGAAATATGCGTTGCGGCCGAAGTAAGATTGGAGAGCGACGCGCCGTGGGGCGGCGACGCTCGGTAGACTCGGACCTTAAGTCGATTCTATCCAAGAGGTAAGGCATGAAAACGCTTGTGCTCAATGCAGGCTACGAACCAGTCCGAGTCGTCAGTTGGCAAAAGGCGATGATCCTCCTCCTTACTGAAAAAGCGGAACTTGTCAAGGCTTATGACCGCTTTGTGAGGTCAGCAAAACAGTCCTTTATGCTGCCCCAGATCATCAAACTCAAACGGTATATAAAGTCCTTCGCTCTCGCTGCCGGGGCGGTTAGTTACTCGAGGCACAATGTGTTCAAGAGAGACAAATTTCACTGCCAGTACTGCAACAAAAAGCTCAGCGAAAAAACTGCAACCATCGATCATATCATTCCGAAATCAAAAGGAGGCCAGGACACTTGGGATAACACGGTCTGCTGTTGCATCGCTTGCAATTCTCGCAAAGGAAGCCGCACCCCCGAGGAGAGCCACATGACGCTGGTCAAGCATCCGAGGCGACCGCACCTTCGGGCCGCACTCATTGAGTTGCTGGCGGAGTTTGAATGCGATGATTGGGGACTTGACGAGGCGATGGAGGCAGCGGGCCCCTAGCTACACCTGCATCCGATCTTAGCGACTGTTGACGTCCATGAGCGCCACAGGCAAGGTCCGTTTTTTACCTTCGCGCAGAAAGGTGACCCTCACTGTATCAGCCACTTGGTAGGTCTCGAGCGTGTTGTAGAGGTCGTCGTAGGTTCGAATTTTTTTGTCATCGATTGCGATAATGATATCGCCAAGTATGATATCGCCGTTCCGGGTCCGGTGGGTTCCTCTGAGACCGGCCTTAGCTGCTCCACTGCCTTCGGAGACCGAGCGTATAATGAGGCCGTCGATGTTAAGCTGCCGATTGACGCTAGCATCAAAGTGCTCGATCCCAAGACCTGGCTGGACCACGCGCCCGTTTTTGATGATCTGCGTCACGATGCGATTGATGGTGTTGGCAGGAACAGCAAATCCAATACCAGATCCCTGACCCGTCTCCGAATAGATCAATGTATTCATACCGAGAAGAGCTCCCCGAGAATCGATGAGGGGCCCACCTGAATTCCCAGGATTGATCGAAGCATCCGTTTGGATCATATCTTTGATGGTCACGCCGCCCACACCAGGGATCGAACGACCTAGGGCAGAAATCACTCCCTCGGTGAGAGTCTGGTCAAGGCCAAAGGGACTCCCTATCGCGATCGCTTTCTGTCCGACCATCAGCTTGGAAGAATCAGCTAAGAGCATCTTGCTCTGTCCACGTGTCGCCTCCGCTTTGACTCTCAAGACGGCGATGTCCTTCCGCGGTTCAGCGCCGATGATCTTGGCAGGCATGGTCTTGCCATTTTTAAACGAGACGGTGAGCCGATCCGCATCGCGAATCACATGAAAATTGGTCACGACGTACCCATTTTCATCCCATACAAACCCCGATCCCGTTCCAGCGGGTACCTCGGTCACATCAAAGGAGAAAAATCCAACCCGTGCATAACGAAGATTGCTGACGTTCACCACCCTCGGCGAGACTTTATCGAAGATATCAATGGTGTTGCGCTCGTTCTGTAAAAGGTAGGACGTATCTTCGACGGGAGCCTGTTGAGCCTGAGCCGCGCTGCTCAAGAAGAGAAGCGACAGAACGAACGAGTACCGACGCATCACGATCTCCGTGGTGGTGACAACGGGGGTTACCCTCATTATACAGCTGCTGTTGCAGCCGAACCAGCAGGCGGGCTGCTTCCGTAAGCGGCGTACCGACGAATCGAGACCATGATGACCCCGAACGACAAGGCTGGGGCGGTCGAAGCCTCTTTGCAAGTCGCCTAGACTAGTTGAGTTTTCTCAGGTTTTATAGAGTCCGATATATCAGACTGATAGGTTCCCATCGACTGTGAAACAAGCCTCCGAGGCATGTTCAATCCAGTGGGTAGTTGACGTGCAACCGCCGGGTCCTGTGCCGATGGATCGCCACACCGAATCCCGATCGTCGGGTGTCGCTGAGTGTCCGTGCTCACGTTGGATACTAAGGCGAAGGGCTGCCTGACTCGATTCTTAGGGCCCAGCCATGAAAATCGCGTCTTCGACTCTCTCCGTCGTTTGCTGTATCAAGGAAGTCTGCCATAATCAGAGGATGTTCAGAAATGGCCCAGAGGAGGGGCTATCGTCATGGCCAAAGACTGGACGGATATTCCAATCATCGACCTCCGTTTGAAACCTTCCATTGTGGCCAAAGCTCTGGAAGAGGCATGCCGCCTCCAAGGCTTTTTCTATCTGGTCGGCCATGGAGTTGACACTGCTTTGCAGAATCGCTTGGAAGCTCTGAGCCGGGAGTTCTTCCGTTGGGACGAAGCGAAAAAAATGCAGATCGCCATGGCCCACGCGGGTCGAGCCTGGCGTGGGTATTTTCCGGTCGGTGGTGAGCTGACAGCGGGAAGACCGGATCTGAAAGAAGGACTCTACTTTGGTTCTGAGCTGGGACCTGAACATCCAGCCGTGAAGGCGGGCTTGCCTTTGCATGGAGCTAATCTTTTTCCCCAGCTGCCCGACTTCAAAGAGACCGTGCTGGATTATATCGAAGCCATGACGCAGCTCGGGCATCGCGTCATGCAGGGTTTGGCCTTGAGTCTCGGGCTGGATACTGGGTATTTTGATCAACATTATACCCGAGACCCTTTGGTCCTCTTTCGGATCTTCCACTATCCCGCCGATCCGCATCCGACGGGGGATACCTGGGGGGTGGGTGAACACACCGATTATGGACTTCTCACCATGCTCAAGCAGGACGAAGTCGGAGGTCTTGAGGTCAAATGCCAATCCCGATGGGTTGAGGCTCCGGTCATCCCTGGCAGCTTTGTCTGCAATATTGGCGACATGCTGGATCGCATGACTGGCGGCCTTTACCGTTCAACACCGCACCGGGTGAAAAATCGTTCCGGACGATCGCGCTTGTCCTTTCCTTTTTTCTTTGACCCCAACTTTCACGCCCTGGTCCAGCCGATCGATACTTCTGCTTTGGTCCCCGATGATGCGCAGCAGCGTTGGGACAGGGCGAGTGTTCATAATTTTCAAGGCACCTACGGTGACTACCTTTTGGGGAAGGTGGGTCGAGTTTTCCCTGAGCTTGGGCAATCAGTCTTGCCGTGACGTCTCCCTTTCCTGTTCATCTGCTGACGCGGGCTTCAGAGGAAGGGGATTCCTGGGCTGACGTAACGCTCGAAATATCTCCACACTGCCCTCCAGGCAGTTAGGTCTGTTGCCAAACAGGCAAAGGCTTTCGTTGATCTCTGCTAAAAGTTTTACGCAGGGAAATTTTTGTGGCAACCCCCTACTTTCAATCTTTCCAAGAACAGTATCAGCTAGGGTTTTGCTGGTTCTCACGACGAAGGGTGTCGATCATGACGAAGAAGATGAGGCAGGATGACCTTCGACCTCGGAGCAAGAAGTGTCGCTATCCATCCCTTTTTTGTGCACGCACTGGCGCTTGCTTCTAAAGACGTGGTTTTTCGCGACGGACTTGGGTCGACACGCACCTTGAGCTCTGTGGGTCGGTCTTCATCATGATCGAGTGCGCGTCAGACATAGGCCTTCGAGCTTGTGGTATAAGGTCCCTCAGCTCCTCATAGACCCCTTGTCCACTCCATGCTGCAGAACCTTATGCCGCAGCCTCTGAACCATGTCTGAGAGTTTAAATGGGCCATTCAGGATCGATCCTCTTTGGATTCTTACAAGAAACCTTGAGGACGGACTGGATTGCATATCTCAGAGTAGGAACGCAAACCGTGATACTTAGCACCGTCCTCACGAAGTCGTTCTATAAGAGGGTCGTCCTCACGCTATGCTTTCTACTCCCGGCATGGTCCGACATCGGCTTGGGGGATGTAAAGGAGCTTTTTCCCTCGACTATCGAGGATCCCGCTCACTGGTCCGTGCTTCCCCCCAATATGATGGCTGCAGTCGACTGGCAGAGGATCCAGGAGATGAACTACAGTCACCCTCGCAAGACCATTGAATTGATTCATCGGCTCCAAGGACAGGAGGGGCGGCTGGGGCCCGTCGATCAAAGAGAAGCCCTGCTTTTTTTACTCGAAGCTCATCTGCTTCTTTACGAGACCCATGAAGCGGCAACATTATTGGACGTTCTGCGACCCAAGCTCTCCGAGCTGGATGGGGTCCAAACTGTGAGATTCTGGGGTGCTGAAGGCACCTACGCCTGGATCGTAGGACACTCGGAAAAGGGTATTGAGGCCCTGAATAAATCTATCGAACTAGCTCGGCAGCTGGGTGATCCTAGATTACAAAGCAAACGCTTGAACGATCTAGCCTGGCTCCACATTAACTCATCCGAACTGCCGCAAGCCATGGACGCTGCACTAGAGGCAGAACGACTCACACGACCCTACCCTAGAAGCTATGAACTGGCCTACAGTCTGATGTCTGTGGCTGGCGCTCTGACTGTGACACGCCATCGAGATGAATCGATTGAGTTGAGTCAGGAAGCTTTGAAAATTCTCCAGGAGCTTCAGTATGACTATACAGCGTCAATGGTGCTCTTCAATATGATGGCTGCCTATCAAAGGAGCAAACAATGCGATAAAGCAATCGAGATGTCTGAGAGTATTATAGCTCTTTCGAGTAAGCTCGAGGACAGCTCGACCCTCGCTTATGTCTATGTCTTGCTAGGCCGATGCTATCTTGAGCTAAAAAACGACAGCCAAGCTTCCGAGTTTATCAAACGGGCCTTACCTATCTTACGCGAAACGAACGATGTCACAGCTTTTTTTGCCGCCAACGACACCTTGATTCCGATCTATTTAGGAGCTGGCAGGTTCACGGAAGCTGAGCTCATGCTCAAAGAATACAATCAGATCTTACAGGAATCGTATGGCCCTCATGCGCCGCCCTCCATGCACTACCACTATCAGATCCTTTATGCAGACTATGAATTCAAGTCGGGCGCCCAGCTCAAAGGTTACGAGCGAATGCAGGAGCTAGCAGCTCATGTCTTTCGGAATTATGAAGAACTTGGCAATAAATCTGTTAAAGCTGCTAGCTCCGAGCTTGAGTTGGAATTGAAGAAAAAGCAAAATGAAGCCCTCAAAGCCTTAAGCCAATCGCAGGCAGATTCGATTGAGGCCCTAAAAAAAGTACGAAACCTGTTTCTTGTGACGATTGTGCTTTCGGCTTTACTGCTGCTATCTATGTATCGCAGTCATCTGAAGAATAAACAGTTTCTTTTACAAAAGGAGAAGATCGATCTTTTGATGGCGACTGTTGACGAGGGAATCTTGCAGTTTGGTGCAAACTTTAAAGTCGATCACGCTTATTCCCGCGCAGCTGCTGAGCTTCTTCATCAAGGAAAGGACTTGACCGGAGTGAGCTTGCTTCAACTCTTAAAAAACTTCCAAACAGCTGAGGCTGTACCGGTCAATCTATTGCTGGAAACGACCAGTAGTGTTCTATGGGGTGAGAAGGCCCTTGCCTGGGAATTGAATGCCCATCAACTCCCCGACCATTTGCAGAATGGGAGACAGTATATCCGACTGACATGGAAACCCATTTTTCATCAAGGCAGGTTGCATGCCTTGGTCTTGGTCCTTAGCGATGTCACAGCTTTGATCGAAAGTGAGGAACAGCGTAAGAAGGCCCAAGAAGAGACGACCCGTCTCTTGCACGTCGTAGGGGTGGTGGGAGACAAGTTGCCAAAGGCTCTGCGAGTTGCTCGCCAGCTGAGCGATTTTTTGCAGAACCAGAGGGGGAACATCGAAGCTGGGGATAAGACCACTCTGAGCAATTTGCATACTTTTAAAGGCAATTGTGCGACGCTCAATATGGTACCGCTGCAGAGTTACATTCACGAACTAGAGGGCTGTATCAAGCAATCAGAGCCTGTCTCAATCGCCCTGCAAGGTATCGAAGCACAGCTGCAGATCTATGCGGAGATCGCGAACCGGTTCACAGATGAGGGGACGCATCGACTCCTGACAGTAACCAACACACTGGACGACATTCTATCTAAGCTTTGTCAAAGAATCGAGGAACACAACTTCGAGTTGGATTGTTTCGAGTTCACGTTTAATCGAATGATGCTTCCACAGATGGCTCTTGAGTGGGTCGAAACTTTCTTTTTACACGGCTTGTCTAATGCTCTCGATCATGGTTTTGTTTTTCCAGAAAAGGCGCAAGCGAGTCGCATACGCCCGCGACCTCGCTTTGCTCTCAGCATACTCGAGAAGGAGTCTGCTTGGGAATTGTCCCTGAAAGATAATGGCGCGGGGATCGATCTGCAACGCGTCGCTAGGCTTTGTCGTGAACGAGGAGTGGAGGTGAGCCTCTATCCTTGTCTTACAGACGTGTTGTTTTTGCCCGAATTTTCGACCGCGACCGAACTCACAAGCACAAGCGGCAGAGGGGTTGGCTTGGCAGCCATTCACCAGTTAGCTGTCGCCTCAAACGGAAGTGTGACGATCAGGAATCGCTCCGATTGTCCGGGCACTGAACTGATACTGAGGATTCCCAAACTGACTTGAAGACTCCCGTACAGACCCTGTGACACTTCTGTGCTGGTTCCCCACGGACTCAAGAACCTATCGCCATCAAAACAGACCCACCGCTGACTGACTCATCATGCTACCTCCCGCAGGGCCTCCGTAGCACCAGGCACCATCCGCAGCGGTATTCTAAGGGTCGCCCGCTGCGCTTCGATGATCACCGTCACCTGGTAGGGGGTCAGCACGTGATTCAGTTTGACGGCTATGCTTTCCAGGAAACGAGGCTTCTGCGCAGAGGGGATTGGAGACTGCAGCTCTAAGGTCGCTGCATTCGATCCTGGCTCGCTTGAGCACCGAGCTGCGAGATCCAGCCGCTTTTGGGTTCCTTCTATCCAGAGTCGGAACATGCTATCCAGAGCCAGAGCGATAGCGTAGCGATTGGTGTAAACCATTATATCCTGGTTGTTTACGAAAGAAATCGAGATTTTGCCTGCCTTGCTTGAGTTGACATCATCATTCGTACGTTCTAGTCCGGCGGCGATCAGTTCTTTCATCGATAAGCTTGCTGACTCGTAACCGTCGATCCCGCTCAAGCTGCGAATTTCGGCGATGGAGTAGGCGCACTTTTTAGCACCAAACTGAAGGATTTCGATCAGACTCCTGATTTCGCCATAGCGCTTGAGAAAAGGAGATAGTACCTGCTGAGCTTGCCCTTCGTTCTCGGCGCTCTCATTGATGAGTTGGACGAACTCGCCTTTGTCGGTGACGATCTCCTTCTCCAGAGCAGGCAGAGCGCAGCAGATATAGTTGAGCGGATTATTCATCCGGTGTGCAAGCTCTGATATGAGCGTAAAGCGGTTTTCTAACTCAAAGCGAAGCTTCTCTTGAAGTTCGGCACGTTTTGATTCCGCAACACGTGCATTTCTTTGGTAGGTACTGTAGCGGTCACCCAGCGCCAGTGACAAAAGGGTGATCTCCAAAGCACTGCCAATGAGCAGCGCATTATGGGTCAGCACATGATAGGGAATGAAGCCGAGCTGCTTCAAGAGATAGACTAAGGCGCCCACGAGAAAGAAAGACCAGGCCGCCAGATAGAAGCGCGCCTGACGGTGGCCAAATCGCAACGCCAGGAGCGAAGCTCCTGTTAACAGAGCCATCGCATTGACCAGCACCACAAGCGCCATGAGCTTGACGGAGTGCTCGTACGAGAGGACGTTGCTGATCAGAAAGATCAGCAACAGGAGACCTATCTTCAGTTTCAGAAATCGGTAGAATCCTGCGAAGCTTTGTTTGAGATCCAGAAAGGAGATAGCAAACAAAGTAGCCAAGACGGCTGTCAGCAGAGGCACGCGGCTGGTGGCATAATTATTGAACCATTCGCTCCAGACGTAGAGTTGGCCAAATCCGGATAATGCGACGAGAATAAGCAAAAGCAGGAAGATGAAGCCGATATAATGGAGATAGGCCAGGTTGCGAACCGAGAGGTAGATGAGTAGATTGTAAAGGATCATCACAGTCGCAATACCGAGATAAGCAAAGAAAGCGGCCGACTCGGCGAATTTTTCCGAAAAATAGCGATCCTCCCGATACAGATTCAGGGGAACTTGGATCGAGGATTCTGATTTGATACGAGCGTAGATCACATATACACCAGGTGCGTTTGGGAATTTGATCACGGGCTTAAGATTCACTTTGAAGGAGCTGCGTTCCTGGCGGTCACCCAGGCTATGGTGGGCGATCAGCTGATCGTCCTGGAGGATATAGAAGTCCACATAGTCGAGCAGAGGATAGCCAACCTCGAGAAAACGTGGACCCTCTTGCTGGAGCTGGATTTCTGTTTTAATCCAGATGATGTCATTGCGCCAACCAAAGCTAGGACTCCTCTGGGCGTGACGTTCAAAGGGCAGCTGCTGGACCTGCTCCAGAGTCAACTCGCCGTTCGGATCGACGAGATACTCGGGATAAGTGGAAATGACCACCAAATCCTCATCCCCGATCGGCCTTGGTTCGCCATGGGCATAGGGGCTGAAGAGGCACATGATGACTAGCCCAGCCATCGTCGCCAGCCCATGTGTCAGCGCCAGTTTTATTCCGGAGCTGCGTTGCATCGAAAGCCTTCTCAAGCTCAACTTGGTCGCCTTGCAAATCTCTGGAAAACCCCTGTGGTCACCCAGCCGTTTGTGTTGATCGGGTCAAACCCATACTCTGAAGGCTTTGTCTTGAGGTTCAACTTC